>Ga0268266_10002813_pt1 | contig 18150 bp, 13 predicted proteins | sample KBSS13metaG_FD_190356 | JGI IMG/M metagenome (GOLD analysis project Ga0268266, IMG submission 190356) | Switchgrass rhizosphere microbial communities from Kellogg Biological Station, Michigan, USA - KBS S1-3 metaG (SPAdes) (version 2) | ecosystem: Host-associated > Plants > Roots > Rhizosphere...
GACGCGACCAACGCGGAGGAGACCTACGCCCGCAACCGGGTGCGCCACGGCCTGCTGCCGGAGCTGGAGGCGATCCACCCGGCCGCCGTCGCCAACGTCCTGCGCACCGCGGCGCTGCTGCGCGACGAGGCCGAGATCCTCGATGCGCTCGTCGCCGGGGAGCTCGACGGTTCGCTCGGCGCGACCCGCGGTCGCATCGCCCACACCCGCTTCGCCGAACTGTCCCCGGCGCTCCGCCGCCTCGTCCTGCAGCGGCTCGCCGACGCCAGCGCGGGCCGGCCGGTCCCCGGCGCCGCCCGCTTCGCCGACCAGGTCGCGGGCCTCACGCGGGGCGGTTCGCGGCTCGATCTCGGCGACGGGGTGCGCGCGGTCCTGGAGGGCGGCGTCCTGCGGGCCGAGCGGGACGCCTAGACTGCTGCGCGTGAACGACCCGGCGATCGGTGCCACCCTCGTGTCCAGCGAGGAACTCCAGAAGCGGATCGCCGAGCTCGGCGCCACCATCTCCCGCGACTACGAGGGGCGGGACCTGTTCATGGTGGGCGTGCTGAAGGGCGCCGTCCTCTTCCTCGCCGACCTGATGCGCCACATCGACATCCCCTGCGAGATCGATTTCATGGCGGTCTCCAGCTACGGCTCGCAGACCGACAGCTCCGGCGTCGTCCGCATCCTCAAGGACCTCGACGCTCCGATCCAGGGCCGCGACGTGCTGATCGTCGAGGACATCATCGACTCCGGCCTCACCCTCCAGTACCTGATGCGGAACCTCGGCGCGCGCGACCCCGCGTCGCTCGAGGTGTGCTCGCTCCTTACCAAGCCGGAGCGCCTCCGGGTGGACCTTCCGGCCAAGTACGTGGGGTTCGAGATCCCCAATGAGTTCGCGATCGGATACGGCCTCGACCACGCGCAGCGATACCGCAACCTTGATTACGTCGCGGCGTTGGTGCACTGAGCGAAGAAACCGCCCTGGTACGCTCATTTTCTTCCCTTGAGACGGTTCTTCAAAAGCGCGGCATTTCCGATCCTCCTGGTCGTCATCCTGGCGTTCATCGCCCAGCGGGTGATCACCAACGATCCAGGCACGGAAGCGCCCCCCTACACGCGGCTCGTCAACCCGCAGTCCGGGCTGATCGCCGAAGGGAAAATCAAAGAGGTCACGGTCAACAACAAGGACCTCTCGCTCGACGTCGAACGGACCAACGGGGAAAAGTTCTCCACCGGCTACCCGGCGAACACCGAGCAGAGCCTGATCAACCTGCTCGACGAAAACAAAGTCGACACGACCGTGCACGGGACCGGCGGCTCGAGCATCCTCTCGCTGCTCACCTACATCCTTCCCTTCGTCCTCTTCTTCGGCTTCTGGATCTTCCTGATGAACCAGATGCAGGGCGGCGGCAGCCGGGTCATGAACTTCGGCAAATCGAAAGCCAAACGGATGTCCGTCGACGCGCCGAAGATCACCTTCCGCGACGTGGCGGGGGTCGACGAGGCGGTGCAGGAGCTCGAGGAGATCAAGGAATTCCTCGAGAACCCAAAGAAATTCCAGGCGCTCGGAGCGCGGATCCCGAAGGGCGTCCTGCTCTACGGGCCTCCCGGAACCGGTAAGACCCTGCTCGCTCGCGCCGTCGCCGGCGAGGCGGGCGTGCCGTTCTTCTCGATCTCCGGTTCGGACTTCGTCGAGATGTTCGTCGGCGTCGGCGCCAGCCGCGTGCGCGATCTCTTCGAGCAGGCGAAACAGAACTCCCCCTGCATCATCTTCATGGACGAGATCGACGCCGTCGGTCGCCATCGCGGCGCCGGCATGGGCGGCGGTCACGACGAGCGCGAGCAGACGCTGAACCAGCTGCTGGTCGAGATGGACGGCTTCGAGGGGAAAGACAACATCATCTTGATCGCCGCCACCAACCGCCCCGACGTCCTCGACCCGGCACTGCTGCGGCCCGGCCGCTTCGACCGCCAGGTCGTCGTCGACCGACCCGATCGCAAAGGCCGCAAACACATCCTCGAAGTCCACACCCGCGGCAAGCCGCTGGCCCGCTCGATCGACCTCGACACGCTGGCCGGTCAGACCCCGGGCTTCACCGGCGCCGATTTGGCGAACCTGATCAACGAGTCGGCCCTGCTGACGGCCCGCTCGGGCAACCGCGAGATCTCGATGACGGAGCTCGAGGAGGGGATCATGCGCGTGATCGCCGGGCCCGAGAAGAAAACCCGCGTGATGAGCGAAAAGGAGCGGCTCATCACCGCCTACCACGAGGTCGGCCACGCGATCGTCGGGCAGCTGCTCGAGCACACCGATCCGGTCCACAAGATCTCGATCATCAGCCGCGGCCAGGCGCTCGGCTACACGATCAGCCTTCCCACCGAGGACAAGTTCCTGACCACCCGGATGGAGCTGACCGACACCTTGGCGATGACCCTGGGCGGCCGCGCCGCCGAGGAGATCGTCTTCGGCGAAATCACCACCGGGGCGTCCAACGACCTCGAAAAGGTGACCGAGTCGGCGAAGCAGATGGTCATGCGCTTCGGCATGAGCGAGCGGCTCGGCCCGCGCGTCTTCGGCCACGATCGCGGCCAGCCGTTCCTCGGTCGCGAATTCTCCGCCGAACCCGACTACTCCGACGAGATCGCGCGTGAGATCGACGACGAGATCCGCCGCATCGTCGAGAGCGCCCACCAGACCGCGAAGACGCTGCTGAACGACAACTCCGATCAGCTCGAGCGGATCTCCAAGCTCCTGCTGGAGCGGGAGACGATCGAGGCCGACGAGTTCGTCGCCCTGCTCGAAGGCAAACCGGACCACGAAGTCTTCAAGGACGACGAGGAGTCGACCCCGCCCGCGGAGCCGACCCCCGAGCCCGAGCGCGCCGCCCGCGAGTCGCGCCCCATGCCGCGTCCCCGCCCGGGTTTCGCCGGCGGCGACGCTTCTTAGTCACCTCGCCGAGCCGCCCATGGCGGTGTCCGACCTGAAATTGATGGGGGTGGTGAACGTCACCCCGGATTCGTTCTCCGACGGAGGGCTCTACCTCGATCCGACGAGCGCGATCGCCCACGGGCGGGAGCTGGCCGAGGCGGGGGCGGCGATCCTCGACGTCGGCGGCGAGTCGACCCGCCCGGGGGCCGCACCGGTCGCCGCGGACGAGGAGCTGCGCCGGGTCGAGCCGGTGGTCGCCGCGCTGGCGGGTGTCGTCGAGGCGATCTCGGTGGACACCTCGAAGGCGACGGTCGCCGAGGCCGCGCTCGACGCGGGCGCCTCGATCGTCAACGACGTCACCGCGCTGCGGGGCGATCCCGAGATGGCCGCGCTGGTCGCCGATCGCGGCGCCGGCCTGGTCCTGATGCACATGGCCGGCGACCCGCGGACGATGCAGGTCAACCCCGAGTACGGCGACGTGGTCGCCGAGGTGCGCGACTTCCTCGCCGCCCGGATGGAGGCGGCGGTGGCCGCCGGGGTCGAGGAATCCCACATCTGGCTCGACCCGGGCATCGGCTTCGGCAAGACCGTCGCCCACAACCTCGAACTCCTCCGCGGCATCCCCGAGCTGGCGACCCTCGGCCGCCCGATCCTCCTCGGCACCTCCCGCAAGAGCTTCATCGGCCGCACCGACGGCTCCGAGACCGACGATCGCCTGGGCGGCACGATCGCCACCTCGATCCTCGCCGCCCTCGCCGGCGCCGCCGTCCTCCGCGTCCACGACGTGCGGGAGATGGCACAGGCAATGACCGTGGTCGACGCCGTCCTGGCCGCCTGACGCGGCCCGCGCCGGTCCTTGAGTAGGTTTCGGGTGTGTCTGAACCTGAGCCTTCGATGAATCCAGACGCGGGTAACGGTGGCGTGGAGTCGAGCGCCGAAATCGAGATCCGCGGCCTTTCGATCTACACCCACCATGGGGTGAGCGACGCCGAGCAGGAGGTCGGGCAGCGGCTGGAGTTCGACGTCTCCTTCGATGTCCCCGACTGCGACGCGATGTTCACCGACCGCCTGGAGGACACGGTCAACTACGCGGACGTCTGCGACATCGTCACCTTCGTCGCCACCGAGCGCAGCTATCGGACGCTCGAGCGCCTCGCCCACGTGGTCGGCGAGCGGCTGATCGAGCGCTACGGCTGCGAGTCGGTCCGCGTCCGCGCCGCCAAGCCGGAGCCGCCGCTGCCGCTGGCGATCCAGGAGATCGCCGTCGAGATCACCCAGGAACGGGCGGTCGACGACGACGATCCCGCCGACGACTAGGCCGGAGGCGACCGTGCCTGAGCGAGTCGGTTACCTCGGGTTGGGCTCCAACGTCGGCGACTCCGAAGGCCACCTCCGCGCCGCGCTCCACCTCCTGCCGACCGAGGGCGTCGAGATCCTCGCCGTCTCCTCGACCTACGTGACCGAGCCAGTCGGCGAGATCCTCGACCAGCCCGACTTCCTGAACGCCGCGGTGCGTATCCGGACCGCCTTGGAGCCCGAGGCCTTGCTCGACGCCTGCAAGGCGGTCGAGGCCGAGCGCGGCCGCCACTTCGACCTGCCCCGTCACAGCCCCCGCCCCCTGGACGTCGACCTGCTCCTCCTCGGCAACCTCGAGCTCCAGACCGACCGCCTCACCCTGCCGCACCCCCAGGTCCGCAACCGCCGCTTCGTCCTCGCCCCGCTACTGGAGCTGGACCCCGACCTGACCCTCCCCGACGGCACCGTCCTCGCCGAAGCCCTCGCCGCCCTCCCGGACGACGAGCAACGCGCCGACCGCCGCGCCCCTCTCGCGTAGTCCGGCTTTCTGCGGTCTCTTCGTCGTCTGGCGTCCTCGTCAAACTGGCGCTCCAAGGTCGATCGACCTTGAAAGGGGGAACGGTGAGCAAGAACGTCCATGTAGTTCCGAGCGGTAACGGTTGGGTAGTCGAGATCGACGGAGAGGCCGCTTCGCACCGGTATCCGGATCGCAGGGAGGCGATGCAGGTCGGTCGTCGACTGGCGCGGGCTAATCGGGTCGAGTACGTCCTGCACGGTCCCGACGGGCGTGTTAGGCAGCGGGACAGCTTCCGACGGGATCCCGTCTGAGCCAACCGCTGACGCCGCCGGGGGGTGCTACCTTCGGGTAGCTGGCTGAGAGCAGGTTCGCTTGACGAGCTTCAGGATTCGTCCCTCGGTCGGCCAAGCTTCCGAACAGGCTCCGCTCCGGCGGGGCCTGTTCCATTTCTACCGCCCGACGGGGGACCAGACTTCGTCGGCGTAGACGAACGGTTCCACCCGACGTTCCCAGAGGTCTTCGAGGGCTTTGGCCGCCGCGCTCTGCTTGACCAGCCCACTCTGGATCTTACGAACGCGGGCGGCAAGGAAGCTGGCGCAATCGGCGACCTGGATCCCGCCGTTGTGGTGGGACGCGACGAAATGGATCGTGTCGACGATGTGGTCGATTCGCTCGGTGTGGATGCCCCAGGCAGTTCCCAGCTCCTGGTAGATGGCGAGGTCCCGGCGAGCGCCATCTTCGATCTCGCGAGCCTCGTCGGCGACCAGGAGAACCTGGCATCCATGCCCTCGCGCGAGTCGCTCGATCGACTCGATCGTGAACATCAACGCGATGTCATGGGGGTGAAAGGGGTTCCTATACCGCCGCGCCAGCCCCGCCTTCTCGACGCCTCGGATAACCACCTCGGCTTCGGCGCGCTCGATGCCGGTCAGGACGTCATCGAGGATCTTGATCCTCTGCTCAAGCCCGAGCTCCTTGTAGCGCCCTTTTCGACTTCCGTACAGCTGCTGAGCGTGGAACTCGAATTCGGGGTCCGCGCAGTGCTCCAGGAAGTGGCGCTTCCCTGCTTCGCGAACGTGCTGGTGGAGCACCGGGATCTTCGCCTCGTCGACGACAAGGGAGAGGATCAGGTGGATTGGCTGCGCCGGGTCGTCGAAGCGCCTGCCCGTGTTCCCTGCCTCATCCATGTAAGCGAACCGCATCCCGCCTCCCAGCCGAATCCCTGTCGCACGCACCTCATGGTGCGCAGCGCAGATTAACGATCCGGTCTCAGCGCGCCGCGGGTTCCGGCAGCCAGGCCGGAGGCAGCACCGGCGGCATGTGGCCGGGGTAGTTCGGGACGTAGCGGCGGGCCAGGTCCGCGCAGGGGCGGGGTTCGATCAGGGGCTTCAGGTCGTCCATGGTGAGGGCGAGGCCGATGGTGGTGGCGATCTGGAAGTCGGCGGCGTTCGGGTCGGGGGCGCCGATCGTGCCGTCGCCGATGTAGTCGTCGACGCGGTCGAGGAGGTCGGGCAGGGCGATCAGGGCGGCGCGGGCGTTGGCGTCGGTGGCTTCGTTGAAGTGGGCCGAGAGGGCGACCAGGGGGCCGCCGGTCTTGACCGCGAGGCCGACCGGGATGCCGAGGCGGGCGCCTTCGGAGTAGGAGCGCAGGCTGTCCTTGTCGCGCTTGAAGCCCCACCAGAGGAGCTGGCGGATCGGATGCTGCAGCGACTCGTCGCCGAAGCGCTCGGCGTCTTCGACCGCGGCGCGCGCGTCCGGGTCGGCGGGGAAGAGGGGCGGGTCGGGCTGGATGCGGTCGAGGGCGCGGGAGATCTCACGCGAGCCCTGGATCCGCTCGCCCTCGATCCTCAGCGCCGGGACCGTGACGCGGGGGAAGCCCGCGGCCCGGAGGACCGCCTTGGCGACGACCGGGATCAGGTCCGTGCGGCTGAACGGGATGCCCTTGAAATCGAGCATCAGCGCAGCGGTCGTTGCGGGGTGCGAGCCCGGGATGACGTATAGGCGGGTAGTCATGAAACGATCCTAAGCGCATGTTGCTCGCTGTCGACATCGGAAATACCCAAACGCACCTGGGCGCGTTCGAAGGGGAGGAGCTGGTCGAGCACTGGCGCTTCCAGACCCGCTCCGGCGCGACCGGCGACGAGCTGGGCGAGCGCATCGCCGGCTTCTTCAACCTCAGCGAGATGAACTTCGGCGACATCGACGCCGTGGTCGTCTCCTCCGTGGTGCCCCCGCTCGGCAGCCAGTTCGAGCGGATGACCGAGCGCTACCTGGAGGCCTCCTGCCTCACGGTCGGCCCCGGGGTGAAGAGCGGCATGCCGATCCGCATCGACAACCCGCTCGAGGTCGGCGCCGACCGCCTGGTCAACGCGATCGCCGCGTACGAGCGCTTCGGCGAGGCCTGCGTGGTCGTCGACTTCGGCACCGGGATCAACATCGACGCGGTCTCCGCCGACGGCGCCTACCTCGGCGGCGCGATCGGCCCGGGCCTCGAGATCGCGCTCACCGCGTTGATCGACCGTGCCGCGCGGATCACCCGGATCGACCTCGGCGAACCGCAGACGGCGATCGGCCACTCGACCCGCGAGGCGATCAACTCCGGCTTCATCTTCGGCTTCGCCGGGATGATCGACGGGATCGTGCGGCGCTTCGAAACCGAACTGCCGAACCCGAAGCTGCTCGCGACCGGCGGCCTCGCGTCGGCGATCGTCCCCTTCTCCGAGACGATCGACCTGGTCGACGATCTCCTCACCTTGAAGGGCCTGCGGCTGATCCATGAACGCAACGCGTCCTGAGCTGACCGACCCCTTCGAGATCGGCGGCGTGCCGATCGCCAACCGCGTCCTGCTCGCCCCGCTGGCCGGGATCGGCAACTGGTTCGTGCGCCTGCAGGCCAAACGCCACGGGGCCGGGCTGGCGGTGTCAGAGATGGTCTCGAGCTTCGCCCTCCACTACAAAAACGAGCGCACCCTGCGCGAGCTGCTGGTCCTGCACCCGGAGGAGCACCCGGTCTCGATCCAGCTCTTCGGCCACGACGCCGAGGTGATGCGCTCGGGCGCCGAGATCGCCGCCGCGGCGGGCGCCGACCTGATCGACATCAACATGGGATGCCCGGTGCCGAAGGTGCGCAAGACCGGGGCGGGGGCGCAGCTGCTGCGCGATCCCGACCTGGCGCTCGCCCTCGCCGTCGCCGCCCGCGAGGGGAGCGGCCTGCCGGTGACGGTGAAGCTGCGCTCGGGGATCTCGCCCGGGGACCGCTCCGGCTTCGACCTGGCGATCCGCCTCGCCGAGGAGGCTGGGGTCAGCGCGATCGGCTTCCACCCGCGCGCCGCGACCAAAGGTCACAAAGGGCAACCCGATTACGTGCTGACCCGTGAACTGACCGAACGCCTGGAGGTCCCGGTGATCGTCTCCGGCGGCCTCTCCAGCGCCGAGGCGGCCCGCCGCGCCTACGAGGAGTCGGGCGCCGACGCGGTGATGATCGCCCGCGGCAGCCTCGGCAATCCCTGGGTCTTCGAGGAACTCACGGGCCGCCGCGCGGCGCCGCCGAGCCAGGCCGAGATCGCCGGTGAGCTCCTCTGGGTGATCGATCGCGCCGAGGAGCATCTGGGGACGGAGCGCGCTCAGAGATATCTGCGTAAGTTCTACCCGTGGTACTTCGAAGGTATCGGCGCTTCCAACCAGGTTCGCGACGAACTCCAGCGCACCGCCGACCTCTCCCGGGCGAGGGAGCTGATCGAGGCCGCGCGGACGCCTGTTCCGGCCGGTTGAAGAGGCCTTTTTGCCGCCGCAGACGGCGCGCTATACTCCCGCGCTCCCTGAATCTGGGCACGAGGTTTGCAGGGGTGCCATTTCCGGGGGTTTTCTGATTTTGGTTCGGTCTCGGAGTCCCTTCCACAGGGGCTCTTTCCACGCAAAGCGAGGTTTTTGAAGTGAGTCGTCAGGCTGTCATCACCCCCGAGGGGCTCGAGAAGCTGAAAGAGGAAATCGAGTTCCTCTCGACGACGAAACGCCGCGAGGTCGCAGCGCGCATCAAGGAGGCGCGCGAATTCGGTGACATCTCCGAGAACGCCGAATACGACGACGCCAAGAACGAACAGGCGCTGCTCGAGACCCGGATCGCCCAGCTCGAGGAGCGGCTGCGTCGCACCACGGTCATCGACGAGAAATCGATCGGCACCGACGAGGTCGGCTTCGGCTCGATCGTCCACGTCAAGGACCAGAAAACCGGCGACTCGCAGAAATTCCAGATCGTCGGCTCCACCGAGGCCAACCCGACCGAGCACAAACTCTCCAACGAGTCGCCGATCGGCAAAGCCCTGCTCGGCAAGAAGCGCAACGACATCGTCACGGTCGAGCCGCCGCGCGGCGCCAAGAAAAAACTCAAAATCACCAAGATCGAGCACCCCTAGCGGGGCGCTAGGGTCGCGCCGATGAGCGACGGGCCCACCGATCAGCAGGCAGACCTTTCGGCGGTCCTTCGCGACCGCCGGGAGAAGCTCGGGCGGATCCGGGACGCCGGGATCGAGCCTTTCCCGCACGAGTTCTCCGAGCGGGAGGAGATCGCCGCGGTCCGGGCTGAGCACGAGGGACTGCCGCCGGGCGCCGAAACCGACTCGCGCCACCGGGTGGCGGGGCGGATCTCGGCCCGCCGCGGCCACGGCAAGAACGCCTTCATCGACATCCGCGACGGCAGCGGCCAGGTGCAGCTGCACGCCCGCGAGGATCTGCTCGGCGAGGAGGCCTACGCGCTCCTGGTCGACCTCGACATCGGCGACATCGTCGGCGTCGAGGGCACCGCGATGGCGACCCGGCGCGGGGGAGAGCTGTCGCTGGCGATCGACCACTGGCGCTTGTTGTCGAAGAGCCTGCGCCCGCCGCCCGACAAGGTGCACGGCTTGCAGGACACCGAGACCCGCTTCCGCCGGCGTGAGCTCGACCTGATCGCCAACGAGGAGAGCCGCCGCCTCTTCCGGACCCGTGCCAAGACGATCACCGAGTTGCGCCGCTTCCTCGACGAGCACGGCTTCGTCGAGGTCGAGACGCCGGTGCTCCAGCCGCTCTACGGCGGCGCCCTGGCCCGTCCCTTCACGACTCACCACAACGCGCTCGACCGCGATCTCTACCTGCGGATCGCGACCGAGCTCTACCTCAAGCGGCTGATCGTCGGCGGCATCGACAAGGTCTATGAGCTCGGCAAGGACTTCCGCAACGAGGGCGTGTCTCACAAGCACAACCCCGAGTTCACGATGCTCGAGTGGTACGAGGCTTACGCCGACTACGAGCAGACCGCGCATGACCTGGAGCGGATGGTCGCCCTCGTCGCCGAGCGCACCCTGGGCACGACGAAGGTCGAGCGCGGCGACACGACCATCGACTTCGCCCCGCCGTGGCGGCGGATCACCCTGCGCCAGGCGATCCTCGAGCGCTCCGGCATCGACATCGCCGAGCACCCGACCCGCGAGGCTCTGGCCAAGGCGATGGGGACCGAGCCGGACCCGAATGAGGGCTGGGGCAAGCTGGTCGACGGCCTGCTCTCCCGCGACGTCGAGCCGGGGCTGATCCAGCCGACCTTCATCCTCGACTACCCGGTCGAGCTCTCCCCCTTCGCCAAGGCCCATCGCACCGAGCCGGGCCTGGTCGAGCGCTGGGAGGCCTTCGTCGGCGGGGTCGAGATCGCCAACTCCTTCACCGAGCTGAACGACCCCGACGAGCAGCGCCGCCGCTTCGAGCAGCAGGCCGCCGAGATCGCCCGCGGCGACGACGAGGCCCAGCCCTACGACGAGGCGTTCGTCGAGGCCCTCGAACAGGGGATGCCGCCGACCGGCGGCGTCGGCCTAGGCATCGACCGCCTGGTGATGATGCTCACCGGGGCGCAGAGCTTGCGCGAAGTGCTGCTGTTCCCGGCGATGCGGAGTTGAGTTTCGGCTGGTGCGGCAGTCCTAGGGGAGTCCTGGGCGTCTCATCGCGGTCCTGGCTGGCTGTGACCGCCATGAGACGCCCAGGACGTGAGGGGTTTGTAGGGAAGACGCACAGGTCCGGGCGGAGGTCGGACTTACGTCGCAGGTGCGCGCGAGAGAAGGCACACCCGCCTGAGTTCGGTGAGGGAGATGCCGGGAACGTCACGCTTCCGCGCCCCTTCAGTCTGTTTTCGGGCCTGGATCAGAGGCCCGAAACGCGCTGCATGCATTGACCCCCCTATAGGGGCCCAATCCATGCAGCGCGGAATTGACTGTTGTCCAACACGCACGGAGAGCGTGGACTTCCCACGCTCTCCGTCACGAGATGCGAGTCCCGTTACTCCCTCGTGGGACTCTCGTGCGCCCCGCGTCGCGATACCTCCCCGGATCCGTCACTCCCCCCAGACCCGCCCTCTCGGCGGCGGCCACAGCCTGCCAGGGCCGCCGCCGAGAGGGCAGCGTCCCTTACCCGGGCGACCCCCTACGCCGGCGCTGGCTCCGGAGGAGTCTCGGCCGTCGGCGTGCCGCGGTCCTCGCCCGCCAGCTGCTCGAGGTAGGTGTCTAGGTCTTTGGTGGTGAGGCCTTGGGGTTCGGCTTCGAGCTCCGATTCGGCGACCGGGCCGGAGGGGCCGGCGACTACGGCGACGCGGTCGGCGCGCTTGGAGCCGTCGCCGAGGATGCAGAAGGAGCCTTCGCCGCCGCCGGGCAAGGGGCCGGTCATGACGCGGTCGGGGCGGAAGGGGAGTTTCGCCTCGGCGTGGGTGGCGGCGAAGCGGAGGGGTTCTTCGAGTTTCAGTCCGCGCGCGGAGGCGTAGTTGCGCCAGAACGCCTCCGCCGCGTACTTGCGCGGCCACGCGTGCAGGTCGCGGCGGTAGACGATGAAGGCGCAGATGAGCACCAGGGCGAGCTCGATCGCGGCGAGCGCGGTCCACGCTCCCTGCACGGCGAGGATGATCGGCAGGGCCGCACCGGGGATGTTCAGCAGGAGGGTGATCGAGATTCCGTAGGAGAGGGCGTGGATGAAGGTCATCGGCGAGTGCCCGAGGTGGTGTCGGAAGACGGGTTCGGCCGCGTTGATCGACTCGGGCGGATCGACCGGGATCGCGGCCAAGGCCATCTCCATCCGCGGGTCGCTCGCCTTGGGGTCCTTGGCGGCGTTGCCGGCGGCCATGCCGGTGTTCGACTCCTGGTCGGACTCGGCGGCGATCACCTGGGTCAGGTGGGCGGCTTCTTCGCAGAGCTCGGTCAGCGCGGCCGCGCCCCCTAGGTGCTCGGCACGGCCCGTGGTCAGCACGCCGTCGGCGAGCTCGAAGCCGAAATCGGGTTCCGAGCGCGCCAGCCAGTCGACCAGCCCGGGGGAGAAGAGGCGCCGGGTCCACATCTCGCTGGCGCCGCGATAGCGGTAGCAGTGGCTGCCCTTCAGCCCCGCGTGTCCGCCGAGATCGACCTGCACGGCTTCGTCCAGGCTGCCGCTGATCCCGCTCATCTCGCTTTTCGGCCCGCGGAAGCCGAGCGAGGGCATGAAGCCGATGCTCTGCGGGATCGAGGTGACGACGATCGTGAAGCGCCGCGTGTGGGACGTCGAGTGCCTGTCGGAGTCGGTCGTCGTATAGGTGTAGGTGTAATAGGCCAGCGAGCCGTCGATTCCGCCCGGCAAAGACCCCTCGACCAGCCCTTCGACGTGACCGCCGCGGGTCAGAAGATCGCCATGCGGCGGCAGCGATCCGGTCTGGCGGAAGCTCAATCCCTCGGCTTTGGCGAAGGCTTCGAGACCCCCGGACGCGAACACGCAGGGACCTTAAACCAGCCGCTCAACGGAAATCCGCACAACTTTGGGGCGAATCTGTCACGAAAGCCGCAACTACCGTGCGGGATGCACACGAAGCCGGACTGACGCGCCCGGTAGAGTACGGGGACGAAACGGCGTCATCCGAAGAAGGACAAGGCGTCGCCGTCTTCAACCCGGGTTCTTCCCGGTGCGACCAAGAAGAGGTTTTGGATTTGTTCGAGCGATTCACTGAGCGGGCTCGTCAGGTAGTCGTCCTAGCGCAGGAGGAGGCGCGGACGCTAAAGCACAACTACATCGGTACCGAGCACATCCTTCTCGGTCTCCTCCGTGAGGAGGAGGGTCTCGCCGCTCGCGTCCTCGAGTCCCTCGACATCACGGTTGAACGGGTGCGCTCCCAGGTGGTCCGCATCGTCGGATCCGGTGAGGAGGTCACCTCCGGCCAGATTCCGTTCACCCCACGCGCCAAGAAGGTGCTGGAGCTGGCGCTGCGCGAGGCGCTCAGCCTGGGCCACAACTACATCGGCACCGAGCACATCCTGCTCGGCCTGGTCCGTGAGAACGAGGGCGTTGCCGCCCGGATCCTCCTGGACTTCGACGCCGACAGCGACAAGATTCGCAACGAGGTCATCCGGATGCTGTCCGGCCCCGGCGGTCGTCGTCAGGGCAGCTCGGGCTCCGGTGGCTCGGGCGAGGGCAAAAAATCTTCAAAACTGCTCGATCAGTTCGGGCGCAACCTGACCCGCCTCGCCGAGGAGGGCAAGCTCGACCCGGTCATCGGTCGCGAAACTGAGATCGAGCGGATCATGCAGATCCTTTCCCGCCGCACCAAGAACAACCCGGTGCTGCTCGGGGAGCCGGGCGTCGGCAAGACCGCCGTCGTCGAGGGCCTCGCCGCCAAGATCAACTCGGGCGAGGTTCCGGAGCTGCTGAAGAACAAACAGATCTACACGCTCGACCTGGCCGCCCTGGTGGCCGGCTCGAAGTACCGCGGTGAGTTCGAGGAGCGCCTCAAGAAGGTGATGAAAGAGATCACCCAACGCGGCGACATCATCCTGTTCATCGACGAGCTCCACAACCTGGTCGGCGCCGGCGCCGCCGAGGGCGCGATCGACGCGGCCTCGATCCTGAAGCCGGCCCTGGCGCGCGGGGAGCTGCAGACGATCGGCGCGACGACCCTCGACGAGTACCGCAAGTACCTCGAGCGCGACTCGGCGCTGGAGCGTCGCTTCGCCCAGATCAGGGTCGACCAGCCCTCCCCGGAGGACACGGTCCGCATCCTCGAGGGGTTGCGCGAGCGCTACGAACAGCACCACAAGGTGACGATCAACGACGAAGCGCTGGAAGCAGCCGCCGAGCTCGCCGATCGCTACATCTCCGACCGGTTCCTGCCCGACAAGGCGATCGACCTGATCGACGAGGCGGGCTCGCGACTGCGCATCAAGTCGATGTCGACGCCGCCGGTGTACCGCGATCTCGAGGAGGAAATCGAGACGACGCGGCGCGAAAAGGAGGCCGCGATCGAGGCGCAGGAGTTCGAAAAAGCAGCCAACCTGCGCGATCAGGAGCGTCAGCTGACCACCCGCAAGCGCCAGCTCGAAGACGAGTGGGCCGAGGGTGAGAACGGCGAACGGCCGGTCGTCGGCGAGGAGGAGATCGCCGACATCGTCTCGATGTGGACCGGTATCCCGGTCTTCAAACTGACCGAGGCCGAGACCAAAAAGCTGATTCGCATGGAGGAGGAACTCCACAAGCGCGTGATCGGCCAGGAGGTCGCGATCACCGCCGTCTCGAAAGCGATCCGTCGCTCCCGTGCCGGGATCAAGGATCCGAAACGGCCGGCCGGCTCGTTCATCTTCCTCGGCCCCTCCGGGGTCGGCAAGACCGAGCTCGCCCGCACGCTCGCCGATTTCCTGTTCGGCGACGAGGAGGCGATGGTCCGGATCGACATGTCCGAGTACATGGAGAAGCACGCGGTCTCCCGTCTGGTCGGTTCGCCTCCGGGCTACATCGGCTACGACGAGGGCGGTCAGCTGACCGAGGCCGTGCGCCGCAAGCCGTACTCGGTGCTGCTCCTGGACGAGATCGAGAAGGCCCACCCCGATGTCTTCAACATCCTGTTGCAGATCCTCGAGGACGGGCGCCTGACCGACAGCCAGGGCCGCACGGTCGACTTCCGTAACGCGATCGTGATCATGACGTCGAACATCGGCGCGGCCGAGATCTCGAAGAACACGTCGATCGGCTTCACCGTCTCCGACGATGAGACCGGGATGTCCTACGACGACATGAAGAACCGGATCATGGGCGACCTCAAACGGGTCTTCCGCCCCGAGTTCCTCAACCGGATCGACGAGGTCATCGTGTTCCACAAGCTGGCCAAGACCGAGGTCAAGGAGATCATCGACCTGATGATCAACCGGGTCCGCGTCCAGGTCGCCGAGCACGAACTCCAGCTCGACATGACCGAGGAGGTCAAGGACTACCTGGTCGACAAGGGCTGGGATCCGTCGATGGGCGCGCGTCCGTTGCGTCGGGCGATTCAGCGCTACATCGAGGACCCGCTCGCCGACGAAGTCCTGCGCGCCGGTCCGATGACGCCGGGCTCGACCGTGATGTTCACCCGCGATGCCTCGGGCGACGAGGAAGACAAGCCGCTGCGGCTGGAGATCATCCCGCCGAGCAACAAGTCGCCGCTCGACGAGACGGAGCGTCCGAAGGCCGGCGTCGGTGCGAAAACCGAGGGCGACGGCGTCCACGGCCACGAGGCCGACTCGGGCGACGACGACTCCGAGCACTGAGTTCAGAGCAGCAGATGAAGGAACCCGGCCGCAGCGCCATCGGCACCTGGAGCGGCGGCCGGTTCCTTCATTTCGGCGAGACGATCGAGGAGGATCGTCTCGCCTCCTTGCTTCGCCCGGGCGAGGGGATCGACACGGTCCTCACCGCCGACGCCTACGGCACGGGTGAGGCCGACACCGTCCTCGGGCGGGCGCTGGAGGGCGTGGCCCGCGAGGACTACTCGCTGGTCGGCGCCGTCGGCCACGACTTCTACGAGGGCGAGCGCAACGGGCCGAAAGGATTCCCGCGCTTCACCGACCCGGCCCTGCGCGGGCCCGACGACTACGCCTCCTACCTGCGGATGGCGACCGAGAAGAGCCTCGAGCGCGTCGGCGCCTCGGAGTTCGACCTGCTGCTGCTCCACAACCCCGACCGCATCGGCTATTCGTCCGAGGTCGTCTGGGACGGGATGGCGGCGCTCCGCGACGCGGGGCTGACGGCGAGGATCGGCGTCGCTCCGGGCCCCGCCAACGGCTTCACCCTCGACCTGATCGCCTGCCTCGAGCGCTTCGGCGCGCAGATCGACTGGGCGATGATCATCCTCAACCCGATGGAGCCCTGGCCGGGCGAGCTGGTGCTCGACGCGGCTGACCGCCACGACGTCAAGGTGATCACCCGCGTCGCCGATTACGGCGGCCTCTTCTGGGATGACCTCCGCCCCGGCATGGAGCTCTCGAAGACCGACCACCGCGGCTTCCGGCCGCCGGGCTGGATCGAGGCCGGGCTGGAGAAGCTCGACAAGCTGCGTCCCTTCGCCGAGAAGGCCGACCTCACCCCGATGGGCCTCTCCTGCCAGTGGAACCTCGCCCATCCGGCGGTCGAGTGCGTCGCCCCGACCCTGATCCAGGAGGTCGGGCCGGAGGCCCGGACGATCGAGTCCGAGCGCGCCGAGCTGGCCGCCATCCCCACCGACATCCGCCTCTCCGCCGAGGACGTCGCCGCGATCCGCGAGATCGGCGACAACACCGGCCGCATGGCACTGAAGGGCGCCAACCCTACCTTCGAGGGCGAGGAGCAGCCCGACCGCTGGGCCCTCAGCCCGGAACTCGCCGAGGTCGGCACCCGCTGGGGCATCGACCCCGAGCGCGACCTCGCCGGCAGCGCGCGGTAGATCCGCTCCGTACTCCCGGCCGCCGCGGCCGCGGCGGCAGTCCTAGTTGGTCCTGGGCGTCTCATCGCGGTCCTGGCGGTGTTCGAAACTTGGCGTATGGCCAAGTAAGGAACACGGCAGATTCCTGACCGTTCGGGAGCGGGCGTACCTCCCCTCGACGGCGCACTTCCGTGACGGATCCGCGGTCCTCACGTGACGAACCCTTGGCGCTCGCGTGGGGCCAACCGCCACTCCCCGCACTCCCGGCCGTCTCGGCCACGGCCACAGCCAGCCAGGGCCGTGGCCGAGACGGCCGCTCTCGCCGACACCTCTCGCGTCCCTTACCTCGGGCGCCAACTTCCCCCGAGCAGCCAAGTCCCCATAGGCTGCGCGGCATGAGGGGGAAGTGGTGGACGTTGGTGGGGGCCTGCTTCGGGCTGTTCCTGCTCATGCTCGATTCGACCGTCGTCTCGCTGGCGCTGCCGCGGATTCGGGGGGACGTGGGGGCCAGCGACGAGCAGTTGCAGTGGATGCTGAACGTCTATTTGCTGACGATCTCGGTCCTCGTGGTCACCGCCGGGCGGCTCGGCGACATGTTCGGACGCAAGCGGGTCTTTCTCGCTGGGATGGTGCTCTTCGGCCTCGGCTCGATCGTCTCGGCGACCGCGGGGGACCCGGACATGCTGATCCTCGGGCGCATCCTCCAAGGCGTGGGCGGGGCGCCGATGCTGGCGCTCTCGCTGGCGATCGTCGTCAACGTCTTCCCGGAGAAAGAGGTGCCGAAGGCGCTCGGGATCTGGGCGGCGGTGTCGTCCTCGGCGCTCGCGATCGGGCCGCTGGTCGGCGGCGCGCTGGTCGAACTCGACTGGCGGGTGATCTTCTGGGTCAACCTGCCGCTGGTCGCCGCCGGCGCGCTGATCCTCGCCCGCGCCGCGCCGGAGTCCAGCGATCCCGCCGCCGGGCACCGGATCGATTGGCCTGGCCTCGGCGCGCTCAGCCTCGGGCTGACCGCGGTGGTCCTGGCGCTGATCCAGTCGCGCGCCTGGGGTGGCGGACCGACGATCGCGTTGGCGGTACTCGGCCTCGCCTCGCTGGCGCTCTTCTGGCGGATCGAGCACCGCGTGCGGAAACCGATCGTCGACTTCGACCTCTTCCGCAACGGCCCCTATTTCGGCGCCAGCGCCGCCGCCTTCTTCCTCGTCGGCGCCTTCTGGGCGGTCATCTACTTCCAGCCGCAGTACCTGCAGGACGTTCGCGGCCACTCGCCGATCGCGTGCGGCCTGATGGTCCTGCCGATCACCGCGCCGATGGTCTTCGTCTCGCCTTTCTCCGGCCGGTTGACGGCGAAATTCGGGGTGCGACGGCTGATGACCTTCGGCATGGCCCTCGGGCTCCTCGGCCTGGTCGTCCTCACGCAGATCGGCTCGACCACCTCCTACGGGGTGCTGCTGATCGGCTATCTGCTCTTCGGCCTCGCCCTCGGACTCGTCTACGCGCCGATGTCGACCGCGGCGATGGCGGCGATGCCGGGGGACAAGGTCGGAATCGCATCCGGGGTCCTTTCGATGGACCGCTGCGTCGCCGGCGCCGTGGCGCTGGCCGGCACGGGAGCCATCTTCCATGCCCTGATCGGCTCTGGGCATGGGTTTGCCGGCTCGCTGGCCGGCTCGACCTGGCTCCTGGTCGGGATGCTCGCGGTCGGTACCATCCTCACCTGGGCCTACGTCCGCGGCCCCTCGGAAGAGGTCG
>Ga0268266_10002818_pt1 | contig 18134 bp, 13 predicted proteins | sample KBSS13metaG_FD_190356 | JGI IMG/M metagenome (GOLD analysis project Ga0268266, IMG submission 190356) | Switchgrass rhizosphere microbial communities from Kellogg Biological Station, Michigan, USA - KBS S1-3 metaG (SPAdes) (version 2) | ecosystem: Host-associated > Plants > Roots > Rhizosphere...
CGTCCAGCCCACGCGTTGCAGAACAGCATCGATCTGGCGCGCCATGTCGATGGGCTCGGCTATGTCCGCTACTGGCTTGCCGAGCACCACAACCTGGCCTCGGTGGCCAGTCCGGCGCCGGACCTGATGATCGGCCAGATCGCCGCGGTGACCAAAAACATCCGCGTCGGCTCCGGCGGCGTGATGCTGCCCAACCATGCGCCGCTGGTGGTAGCCGAGCGCTTCAAGATGCTGGAGGCGCTGTTTCCCGGCCGCATTGATCTCGGGCTCGGCCGCGCGCCCGGCACCGATGGCGCCACGGCGCATGCGCTGCGCAGCCGGCTCGACCGCCGCGAGGGCGACGATTTTCTCGAACGGCTGAGTGAACTGGTGCTGTGGGAAACCCGCGGTTTCCCGGCCGGTCATCCCTACAACAACGTGGTGGCGATGCCCGACGATACGCCGCTGCCGCCGATCTGGCTGCTCGGCTCGAGCGATTACAGCTCGGAACTGGCCGCCCAGGTCGGGATGGGTTTTGCGTTCGCGCATCATTTCGCATCCTATGATGCGGTCGCGGCGATGACGAACTACCGCGATCATTTCAAGCCGTCCGGCTGGCGGGAAACCCCGCACGGCATTCTCGCGGTCGCGGCGATTGCCGCCGAGACCGATGCGGAAGCTGAGACACTGGCCGCCTCGATGGACCTCAACCGACTGCGCCGCGACCGCGGCCAATATCTGCCGCTACCAAGCGTCGAGGAAGCACTGGCCTATGACTACACCGACGCCGAGCGCGCCTCGGTGATGCGCAACCGCTCGCGGCTGTTTGTCGGCAGCCCCGCGACGGTCATGGCGAAGCTGCAGCCGATGATCACGGCAAGCCAGCCGGATGAGTTGATGATCATCACCGCCGTCTACGACCACGACGCGCGGAAGAAATCGTACAGCCTGCTGGCGGATGCGTTCGGGCTGGCGAAGAAAGCGGCGGCTTGATCTCTGTCATTCGGGCTTCGCTTCGCGCCCCGGAATGAAAACTTCAATCCTGCTTGTCGCTGAACGTCGCCCGGAACGGATGCGCCGGGTAGACGCCGACGATGCGAAACTCGCGCGAGAAGAATTTCAGCTCCTCCAGCGCGAAGGCGAGGCCCTTGTCGTCGGGATGGCCATCGACGTCGGCATAAAACTGCGTGGCCGAGAATTCGCCGTCGACCATGTAGCTTTCCAGTTTCGTCATGTTGACGCCGTTGGTCGCGAAGCCGCCGAGCGCCTTGTAGAGCGCGGCGGGCAAATTGCGCACCCGGAAGACAAAAGTGGTGACCAGCGGCCCCGAGCCCTGCGCAGCCCATTTCTGTTCACGGGCCAGCACCACGAAGCGCGTGGTGTTGTGGGCTTCGTCCTCGACATCCTCGGCCAGGATATCCAGGCCATAAATCTCAGCGGCCAGCCGCGAGGCGATCGCGGCCACCGTCTTGTCCTTGCGCTCGGAAACGTCGCGCGCGCTGCCGGCGGTATCGGCTGCGACGATCGGCTTGATGCCGAGCTTGCGGATGATGCGGCGGCATTGGCCGAGCGCGTGGACGTGGCTCTCCACTGTCTTGATGTCCGAGAGCTTGGTGCCCTTCATCGCCATCAATTGGTGGCGGACCGGCAAGAACCACTCACCGACGATGAACAGGCCGGAGGCCGGCAGCAGATGATGGATATCAGCGACCCGGCCGGCGACCGAATTCTCGATCGGGATCATGCCGAGATCGGCCTCGCCCGAGGAGATCGCGGCCAGCGCGTCCTCGAAGGTCGCGCACGGGAGCGGCTCGGCGTCGGGATAGGCCTCGACGATGGCGATATGGGAATTGGCGCCAGGCTCGCCCTGGAATGCGATTTTCAGCTTCTTGCTCATGCGGGGCCTTTTAGCAGCGGTTCAGGCTTTGGCTATAGCGATTTCAAGCGAAGTGGAGGCCGGTTCGCGTGAAGAAAACGCGTCAAAACAAAAGGGTAGAGCCTCGTTCAACTTGAACGAGGCTCCAGTATCCGCCGGGCGGTTTCTAGGTCGGCCGGGGTGTCGACCCCGCGCGGGACGCTGTCGACGATGGTGATGTCGATCCGCATCCCGGCCTCCAGCGCGCGCAGCTGCTCGAGTTTTTCCTGCTGCTCCAGCGGAGACGGGGGAAGCGCCACGAACCGCTCCAGCGCGGCGCGGCGGTACGCGTAGAGGCCGATGTGGTGGTAGCGGGGACCGTCGCCGTGGGGCGCTGTGGCGCGGGTGAAATAGAGCGCTCGGAGCCGGCTCGGGCCGACCGGCGAGCCGACCGCCTTGACCACGCTCGGCGCCTGGTCCTCTTCCTCGGTATGGATCTGCGCGGCCAGCGTCGCAATGTCGACCGTGGGGTCGTCGAGCGGCGGCAGCGCGGCGCGAATCATGTCCGGCGCGATGGTGGGAAAGTCGCCCTGCAGGTTGACCACGATCTCGGCCCGGCCTTCGGGATCGATCGTCCGCATGGCCTCGTGGATCCGGTCGGAGCCGGAGGGATGATCGCCACGGGTCATCACCACCTCGCCGCCGGCGGCCTTTACGGCGGCTGCGATCTCGGGCGTGTCGGTGGCGACTGCTACCCGGCCGACCTTGGCCTCCTCGGCCCGCCGCAGCACGTGCACGATCATCGGCTGGCCGCCGATATCGAGAAGGGGCTTGCCGGGCAGGCGGGTCGCCGCCATGCGGGCGGGAATCAGCACCAGAATGCGGTTTTCGGTCATCCGGAACGAGGTCAGCCGGCCAGCGAAAACGGGCCGTAAATAATGGGGATCGGTGGAAAGTCGGGGCGTTTATACGGGTTGCCAGAGCCCGGGCAAACCGATATCTCAACCCTGCTGAGGGTGCGGCGCGAAAGGCTGATTCCTGATGCGAATCCGCGGCCGTTTTGCCGGCCTTCAGTCGACCTTTCCGGCCTGGAGCCTGATCCGTTATGGACTCCTTCGAACTCAACAAGATCATCGGTGCCATCCTCGGCACCTGCATTCTCGTGCTGGTGACGAGCTTTGCCGCTCATGCGATTTTCTCGCCGGCGATGCCGGAAAAGCCCGGCTTCGAGATTGCCGTGAAGGAAGACACCTCTCACGGCGGCGCCAAGGAAGCGGCAGCTCCGTCCGAGCCGATCGAGAAGTTGCTGCAAACCGCCTCCGTCGAGAAGGGCTCGGCCGCCGCCAAGAAGTGCGCGGCCTGCCATACCTTCGAGAAGGGCGGCCCGAACCGCGTTGGTCCGAACCTCTACGGCGTCGTCAACGAGGCAAAGGGTGCCGGTCGTGGCGGCTTCAATTTCTCGGCTGCCATGAAGAGCAAGGGCGGCAACTGGACCTTTGACGACCTCAACAAGTTTCTCACCAATCCCAAGGCGTTCGTTCCGGGCACCGCGATGGGCTTTGCCGGTATCCCGAAGGACAGCGAGCGCGCCGACGTGATCGCCTATCTGAACTCGATATCGGATAAGCCGGAGCCGCTGCCGACCGCGGCGAAGTAATATTCCGCCAGTCCTGCATGGACTTGCGCACGACACGACGGCCAGGCATTGCCTGGCCGTTTCGCTGTGAGGGATCGCATCGTTGCTAGCGGAGTTGTTACCGGGGCTATTCGCCGCAGCGGCGATGTTCCCAAGCTGCTATCATGAGGAAAAAGCAACGTAATTCGCCGAATACTTGCCTTATATTAGGTCCTCACTAGCTCCGCCTTGTTGCACGGTTCGCGTCTGGGGTCGCCGCGCACTCCGCAACAAGGAAATTGGTGTCAGCAACAGGAATTCTGCACTTGGCAATTACCCGACGGCATCTCCTCCAAGGCGGCGCGGCCGCCGCTATGGCCCCCACGCTGGGGCTGTCCTCAGGAATCTACGCGGCTGCGCCAGCCCACGCACAATCCGGCACGGGCGGAGAGCCCCTATGGCGCCATGCGCTGTCGCTGTTCGGCGAGGTCAAATATCCAGCTGGGTTCAAGCGGTTCGACTACGTCAACGCCGACGCGCCCAAAGGCGGCACGGTCCGGCAGATTCAGGTCGGCACGTTCGACAACTTCAACATCGTGGTCTCGGGCGTGAAGGGCTCCATCGCAGCCTCGGTGCAACTCATCTACGAGTCCCTGTTGACTGCGTCGCTGGACGAAGTCTCGACGGAATACGGCGCCTTGGCCGAGTCCGTCAGCCACCCCGATGATTTTTCGTACGTCATCTACCGCTTGAGGCCGCAGGCGAAGTGGCACGACGGAATGCCGGTGACGCCGGAGGACGTGATCTTCTCGCTCGACGCGTTCAAGAAACACCATCCGTTCTATTCGGCTTATTACCGCCACGTCGCGAAGGCGGAGAAGAGCGGTGAGCGCGATATCAAGTTCACCTTCGATTCGACCGGCAATCGCGAATTGCCGCAGATCGTCGGCCAGCTCATTATTCTGCCCAAGCACTGGTGGGAAGGTACCGACAGCGAGGGCCGCAAGCGCGACGTCTCAGCGACCACGCTGGAGAAGCCGCTCGGCTCCGGGCCCTACCGCATAAAGGATTTTGCGGCCGGCAGGACGGTGACACTGGAGCGCGTCCAGGAATACTGGGGCCGCGATCTCGGATTTTCCATCGGGCGCAACAACTTCGACGAACTGCGTTACGAATACTTTCGCGACGGATCGGTGGCGCTTGAAGCTTTCAAGGGCGATCAAGTCGATTGGCGCACCGAGAACAGCGCAAAGAATTGGGCGACGGCTTACGATTTTCCGGCCGTCAAAAACAAGCGCGTGCTGCTGGAGGAGTTCCCGAACCGCAGTTCGGGAGTAATGCAGGCGTTTGCGCTGAATCTTCGGCGCCCCAAATTCAGCGATCCGCGGGTGCGCCGCGCGCTGAACTATGCGTTCGATTTCGAGGAAATGAACAAGCAGATATTCTTCGGGCAGTACAATCGCATCAGCAGCTACTTCGATGGCATGGAAGAACTGATGGCAACCGGCTTGCCGCAGGGAAAAGAGCTGGAAATTCTCGAGACCGTCCGCGCCGAAGTGCCCGCCGAGGTTTTCACCAAGCCGTACACCAACCCGGTCGGCGGCAACCCGGAGGCGGTGCGCGAGAATTTGCGCGAGGCGGTGCGGCTGCTCAAGGAAGCCGGTTACGAGGTGCGGGACCGCAAGCTTGTCGATGTCAAGTCTGGAGCGCAGTTTGCGATCGAACTGCTGACCCAGCAGCCGGACTTCGAGCGAGTTATGCTGTTTTACAAGCCCTCGCTGGAGCGGCTTGGATTCGCAGTGAGCGTGCGTACGATCGATCCGATACAGTACGAAAACCGCCTTCGCAGCTGGGATTTCGATGTCATTACCCAGTCGTGGGGACAATCCTTGTCGCCAGGCAATGAACAGCGCGAAGACTGGGGTTCGCAGGCGGCCGATATGGCAGGCTCGCGCAACGTCGTCGGCATCAAGAATCCGGCGATCGACAAGCTGATCGATCGTGTGATCTTTGCCAGGGATCGGGCAGATCTTGTCGCTGCAACGAAAGCTCTCGATCGCGTGCTGTTGTGGAACCACTATGTCGTGCCGCAGTGGAATTATCCCAAGGTCCGCACCGCACGCTGGGATCGGTTTGGCCGGCCTGCCGAATTGCCCAAATACGGCCTGTCGGGTTTTCCGGCGCTGTGGTGGTTCGACGCCGACAAGGCGGCCAAAAACGGAAATCGGTCTTGAAGGAAAAGGGCATGGCGCGGCTCAATCGCCGACACGTACTCTGTCTCGGCATCGGCGCGCTGACGGCTGGCCGGTTTTCTCCCGCCCTCGCCGATAACGGCGGCGCCGAGATGCACGGCATGTCGGTATTCGGCGACCTGAAATACCCCGCCGACTTCAAGCATTTCGATTACATCAACCCGCAAGCGCCGAAGGGCGGGTTGTTTTCGACGATCCCGTCGACCCGCGCCTATAATCAATCTTTCCAGACGTTCAATTCGTTCAACGCCTTCATCCTCAAAGGCGAAGGCGCCAAGGGAATGGAGCTGACCTTTGACTCGCTGATGGGACGCGCCAACGACGAGCCCGACGCAATGTACGGTCTTGCCGCGAAGTCGGTGTCGATCTCGCCCGACAAGCTGACTTACCGCTTCACGATGCGCCCCGAGGCGCGTTTCAATGACGGCTCGAAACTGACCGCGCATGATGTCGCCTTCTCGCTCAACACGCTGAAGGAGAAAGGCCACCCGCTGATCCTGGTGCAATTGCGCGATTTCGTGAAGGCCGAGGCGCTGGACGATGCGACGGTGACCGTGGTCTTCGCGCCGAACCGCGCGCGCGACGTCCCTCTCTATGTCGCTAGCCTTCCGATCTTTTCCAAGGCCTATTATGCGACGCGGCCATTCGAGGAATCGACCACCGATATCCCGCTCGGCTCGGGCCCGTACAAGGTTGGCCGATACGAGATCAACCGCTACGTCGAGTTCGACCGGGTCAAGAATTACTGGGCCGCCGATCTGCCCGTCAATCGCGGCAGCTACAATTTCGATACCGTGCGCTACGAGTTCTATCGCGACCGCGATGTCGCGTTCGAAGGCTTCACCGGCAAGAACTATCTCTACCGCGAGGAGTTCACCGCGCGGATCTGGGCTACGCGTTACGATTTTCCGGCGATCAAGGACGGCCGCGTCACGCGCGAGACCCTGCCGGATGAATTGCCATCGGGCGGCCAGGGCTGGTTCTTCAATACCCGCCGCGACAAGTTCAAAGACCCGAAAGTGCGTGAAGCGGTCATCAACGCGTTCGATTTCGAATGGACCAACAAGACCGTGATGTACGGCGCCTATGCGCGCACGGCTTCGCCGTTCCAGAATTCGGATATGGTGGCGACCGGAAAGCCGTCGCCGGAAGAGCTGAAGCTGCTCGAGCCGTTTCGAGGGCAGGTGCCGGACGAAGTGTTCGGCGAGCCGTTCGTGCCGCCGATATCGGACGGATCGGGCCAGGACCGGCAATTATTGCGCAAGGCGCAGCAACTGCTGCAAGAAGCCAAGTTACCGGTCAAGGATGGCAAGCGGCTGCTGCCAAACGGCGAGGTCTTCACCATCGAATTCCTGCTTGATGAGCCGTCGTTCCAGCCGCACCACGCGACCTTTATCAAGAATCTGGGCCAGCTCGGCATCGAGGCCAGCATCCGGCTGATCGATGCTGTGCAGTATCGCGCGCGGGTCGAGTCTTTCGACTTCGATATGACGACGATGCGCCTTTCCATGTCACCGACGCCGGGCGACAGCCTGCGGCCGTATTTCACTTCGCAGGCAGCGGCCACCAAGGGATCGTACAATCTGGCTGGCGTGGCGAACCCCGCGATCGACGCGCTGGTCGACAAGGCGATCGCCGCCGAGACGCGCGATGATCTGACGATCGCCTGCCGCGCGCTGGATCGCGTGTTCCGGGCTGGCCGCTATTGGGTTCCGCAATGGTATCGCACCAATCATCCGATCGCCTATTGGGACGTGTTCGCGCATCCGCCCAAGCCGGCACGTTACACGCAAGGCACCGGCGCGCCGGACAACTGGTGGTATGATGCCGCCAAGGCCGCGAAGCTCGAGCAGGCGAAATAATTCATGGCCGCTTATATATCCCGCCGAATATTGCTGATGTTCCCGACGCTGCTCGGGATATTGTTCGTGTCCTTTGTGGTCGTGCAGTTCGCGCCGGGCGGTCCGGTCGAGCGCGTGCTGGCGCAGCTCTCGGGCGCCGACACCGGCGGCACCTCGCGGATTTCGGGCGGCGGCAGCGATCTTAGCCCGCGCGGCCAGCCCGGCGCTGCCGGCGACGTCGTCAATTCGAAATATCGCGGCGCGCAGGGGCTGGATCCCGATTTCATCAAGAAGCTGGAAGTGCAGTTCGGCTTCGACAAACCTGCGCCGGAACGCTTCGCGCTGATGGTGTGGAATTTCGCACGCTTCGATTTCGGCAAGAGTTATTTCCGCGACGTCAGCGTGATCCAGTTGATCAAGGAGAAGCTGCCGGTATCGATGTCGCTTGGCATCTGGATGACGCTGCTGACCTACCTGATCTCGATCCCGCTCGGTATCCGCAAGGCCGTCAGGGACGGATCGAAGTTCGACACCTGGACCTCGGCGGTGATCATCATAGGATTTGCAATCCCGGGGTTCCTGTTCGCGATCCTCTTGATCATCCTGTTTGCGGGCGGCTCGTTCCTCAACATCTTCCCGTTGCGCGGGCTGACCTCGGACGGCTGGGCGCAGTTTCCCTGGTACTGGAAGATCATCGATTATTTCTGGCACATCACGCTGCCGCTGATCTCGATGGCGCTCGGCGCCTTCGCCACCATGACGCTGCTGACCAAGAACTCGTTCCTCGACGAGATCCGCAAGCAGTACGTGATGACCGCGCGCGCCAAGGGCTGCAGCGAACGGCAGGTGTTGTATAACCATATTTTCCGCAACGCGATGCTGATCGTGATCGCTGGCTTTCCGAGCGCGTTCATTCACGCCTTCTTCTCCGGCTCGCTTCTGATCGAGACCATCTTCTCGCTTGATGGCCTCGGCCTGCTCGGTTTCGAAAGCGTCCTGAACCGCGACTATCCCGTCGTGTTCGGAACGCTCTTCATCTTTTCGCTGGTGGGCCTGGTGATCAATCTGGTCTCGGACCTCACCTACATGTGGATCGATCCGCGGATCGACTTCGAGGCGCGTGAGGTCTGATGACGATCACAGCGCCCCAGCCGGTCGAGACCTCGACGCAATCGCCGCTCGGCGAAGCCGTTCCCGTGACCCGCCACGCCTTTACGCCGTCGCCGCTCAACCGCCGCCGCTGGCAGAATTTCAAGGCCAACCGGCGCGGCTATTGGTCGTTCTGGATCTTCCTCGTCCTGTTCGGCGTCTCGTTGTTCGCCAATTTCATTGCCAACGACAGGCCGCTTCTCGTCAAATATGACGGCCATCTCTATTGGCCGGTCTTGTTCAATTATTCCGAAACCACCTTCGGCGGCGACTTCGAGACCACTGCCGATTATCGCGATCCCTATCTGCAGAAGCAGATCGCGGAGAAGGGTGGCACAGTCGTCTGGCCGTTGATCCGGTTCTCCTACGACACCCATAATCTTGACCTGCCGACACCGGCACCGTCGAAGCCGACCTGGATGCTGACGGAGGAGCAGTGCAAGGAGGTGGTGCAGAGGAAGGGGCTCAAAAGCTGCCGCGATCTCGAATACAACTGGCTCGGCACCGACGACCAGAGCCGCGACGTCGTCGCGCGCCTGATCTATGGTTTCCGCATCTCGGTGCTGTTCGGACTGACGCTCACCATCCTCTCCTCGATCATCGGCATCGCCGCGGGCGGCGTGCAGGGCTATTTCGGCGGCTGGATCGACCTGACGTTCCAGCGGTTCATCGAGATATGGACCGCCATACCCTCGCTCTATCTGCTCCTGATCATATCGGCGGTGCTGCCGCCGGGCTTCTTCATCCTGCTCGGCATCCTCCTGCTGTTTTCCTGGGTGTCGCTGGTCGGGCTGGTGCGCGCGGAATTCCTGCGCGGTCGAAATTTCGAATATATCCAGGCGGCGAGGGCGCTCGGCGTCTCCAACGCAACCATCATGTTCCGCCATCTGTTGCCGAACGCGATGGTGGCGACCATGACGTTCCTGCCCTTCATCGTGTCGTCCTCGGTGATGACGCTGACCGCGCTGGACTTCCTCGGCTTCGGCTTGCCGCCGGGTTCGCCCTCGCTCGGTGAATTGCTGGCACAGGGCAAGGCGAACGTGCAGGCGCCGTGGCTTGGTCTGACCGGCTTCTTCTCGGTCGCGATCATGCTGTCGTTGCTGATCTTCATCGGCGAGGCCGCGCGCGACGCCTTCGATCCGCGCAAGACGTTCAGGTAGGGGCTGCGCATGGACGCCATCAATCAGCCCCTGCTCGATGTCCGCGATCTCTCGGTTGCGTTCGGCAACACGCTCGCAGTCGATCACGTCTCGTTCTCGGTCAAGCGCGGCGAATGCGTGGCCTTGGTCGGCGAGTCCGGCTCCGGAAAATCCGTCAGCGCGTTGTCCATCCTGAAGCTGCTGCCATATCCCAGCGCCTCGCATCCCTCAGGCCAGATCCGTTTTCGCGGCCGCGAGCTGCTGACGGCGGCGGAAAGCGAGATGCGCGAGATCCGCGGCAACGATATCTCGATCATCTTCCAGGAGCCGATGACCTCGCTCAATCCGCTGCATACGATCGAGGCGCAAATCGGCGAGATTCTTTCGCTGCACAGCGGTATCGGCGGGCAGACGGCGCGGGCGCGCACGCTGGAACTCCTGACGCAGGTCGGCATTCCCGATCCTGAAACCCGGCTGAAAAGCTATCCGCATCAACTGTCCGGCGGCCAGCGCCAGCGCGTCATGATCGCGATGGCGCTCGCCAACGAGCCTGACCTTTTGATCGCCGACGAGCCGACCACCGCGCTCGACGTCACGGTACAGGCCCAGATCCTGGCGCTGCTCGCCGAGATCAGGTCCCGGCTCGGCATGAGCATGCTGTTCATCACCCATGACCTCGGCATCGTCCGCCGCATCGCTGACGTCGTCTGCGTGATGAACTCAGGCAAGATCGTCGAGCAGGGCCCGGTCGAGGAGGTCTTCACCGCGCCCAAGCACGCCTATACCCGCGCGCTGTTGGCGGCGGAGCCGAAGCCGGATCCGGCGCCGCCGCGGCCCAACGAGCCGGTGGTGATGTCGGCGGATAATCTCAAGGTCTGGTTTCCGATCAAGCGCGGGCTGCTGCGCTCGACGGTCGGCCATATCAAGGCGGTAGACGGCGTCAGTATCGCGGTGCGCAAGGGCGAGACGCTCGGCGTCGTCGGCGAATCCGGCTCCGGCAAGACCACGCTCGGTCTGGCGCTGCTACGGTTGATTTCCTCTGACGGTCCGATCGTGTTTCTCGGCAACAACATTCAGGGCCTGCGCTTCAAGGCCATGCTGCCGTTCCGCCGCGACATGCAGATCGTGTTTCAGGATCCGTTCGGTGCGCTCAGCCCGCGCATGTCGGTCGGCGATATCGTCGCCGAAGGCCTGACCGTGCATCAGAAGTCGCTGTCGTATGAGGAGCGCGAAGCGCGCGTCGTCAAGGCGCTCCGGGATGTCGGCCTCGATCCGGCGACGCGATTCCGCTATCCGCATGAATTCTCCGGCGGCCAACGCCAGCGTATTTCGATTGCGCGCGCGGTGGTGCTGGAGCCAAATTTCGTCGTGCTGGACGAACCGACCAGCGCGCTCGACATGTTGTTCCAGGCCCAGATGGTCGATCTCCTGCGCGAACTTCAGCGCAAACGCGACCTGACCTACATGTTCATCTCGCACGATCTGCGCGTGGTTGCCTCGCTGGCAAGCCATCTGATCGTGATGCGTCACGGCAAGGTAGTGGAGGAGGGGCCGGCCGCGGAGCTCTTCAAGAACCCGAAGAGCGATTACACCCGCGCTCTGTTCGCCGCCGCGTTCCGCATCGAGGCCGTGCCGGAGGCACAGTAGAAGCCGTCATACCCCGCGAAGGCGGGGTATCCAGTACGCCGCGGCGTCTCGATTGAATCACGGATGTCTCTGGAATACTGGATCACCCGCCTTCGCGGGTGATGACGGCCGCTTCTACAGCCGCTTGATCGCCGTCACTTCGCTGCCGGCCGCTTTGATCCGAGCAATCGCTTCGCGCGTGTTCTCCACCACCGTCGCCATGTGATGGGCGTTGGCGTGCACGAGGGTGTCGCTATCCCGCACGATCGCGACGTGGCCTTTCCAGAAAATCAAGTCGCCGCGCTGCAGCTTCTTCATCTCGGAGGGACTCAATGTCCGGCCGAGACCGTCCTGCTGCATATCGCTGTCGCGCGGGCAGCCGGTGCCGGCGGCGTTGAGCGATATCTGGACGAGGCCGGAGCAATCGATGCCGAGCGAGCTCTTGCCGCCCCAGAGATATGGCGTGCCGGCGAAGCGCTCGGCGACCGCAACGAAATCGTGCTCCATGACGTCGAGACCCGCGAGATGCCGGCGCGGCAGATACCGGCCTTCGTCAGTCACCGCGAACGCGCCGTCTTCGCGGACGATTGCCACCTTGGCGCCCAGCGACAGCGTCTCGTCCGGCGGCAGCTTGATCGACGGCCCCGGGAACGCAAAGGTCCGCAACGCCGTGATCTTGTGTGTCGGTGCGGCCGCAGGCCTTGCGAGCACGGCATCGGGAACCCAGCCGACATAGCCGTCGCTGCCCAATTGCCCCCACGCAAAGCCTTCGCCGTTGCGGTCGTAGATGGTAACGCGTTCGCCCTTCAACGCCTGCGTCGATAGCATTGAATCGGCAGCCGACGTCTCACGCAGTGGTGCGATGGCCTCGCGCACGCAAAATTCCTCGCCCTCGACAAAGCGCGCGGCCTTTACCTTGCCTTCGAGATATTTCGCGGCAAGGTCGGGCCGTGCCGGCGTCAGGCGCGGATCATGCATAGCGTTCGCTCAACAGTTTGTAGATCGCGCGCGCGGCCTGACATTCGCCGCCTTCGGGGCGCGCGGGTTTCGCGGAAGGCGTCCAGCCGTAGATGTCGACGTGAAGCCAGTTTTTGGCATCGGTGACGAAACGCTGCAGGAACAGGGCGCAGCTGATCGAGCCGGCAAAGCCGCCGGACGGTGCGTTGTTGATGTCGGCGACCTTCGAATCCAGCCACGCATCATAGGGTGGCCATAGCGGCAATCGCCACAACGGATCGTTCTCCCGTTTTGCATGCGCTGCGACGCTTTCGGCCAGCGTGTCATCATTGGTATAAAAGGGCGGTAAATCCGGCCCCAGCGCCACGCGCGCCGCGCCCGTCAGGGTGCCGAGGTCGACCAGCAGATCCGGCTTCTCCTCGTCTGCCAGCGCCAGTGCATCGGCCAGCACCAGCCGGCCCTCGGCGTCGGTATTGCCGATCTCGACTGTCGGTCCCTTGCGCGACTTGAAGATGTCGAGCGGACGGAAGGCATTGCCGGCCACCGCGTTCTCGACCGCGGGGATCAGCACCCGCAGCCGCACCTTCAGCTTCGCATCCATCACCATCTGCGCGAGCGCCAGCACGTTGGCGGCGCCGCCCATGTCCTTTTTCATGATCAGCATGCCGCTGGACGGTTTCAGGTCGAGGCCGCCGGTGTCGAAGCAGACGCCCTTGCCGACTAAAGTCACCTTGGGGTGGCTGGGACTGCCCCAGCGCAGGTCGATCAGGCGCGGCGCGCGCGTCGAGGCCATGCCGACGGCGTGGATCAACGGAAAGTTCTGCTTCACGAGGTCGTCGCCGACGATGCAGGTGAATTCGGCGCCGAAGCGCGCCGCGAGTTGCCGCGCAGCTTCCGCCAGCTCCGCCGGTCCCATGTCGTTCGACGGCGTGTTGATCAGGTCCCGCGCCAGCGCAGCCGCCTCCGCCATCCGCATGATATCGGCGGCATCGATGCCGTCGGGCGGCACCAGCCTGACCGCGGGCGTGTCCGCCTTGCGGTAGCGGCCGAAGCGATAGGTCCCCAGCGCAAAGGCGAGCGTTGCCAGCCGTAAATCGTGCGGTTCATTGGCGAACCGGTAGACGCCGGGCGGCAACAGGCCGGGCAACGCGCCCGGCCGGAACAGATCGCGTGACCGGGCGGTCACGTCCTCCAGCCCGAAGACGACCTGTGCGATCTGTCCGTTCGGCGAAGGGAGCGTCAGGCATTTGCCGGGCTTGGCAGTAAAGTCGTTGGCTGCCGCAAATTGCCGAGCCTGTTCGGGCAACCCCCTGGCGATCGCGTTCCAGGTCGTTTTGGTGGCGAAAGTGATCGGAATAGCGGTGGCGTCGGGTGCGGTCTCGAACGGGGATGGCATGCGGGTCTCATCGAAGGGAGCGGGCAAGGTGGTGCCGATGGCATAGCACGGCCAATTAACCCGCCGTTAGGGTTAACAGTCTATTGCTGGCTCGTTCGGCTCTGTTCCCTAGCCTTTCCCGCGAGTTGAAGTCCCCATGCGTCAACAGTCCAGCCACGCCGGCTCCCTTGCCCGGCTCCTCGCTTCCGCGGCCGTAACGGTGGTTTTCGCCGCGGGTCTTGGCGGCTGCCAGACGATGTCCGACATCACGGGGTCGCTGACGTCATCGACGTCAAAAGCGCAAGCCGCCCCTGAAGATCCACGCCGCGCGGCCGAAGTGTATGGCGAGCGCTATCGCGCCAACCCGAAGGATGCCGAGGCAGCACTGGGATACGGCCAGGCGCTCCGCGCCACCGGCCAGCGCGCGCAGGCCGCCGCTGTGCTCGAACAGGCGACGATCGCCCATCCCGGCAACAAGGCGCTGCTCGCCGCCTATGGCCGCGCGCTCGCCGATAACGGCAGTTCGCAAGCCGCCTTCGACGTGCTCAGCCGCGCCCATTCGCCGGCCAATCCCGACTGGCGCATACTTTCGGTGCAGGGCACCACGCTCGACAAGATGGGCAAGCACGAGGAGGCCCGCCGCTATTACGCGAGCGCGCTGAAGATCGTGCCGGAAGAGCCGTCGGTGCTGTCCAATCTCGGCCTTTCCTACATGCTGACGCGGGAGCTGCCGCAAGCCGAGGAAACGTTGCGGCGCGCCTATTCCAATCCCAATGCCGACGGGAGAGTGCGGCAGAACCTGGCTCTCGTGGTCGGTCTGCAGGGCCGCTTCGCAGAAGCCGAGACCATCGCCAAGGGCGATCTGCCCGCCGACGAGGCCACCGCCAACGTGGCTTACCTGCGGGAAATGCTGAGCCGCAAGGACAAGGACAATTCGCGTCCCCCCAGCGGCCGGGCGACCGTCCCGGTCGCAGTCCTCAACCAACCCGACTGAGCCTTCCCAACCCGACGTCCCCGCCAACGTGACCCGTCGATGGATCGCGCCGATACGCGCGCCCGATGGGCTCCGGCGGGCGATCGGTTTTCGCTGGTTGTTCGTGAATCAGGTCGGGCGTTCCGACCTACTGCCTCGCGGCCGCCGCCGAGATATACGGCGCCGAAGCTTGGCCCGAGGCTCTTTCCTGTACTGGCTCACAATTTTGGCGAGACAGCAAGCCCACGCCGCGGCGATCGTTGAACGGCGCGGCGTGGGCCTTGGGACCTTAGTGCACCATCTGGAGCTTGATGTAGGTCGGTCCGAGAATGACGATGAACAGGCAAGGCAGGAAGAACAGGATCATCGGCACGGTCAGCTTCGGCGGCAACCCGGCCGCCTTCTTCTCGGCCTCGGTCATCCGCATGTCGCGGTTTTCCTGTGCCATCACGCGCAGGCTCTGGCCGAGCGGGGTGCCGTAGCGTTCCGACTGCATCAGCGCGAGACAGACCGATTTCACGCCCTCGAGGCCGGTGCGCTTGGCGAGGTTCTCATAGGCCACCTTGCGGTCCTGCAGGTAGGACAATTCCGCCGTGGTCAGCGCGAACTCCTCCGACAGCGCCACCGATTGTGACGCGATCTCGGTAGCAACCTTGCGGAAGGCAACTTCCACCGACATGCCGGACTCGATGCAGATCAGCAGGAGGTCGAGCGAGTCGGGAAAGGCGCGCTTGATCGAGAGCTGGCGCTTGCTGATGGCGTTCCTCAGGAACAGCATCGGCGCCTGCAGCCCGAGATAGGCGGCGGCGAGGCAAATGCCGAGTTTGACCGTCAGTGACTTGTCCATGTGCGTGATCACGAACACATAGAGCGCCGTACCGATGAACAGCACGATCGGTGTCACCGCGCGGGCAAACAGGAAGGTGACGTAGGGCGCGTGGCCGCGATAGCCGGCCATTATCAGCTTGTCGCGGGCGGCTTCCTGCGCCAGCCATTTGGTCAGGTTGAAATCTTCCACCACCTTGGAGACGAGCTGCTTCGGGGTCTGCCGCAGCGAGACCTTTTCCGACTTGTTGAGGCGTTCACGCTCGCGCTGGCGGAGCCGCTCGCGCTCGCTGGCGACCGCCTTCATGCGCTTGGCCAGGCCTTCGCCGGCAAGCAGCGGCATGATCAGCGTATAGGCGGTCGCGCTCGCCGCAATGGCAGCAAGCAGCATGGTCATGAACCGCGCGTCGTGCATCTTGGCGATTAGGATATCAATCATGGCCACACCGTCAGAAGTCGAAGTTGATCATTTTCTTCATCACCAGGATGCCGATTGACATCCAGCAGACGCAGCACACCAGCATGAACTGGCCAATACTCTGGGTCCAAAGCAGGGCGATGTAGTCAGGCGTCGAAATATAGACCAGCAGCATCACGATCGGCGGCAGCGAGCCGATGATGCCGGCGGATGCCTTGGCTTCCATCGACATCGCCTGAATCTTCTCTGCCATTTTCTTCCGGTCGCGCAGCACCTTCGAGAGGTTGCCGAGCGCTTCCGACAGGTTGCCGCCTGACTTCTGCTGGATCGCGACCACGATGCCGAAGAAGTTCGCCTCCGGCAGCGGCATCCGCTCGTACAGCCGCGCGCAGGCGTCGCCGAGCGGCATGCCGATGGTCTGGGTCTCGATGATGGCGCTGAATTCGCTCTTGAGCGGCTCCGGCGAATCGGCGGCGACCACCTTGATCGACTCGTACAGTGGCAGGCCGGCCTTGATGCCGCGCACGATGACGTCGACGGCGTCAGGCAGCGCCTTCAGGAACTTCTTCTCGCGGCGCTTCTTGAGAAAGCCCAGGATCCAGCGCGGCAGGCCGAGGCCGGTGCCGAAGGCCATCACGATAGCGCCCAGCGGGCTGCCGCCGACGAAGAAGGCGAGCACGAATCCTACCGCGCCCATAATGCCGGACGCGATCCAGAATTTCTGCGGCGTCCACGTGCCCAATCCGGCCTGGGCCAGGCGGGTGGAGAGGGGAACGGACTTTTCCTTCTTGCGCCTTGCGTCGAGCTCCTTCAGCGATCCCTCGACCTGCTCGCGGCGTGAACGCTGGCTTTTCTCCACCTGGCGCGCCGGCGCGTCGGAACGTGCGATCGAGGCACGGCGGGACTCAGCCTTCCGCTCGCCCGACAGTAGCGGATAGATGAATACCCATGCCATGCCGCCAATGGCGGTGGCGGCGAGAAACGCCAGTGCAAGCGTCTGCATGCTCATAGGCTCCCTTAAGTCTTTTCGACGACTTCGGCTGCGTCGAGCGCAGCCGCCAGCCGCTTCTCTTCGTTGTAGTACCGCGCGCGTTCCCAGAATTTCGGGCGGCCGATACCGGTCGAGCGGTGCCGTCCGATGATCTTGCCGTTGGCGTCTTCGCCGATCATGTCGTAGAGAAATATGTCCTGGGTGATGATGGTGTCGCCTTCCATGCCCATCACCTCGGTGATGTGGGTGATGCGGCGTGAACCGTCGCGCAGACGCGCGGCCTGCACGATGACGTCGATCGAAGCGCAGATCATCTCGCGGATGGTGCGGGAGGGCAGTGAAAAGCCGCCCATCGTGATCATGGATTCGCAGCGCGACATGGCTTCGCGCGGGTTGTTGGCGTGCAGCGTTCCCATCGAGCCGTCGTGGCCGGTGTTCATGGCCTGCAGCAGGTCGAATGCTTCGGGTCCGCGGACTTCGCCGACGATGATGCGTTCAGGGCGCATACGCAGGCAGTTGCGAACCAGCTCGCGCATCGTCACCTGGCCTTCGCCTTCGATGTTGGGCGGCCGGGTTTCCAGCCGCACCACGTGAGGCTGCTGCAATTGAAGTTCGGCGGCGTCTTCGCAAGTGATGACACGCTCGTCGTGCTCGATGAACTGGGTCAGGCAGTTCAGCAGCGTGGTCTTGCCGGAGCCGGTACCGCCGGAGATCAGCACGTTGCAGCGGACCTTGCCAATGATCTGCAGGATCTGGGCGCCTTCCGGCGAGATCGCACCGAATTTGACCAGCTGATCGAGCGTCAGCTTGTCCTTCTTGAACTTACGAATGGTGAGCGCAGGTCCGTCGATCGCCAGCGGCGGAACGATGGCGTTGACACGGGAGCCGTCGGCGAGGCGGGCGTCGCAGATCGGCGAGGATTCGTCGACGCGCCGGCCGACCTGGCTGACGATGCGCTGACAGATATTGAGAAGCTGCTGGTTGTCGCGGAAGCGGATGCCGGTCTTCTGGATCTTGCCGGCGACTTCGATGAACACCGTGCCGGCGCCGTTGACCATGATGTCGGCGATGTCGTCGCGCGACAGCAGCGGCTCCAGCGGGCCGTAGCCGAGCACGTCGTTGCATATGTCGTCGAGCAG
>Ga0268266_10002821_pt1 | contig 18126 bp, 20 predicted proteins | sample KBSS13metaG_FD_190356 | JGI IMG/M metagenome (GOLD analysis project Ga0268266, IMG submission 190356) | Switchgrass rhizosphere microbial communities from Kellogg Biological Station, Michigan, USA - KBS S1-3 metaG (SPAdes) (version 2) | ecosystem: Host-associated > Plants > Roots > Rhizosphere...
GATCTCTGCCTTGAGGCGCACGTCATAGCGCTCCGGCTTATCGAGAAACATCCGCGCGAGGGAAAAAACCGAATAGGCGAGATGGCCGCTCTTGATTTGTGCGAGCACGCTTTCCAGCACGCGCGTAACAGGCATAAACCGCACGTCGACGGCCGGCATCGGCACGGCCGGCTCCTCCCGCGGCGCGGTTTGCGATGCACGCGGCATCGCCGGGCGGCGTTCACGCTCGCGGGGTTCACGCTTCCGCTCCTGCCCTCGGGGCGCTCGAGGTCCCCGATCGCGTCGGCCTCCACCCCGTCGCTCACGGTCCCGACGATCGCGCTGGTCCGGGGACCCGCTCTCTTCACCGGCAAAATCGGCATAGCGGTTTTCGTGAGGCGCCTCCTTGACCCAGGCGGGTAGAAACTTCAGATCGAATAGATCCGGCGCGTTCTTCTCCTCAGCCATGAGAGTCTGTACGCAAAGGCGCGCGGATGTAAAATCGGCGGCGCGATTTGGTCTCCCAAACGGGGTTCGAGGATGCGAAATAAATTGACAACGAATCCAATTATTTTAGTTGCCAACGTGCCGCGGCACCTTTAAGCCGTCACCCACCACAGAAGCCAATTAAGGAGAATCATTTGTATGGCCGATAAACCGATTGAAGAAAAAGTGAAGGATATCATCGTCGAGCAATTGGGCGTGAATCCGGAGCAGGTCACACCCAACGCCTCGTTCATCGAAGACCTCGGGGCTGACTCGCTCGACATCGTCGAGTTAGTGATGGCCTTCGAAGAGGAATTTTCGGTGGAAGTACCCGACGAGGACGCCGAGAAACTGCAGACCGTCGGCGACGTGGTGAAATACATCGAAGACAAGGCCAACAAGGAATAACGCAACGCCCCGGTAGCGAGTTTCGCTCCTGCAACCTAAGACACGGCTTCGGCCGTGTTTTTTGTTTCCCAGTTCGCAGTCCCCCTCGGCAGAGGGAAAAAAAGACGCGTGAACCTCCTTTGGCTGAGCGCGCCTCTTTTCGACCGCGCCGGACACCACATTTCCCTCCTTCGAATCGCGGTCTTTGTCGGGCTGATGGGCCTGGGGTTGATTTGCGCCAAGCTCCTTCAGAGCGGGGTCGTTAGGCGATTCCTCAGCCGCTTCAAACTCGACGCCAACTTCGTCACGACGATCCTGAGCGTTGCGGCGCGAGACCACCCGAAAAACAGCGCGCTGAAACCGCTTCCTAGCCCCGGCGGCTTTCTCCCTGAAGTGCCCTCGAGTTCCGGAAGAATAAATTCGGAGGAAAACACGCAGCACGTGCGGCTAAAGCGATCCAATAGTTGCCATCGCTACCAAAGCCAACAAGCGGAAACCGCCTGAAAAGCCTGACCAGCAGAACATCTTCTGCCTTGTCCAGGACGCCTTTCGCATTGCTGCTCGAAGAACCTCAAGCGTCCTCGGAACGGCCTGGGCGTTCATGGGCGCCGTTTCGATTATCGTTATCTGGGGATTGACCGGCCACATCTTTCATTATTCCGACACCTGGCAGCTGATCATCAACACTGGCACCACGATCGTCACTTTCCTGATGGTTTTCCTCATCCAAAACACCCAGAACCGCGACTCGAAGGCGATCCAGCTTAAACTGGATGAAATCATTCGCAGCCTCTCCGGGGCGCGCAACCGCCTGATGGATCTGGAAACGCTCTCCGACGAAGATTTACAGAAATTTCAGGATGAGTTCGAGCGCCTGCGAAAACGCTCCGAGGGCGTCGGCGAGAGCGTGAGAAAAGCCGCCCATAAAGCTAAGTCAGGCTGAAGCCCGCGCCTCGCCCGTGCGGATGAATTTTTTGCCCGACGGACAAAGGCGGAATACCTCGCAGTTCTCGCAATCGGGCTTGCGCGCAAAGCAGCGGCGACGCCCGTGCCAGATGAGCCAGTGGCTCCAGTTTGTCCACTGTTTCTGCGGGATCAGTTTCATCAGGTCGCGCTCGATTTTTTCCGGATTTTGCTGGGTCGTTAGGCCGAGTCGATGCGAGAGGCGCGCCACGTGGGTGTCGACCACGATGCCCTCGTTTTTGTGGAAGGCATTGCCGAGGACCACATTGGCAGTCTTGCGGCCGACACCAGGCAGAGCGTGCAACTCGGCCATCGTTTGCGGGACCTCGCCCCCGTGTTTCTTTTCGATCGCCGCGGTCGCGGCACGGATGCTTTTTGTTTTGTTGCGAAAGAATCCAGTCGTTTGAATCGCCTTCTCCAGCTCAGCCGGTTTTGCCCTGGCATAATCTGCCGCCGTCCGATAGCGCGCGAAAAGCGCGGGGGTGACCATGTTTACGCGTTTGTCAGTACATTGCGCGGAGAGAATGGTCGCGATCAGGAGTTGCAGCGGCGTCTTGAAATCGAGTTCACAATGGGCATCCGGATAAATTCCCGGAAACGCTTCGACCAGTTGTTTTGCCCGCTCGGTTCGCGTCATTGCCTAACGACTACTTGGGTTGCGCCTGCTTGCCCCACGGCCAGCGGCGGCGAGCATTGCCCAAGACTGCGCCGCCCCGCCGAATGAGGCGTCGCGCCCAGGCGAATTCGGTCGCGAGAATCGCCAGCCCGAGGGGCACGACCAGCACGGCGGGCCCCGGCAAGACGATCAAAGCCAGCCCAAACAAGACAACGGTGATACCGATGACTGCGACAATCAGTTTCCTGACCCGAGGCCGATTGGTCAGGCCGAGGCGATTTACCCATCGCGCGTACCAATTCACCGTTCGTCAGCCGGGCAAGTGATTGGCTTCGGGCGGAGGACTGAGGTAAGGCGCGAGCTTTTGCTCCAATTGAGGCGGAACGTGCGCAACCAATTCGGCAAATTCGCCGTCATAGCGCAGTTCAAGAACGTGGCCGACGCGATGTACCTCCGCGAGCAGCGCCGATTCGCTCTGCGGTACCTTGTAGCGACAACGGAGCCGCCAGGAGCTAAGGGTTTCCTGCAGCGCCGGGACGAGGTCTGCGATGCCTTCGCCGGTCCGAGCGGAAATGGCAACGCTGCCCGGAAATTTCTCCAGATAAATCTGGATCAGACCCCGGTCGGAGAGCGCGTCGATCTTGTTGAAAACCACCAGTGTTTGTTTGCCGTAGGCCCCTATCTCCTTGATCACGATATCGACGGCTGCCATGTGCTCGTCGAGGCGCGGGTGACTCAAGTCGACCACTTGAATGAGGAGATCGGCCTCCACCACCTCCTCGAGGGTGGCCTTAAAGGACTCGATCAGGGTATGCGGCAGTTTGCGCAAAAAACCGACCGTATCAGTCAACAGGACCCGCTGTTTGTTAGGCAACATCAGGCTGCGGGTCGTTGGATCGAGCGTTGCGAAGAGTTTGTCCTCCGTGAGGACGCCGGCGCCGGTGAGCAGGTTGAGCAGGGTCGATTTGCCGGCGTTTGTGTAGCCGACGACAGCGGCCACCGGCCACTGATGTCGCTTCCGGCCCTGGCGCTGCACCGCGCGATGTTTGCGCACCTCTTCGAGGTCGCGTTCCAGTCGTGCAATCCGTTCCTGGACGCGACGGCGATCAACTTCAAGCTGCGTTTCTCCCGGCCCCCGCGTCCCGATGCCTCCGGTTTGGCGGGAAAGGTGCGTCCACATCCTCGTTAGGCGAGGAAGCAGATATTGCAGCTGGGCGAGTTCGATCTGCAGACGGCCTTCGCGGCTCCGCGCGCGCTGCGCGAAGATGTCGAGAATGAGTTGCGTCCGGTCGAGGACCTTGCGGGAAAAGAGGTTCTCCAGATTCCGGCCCTGCGCCGGCGAAAGTTCGTTGTCGAAAATGACGGACGTTACCTGCTGGTCCTGAAACGATTCCCTGATCAGCTCCGCTTTGCCTTTGCCGATATAAAATGGCGCGGTTGGTTTCGATAATCGCTGCGTCACGGTGTCGACCACCTGCGCGCCCGCCGAGCTCGCCAGCTCACGCAATTCCTCGAGCGAATCACGCAAATCCCATTTTGAGATGCCTTCCTTTTCGAGTCCGATGAGGAGCGCACGCTCCTGTTTTCGGTCTGGCTGGGTATCGATCATTCGAGGGGAGGCAAAAGGGATACCTTTTGCAGGATCCAATCGACGGCTGCTGCGTGATCCTTCAACAGAGACAAATTCAGTGGTTCAAGGTTAGTTTGGCGCTGAAACCAGGTCAACTGTCTTTTGGCATACTGGCGGGTTGCCTGCTGAATCGCCGCCAAGCATTCGGTGGGACTTATTTTTCTCGCCAACAGAGCGCGGATTTGGTCGAAACCAAGAGCTTTGGCGGCGGTCGGACCGATCTCGCCAATCGCGGCCACTTCCTTTGTAACGCCGTGGAGAAACATCTCCTCCACCCGTTGATTGATGCGTAAATAGAGTTCGACGCGATCACGTAAAAGCAAAACGCCGGTTGCTTGTGCGGCGGCGTGGTTCCATTGCGACCGTTGGAGGGAAGCCGGCGCGCCTGTCTGCGTGAAAATCTCCAGCGCCCTGACGAGACGCCGCTTATTCTGCTGATCGATCTTCTTTGCGCCTGACGGATCGACTGCCGCCAGGCGGGCATTCAACACCTCAAGTGAGAGTGCGTTGAGTTCCGCGCGCAATTTCGGACTAATCGCCGGCAGTGGCGCGAGCCCATTGGTCAGCGCCTTAACGTAAAGGCCGCTCCCGCCGGCGACGATCGCCAGCCTTCCGCGGTGATTGATTTCCTCAATCGCGGCGCTCGCCAGGATGCGAAATTTCTCGGCGCTCATTTGCTCGGTCATCGGCACCGAACCCACGAGATGGTGCGGCGCTTTCTCCATTGTTGCCCGGTCCGGTTGTGCTGTCAGCAACGGCAAGCCGCGATAAATCTGGAAAGCGTCTGCACTGACAATTTCAGCGCCGCAACGCGACGCAACATCGGCCGCGATTGCGGATTTGCCGCTCGCAGTCGGACCGACGATGAAGAAAACCCGTTTCAAGGTGGCGCAAGTTGCAGCTTGTTCGTCTCAACGCGCGATCTGGAAGGTCGCGCTACAAAAAACCGGGAGACCGGCGGCCTTTGGCTACCTGATCTCCCGGTCTCGAAGAAACTCCGTTGTAATTAGGTGCGCGAATGACTGTCGGACTTGGCGCCGCTCACAACCAGCTTGCGGCCCAGGAATTCCTTGTCGTGCAACTCCGCGACAGCCCGTTTCGCTTCTTCGACCGACTGCATCTGGACGAAGGCAAAACCTTTCGAACGTTCGTTATGCTTGTAGGTCACCACTTCCGCGTTCTGCACTTGACCGACTCCGTTGAAAAGCTCGAACAGGTCGCTCTCCGTCGCGTCGAAGGACAAATTGCCGACATACAGACGCGGTGACGTCACTTCTATGGACTCAGGTTTGCGCGAAGCTCGCGCCGGACGGGGCGCACCATTGTTGTGCGCCTTCGGTGAGCCGTTCTGCGCGGGGGCGGACGGCTTGCTGGAACTATCGGCGCTTCCGAAGAAGGCCGTGACTTTCTGCCAAAAGCTCTTTTTTGCGGGAGCCCTCGACTCCGCGCGATCGTCGCGCGTATCGAACCGCCGGCGGGATCCACCACGACGTGGGCGTCGCGAGTTTCTCCCGGGGGATTGAGATTTCATAATAATCCTCGGTGTTAAACCAGTTACGTTGTGGGCGGAGCGCATCAAGCGATGCACGGTCCAGGGCGCGCGAATCTCGAAAGGTCAAATCAATCAGCTCACGAGCAATCTGCGCAGCCGGAGGAAACTCCGCCTCGGCGGGCCGGGAAACGGGCAAAAGCCTGTCTGCGTGCGATCTCCGTGGCGGCCTGCGGGTCGGAATGGACAAGTAGGCCGGCTTCATTTTCAAAAACTGGACGATCGCGGGAAGCAGACATGCGCCTGGCTCCCCGGCACCCGCGCACAGTATTCACGAGGAAGTCTTTATTGCAAGCCAGAAACCCGCCATTCTCGCACACGACTGCGGGACTATGTTCAATCGCAGAGGGTGGCAGCTTCCGCCACCCGCATCAGACTTGCTTCCAGTCGGAGCAGTCCCATTTCAGGAGCTTTTCAAGCCGGGCGATATCATCTTCATAGAAACGATAAAGATACCGCCTTTCTTCGGGCGAAATTCGTCTCTCGTAGGGTATTCGATTCTGTTCTTTGTTCTTTACCTTCGCCAACGGCGGAACTCCTAGGAAAGTGAATACGCCATTGACCACTTCCAAAGTGTTCTTGCGAAGATTCTCAAACTTGATCACGCAAACCTGCTGACGCGGAAAAAAGCGAAAGACTCGCTCAATCTGTTCGAAATAAAATCCTCGGTCCAGATACGAGGTCCGGCGCGGCTGGAGAGGAAGCTCTGCCTGGCTTTGGCTCCTCTCCTCCGCGATGGCTTCGAGGAATCCCATGGTCTCCCGTTGTCTGTCCCGGTTCATGTTCCACTGCGAAAATGCGCGGTCGATCGGATTCCGAAGCAATACGATGAGCTTGATTCCTGGGTAGTACTTACTGATTCGCTCCATCGCCGGCTTCCAGTAGGTATAGATGGGGGTGCACGAACCGGTGATGAGTGATCGGAGCTTCAGCCGGACACCTTCATGCAGGATGTCATAGCTGATTTCGTCCCCTGCAAAACGCTTTTCATCATCGAAGAAGTGGCGGCGCGGATGATCGATCATGTGCGCTTCCTCGCTGTGCGCCATCGTGATGTTGGGGTGCTGGTCCAGATGGTAGTGGAGAGCGCTGGTCCCTCCTTTCTGGGTGCCAGCGATGATGAAATCCAGCCGCTCTATCCTTCGTTTCGGTCGAATCATTGCTTGTCGTAATCAGGCGCCCGCCAACGTGCCTCAGTCAGGCTCGAGCACAAGGATCCTTGCTCGCCAACGGTAGGCGCGGCGAAAAGAGAACGCTTTCTCTTTCCAACGCTCCATTATGCCGGAGAAAAACGTCTAGAATCTCGGGCGTAAAATACTTTCCCTCATAGGCAGCATTCAGTTCGAAAAAGATCCGCCCCCCGGGTGCGAGGTGTCCCTCAAGATCCGAGATAAAGAAATCCCATTCCCTGGGACCCCATCTCCATGAATCTTCTCGGCCGCCATGAAACGCCGTGGCAAACGCGGTAATCAAATCAAACTTCCGGCCGAAGTCAGGCAAACGTTCAAATGCGGTAATCCGGTAATTTCTGCGATCGACTCCGAGGAGTTCGACCAAACCGTCGAACACCGGGATTCCAGCGACATCCAGACCGAGGCCATGATGCCCGAGCGTCTGGGCGACGAAGAGGAAAAATCCACCGCCACAACCGATGTCCATAATTTCCTGCGGAGGTAAACGCTGCAGGTTCAAATCCTGAGCGCGCCGGATATTGATTGGAAGACGTGCCTCCAGGTCCAGATATTTGGAGTAATGTCGCCATAGAGCAGGAGCAGTCGGCGGAAGAGAACCGCATTCCTCTCGCAAGGCGCCGAGTCGCTCCCGATCAATCTTCGCGAGTAGCGGGGTCATGGGGATCGGGTGAACGATTCGGCGGATGCGGCGCCACGCCCGTCGATAAGTCAGCGGCTGGCCGAGCTTGGCGATTGATTCCGAGAGCTTCAACACGCGTAGAATAACGAACACCCTTGGCATTTCCACCCAGGCATGCGGCCGGCTTGAATCGTCGACTCCCCGCCTTGCGATATCCTCGACTGCGTGCGGCGGTTCCTTAGAATTGGAAGTAGATGAAGTCGGAGGTGGCCACGCTGCGGATGGTGACGATGCCAAAGAGGAGCAGAATAGCGACCGCCGTTTCGAGGATGAATCGACTGCGCCTGGAAAGTCGGGGCTCGAAGCGCCATCCCGGAAGACCCGTCGCCAGCATGTGGATGACAAGCGGCAGAGCGTAGATCAGGACTAGGACGACAAAATAGATCCCGACCCGCCATTGTTCGGTCGAAGCGCCGAAGGGCGACTGCGCAAGATCATGTATGATTTGGCCGAGGTTCCGTTCCCGGAAAATAAGCCAGCCCAGGCAGGTCATGCCGAAGGTGAACGTCACCTTCGCGAACCACGGAATCTTTTGAGTCAGCCCCAGCCAACCGAGGTAACGCTGGAGCAAGATGAGCGCACCCCAGTACACGCCCCAGATAACGTAGTTCCATGAAGCGCCGTGCCAAAGGCCGCTGATGGTGAAGGTCGCCATCAGGTTAAGGGAGGCGCGGGCGGTCGAGCAGCGGCTGCCACCAAGCGGGATGTAGATGAAATCGCGCAGCCATGTGGAAAGCGAAATGTGCCAGCGCCGCCAGAAATCGGCCGGCGAAGTGGCCAGGTATGGATGATTGAAGTTCACCATCAAATCGATCCCGAGCAGCCGCGCTGTGCCACGCGCGATGTCGGTGTAGCCGGAAAAATCCGCGTAGATCTGAACAGCGAACGCGAAGACCCCCGCCCAAACTACCGGGAACGATGTATCCGTGAGCGCGAAGATCTTGTTTGCAACGACCGCGGCGTTGTCCGCGACCACGACCTTTTTGAAGTATCCCCACAGGATCAGACCGAGCGCAGTGCGCCAGACTTCGGCGTCGAACTTTCGAGGGGCGCGGTATTGCGGCAGCATGTGCGCTGCGCGTTCGATCGGTCCCGCCACGAGCTGGGGAAAAAACGTCACGTAGAGTGCGTAATCGGGAAAGTATCGGACGGCTTTGACGCGGCCGCGGTAAACATCGACGACATACCCGATCGATTGAAAAGTGTAGAACGACAGTCCCGCTGGCAGGGCGAGTCGGAGCGTATTGCGGAGCGGGTCCTGGCCGAAGTTGGCCAGGATCGCGTTCACGTTTTCGAGGGCAAAGTCATAATACTTGAAGGTTGCGAGGAGCGCGATGCTGGCCGTGATGCTGATCACGAGAAAAGCGCGTCGCTGCTGGGGGAAACGCTCCATACCGAGGGCGCAGCCATAATCGACTACCGTCGAAGCCCAGAGCGGAAGGAGGAACCACGGATGTTCCCAACCATAGAAAATGTAGCTGGCGAAAATCAGCATCAAATTCTGGCCCCGTCGCGGGAGCGACCAGTAGAGCGCCAACACCACGGCGAGAAAAACCAGGTAGGTGAGCGAATGGAAAATCATCGGTGCAAGAGCGGACCGAGCTTCCGGGCGTAAATTTCCGTCATCTTTTCTTTCGCAGCCGGGCGCATGTGATCGTCGCCGGGTTTGTTATACATCGACTGGTCCGGCTCAGAGTCGTTCGTTAGGTCGATAAGGGTGCAACCCTCGCTCTCCAACCAGGCTCGAAGCCGCGCGATGTACCGCCGCAAGCTTTCACTTTGCGGCGTCGTGCCGTCGGGCAGCGGATATCGTTTCTGGCGGACGAAGCAGAGCGGAATGCCAGCCTGTTTCGCGGCTGCGATCAGGTGCGGCAGGAAGCTATGACGGGGATCGGGGTTGAACTCTTCCGCTTTTGCGCCGCTTAATTCGGTTGATTCGTCCATGACCTCGTCGCGCAGTTTTGCGACATCGAAAGTCTCGTTTACCCGGCGACGCAAAGGTCCGATCCGGCTCCCGCCCGCCGCGATACGAAAAGCCAGCCGGCTGATTTTTTCCGCCTGCACATGGCGGCGGCTGTTCAGCGGGTAGATCCAGTCGATGAAACGGCCCAGCGCACTTTCCTCGTTTGCCTCCTCGTCCTGCAGAATGTCCCGGTAGACCGGCTCTTTCTCGTGCCGGATCGACTCCAAAAATCGCCGGTAAGTTGGTGTCGTGCGAAAGGTCGCGTCGGTCAGCATCCGTTCGCGGAAAAAAATGCAAACCAGCCGTGGATGAATCCCAGAGGCGACGACGTAGTTTTTCAGAAGCAGATACCACGCGGCCGAAGCGGCGCCGCCATTCCAAAGCAACTCGACATCGCGTGTCCCGGTCATTTTGGCGAAGAGCAAAGGATCGATCGAACCGCCCAGAACCGAATCGCCGATCAGGACCACCTCCGGCTGCCGGTGGCGCAAACGGGAGATTGGTTTTGGATCAAAATCGCCCCGTGCTGGAATGAGGTGCGAAATGAGCGCCGGCAGCAACACGACCGCCGCGACGAAGATCACTAGGAACCAGCGTTTTCCGATCACGCGCCGTCTCGCGTCTGATGAAACCACTCAATGAAACGCGGTAGACCGATCTTCAGGGGCGTGGTCGGTTGGTAACCGAGCAGGCGCCGGGCTTTGGAAATATCTGCACAGGTCAGCGGGACGTCGCCTGGTTGCTCCGGAAGCTGATTGATCTGTGCCTTGCGACCGAGCGCGTCTTCGATCGCCGTGATCAGGTCCTTCAATTGGATGGTCTCGCTTTCGCCGAGGTTGAAAATGTCGAAGAGCGGCCCGCCGTAGCCTAACGATGTCATGACCCCCTGAATGACGTCGTCGATGTAGGTGTAATCGCGGCGCGTCGTGCCGTCCCCGAATTGGTCGATCGGCTGGCCATTCCAAATCCGGTGCGTGAACCTGTGGATGGCCAGGTCTGGCCGCTGCCGCGGGCCATAAACGGTAAAGAAGCGCAAGGCGACGATTCGCATCCGATAAAGGTGCGAATAGGTGGAACACAGAAATTCACCGGCGATTTTTGTCGCGGCGTATGGACTGACAGTTTGGGTGAGATGCAGGTCCTCAGAAAACGGCACGGTCTTGGAGAGCCCGTAGACAGACGAACTGGAAGCGAAGATGAAGCGCTCTATTCCGAGCGTCCGCGCGGCCTCGAGCAGGTGCAGCGTCCCGGTAACATTCGTGTCGTAATAGAGTTGGGGATGACCGATCGAAGGCCGCACCCCAGCACGTGCCGCGAGGTGGATGACAGTGTCGACTTTGTCGCGATGAAAAACCTCGTTCACCGCACGAGAGTCGCGCAGATCAGCCTGATGAACCGTGATCTTGTGCGCTACGGCAGCGATGTTCTCATGCTTGATTGCCGGATCGTAAAAATCGTTGAAGTCATCCAGGATCGAAATCTTATGGCCGGCGGCGAGGAGTTTCTCGACGAGATGCGACCCGATAAATCCGGCGCCGCCCGTCACGAGAATTTTCATTGCGCGAGGGTAAGGAGGAAGCACCGGGCGGGCAAGCGGAGAAGGAACGCCGTCGTCCTCTCATTGTAGGGCGGGCGCTCCGCCTGCCGTCCTGGTCGACATCCGACGCGTCGGCAAGCGATGCGCTTGACCTACAATTGGCCTAACGAAAATATTCTTGACGCGGCAAGGGCAAATCAATATGACGGACTTCCGCATGAGCCTCCTCCGCCAGCGTCGCGGAATCGGAACACCTTGTAGCTCCGGCGCTCGCGAAATTTGAATTGTAGGGCAGGCGCTCCGCCTGCCGGGAACGCGCCCTGCCAGAAATTGTAGGCCTGGCGCTCCGCCTGCCGTCGTTTCCTTTTTATCTCTGCGCGCTCCGCGACCTCTGCGGTTAATCTTTCCGCCGCCAGTGGCGACGTCCAGCCGGCAAGCGATGCGCTTGCCCTACAATTTCTGATCCGATAACATTGCCCAAAAATGGGCCACCCCCCGCGTATCCCCGTTTGGCTCAAACCAGACCAATCGGTTGTTTATTTCCTTACCATTCTGCGTGGACACCCGCCAGAAGGTGCTGGCCAATCACGCGACCTTCGCCGCCTTCAAAGCTGCGATCGCCGCCATCGTGATGCCCGATCATATCCATCTCCTGATTGCGCCAGTCGACCGCGAGGCGGCGGTCGGTAATGCCGCGGCTGCGCTTAAGCGCTTCATCCGTCACGAGCTGAAAGCAAACTGGCAATGGCAGCCGGCCAGTTTCGATCGGTTGCTGCGATCCGACGAATCGGCCGAAAAGAAATGGCAATACATCTGTGAGAACCCGGTGTGGGCCGGTCTGGTGCAGGAATCGGGCGATTGGCCCTATCGAATCGGTTTCGAATTGGCCTAACGGTAACCGACAATTGTAGGGCGGGCGCTCCGCCTGCCGTCGTTTGCCGTTGCCACCCCTTCCCCGTGGCGACACCCACCCCCGGCAAGTGATGCGCTTGCCCTACAATTTGACCTAACGAACCGCAATTTGTAGGGCGGGCACATCAGGCGCGACCGGCCGGAGCGTCCAAGGCACGCCAGAAGTACCACGCGGCAACAGAACGATAAGGCCGCCATTTCTCGCCGATGGCGTGCAGCTCCTTCGGCTTCGGCAACTCTTTCTTGCGAAAGGTCTTCGCATAACCCTTCCGCACACCGTAGTCGTCGACTGGCCAGACATCGAGCCGGCCGAGATCGAAGAGGAGCAGCATCTCGACCGTCCAACGGCCAATCCCGCGCACCGTTGTGAGGCGGGCGATGATCTCTTCGTCACTCATGCGATCGAGAGCGGCGCTCGTCGGCACCGTACCGTCGAGCGTTTTCGCCGCGAGATCCTTGATGGCCACCGTCTTGCTCCGCGAGAGCCCCGCACCTCGAAACTTTTCGTCAGGGGTAGCGATGACCAGCTCGGGCGAAAACCATTTCCGCCGCGGATAGAGGGCTCGCACCCGGCCAAAGATCGTTGCCGCAGCTTTGCCGTTGAGCTGTTGGTAGGCGATCGACTAGGCCAGTGCGTCGAATGGTCGAACCAATTTCCCCGCCCGGACGGTGAAGGGCCCGACTTGCGTAATAAGCGCGGCAAATTTCGGATGACTTGCGGCAAGATGTTGCTCGGGTGTGAGCGTCATCGCCTTCACTCGTATCTTTCGGCCAATTTCCTGACGGTCGTTATGTTGCGGATCGTCCCGCGCATCCCGACGATTTTTTCCAGCCGCGCGCCGGTGAACCGGGAGTCGCTTATTCTTGTTCGGCATAACCAATAAACTTCCCGATCGGAGAGGTGAAAATCATCCGTTTCGCTGCGAAAGGCCATGAGATTTTTCGCGGCCTCACGGCTCGGTGGCGAAGAGAAGAACGCGACCAGCAGAGAGTGGCCAGCGGCTTTGTGGTCGGCCAGGAGAAAAGGACGTTGGTTCGCGACCTGGCGGAGCTCGGCAGGCGAGCGGATGAAGGTTGCAACTTCGTATCCGAGCACCTTCTGAAGATGCTTCTCAATCCTCGCCTCGAGCTGTCGCCAATTCTGCGAGCGCGATTGGAAAATGACGTTGCCGCTCGCGATGAACGTCTCGACCCCGGAAAAGCCGAGTGATTCAAACTCGCGTCGCAACTGCTCCATCTTGACGATGTGCCCGCCAACATTGATCGCCCGGAGAAAAGCGACGCACCTCGACAAAGCCGCCTCCCGCCTAACGACGACGTCCGCCACTGCGCCGTCCCGCCGGACGGAACCTGCCCTGCCGCGGCGGCGGCCGGTGCCGCGAATCGTTCGCCCCACCCTGCGCGGGACGACCCTGGGCCGGGACACGCGGCGCCCTCCTCCCCAGCTCTTCGCGAGGCGGAGCCGCGGCGTCATAATCAAAACCGTCCGCGCGTTTGCGCACGATCCCGCGACCGATGAAGCGCTCCAGACTCCGGAGCGGTCCGTGATCTTCCGGCGTGATAAAGCTGATCGCGTCGCCGACCGCGTGCGCCCGGCCGGTGCGCCCGATGCGGTGCACGTAATCCTCGGAGTGCATCGGGAAATCATAATTTACGACGTGCGAAATACCGTCCACGTCGATCCCGCGCGCGGCGACATCGGTCGCGACCAACACCCGCACGGCACCCGATTTGAAGTCTTTCAAGGCGCGTAGTCGCTGACTTTGCGAGCGATTAGAATGGATCGTGCCCGCCTTGATGCCGCTGCCCTCCAACCGGCGCGCCACCCGGTCGGCCCCATGTTTCGTCCGAGTGAAAACCAGCACGGTGTCGAACTCCGGATCCGCCAACAGATGTTGCAGCAGGGCCGGCTTCAGATGTGTTCGCACTTCGTAGACGAGCTGCGTTACTGTGTCCGCCGGATTCGCACGCCGACCGATTTCAATGATCTTGGGCGAATGCTGGAACTCATGGGTCAGCGCTTCGATTTCGCGAGAGAGCGAGGCCGAGAACATGAGCGTCTGGCGCTTGGCGGGCAGCGCCCTGACGATTTCGCGGATCGGCGGGAGGAAACCCATATCGAGCATCCGGTCCGCTTCGTCGAGAACGAGAAATTCGACGGCGGAAAAGTTCGTATGGCGCTGCCCCATCAGATCGATCAGACGGCCCGGTGTGGCGACGACGAGTTCGACACCCGACCGGAGCGCTGCGATCTGTGGCCGCTCGCTCACCCCGCCATAGACCGTCGCCATGCGGAGCGGCAGGTGCCTTGCATACGCGCGCACGTTCTCCTCGATCTGGACGACAAGTTCGCGCGTCGGAGCGACGATCAGGGCCCGCATGCCGCAGCGTGGTTTTCCATCGTCTGACGGCCGCGTCAGTTTGGTCAGGATCGGAAGGACGAAAGCCGCGGTCTTGCCGGTGCCGGTCTGCGCGATGCCAATGACATCGCGACCGGCCAGCACCGCGGGGATGGCGGCGGCCTGGATCGGCGTGGGTTCGGTGTAGCCAGCTGCCTGGATGGCTTTGAAAATGCGGTCGTCGAGACCGAGCGAACGAAATGGCACAGTCTTGGGACTATCGGCCAATACTCCGACTATGACACGCGATCTTTTTCGAACATGGATGTGGCAACGCGGCAGGACCTCTAACCACAGATCATCTTACGACAATAAAACGCCTCGGCATACTTGGACGCACATTCCACCCCACGCAGCCGCATCAGGGCGAGAAAAGTATCTTCCGAGAACCAGTGTCTACTCTTTTGCGATCGGAAAGCCTGATTGAGATACCGGGTCTTACGACGGCAAATCGCAGGACTCAACGGCACAAGGAGATTCGGATTGCCGAGATCGCCATCATATTTTGGAATCTCGTATTCCAAAATCAAATGGTTACGAAATGTATTCCATGCGAGATCGGATAGAATTCGATGATCCTGGTGCCGGTCATGGCGATAATGCGTAAAGACGACGTCAGGTTTGAATGACTTCAGGCTCTCGCAAAATATCTTGATGCGGCCGAACTCCCCAGGGAAATAACTCTCCTGAAATTGCTTTACCACGAGCTTTGACGCTCTCGCGTCCTTAAGAAACATTTCTGCGCTCGATCGCGCTTCCTGTCGCCGCTTGCCTTTTGCGCTAAAGACTGCCCAAAGAATATTCAGTCCGGAGTAAGCCTCCGTCAGCGCTAGAATCGTTCCACCGCAGCCAATTTCAATATCGTCGGAATGGGCGCCGAGGAAAAGAAGCTTCTTCGCCCCTTTTAGGTTAAACCTCAGCACACCTACCTCCCAGTCGGTAACTTCATTGCGGGATCCCAAACCTGCCACGGAGCATGACCCGTCGCGTGCAGGTCCTCAAGATGTTGCTTCTCCCTAAATGTGTCCATGCAGGCCCAAAATCCATCGTAAGGGTAAGCCACAAGCTGCTTCTCCGAGATCAATCGATGGAACGGTTCTTCGACCAGATCCTCACCCTCCTTGATATAGTCGAAAATTTCGCGTCGGAAGGCGAAGAACCCACCATTGATCAGACTGCCGGAACGGGCGATGTGCGCGATTTCCTTCACGACGCCGCCAGCCTCCAAAGATACTTGATGGAAACTCGCGGTTGGGGTAACAGCGACGAAACAGGCCACCTTGCCACTATCCTTGAAATACTCGATGAGAGCCGGCAGTGGCAGATCCGTCAAGCCGTCGGCATAGTTCGCCAGAAAGGCGTCGTCCTCCTCAACAAAGCTTCGCACGCGCAACAAGCGCTCACCCACACTCGCATTCCGACCCGTATCCACAAAGGTGATACGCCAATCTTCGATGTCCTTACGCAGCAGCTCGATCTTCTTCCCACCGCTCGAGAGAACAAAATCGTTGGAGACACATTCATTGTAATTTAGAAACGCTTCTTTGATCACGTCCGCGCCATAGCCAAGGCACAGAACAAACTCGTTATGCCCGAAATGGGAATAATATTTCATCAGGTGCCACAGAAGCGGGCGATAACCAATCACCGCCATCGGTTTCGGAACCGGCTGCGGCATCTCACGCAATCGCATGCCCTGACCGCCGCAAAAGAGAACGACTTTCATCCGTGTATGGTCAACAAAACCGTAGCGGGCCCCGATGCCCTGACAATTCGCGATCTCTTCATCTCAGATCTTCTCGGTAGCGGTTGGTCTTTCGCCAAACAAGCAAAATTTAGCTGGATTCATGCCGCAAACGAGACCTCGCCGAGCCACCGTCACGATACTCTTACCTCCGGAATCGGCACCACGAATTGGCCGCCCCAGTCTCGAATAAAAGAATTCTGCGCGATCACCTCGTCTTTAAGATTCCAGGCCAAAATGAAAAGGAGGTCCGGCTTTGTTTCCCGAATTCTCTCCGGTGGATGGATGGGAATACGCGTTCCCGGGGTATACTTACCTTGCTTGTAGGGATTGCGGTCCACTGTGTAATCGAGAAGATCCGTGCGAATCCCGCAGTAGTTTAACAAAGTATTGCCTTTGCCCGGGGCTCCGTAACCGACGATCGACTTGCCCGACTCACGGGCTTCAATCAAGAATCGCAGGATGCTTCGCTTACATGCTTCCACCTTCGTCGCAAAACCTCGATAACGTCTCATCTCTCCAATGCCCCAGCTCTTTTCCCTATCCCTGAGTCCTATAACGTTGGCCGTGCTGGCCTGCTCGCTATTTCTCGTGTGGCGACCGTATATGCGCAGAGAACCGCCGTGCGTGGTCAATTCTTCAACGTCGAAAAGCACCAGACCATGGGCAGCAAAAATCCGCTCGACCGCGGTGAACGAGAGATAGGAGAAGTGTTCGTGGTAGATGGTATCGAATTGGTTTTCTTCAACGAGCCTGACCACATGCGGAAACTCCATCGTCACAACGCCTCCCGGTTTTAGAAGAATCCTGATCCCAGCAACGAAATCATTGATGTCCGGCACGTGCGGCAAAACATTATTCCCAACAAGCAGGTCGGCCCTTCTTCCTTCCCTCGCCAATTTGTGCGCCAAATTGCGCCCGAAAAAGGCTGTTACACTCGGGATTCCTTTCTCAAGCGCGACCCGAGCCACGTTCTTTGCCGGTTCGATACCCAGCGCCGGAATGCCCATAGCTTTGAAATATTGCAGCAAATAACCATCGTTGCTTGCCACTTCGATCACGAAAGAACGGTCATTAAGATTCAAACGCTTGGAAATAGCCGAGACATACGTTTTCGCATGGGCCAGCCAGCTATCCGAATAGGATGAGAAGTAGGCGTACTCCTCAAAGATCTCCCTCGCCCCAACATGCTCCGGAAGCTGCACCAAAAGACATTTTTCACAGACGAAGCTGTGCAGCGGATAAAACAGTTCCGGATCGTTTAGGTGCGCGGCGTCTATGTAGGTTTCACAAAGCGGCGAGAGACCCAAATCGACAAACGTCTGCCGCAAGGGTTCGTCACAAAAACGGCACTGATATGTAGGAGGGTGAGTCAAGATTGCCCTTTCCGTCCACCGAACAGCATCCCGAGACCTGTTACGTCTAGCATGAGCGTCGTTTGGCGTTCCACTATTTCGCGTGTGACGTCTTTCCCCAACTCAAGCGCCTCCAGACCCGATGTTGTCTCAGCAGAGTGATTCCTACACTCGACTCCACAATTCTTTCGCCAATAATTATGCAGTCCACTTTCGTGCGCTTTATCCGAGGATAAGAAGATCGGTCTCAGACAAAGCGGTGGAAGCATCCCTTACCAAGGCAAAAGGCAGGTTAGCTCGTTCTGCTATATCGAGTAACGAGTGCTTGCCATCAGACAGATTCAAAACCCAAAGAAGAGCGAGTTCACGCTCACGCCCGTCGGCACTTCCACCGAGTCCCTTGTAGAGGCCGCGTTTGCCAAGCTGTGGCTCGCCCTTCGGCTTTTGGTTGACGTAGACTCGATTGCCTTCCAGGACGTTGATGGCGGCAACGCATTTCGCCAATGAATCCGCCAAAGCCCAGGGCTGCACAAATTCGAGGTTATCGGCCGACGTGTGATACTCCGCGAATTCGTCAGGACGCGATCGCATAAGGCAACCAATCGGAAGGTTGATTCCCGGGGAACAATATTGCCGCTCGTCGTAACCAAAGGGACTAAACTCGGCCACGGTATAGGGATCGCCGGAGTGCCTGAGCACGTGCATGAAAGCCCGGTCGATTTCTGCTTCACTCT
>Ga0268266_10002823_pt1 | contig 18123 bp, 14 predicted proteins | sample KBSS13metaG_FD_190356 | JGI IMG/M metagenome (GOLD analysis project Ga0268266, IMG submission 190356) | Switchgrass rhizosphere microbial communities from Kellogg Biological Station, Michigan, USA - KBS S1-3 metaG (SPAdes) (version 2) | ecosystem: Host-associated > Plants > Roots > Rhizosphere...
GCAATGTCAGTTGCCGTGAGGGTAGATCCACCGAATACGCGCGCCTGCTCCCGAAGCCGGAATCCGACGGAGTCCGGACCGATCGACACCAGTGAACCGTCCTCTTTTTGACGGATGATGCTGCCACCGCCCAGACCTATCGACAGCACATCAGGCATGCGCAGGTTGGTACGAACTCCGCCGATGTTGTTTGCCGCGGTGGTTTCCCTCGGAAAACCCTTGCTGAGAAAACCGATATCGGTGGTAGTACCGCCGATGTCCGCGACAATTGCTTCCTGCACTCCCGTCAGGAAGGCAGCTCCGCGAATACTGTTGGTCGGACCGGCGGAACAAGTCAGGATGGGCAGGCGCTCGGCCACGTCAGTTGTAATGAGCGTGCCGTCGTTCTGACTGAGATACACGGGGGCATGGATCTGCGCGTCCCGAAACGCCTGTTGGAGAGAACCCACCACGCGAGTTGACAGATGCGCGAGCGACGCATTCACGATGCTCGCATTCTCGCGGTCGATCAGACCCAGTCCACCGACTTCCGCCGACAGGGTGATCCGTACGCCCGGCATGGCCGCAGCCACGATGGCAGCCGCTCTTGCCTCGAGCTGCGGACACATGGACGCGAACGTTGCGCAGATGATCGCGGATCGGATCTTCTTCGCGTGTGCATCGAGCGCAGCAGCACGCAAACCCACTTCGTCCAACGGCGCGTACTCGATGCCTGTGTAGTATGAGCCACCCTGGATCATGTAGATGTGACCGCCGAGCGCCTGCACCAGATCGCGCGGCCAGCCCGCCAGCGGCGGTACACCACGGCCCTTGGGCAAGGCGATGCGAAAAATCGCGACCGGCTCCAGATTGCGCCGCTCGACGAACGCATTGACGAACTGCGTGGTCCCGATCATCACCGCGCTGATGTCCGAGCGGGAGCCCTTCCAACCCTCCATCAGCCGGGTGACCACCTCCACGACGCCGCTGCGGACATCCTGGGTGGTCGCCGTCTTGGCGCTGGTGAGTACTTCCTTACCGCTCATGAGGACCGCATCGGTGTTGGTTCCCCCAACATCGATACCGATCCGAACCGCCTGCGTCATTCGACCTTGCCTCGCTGGAAAAATGAAAAGTGCAGCGCCACGTACGCGGCCATCGCTACCACCAGCGAATCGACTGCCGTGACACCTGAGAGTGAGATACCGAGTCCGGAGAACGCCACGCCGGCCAGCCAGGCGAGGAGGCTGTCGACACGCCATGCTCGGCGCACCTGCGCTTCGCGGCGGACCCAGGCAATGTAGTAAGAGGCGAGATAGACACCGGCGATAGGCGGAATGGCCACGCTCAACAACAGCAGAAAAGGAGTGAGCCGCTGCGCCAACCCTGCCAACGCCAGCACGGCCCCCAGCGCGCCGCCGAAAGCCGCCAGCTTCCAGACAGCATGGTTTGAGAAGGTCCGGAAGACCAACGTGATGGCATACAGGTTGTAGGCATTGCTGGACCACGCGGCCAGCACAACGATCAGAATGGCCGGCAAGCCCAGGCCCAGGCGCAGCATGATGAGAACGAGATCCGACTCACCGGCGAGCCGTGCCGGGATGCCCGTCAGGATGAGCACCAGCGGTTGGCCAACAGCGAATGCCAGGAAGCACGCCAACGCGGCCTGAGTCCTGGTGGTTGCCAGCCGCGCCAGGTCCGGCGTCAGCAACGCGCCGACGATCACACCGCCTACTACAAAGGAAATACCCTGCGGGATACTCAACTCATGGTGATCGGGTTCGGCCCACAGCCCCGCGCCGTGCGTGAGGCTCCAGGAGGCCACTACAGTGGCAACCAGGAGGATCACCTTGAGCGGTGTGGTAAGCATCGCGAGGATGTCGAGGGCACGGAATCCGGTGAGAGTCGTGGCTGTCATCAACACACAACCAATCGCGACCCAGGTACTGGCACTCAGCGTCACCAGCCCGGCCGCCGCGCGCAGCGCCGCATCACCAAACAGCGAGGCCACCACAGCGAACCAACCGACCATCACTACCGACAGAACGGCATTCACCAGCTTGCCGCCGCGATAGCCGAATGCAGCCAGGATGAGCTGATAACTGCTGAGGCGGGAGCGTGCACCCACGACGGCAGCAGACGCTGCAATGCACGAGAGAATGAAGCCACCTACGACTGCGGCGATCATGGAATTTCGCGTGCCCATGGACTCGTTCAGCTTCGCGCCCATGACAAACGCCGGGAGCGCTATCAGCGCGCCCATCAGGATCAGGGCGATCCGGACGGCATTCAGGCGGCTCCCCTGTGTGTCGGGCAGCGGCGCATCGACCAGCGTTGTGTTTGTTACCTGCAATCGAACCCCCAGGCTTGGAGGCATTGTGCGCATGTGCCGCAGGACTGGAATTGAAACGTTAGGCCATTTAGCCTAACGGCTGCCATGGGCTCCAAAGAAACTCAGGCCAAGATCCTGGCCGCTGCACTGAAACTGTTCAACGCGCACGGCACCGCGAAAGTATCGCCTTTGCGGATCGCGACTGCGGCCGGCATGAGCAAGGGCAATCTCAACTATCACTACCGCAAGAAGGGCGACATCATTCTCGACCTGTTCCTCGAGATGCAGGACGAGATCATTTCCGACTGGCATCCCGAGGATCTGAAACCAACGATGGAGTATCTGTCGTTCAGTTTCTTCCGCGAGTTGCGCCTGATGTGGCGCTATCGGTTTCTGTACCGGGAGTTGGTGCCGCTGCTGCGCGCGGACCCTATTTTAAAGCGCCGCTGGAGCGACCTCAGGCGGCGGCGCCTCGCCGACGGACAACGCCACCTGGATGGGCTGGTGGCGCAGGGACTGCTGCGCAGGCTGGGTTATCCCAACGAGTTTGATCTGCTGACAGCCAACACGTGGCTGCTGACCAACCACTGGCTCAACTACGTGGAATCAACCGGGGAAATGGACGACCAGGCGCTGCTGCGGGGCTACCAGGTCATGCTGAATTCGATTCGCCCGTACGCGACCGAGCGCGGGCTGCGGGACTTCGAGCGGCTCGCCGATCCGCAGTTCAATGTGGAGGAGGAGCCCTAAGGGCGAGCAGCACCGTCCGCGCGCGCTCCAGGACTGAGCACCAACCAACAGCTGCCGGCGCCTGCCGGGCAGGTGCACAAAGGCCCGAAAGTCCAGCCGACGCTCCGCAGTCGAAGCGTCGGCCCAACAATCGAGAGCCGGCTCCCCAGGAGGGAGCGCCGGCGTACGCTGTCAGTGTGCGGGGACCGGCTGCTTCACCGACCGGCGACCGTTACGCCCTTTTGGGCGCTTGTCGTCGGCGGCAGCGGCGGCCGGAGCGGGCGGCTCGACCGCCTCGATTCCCGGCTGGGTGGTCAGGGCCACCGTCAACACCTCATCGATCCACTTGACCGGCTTGATCTCGAGATTGCCCTTGATGTTGTCGGGAATCTCGACGAGATCCTTCTGGTTCTCATCCGGAATCAGGACCGTCTTGATCCCGCCCCGGTGAGCGGCCAGCAGCTTCTCCTTCAGGCCGCCGATGGGGAGCACCTCACCGCGCAGGGTGATTTCGCCCGTCATCGCCACATCCGAACGCACCGGAATCTTGGTCAGAGCCGAGACCAGCGCGGTACACATTCCGATACCGGCGCTCGGGCCGTCTTTCGGCGTGGCACCTTCCGGGATGTGCAGGTGAACGTCGAGCTTCTGATAGAACTCCTGCTCGAGCCCGAGGATGGAGGCGCGGCTGCGTACCACCGTCATGGCCGCCTGGATGGACTCCTGCATCACCTCGCCCAACTGGCCGGTGTGTTGCAACTTGCCCTTGCCCGGCACAACCGCGGCTTCGATCGTCAACAATTCGCCGCCCACTTCCGTCCAGGCCAACCCGGTCACCTGACCCACCCGGTTCAGGTCCTCGGCCTTGCCGTACCGGAAGCGCTTCACGCCCAGGAACTTGTCGAGGTTCTTCGGCGTGACCGCCACGGTCTTCTGGTCCTTCTTGTGAAGGAGCATCTGTTTGACCGCCTTGCGGCAGATCTTGGCGACTTCGCGCTCGAGGTTACGGACACCGGCCTCGCGCGTGTAGTAACGCACGATATCCAACAGGCCCGCATCCGACACCTTCAGCTCGTCTTCCTTCAGTCCGTTGTTCTTCATCTGCTTCGGCACGAGGTACCGGCGCGCGATGTTCATCTTCTCGTCTTCCGTGTAACCGGGCAGACGGATGACTTCCATACGATCGAGCAACGGAGCCGGAATGTTCAGGCTGTTGGCCGTGCAGACAAACATCACTTCCGACAGGTCGAGGTCGACCTCCAGGTAGTGGTCGTTGAAGGCGGAGTTCTGCTCGGGATCCAACACTTCCAACAGCGCCGAGGACGGATCGCCGCGGAAGTCCATGGACATCTTGTCGATCTCGTCGAGCAGGAACAGCGGATTGTGCACGCCGGCCTTCGACATGTTCTGCACGATCTTGCCGGGCATGGAGCCGATGTACGTGCGACGGTGGCCGCGAATCTCGGCCTCGTCACGCACTCCGCCCAACGACATGCGCACGAACTTGCGATTCGTGGAGCGAGCGATGCTCTGACCCAGCGAGGTCTTGCCTACACCTGGAGGTCCCACCAGACACAGGATCGGGCCACGCAGCTTGTCGACCCGCTGTTGCACAGCGAGATACTCGATGATGCGTTCCTTGACCTTCTCCAGGCCAAAGTGGTCTTCGTCCAGCACCTTCTCGGCGCGGGCGATGTCCTTGATGATCTTGGTCCGCTTCTTCCACGGCACCTTGACCAGCCAGTCGATGTAATTTCGGACAACAGTCGCTTCGGCGGACATAGGAGACATCATCTTGAGCTTGTTCAGCTCACCCGTGGCTTTCTCACGGGCCTCCTTCGGCATCCCGGCCTTGGCGATCTTCTGCTCGAGCTCGGTGATCTCGTTGCCGCCCTCGTCCATCTCGCCGAGCTCTTTCTGAATGGCCTTCATCTGCTCATTCAGGTAGTACTCGCGCTGCGACTTCTCCATCTGCGCCTTGACGCGGCCGCGGATGCGCTTCTCGATCTGCAACACGTCCATCTCGCCCTCGATGGCGACGAGGATGTGCTCGAGGCGCTTCCTGACATCCAGGATCTCGAGCACCTTCTGCTTCTCGGCGAGCTTGAGCGACATGTGCGCGGCGACGGTGTCGGCCAGCCGGCCGGCGTGTTCGATTCCCGCCAGCGCGGTCAGTACCTCGGGCGGCACTTTCTTGTTCAGCTTTACGTACTGCTCGAACTGCGAGATCACGGAGCGCGCGAGCACATCCATCTCACGTTCGTCATACGCTTCCTGGTCCGGCAGCAGTGTGACATCGGACGAATAGTGTTCGCCGGCATGCAGCTTTTCGATGCGCGCGCGGTCGACACCCTCGACGAGAACCTTCACGGTGCCGTCGGGGAGCTTCAAAAGTTGGAGGATCGTTGCAACTGTACCGATGCGGTAGAGGTCGTCCGCCTTCGGGTCATCAACGTCAGCCTGCTTCTGCGCGACCAGCATGATGCGCTTGTCGGTCCGCATGGCGACATCCAACGCCTGTATCGACTTCTCGCGGCCGACGAACAGGGGAATGACCATGTGCGGATAAACGACGACATCGCGGAGCGGCAGCACCGGCACGTTTTCGATGCCGGTCGAGGTTGGATTCACGGTGGGTACTTCAGACACGCTCGAGCCCTCGATGAAGATGGGACACGGCACCCGGTGCGAACGGGGACCGGCGTAATACTAGTTTAACGGGAAAAGGGGTGAATGCGCATGCGGCGCCGTTCCTCAACAGCGCCGCAGCACAAGATGAACGGAGGGAACGGTCAGTGATGGTTGGTTCCGGACGCCCGCCGCGGCTCGTTCTCGACGCTGGCAAGCCTGCCGTCGTCTGTGCCGTACACCACGTAGGGTTTGGTCTGGCCCTCAATGACTGTCTCGTCGATCACTACCTTTGACACATTACGCATCGAAGGCAGCTCGTACATTGTGTCGAGCAGCACGGTTTCGAGAATTGTCCGCAAACCACGTGCACCGGTCTTGCGCTGCATAGCCCTATTGGCCACTGCACGCAGTGCTTCATCCCGGAACTCGAGCTCGGCACCTTCCATCTCAAACAACCGGCGATACTGCTTGGTCAGCGCGTTCTTCGGCTCGGTGAGAATGGAAATCAACGCCGCTTCGTCCAGCTCATCCAGGGTTGCAACGACCGGCAAGCGGCCGACGAACTCGGGAATGAGGCCGTACTTGATCAGGTCCTCGGGCTCGGCATCGTGGAACAGGTCGCTGCCGTGCGGGCGCGTGCTCATGTCACGCACTTCGGAGGTGAAACCGATTCCGCCCTTCTGCGTCCGGTTGAGAATGATCTTCTCGAGACCAGCGAATGCACCGCCGCAGATGAACAGGATGTTGGCCGTATCCACCTGCAGGAACTCCTGCTGCGGATGCTTGCGGCCGCCCTGCGGGGGCACCGAGGCGATCGTGCCTTCAATCAGCTTCAGCAGGGCCTGCTGCACGCCTTCACCGGAAACGTCACGGGTGATCGACGGGTTGTCGGACTTGCGCGAGATCTTGTCGATTTCGTCGATGTAGACGATACCGGTCTGCGCCTTCTCGACGTCGTAGTCGCACTTCTGCAGCAGCTTCTGAATGATGTTCTCGACGTCCTCACCAACATAACCCGCTTCGGTGAGCGTGGTTGCGTCGGCAATCGTGAACGGGACGTTGAGCAGACGCGCGAGAGTCTCAGCCAGCAGCGTCTTGCCGCAGCCCGTCGGGCCGATCAGCAGGATGTTGCTCTTGGCAATCTCGACATCGTCCTTGGAGCGCGCGCCACCCGTACGGGTCTGCAGGCGCTTGTAATGGTTGTACACGGCGACGGACAGCACCTTTTTGGCGCGTTCCTGGCCGATGACATACTCATCGAGAACTTTCTTGATCTCGTGGGGCTTGGGGAGCTTGTCGCGGGCGCGCTCGGCGCGGTCCTCGAGCTCCTCGCGAATGATGTCGTTGCACAGCTCGACACATTCGTCGCAGACGAACACTGAAGGGCCGGCAATCAACTTCCGAACTTCGTGCTGACTTTTCCCGCAGAAGGAGCAGTACAGAAGTTTTCCGTCGTCGTGGCGGCCGCGGGAATCTTCACTCATCGAAAGTCCTCATGAGCGCGCAGCTCGATCTCGTTATAGCACGGCGGGAAGCCGTGAGGCAAAGCGCTGGCGCACCGCTAAGCCCTTGTGTAGACGAGGATTGTAGGACGGGATTCACTGTCGTGGGTGCAACCTTTACATTTTCTTGAATCTGGTGTGCGGTAGCGCCAGTTCCCAGCTCTCTAATTGGGTAGGGACCAGATGGGTGGGTCCACCCCCACCCATCCGGGGCCCGATTTACTTGGCAGGGGAAGCGATCACCTCGCCCCGCTTCTCCAGCACGCGGTCAATCAGACCGTACTTCACTGATTCCTGCCAATCCATGAACCGGTCGCGATCTGTGTCTTGTTTAATGCGATCCACGCTCTGGCCTGTGTGCTTGGCCAGTATTTTGTTGAGTCGGTCACGCGTCTCGAGCATTTCCTTGGCGTGGATTTCCATGTCCGCCGCCTGGCCCTGGAAGCCGCCCAGGGGCTGGTGGATCATCACTCGCGCGTGCGGCAGGCAATAACGCTTGCCTGCTGCACCTGCAGCAAGCAGCACGGCACCCATGCTGGCTGCCTGGCCGACGCAAATGGTGCTCACGTCCGGCTTGATGAACTGCATGGTGTCGTAAATGGCCAAGCCCGCGGTCACGACTCCACCGGGGGAGTTGATGTACAGCGAGATGTCCTTGTCGGGATTCTCGGACTCCAGGAACAGGAGCTGAGCCACGACGATATTGGCCATGTAGTCGTCGATGGGACCGACTACGAAAATCAGGCGCTCCTTGAGGAGGCGCGAGTAGATGTCATACGCACGTTCGCCGCGGGCCGTCTGCTCGACGACCATGGGAACGAGATTCAGCGCACGCTCATTCATTGCTGTGTCTCACTGTTCTGTGGAACGTTCTGACCGAAGCCGGTCAGTTCCTTAAAGGTCATAGGTTTGTCCGTAACCTGCGCGTGGTCCACGATCCAGTCCACGACTTGATCTTCGAGGACTACGGATTCGACCTGACGCATGGCATCGGCGTTCTGGGTATACGCACGCCGAGCCTCGTCCGGATCCGGATATTGGGCAACCAGGTCATTCAGGCGGGTCTGAACCTTCTCGCGGTCCACCCTGATGCTTTGCGCCTGCACAATCTGTCCCATCAACAAACCCAGCGCGGCGCGACGTCGCGCCTGATCTTCGAAAACCTCACGCGGGGGCACCTGGCTGGCATCCTTCGCGCCAATTCGACGCGCGGCGTCTACCTGCAGTCGCTGCACCTGCTCATCGATCATGGAGCGAGGCACCTCGAACGTGTTCTCCCGATAGAGGGCGTCCATCACCTGTGCGCGGACGCGATTGCGGATGACCTCTCCCAGCTCGCGTTCCATGCTCTTCCGAACCTCGGCACGCAACGCTGGAATACCACCTTCGTCCACACCGTACGCGCGGCAGAACTCGTCGTCCACTTCCGGAAGACTCTGCTGTTCCACCTGCTTTACGGTGACCTCGAGTTGGGCGGTCTTGCCCGCAATTTCCTTGTTGGGGCTATCGGCCGGGAAAGAAAGGGTTACCGTCCGTTTTTCGCCAACAGTTGCACCTTTCAGTCCCTCTTCCAGCTCGGGGAGCGACTGACGCGAGCCGATGAGGACGGGCACATCGCGCCCCTCGCCACCCTGGAAAGGCTGTCCGTCGATCTTGCCGTCGAAGTCGATCGTGACGCGATCGGTGTCCTGTGCAGGACGCTCAACGGCAGTGAACACAGGACGCTGGCGCCGCATGCTCTCAATCATCCCGTCGATGTCCTCCTCGGTAACCGAGGAGGTAGGACGCTCGACGGGGATGGAATCGAACGGCTTGACCTGGAATTCCGGCAGCACCTCGAAAATGGCTGCGTACTTCAGGCCATCGCCCTGCCCCAGGGAAATGGGCTCGATCCGGGGGCCGCCGGCGGGCGTCAGCTTCTCTTGGGTGAGCGCCTGCGCGAACGAGCTGCGCATGAGATCCTGCACGACTTCGGCATGGACCTGGTCGCCGAACTGCTTACGCACCACAGTGATGGGTGCCTTGCCGGGACGAAAACCCTTCAACCGAGCGGTGCGCGAAATATTCTTCAGCCGCTGCTCGACTTCGCCGGTGACCTCAGTCTCAGGCACGGCCACTTCGAGGCGCCGTTCGAGGCCGCCCGTGGCGGTCAGTTGTACTTGCATGACGCGATCCTTAAATCTTCTGGCTCAAATAGATTTGTGAATACATGCGAAAGGAGGGACTCGAACCCTCACGGGTTACCCCGCTGGAACCTAAATCCAGTGCGTCTACCAGTTCCGCCACTTTCGCCCGAGCAGCACGCGACGAACGCGCGCAGGCAGACTCACCATTATAGCGGGCGCTGATTCAATTAGCGCGGCACTAGCCGCGCGGAGCCCGGGCTTCGTTTCCGTCACCAAAAAGCGTGGATTTTGGCGGCTGGGTTTGCGTGAGGTGCCCGCCGCGCCGGTTTTCGCTGGCCGCCCCGGTGGTGTCCAGCATACGCTGCGCGTCCATGAAGGGATTCTTGAGCGCATTTTTAGTTCTCCTTCTAACCGTCCTGTCCGGAGTGATGGATGCGCGCGGCTTCGTGTACGCCGGACGGGCATGGCCGGATGGACAGATCGACTGGACCGCCGTTGGGCAGTCGCTTTTAGCGTTCTTTGCCGGCATCTCCCTCTATATAGGTGCCGTTCGTTTCATGCAGACGATGGGATTGAACGCCGTCGCGCTGCAAAGCGGCATCTGGTTCGTTGCCACCGCCATCGGAATCGCCGCTTTGGACGGCTCCGTGGCTCAGTGGACCCGCCCGCAGCAGGCGGTCGCCCTGGTGGTTATGCTCGGGCTCGCTTGGCTGATTGCCACTGCGCACCAAGCACATTAGTACGATTACCGCACTTATGTGATGAAATTTGGTGAAGCTGCACAGCGGCGCTAGATTTGTGCACGGGGGCTGCGCGACCAAAAGGGACACATCGATGACCGATCGGCGCGAGAGGCAAGTAACGGGCGGGTTCGCCTTGCGCCTGCGCCAGGTTATCGATGCTTACGGCAGCGCGAACTCCATCGCGAAGGCGATTGAGCGCTCGGAAGGAGCTGTACGAAAGTGGCTGCGCGGTGAGTCGGAGCCCAACGTCACGGACCTACGAACCTTGTGTGAGCAGACCCAGACCAACATCGAATGGCTCGTGACCGGCCGCGGCCGTCGCGAGGTGCTCCACGCTCCGCCTCCGGCACCCATCAATGCGCCTTTGAGCGTTCCACTGTTGGAATCGATCATTGACGCGGTCGAAACGGAGACCCACAAGGACGAGCTGAACCTGTCCTCGGCGAAACGCTCCATGTTGATTGCAACTCTGTATGGGTTGTTTCAGGAGAGTCAGAAGGTCGACGGTGAGGCGGTCTCGAGACTGGTCAGACTGGCTAGATAATGGCGCTGCCGCCGAATACCAACAGTACGACGACGGCCACACCCACGATACTGAACACCATTTGCAGGGGGGTGCGGCCGCGCGCCCACAGCAGGATGCCGCTGATTCCCAGCAACACCATGGCAACCGCGAAACTATCCGTGAGGAGAATCCAGGCAGCACCGCCCCCAACGCCTTTGTGAAGGCGCTCGAGGGTTGCGAGGGGGCTGTTCTCTGATTTGCGGACCGTGGCGGTTGTGGCGCCCTCGACGTATTCAACTTGCGTGACGAGGCGGGCGTTGCCGCCGTTGAACATCCATTTGCCCGCGCTCGGCCCCCTGCCGCCTTCGCCGCCGCCCCTGCCCTCGCCGCCGCCTCGCCGGCCAGCCTCGCCACCGGGCGCTCCGGGCCCACCCCCCCGGGGGCGTTGAATCTCAACATCGAGATGCTGCGCATCATGCAGCCATGTGCGCATAGCCTCACGCGAGGCGCGAGCCGACTCCGGCACCTCCACCTCCACATTGGAAACCTCCGTGGTCTCCCCCTGCGGCAGCTTCATGATGCCGCGGTGATTCTGCATGAAGCCGCTGATCCCAAACAGGATCGCCGCAATCGCCCCCCAGGCGCCAATCCACAAATGCAACTGGCGAACGAGTCGATGAGTCTTCAGGTTCAAAGCTCAGCCCACTTTCTCAACAGGTTGTGATACACGCCTACCAGCTCCACAGCGGACGGATGCCCCGCATGGTCATGGTTGAGCTTTTGTATGGCGAGATCCAGACTGAACAACAAGGTGCGCTCGCCCTCATCACGCACCATGCTCTGTATCCAAAAGAAGCAGGCGTGCCGCTCGCCTCGCGTAATCGCCTCCACCTTGTGGATGGTGGTTGCGGGATATAACACCATATCCCCGGCGGGCAACTTGACGCTGTGCGTACCCGAGGCCGCGCCGATTACCAGCTCACCGCCGTCATACTCCTCCGGCCCGGACAGAAACAACGTCGCCGACAGATCCGTGCGTACCGGTTGACCCGTTTGCTCAAAGCGCACGGCGTTATCCACGTGATCACCGAAGCCATTCCCCTCTTTATAGAGGTTGAACAGCGGAGCGAACACCCTGCGTGGCAACGCCGCCGCAAAGAACAGCGGGCTGCGATCCAACGCAGCCCGGACGCGTGCACTCAGTTCGAGCGCCACCGGATCGGACTCCGGCAACTGCAGATTGTTCTTCGCGCGCGCAGACTGATATCCCGCAGTGATGCGACCATCCGTCCAACCGGCCACGGCCAGTCGCTTCCGGAACTCCGCCACCTGAGCGGCATCCAACACCTTGGGAACGTGCAGCACCATATGTTCAGAACGTCACGTTGGCAGCCAACGTGGCCGTACGTCCCGCTCCGGGATTGACCCAGCCGCTGGTCGTCGACACGGTACGCAACTGTGTAAAGTATTCCTTATCGAACAAATTGCTTACATTCAGTTGCAAGTTGAGATGCTCGTTCCAACTGTAGGAAGCCATCAGATTGTGCACGACAAACCCGGGGATCGTCACGCGATTATAGATGGCGGTCTGCGTTGCATCGTTCGCCGTCGCCCACACCCAGGACGTGTAATTCAACCCGTACCCCACGAGGAATCCGTGGTGGAGGTTGTAGGTCGTCCACAGGTTGGCCGAGTCCTGCGGAGTGTTGGCCAAGGGATTGCCGGCCTGCGCGTCGATGCCGTTGGTGGTCGCGAGCGTAAGGTCGGAAACACTCTGCAAAACTTTGCTACGCAGATGCGCATAGTTCGTAAAGACTGCCCAGTCGTGCGTGATATTCCCGGCCAGCCCGATCTGCACGCCATCAACGCGCGCTTTGCCGTCGAGCTGCTGAGTCGGCACATTGGGATCGCCCGAGGCCACCAGGTAGTTCTGGCGATCAGTGCGGAACACCGCGCCGGTCAACGCGGCGGCACCTCGGAACAGATCCCACTTCACACCCAATTCATAGGTGACCGCTGTTTGTGGGTCTACGTTGCAGTTTGTCGTGCAGCTTCCGTTGACCGTCGACGTCGACGGCAACTTCGAATTGCCATAGGCGAAGTAGATGCTGCCGGGCTCGACCGGCTTGTACAGAACAGCCCCTCTATATGAAAGGAGATGGTCGTTGTTCACCAGGGGGTTGGTCGCCGCAGGCACCAGAGGACCCGCCGGAACAGTCAGAGTGGCCGCCGGCGTCGCGGCTGAGCTCTCGTAGCTCGCCTTGTTGTGCTCATAGCGAACGCCCGCACCTACGCTCCACTGCTCGTTGAATTTCAACGTGTCAAATGCATATACCGCCTGGTTCTGCACTACCGAATCGGCGTGACCGAGGATCGTCACGTTGATCGGCTGGGTAAAGGTATGCTGCGGATCGTACAGGCTCTCGGGATTGAGCAGGTATAGGGTGCGGTTGGCATTGTAAAATTCCCTGCCTGTGTTCTGCGAGAAGGACTCGCGCGACAGCGCCAAGCCGACCACCGCCGCATGGGACACCAACCCGGTGTTGAATCTCAGTGTCAGGTCGGTCTGGTTGGCGATGATCCGGTTGTTGGTATCGCGCAGGTTGCCGATGGGGCCGCCCGGGGTATAGGTCGGTCCGCCGATGCCCTCCAGAGGACTGGCGCCCGCAGCACCGCAACGCAGTGTCGTTCCGGGCGCCTCGAGATTCGTACCCAGGGGAAACTGCCCCGGCGCGAGGCAGATACGCCCTTCGGGCGCATCGGTAATGCTGTAGCGATCGTAGTCTTCCCAGCGAGTCAGATTCCGCAGGACCGCGGTCGCTCCGAAGTCGTGACTGACTATGGCGGTGAGCGCGTCACTGTCGATGCGCTCCACATCCACATTGCTGAAACCATAATAGTTGTCGCGATCGACGCCCGGCACGGGTGCGAAATTGCGCAGCGGAATTCCGTATTCCGGCAGGTTGCGATCGTGCTCATGAACGTAGGCGAGCGTCAGCCGCGTTGGTGTGTTCAACCCCCACGTGAATGACGGCGCAACACCCCACCGGTTATAGCTGGTGACATCGCGATCGGCGACCATATTCCTATGGCCCATTACATTCAGCCGGGCCGCCATGCCCTGATCCGGATCGCCGAACATGCGGTTGACATCGGCAGTCCCGCGCATGTAGTCAGCCGTGCCGCCACCAACACTGAGGGCCGTAAAATCGGCAGCCGTGGGCAGCTTGGACACCAGGTTGATCGTGCCGCCCAGCGCGCCCGCTCCCGAATAAACCGAGCTCGTGCCCTGGACCACCTCGATTGCCTGAGTGTCGAAGGGATCCGTATGCGTGGTATTCGCACTTTGGCGCACGCCATCCACCTGAATATCATTTGTGGCCGCGAAGCCGCGGATATTGATGCTGTCGCCGTAGCTGCCGCCCTCACCGGCACCGAAGGTGATGCCCGGAACGTTCTGGCGCAGCACGTCGCGCAATAACAGTCCACCCTGCTGTTGGATCAGATCCGAGGGAATCACGGTGATGGTCTGCGCCGTATCGCGCAGCAGCTCCGTGTACTTCGGGGAGGAGGGAACGTCGGCTTTGTATGCGCCGGCGTCCGCGTCGACTGAGATTTTTCCCAGCTCCGTAACCTTTTCGTCCTCCGCCGCCACGGCGGTCGCAGTGAAAGCGACATTGACGGCAATTGCCAGGACGGTGCGTGACTGGTTGTCCATTGAGCTTGCTCGAGACCTCGTGTTGTTGTTTCTCCCCAAACCGTTCCAAGCTAATACGAATCATTCTCATTTGCAATCACATTGTAAGCAATGTTAGAGTCCCACCCATGACTGGCAGGGCTGAGGTTGCAAAACGAGGGACGGTGGGCGCCGGCATCGTGCTCGCTCACCTGGGATTTGTCGCAGTGCTGATCAGCGCGGGCGTCATCAAGACACCGACCATTGTCCCGGCCGTGTCCGTGACATTCCTCCAACAGGAGGACAGACCGGCTGAACGTCCGCAGCTCGATCAACCGAATCTGACACCGATCCGCCAGGTGTTGGTGCCGCCACCTGAAGTGGAGGTCGCCATCGAGCCGAACACAGCGGCGATCTCGGCGACCGCAGTGGATATGCCGCCGCCCGCACCGCCCCCATCGGCGCCGTCCAACTCCGGGACCGCGGTCATCCCGGAAATGTCCCAGGTCGCCTACCTGGTGCAACCCGCCCCGCACTACCCTCCGGAATCACGGCGGATTCGCGAGCAGGGACTCGTCATGCTGCGCGTCCTGATCGACGAGAGCGGACACGCGAAGACCATTGAGGTCTACAAGTCCAGCGGCCATCCGCGACTGGATGAGGCGGCCCGGGCGGCCGTGGCGCACGCGATTTTCAAACCCTATACCGATGGCGGAATCGCGCGGGCGGCAGCGGCTTTCGTGCCCGTCGAGTTCACATTGCGGGCATCTTCATAAAGATGCCATATAGTCACGATGGACTATGGGTTCAGACCCATGAGGAGCCGCGCAGTGACTGATTTCACCTATCCCCTCGATCACGAAGAACTGATGCGGCGGCTGAGCCGCGACCTCATTGACGGATACGATGAGGAGCTCGAGCTGGAAATCGAGGACAGGGACGGTCCCAAGGCAGCGAATCTGCGCTCGGACGACGAGCGCCAGGCACGCCACTCCTATTTCCAGGAGCTGTTCCGGCTGCAGAGCGAGCTGGTCAAGCTGCAGGACTGGGTGGTCGCCTCGCGCCAGAAGGTGGTCATCCTGTTCGAAGGCCGCGATGCCGCCGGCAAGGGTGGCGCCATCAAGCGCATCACCCAGCGCCTGAACCCTCGCGTCTGCCGCGTCGTCGCCCTCCCTGCCCCCAACGATCGCGAACGCACCCAGTGGTACTTCCAGCGCTACGTCGCTCACTTGCCTGCGGCGGGGGAAATCGTCCTGTTCGACCGGAGCTGGTACAACCGAGCCGGCGTCGAGCGCGTGATGGGCTTTACCACGGAAGACGAAGTCGAAGAGTTCTTCCGCTCCGTACCGGAATTCGAGCGCATGCTGGGCCGCTCCGGGATCAAGCTCCTGAAGTACTGGTTCTCGATCACCGACGAAGAGCAGCACATCCGCTTCCTCGGCCGCATCAACGACCCGCTCAAACAATGGAAGTTGAGTCCGATGGACCTGGAGTCGCGCCGCCGCTGGGAGGACTACACGCGCGCCAAGGAAATCATGTTGGAGCGGACGCATATCCCCGAGGCCCGCTGGTGGGTGGTGCATGCGGTCGACAAGAAACGCGCGCGGCTCAACATGATCTATCACCTGTTGCAACAGTTCGACTACACCGAGACCCGCAAGCCGCCGATCGTGTTGCCGGAACGCGAGCGGCACGAACATTACTCGCGCCAGGCGGTGCCCGAGGAAATGGTGGTGCCGGAAGTCTTCTGACGCGGCGCTTCAGGCAACTGCTCTGACACCGCAGTTGCCGGGCATTTTCCAATCATTGTCACTTTTGTGCGATGCGCAATCCTGTAAATTCAAAGGGTTATGCGTGGCCCCGCCTCCTATAGATTCGCTCGATCCGAAAGCGTAGGTTCGACCGTCCGCAGGCCAAGGAGGCGCGTCTCATGGATTGGATGACGTTGCGGGCTGGAGTGTTGAGTTTGGGGCTGATGGCGTCAGCTCCGGGTTGGACCCTGAGTTTCGGCACCGACAACACGGTGCGCTCGGCCACATTCGAATTCTACGCACCGGGGGCGGTGAACGGCGCCAAGGGACTCGTGGGCACCGCGTTCGCGATCGGCCCCAATCGATTCGTCACGACTGCACACCTGTTGGATACAGCTGTGGGCAGCCGATTCGGCCACCCGGTGCTCGTGGACTCGCACCGGGTCGAATACCCGATCGCCGAAGTGTTGCAATACTCGGAAGCCCGCGACTATGTGGTGTTCTCCCTGAAACACCCGCCGCGCGTCACACCGCTGCAAATAGAGACTGACCCTGTGGCAACGGGTCAGATCTACTTCACCGGCTGGCGCTTGAACGGCGCGGTCACAACCGAACGCGGTGCCTATTCCGCCCTGACGCCCGAGTGGTTGCGCTTCTCGGGCCCCGTCTGGGGCGCCGCAGGCGGCGGTCCGATCGTCAATGAGTCGGGTCATGTCGTGGGCATCGTTCAAGGCGTGTCTTTGAACGGTGAACCTAACTACGCGGTGCCGATTTCGGTATTGTCCAGTGAGCCGGTCAACACGGCGCAACTCCACGGCATGGAGTTGCTGCGCTACCTGATGCCGACAGTGTCATCCGTCGAGCCGCTGCAGGCTGCAATCCCCCTGCCGCTGCCCTGGGACCAGTTCTCGGACCAGGTGCAACAACTACGCCGCGCCTACTATGATCGGATGGTAGGGCCGCTCCTGAAAGCAACCCAACGGCACTTCGTACTGACCGGCGACACAGCAGCCGATACCTGCGACTTCCTCAACGGCAAGAACTGCCAATGCAAGGCGCGCAGTGACGCAACCGGCGAATTGGTCATGAGCGAGCCGCCCCGCGCAGGCGACTCCCAGATGATTGCCGGGGTCGGGGTAGTGAGGACCCGCGAGGAACTGACCAACGCCGCGCAGCACCTGCAGATCGCCCTGCGCGCCCCCTCCCGTTTAGACCAGGCCACGGGGAGCTCGCCCGAGATCGTGCACGAACAGGATCAAGAGTACGTCGACTACCACGGCCGGCACTGGCAAACGCGCAAGTGGTTGTTGTTGAATCGAGATCTGGAGGTTCTGTCGATGGAGCGGGAGTTGGATGACGGGCACGTTGTGACCACCCGGATCGTCCCGACCGCGCTCGACTACGCGGCTCAGCTGCAACTCCAATTTCTCGCGAACCTGATCTACTACCAGTGCGAGACGGCCGGCGGCGAAGGAGTCGCCCGCCTGGCGCTCAATTGATGCGCTTGGGCAGCTCCGGCCGCGCCAGCACGAAGTACACCTCGCGCAGCGAAGTCGTGCGCGTGAGCTGCAACAGGCGCCGTTTGAGCTCGGGAGGAAAGCTCTGCGGAGAAATGGCATCCAACATGGTGGTGCCGCCGATGGGGACGAGGTGGGCAAACATGATTTCCCCGTCACACAGCGACGTGGAGGCCAGATCCTCGCTCACTTCGCACTCCTGGCCAGTTACGACATCCCGGGCCTGGAAGCCTACATACGGCTTGCAGTTGAATACCTCGTAGAAACCCGGAGAAGTGGCCAGACACGTTTCCAGATAACGGCGCAACAGCGGATTCAAACGCGTCGCGCTGCGGTTGAGATACGCGCGTGTGGGAGGCACGCCGTACAGCGAGCTGTCGTCCACAGTGTTCCCTTTCTCACGACTGGGTGCCCACTTGTGGAACAACCAGGAGAAGAACAACTCGGTATGGGGATCGTCACCGTTGAATACCTTACCGGCACCCACGGTAAACTCCACCCATGCCTGTTGAACCGTCTCCGCGCTGTAGGACTCGCCTATCAGCTGCACGATACCGATTGCGTAGCCGTCGACCGCGCCGCGCAGCCGGTGCCAGAGTTTGTTTCTGCGCTTCATGATGACCATTTTCGCA
>Ga0268266_10002824_pt1 | contig 18118 bp, 17 predicted proteins | sample KBSS13metaG_FD_190356 | JGI IMG/M metagenome (GOLD analysis project Ga0268266, IMG submission 190356) | Switchgrass rhizosphere microbial communities from Kellogg Biological Station, Michigan, USA - KBS S1-3 metaG (SPAdes) (version 2) | ecosystem: Host-associated > Plants > Roots > Rhizosphere...
GCGATCCGGACAAGGCCGAAGAGCTGGCCGACGACGTCATGAATGAAGGCCCGGCAGCATGGAAGGTCGATGGCGTGCTGGCCGACCTCAAGGCCAGTGTCTTGCAGGTCGCCGATGGGACGAAGAGCGTCCGGCTCGCCGCGCTTATCGAGCGGCTCAAAGCACACTAACACTTTCCGATTCGGCACTATCTAGAATTGCATCGATGCCCTGTTCTCCGTATCTTTGATAATGGCCTCCGGCCGAATATCGGGCAACTCGTAACAGCAACCGCAAATGCAGGGAGCGTGCCTGTAACATGAACGATATCAACGCCTGTTTTATCAGTTACCGGCATACGAACGACGCCCAGGCTCATACCTTTGTGCAAGCGTTTGTTGTTCAGTTGAAGAAACAGCTAAGTTGGCTACTTCCAGGTATTCCAGTCTTTTTCGATGAGGACGGACTCAAGGTTGGCGACCAATTCAACAATGAATTGGCACTTCAGCTTTGCCAAAGCGCCTGCATGGTGATGTTCTTTTCGCCGCTCCATTTTGACATGCACCATCCCTACTGCGCGCTCGAGTACCAAGCAATGCTTCGCTTAGAAAAACAGCGTCTGGGCAAAGCCATAGACGATCTACGAAACAAAGGATTAATCCTTCCTGTTGTCTTTCGTGGGTTGTCCTACCTTCCAACTGAAATCAGCAACGCTCGCCAATACGAAAATTTCGATCATATTGTTGTCGCGTCTGACTTTGCGCGACGCCATTGTCAAATCCAAATCAAGAAAATCGCGAACCAGATATTTCTTCGTTACAAAGTTCAATCCGATGCAGGTGTCTTCAACGACATCAATTGCCGTCATTTCAACTTTCCCGACAAGGTAGAGATTGAGGAATGGCTGATTGAGGTCTCCCAACTTCGATCGTTTCGCATGCCCGGTCATTGACGAAGAACAATCATGCTTGAACATCCGACGGGCCAAATCATTACGTTCTATTCGTACAAGGGAGGCACCGGCCGTACCATGGCTTTGGCCAATCTCGCCTGCCTGCTTGCACGCCACAACCGCTCCGGTGCGAAGCGGCCGCGTTTATTGGCCATTGACTGGGACTTTGAAGCTCCAGGTTTGCATCGATACTTTCAGCCCTATCTCGAACCTGATGCGATTGAGCGTTTCGATGGGTCTCCGGGTTGCCTCGAACTCTTTGACCAAGTCGACCGTTCGACCTACGCCGCTGACGACTTCGATGAAAACCGGAAGCGGGCAAAACATTGGTTTGAGTCGCAGGAACTGAAGCAATATCTGCTGACAACAAGCTTTGACGGCTTGTCGATCATCAAGGCGGGTCGCTTCGATGACTCCTATCCGCGACGAGTCTCTGAATTCCGTTGGGACGACCTGTTCCGTGAAACCGTTGGCCTATTCGCGGGCTTTGCGGACTTCCTGCGTTCACAGTTTGACTATATCCTCATCGATTCCCGAACCGGCGTCACCGACACAAGCGGTATCTGTACGATGCTGCTTCCCGACAAACTGGTAGTGGTCTTCACACCGAATCAACAGAGCATTACCGGCATCGAGAGCCTTGTCAGTAAGGCAGTCGCGTATCGCAAGGGATCACCGGACGGAAGACCACTCACGGTGTTTCCGCTACCCTCTCGGATCGACACAGCGCGGCCCCACCTGTTGGAGGTTTGGCGGAATGGAACTAGCATTGAGGCCAACAGAGCTGGGATGATGCGCACAGAAACCGCAGGTTATCAGCCGATATTTGAGCGACTGTTCTCAAGAATCTATGCCCGGCCGGATGTTAATCTTGACGGCTACTTTAACGAGGTCATGCTTCAACATATTCCCGACTATGCATACGGCGAGCCGATCGCTGTTGCATTGGAAACCAGCGATACGCGCATTTTCCTATCGCGCAGCTACTCGGACTTCCTAGATCGATTGATTGAGCTGGACGTGCCGTGGAATTCCCTGGCTGAGGTCCGGAGAGAGCGCGAGATTATTCTCCAGTGTGACGCAATAGCTCACGCGATGAAAGAGAAGGCCATCGATCAGGCTGTAAAGCTCAGCTCAGCTTTAATCGAACAGAACCCGCCCGAGCACCTGTTTGAGCGATGCGCGGATGTCATTTTTGAAGTCGCACGCGCTGTCCAGAGAGAGGATAATGAATCTGGTCGCAGGCTGATTCGGCACTGGCATCAATCCATCTCAGAGAACGACATCGATCCGTCCACACTGGGCCAAGTACTTCTGACCGCGGGCACACTGAGCAGGGAATTCGGCGACCTGAATCTGGCGACGAACCTTTTCAACAGAAGTTATCAACACTCCGCTACAGGCTTTGGAAGAGAGCACCCGGCCGCGCTATTGGCCATGGATCATCTCGCGTCAATAGCTCGCGACCTTGGCAACTTTAAAGAGGCGCAACGTCTCAATGAGAAAACGCTGAAGTTCAGACGCAACTTGCTTGGCGATGAAGATCCGGCAACTCTCGAATCGATGAATAATCTAGCGTTTACGTACTTCAAGCAAGGCGATATTGAAGCGGCGCGGGCTCTCCTGGAGCGCGTGCTGGTAACACATCGCCGGACAAAGGCTAGCAAACATCGGACGACGCTCGAATTGTTGATCGATGGCGCACTCGCACTCATCGACCAACGCGACTTGGGAAGGGCGCAAGGGCTGCTGGTGCAAATACAAGCAACATATCGTCAGGCCCGGACGGATGAATATTTGGATGACTTCACGAGCGTGTCCGACCTGATGGACTTGGCCCGTACCAAAGAAATCGGTTTTCCAGGAGCTTCGAAGGAGCCGATCGCGCCAATTGACGTCGTCAAACCGATTGGCGCTGCCAAGGACATCGGCCGAGATCTTTATTTGTCGCCGGGTTATCAGGGCGCCGACAAGATGGCGGCGAAGCCGGTAGCGGTCGGGAATACACGTATCGACTTCTCCGTCTTTCAGTCGAGCAGGCTGGATGGCGTTACCCTGATATGGCCCGGCGGTCGAACGTGGATACCTTTCAGTATCGGTGTCTTAGAGCTCTCTCCTGGGCAGACCTTGGTCATTTATCCAAGTTGGCTTGGGTGGTGATACCTCGAGGCCGGTAGCGTGCAGATCACGAAGGATGACAAGCGCACGGCTCTCCCCTGTCGTCGACCGGATCAAGGCAGACTGACGCCTCGCGATCCGCGACTGTACGGAATTACATCCGGCTGGACCGGCAGCGAATCTGAAACCTGCGTGGCCGGCCGGTCACGACGCGCGTCACCACGGATGGATCCACTGCTTGTCTGGCGGCCGTCGCCCCAATTCCGTCGAACGCCTTCCCAACGTTTAATTTGAGAACGTCTTAGTCTCACATAGTCCCGAAGTCGAAAAAGGATATTGCGGCCCTCATGGTGTGAACTCGTTCACACCGGGAATCGATTGTCCGCATCCACTTGCGGGGCTTTGGCTCGACAAGGCTGATTGACTGGCCCGATCCGGAAGTTTCGAACTAACGGTCAAAAACGTCGGGGGTTGTTGGCGGTGTCCCGCATCTTTCTTTCGCATTCGAGCGCCAACAATCCTGTCGCCTCTGCGATCAGCTAGGTCGAAATCTTGCAAGCGATGAATGGCGGCGCCACATGGGACCTGTCCCTTGGAAGCCAACGGGCACTAATTGGTCGAACCCCTAGAGTGCTTCTGATTGCGGCAAGTCGTAGCCCAGAGGCGTATAAGCTTTGCGTTGTGCCTGCCCGATCTGGGAAGGCTACGACAGGCCCCTTATAAAGCTCTGACAACAGACCTCCGCTTTGGAACGCATCTTTGTCTTTGCATTTTAGAAAAATGGTGCCCAGGGGCGGGATCGAACCACCGACACTGCGATTTTCAGTCGCATGCTCTACCAACTGAGCTACCTGGGCATACTCGAACGGCCCAAAGGCCTAGGCGAGCGGGCGGTTTATAGAGAGGTCAGGCGGTCATGTCCACCCGCCTTCGCCTGCGGCTTCGGCGCGGCAGGCCAGACTTTGGCGCTCTCCCCAAGTTATTGGTCGATATCCCTTATTCGGCGTCTTCGGGATCGGTGTCGCGGCCGGGGATGACGTAGGAGCCGGACAGCCAGCGGTTCAGGTCAACGTCGCGGCAGCGGCTGGAACAGAATGGCAGTGTGGCTGGGTTGGCCGGCTTGCCGCATTCCGGGCATGGCTTGGGCGGCGGCTTTCCGCCCGTGTCCTTTGCCCCGCCGGCCTCCTCGGGAGGATCAGGTGGCATTCAACCAGCCGAAGCGGATCGGGAAGCCCTCGCCGCCCAATAGCGTGACAGATTCGTAGAGCGGCAGGCCGACCACGTTGGTGTAGGAGCCGACCATCTTGACCACGAACGATCCGGCGATGCCCTGCACGGCGTAGCCGCCGGCTTTGCCGCGCCATTCACCGGAACCGATATAGGCCTGGATGTCGTCCTCGCTGAGCCGCTTGAAGCGAACTCTCGTCTCGATCAGGCGCTGGCGGAACGCCTCCTTCGGCGTTACCAGGCAGATCGCAGTGTAGACGCGATGGTTGCGCCCCGACAGCAGCCGCAGGCACTGCGCGGCTTCATCGACCAGATTGGCCTTGGGCAGGATGCGGCGGCCGACCGCGACCACCGTATCGGCCGCGAGGATGAAGGAACCCCGCAGTTCGTCGTCGAGCTGGACGGATTTCAGCGCGGCATCGGCCTTGGCGCGGGCGAGACGGTTGGCGCAGGCGCGCGGCAGTTCGCCCCGCTTCGGGGTCTCGTCGACATCGGCGGGACGTAGCGCGTCGGGCTCGATGCCAGCCTGGTTGAGCAGGCTGAGACGTCGCGGCGAACCGGAAGCGAGAACGATTTTGGGACGGCCAAGCATGCGGGATTTGTCGCGGGAAAGGGATTCGGATGGGACGCGCGCGCGGAACGTATCGGAAGGCACTCCATTCCACAACCGGGGAGCAAGTGATTGAGTTGGCGTTCGTTTCTGGTCGGCCTTCCTTCTTACCCTTCCCCTCCAGGAGAGGGTTGGTCAGCGCCATCCAGGCGAGCAGTCACCCGCTCGCCACGCCCGCCTTGGCAAAGCGCCGGCGGATGCGCATGAAAAGCCCATCGCAGACCTCGCGATAGGCAGCGAGCTTCTGCTCGCGATTGCCTTCCATGCCGGTCGGATCGGGCGTCGGCCAGTATTCGACGTCGGCGGCCATGGTGCGCGTCAGCTCCAGCGCCTTGTGATGGGCTTCCGGCGACAGCGTGATGATGAGATCGAAATTGAGCCCTTCCCAGTCCTCGAGCTCCTCGAACGTCGTCGGCTTGTGGCCGGAAATATCCTGGCCGAGTTCGGCCATCACGGCGACCGCGAACGGATCGAGCTCACCCTTCTTGACGCCGGCGGATTTTACGTAGAGCGCCTGCGGGAACATCTGCCGCAACAGGCTCTCCGCCATCGGCGAACGCACGCTGTTCTGGCCGCATGCGAACAGCACGGCCTGAGGATTGCGCGCGCGGGGCGCATCCATGCGTCACGAAATCCTTGCGACGAAGGCGTTGTGCGGCGTCATGCGTCCTGCCCTTTACGCATGACATGATCCGAAAACCGCTTCGCACTTTTCGGCATCATGCGTCCTGCCCCTTCCAGTGCAGCACGCAGATCAGCGTGAACAGGCGGCGCGAGGTTTCGAAGTCGATTGTTACCTTGCCCTTCAGCCGTTCCTGCAGCGTGCGCGAGCCTTCGTCATGGATGCCGCGGCGGCCCATGTCGATCGCCTCGATCTTGTCGGTGGTGGCGGTGCGGATCGCCTGGTAGTAGCTGTCGCAGATCATGAAATAGTCCTTCACGATCCGCCGGAACGGCGTCAGCGACAGCAGATGCGCGACAACGGGCGTGCCATCCTCACGGCGGATGTCGAACATCAGCCGGTTGCCGGTAATCGCAAGGTGCAGGGTGAACGGTCCCTGCGCATCGCCTTCCGGCGCGAACAAATTCTGCTCGATCAGATCGTAGATCGCGATCGCCCGCTCATGCTCGATGTCGGGCCCGGAACGCCCGATCGATTCCTCGTCGAGCGTCACCGCGACGATGCGGTTGTGCTGGTCATCGTCTGGTGGCGGCTTGTTCATGGCAAATTGAGGCGCAATCCGACCGAGCGTGAATGGGCGTCCAGACCTTCGGCCTTGCCCAAGGTCATCGCGGCAGGCCCCAGCGCGCGCAACTGGTCCGGCCCGCATTTGAGAATCGAGGTGCGCTTCATGAAGTCTAGCACGCCGAGGCCAGACGAAAACCGCGCCGAGCGCGCCGTCGGCAACACGTGGTTGGAGCCGCCGACGTAATCGCCGATCGCCTCCGGCGTATGCGGGCCGAGAAAGATCGCACCGGCGTTGCGGACTTTTGCCGACAAGCCTTCCGCATCCGCGGTCATGATTTCCAGATGCTCGGCGGCGATCGCATTCGCAAGCTCTACCGCCTTGTCGAGGTGGGCGACCATGATGATCGCACCAAAATCGTTCCACGAAGCGCGTGCGATGTCGGTGCGGGGCAGCGTCGCGAGCTGCGATTCCACCGCGCGCTCGACCTCGGCGGCAAGCCGCGCACTGTCGGTGATCAGGATCGACTGCGCGCTCGCATCATGCTCGGCCTGCGCCAGCAGGTCGGCGGCGATCCAGCCGGCATTGCCGGTGTCGTCGGCTATCACGAGCACTTCCGAAGGACCTGCGATCATGTCGATGCCGACCTTGCCGAACACCAGCCGCTTGGCGGCGGCTACATAGGCGTTGCCGGGTCCGACGATTTTTGCGACCGGCGCGATCGTCGCGGTGCCGTAGGCGAGCGCCGCCACCGCCTGCGCGCCGCCGACGCGATAGATCTCGGATACGCCGCCGAGGTGCGCTGCTGCCAGCACCAGCGGGTTGAGCTTGCCGTCGGGTGACGGCACCACCATGACGACCCGCGGCACGCCGGCAACCCTGGCCGGAACGGCATTCATCAGCACCGAGGACGGATAAGCCGCGGTGCCGCCGGGCACGTAGAGCCCGACCGCATCGACCGCGCTCCAGCGCCAGCCGAGTTCGACGCCCAGCGCATCGGTGAAGCGCTCGTCCTTTGGCAGTTGTCTGTTGTGAAACGCCTCGATCCGGTCGCGGGCGAATTTCAGGGCATCGCCGGTCGCGGTGTCACAGGCCTTGAGCGCGGCATCGACCTCGGCCGCGGTCACGCGCAGGCCGCCAGCCTCGAGGTCGAGCCGATCGAATTTCTTCGTCGCCTCAATCAGGGCCGCGTCGCCACGCGCGGCCACGTCGTCGACAATGGCGCGGGTGGCGCGCTCGACATCGGCAGAAACCTCGCGCTTGGCGGCAAGGAATTGCTTGAAGCGTGGGTCGAAATCGGCGCTGCTGGTATCCAGGCGAACGGGCATGGCGGCTTTCTGAGAGACAGCGGAGGCCCCTGCTCAATGGCGCGGCGGCTAAGGGCCGTCAACCCTCTGGGCGCGCTGAATATGACCCCGCAGGGTGGGCTGAACGAAGCGAGCCCACCATATAGGCAGCAGGCGGTCCAAGATGGTGGGCACGGCGCAGGGCGCCTTTGCCTACCCTACGCCGTGGAATCACCCCTCCGGCGCGGTGGCGAGATCGCTGGCGCCGAGGTCGTCGGTACCGAGGTCGGTCAGCTCGCATTCCAGGCATTCGACGTCCAGCCGCAGCGCCTCGCCATGGCTGAACAGGAGAAGCGCGCTGCCGCCCGGCGCCTCGCCGGGATGGAATTCGATCCCGACCAGTTCCAGAATGGCGTCGGGCTGCTCCAGATCGATGTTGCGTGACTTGCATGCCAGAACGCGGTCGAAGCGCAGTGCCGCAATCGAACGGCGCGGCTCGGTTCCGCCCGACAGGGTCTGCTCCCAGTCCAGCCGGTTCAAGCCGACCACCAGCCGTTTTTCGTCCTGCCGCCAGACAATGTCGGCGGCCTGGACGCGGGCATCCTGCACATGGGCCGAGATGACCGCGAGATCGTCGGCGTCGAGCGCAATCAGTTTGAGCGGATCGGGCGCCGGCATTTGTCCTCGATGGTTCCTCTAGTCGCTGATGCGCTGGATCGACGCGCCGCAGCCTGAGAGCTTTTCCTCAAGCCGTTCGAAACCGCGGTCCAGATGATAGATACGGTTGACCATGGTTTCACCCTCGGCGGCAAGTCCTGCGATCACCAGCGACACCGAGGCGCGCAGGTCCGTCGCCATGACAGGCGCGCCGCGGAGCCTTGCGGTACCGTCGATGGTCGCGGTCTCGCCGTCGAGAGATATACGCGCACCGAACCTCGCCAGTTCCTGAACATGCATGAAACGGTTCTCAAAAATCGTCTCGGTGATCTGCGAGGAACCACCGGCGCAGGCCATCAGCGCCATCAATTGCGCCTGCAGGTCGGTCGGGAAACCCGGGAACGGCGCGGTCGACACCGTCACCGGCCGGATCCCGGCACCGTTCCTGACAACCCGGATACCGTCATTGTTGACGGTGATGTCGGCGCCGGCCTGCGCCAGCACGTCGAGCGCCGACTGCAGCAGTTCGGGACGCGCGCCGGAAAGCTGCACATCGCCGCCGGTCATGGCGACCGCCATCGCATAGGTGCCGGTCTCGATCCGATCGGGCAGCACGGTATGCCGCGCGCCGTGCAGCTTCTCGACGCCCTCGACCACGATCCGTGGCGTGCCGGCGCCGGTGATGCGCGCGCCCATCTTGTTCAGGCAGTCGGCGACATCTGCGATTTCGGGTTCGCAGGCTGCGTTGCTGATGATGGTGGTGCCCTTCGCAAGCGTTGCCGCCATCAGCGCAACATGGGTGCCGCTCACCGTCACCTTGGGAAAATCGATTTCACCGCCACGCAGGCCGCCGGGCGCCTTCGCGACCACATAGCCGCCGTCGATGGTGATCTCGGCGCCAAGCTTTTCCAGCGCCATTATCAGGAGATCGACCGGCCGCGTGCCGATGGCGCAGCCGCCCGGCAGCGAGACCCTTGCCTCGTGCATCCGCGCCAGCAGGGGCGCGATCACCCAGAAGCTGGCGCGCATGCGCGACACCAGTTCGTAGGGCGCGGTCGTGTCGATGATGTCGGCCGCCGAAATATGCAGGGTCTGGCCCTGGTACTGGCGGTCGCCCGGCCGCTTGCCCGCGGACATGATGTCGACGCCGTGGTTGCCGAGGATACGCTGCAACTGCGCGACATCGGCAAGCCGCGGCACGTTGTCGAGGGTCAGCGTTTCCTCGGTCAGCAGGGCTGCGATCATCAGCGGCAGCGCGGCGTTTTTCGCGCCCGAGATGGCAATGGTGCCGTTGAGCTTGCTGCCGCCGACAATCCGAATGCGGTCCATGCCACCCCCCCTCGCTGTGCGCAATCTTGTGAAGCCTGCGCCTGACGCCTGAAAAGGCAGAAGCCGGGACATTTGCGGCGATTTGATGGGGTGCGCGGTCAGTCACCACCGTCTTTCCCCGATGTGCAACTGCACATCGGGGAATCAGGTCGGGCGCCTAGAACGTGTTGATGTCTTCGCTTTCCAGTATCGGCTTCGGATAGCCGTCGCGCGCCACCTTGATCATGGCGCGGCCGAGCCGTTCGCTGGTCGTCATGTAGTGTGGCGTCGCGCGGACCATGACCGCCAGCAGCGGCGCGGTGACGGCGTAGACCGCGTTGATCCAGCCGGTTTTCGAGCGCACGCCGTGCAGCGGCTGGATGCCGGCGGGCCGGAACATGTAGGCCGCCTTGAACGGCAGCTTGAGCAGATCGTTCTCGGTCTTGCCTTTCACCCGCGCCCACATCAGCGAGCCCTGTTCGGTCGAGTCGGTGCCGCGGCCGGTGACATAGGTGAAGACCATGCCGGGATTCAATCGCGCCAGGGTCCGCGCCGCAGCCATGGTGAGGTCGTAGGTCAGATGCCGGTAACGCTCGGCGTCCATGCCGATCGAGGAAACGCCAAGCGTGAAGAAGCAGGCGTCGTATCCGCCGAGCTGCGGTTCGATCGCGGAATAGTCGGTGAAATCCTTGTGGAGGAGTTCACGCAGCTTCGGATGCGCAACGCCGAGCGGGCTGCGGCCGACCGACAGCACCGCCTCGACGCCGGGGTCGATCAGGCATTCGCGCAGCACGCCCTGCCCGACCATCCCGCTGCCGCCGAACAGGATCACTTTCATGTCTGGGTGAGCTCCGCTTATCCCTTGATGAAGGCCAGCAGGTCGGCATTGATGGTCGCGGCTTCCGTAGTTGGCATGCCGTGCGGAAAGCCCTTGTAGGTCTTCAGCGTACCGTTCTTCAACAGCTTCGCCGATAACGGGCCGGAGTCTGCGTAAGGAACGATCTGGTCGTCGTCGCCGTGCATCACCAGTACCGGCACCGTGATCTTCTTGAGGTCCTCGGTGAAATCGGTCTGCGAGAAAGCGACGATGCCGTCGTAATGCGCCTTGGCGCCGCCCATCATGCCCTGACGCCACCAGTTCTGAATGATGGCTTCGGAAGGCTTGGCGCCCGGCCGGTTGTAGCCATAGAACGGGCCTGACGGCAGCGCGCGATAGAACTCCGAGCGGTTGGCGGCGAGTTGCGCCTGCAGGTCGTCGAACACCGATTTGGGCAGGCCGCCCGGATTGGCTGCCGTCTGCACCATCAGCGGCGGCACTGCGCTGAGGATCGCCGCTTTCGCGACCCGGCTCTCGCCGTGGCGGGCGATATAATGCACCACCTCGCCGCCGCCGGTGGAATGGCCCACATGCACGGCGTTCTTCAAATCGAGATGCGCGGTGACGGCCGCGAGATCATCCGCATAATGATCCATGTCATGACCGTCGCCGGGCTGGCTGGAGCGGCCGTGGCCACGGCGGTCATGTGCGATGACCCGAAAGCCGTTGTTCAGGAAGAACAGCATCTGCGTGTCCCAGTCGTCGGCCGACAGCGGCCAGCCGTGGCTGAACACGATGGGCTGCCCCTTGCCCCAATCCTTGTAGAAGATTTCGACGCCGTCTTTGGTCGTGATGGTGGGCATGGGATTTCTCCTCCTGCAGGGTTGCACTCAACGGCGCACGGCCCGGCGAACTGGCGTTCGCCGGACCGCACGCGAAATTCAACGAGCTCCGGTCAGGCCGGCCGGAAGCGCCGCCATGCGCCGATGATCATGATCGCGAAAAACACCAGAACGATGCCCTGGGCCACCGCGAATGCCGGCCCGGCGGGCGGGTTGCCCGGCGCCAGCGCCGTCAGCGCAGGTATCTTCAGGAAGCTCTGAACCACCAGCACGAACACATTGAGATAAAGCGAGGCGAGCGCCGTGACCACATAGATCCAGCGCCACGCACCGGCGAGCCGCATACCGTACAGTGCGATGCAGGCAATCGCGAGCAGGATCAGGGAGAGGATGCCGAACAGGTGCGACGGCAGCAGCTTGTCGAACAGCAGCGGCGGAATCACAAAGCCCGTGGCGCTGGTCAAGATGGTGAACAGCAGGAAGATCGCGGTCAGTCCCGGCAGCCGGTTGGAGCCGAGCATTCCGAACATCACGATCAGGCCGGCGACAATACCAATCAGGCTGATGATCACATGGATCATCACGAACGTCGCTACACTCATACCCAGGATCATGATGTGGCCCCCTCCATTGGAAACTTTCTAAAGACTACGACGCCGCGCGGAAAAATTCCACTTGCTTCGCGCGCGGCGCCGGCAATGCAGACATGTGCGCGAATGAAGACACATCAACGAAAGTTGTATGATGCACGAAATCTTTGCACGGCCGTGACATATGACAGCAAGCTTCAGTCGAGTTTTAGCGATCGAGAAATTCGACCAGCTTTGGAATCACCTGATCGGGCGCCTCCTCCATCAGCCAATGCCCCCGACCCTTAACCAGCACGCCCTCGACGTCGGTCGCAACCATCCTGCCTTGCTCAATCAGGAAGGGACCGCCGGCCTTCTCGCCTGACAGCACGAGCATCGGCATCGACAATTTGGTGTTAGCTAAGCCTGCAAACTCCACGGCGTCTTGCGGGAAAGCACGGAAAACTTCCATCCCGGCCTTCATGTGGCCGGGCCTGGCATACTCCCTGGCATAGAATTGGCGATCGGCCTCCGGCACGGATTTCGCGGCATCGGCGGCAAAGTCGTTCCAGAAATGTTCGAGATAGATACGCTCGCGGCCGGTGACCAGCGCCAGCGGCGTCTTGCCGAAGAAGTGGAAGTGCCAGAGATCGCGCAGCAGAAAGACGTTATTCCATTCACCGACGCCGGGCAGGAATGCTTCCATCAGCACGATCCGGTCGACTTCGCTCGGGTACTGCGCCGCATAGGCGTAGGCGACCATCAGCCCGATGTCATGACCAACCAGCCGGATACGGTCGTATTTGAGGCTTTTCACCAAAGCGTGGATGTCCTGCGCCATCGCTTTCTTGGTGTATCCGCCCTCCGGCGCCGACGACTGGCCGAAGCCGCGCAGGTCGGGTGCGATCACGGTGTGCTTGTCGGAAAGTCTTGCGATCAGCGGCCGCCACATGTGGCTGGTTTCGGCAAAGCCGTGCAGCAGCACGACGGGATCGCCTTTGCCCGCGACCAGATAGTGCAGCTTGACGCCGTTGACGTCGGCAAATTTGCTTTGCGGCGCCTGCGCGAACGAAGCACTCGAAGAGATCAATGCGACCGATAATGCCAGCCAGATGACGGAAGCGATGGCGCGTAGCGTTCTCGGCACGCACTGCATGTGAGATTCCTCATTCTTCGTTGAAAGAGGATCAGTAGTAGCGCGGTATCGGCCCGTTGTGGGGAGTTTTTCGTTCCGACAGATCGAACAGCACTTCGTCGACATAGCACCAGCCCCAGCCTTCCGGCGGATCGTATCCTTCGATCACGGGATGGCCGGTGGCATGGAAGTGCGCGGTCGCATGCCTGTTCGGCGAGTCATCGCAGCAGCCGACATGACCGCAGGTGCGGCAGATCCGCAAATGCAGCCACCGGCTTCCGCTCTTCAGGCACTCTTCGCAACCGAGCGCGCTCGGCGACACGGTTTGAATGCCGGCAATGTGGCTGCAGGCCTTTTTGGTCATCGGTTCACTCCAGGCCGCGTCAAAGCGACGGCTTCATTGCATCGGCGAGATAGAAATGCAGCGCGGCCACCACCTGCGCCCCCTCGCCGATAGCGCCGCCGACGCGCTTGACCGAACCGGAGCGCACATCGCCGACCGCGAACACGCCGGGCACCGACGTTTCCAGCGGCGATGCCGGTCGGTCATTCTGCTGTTTGCATTGCGCGCCTGTTACCACGAAGCCGCCGCGATCGACCATCACGCCGCAACCGTCGAGCCAGCCGGTGGCGGGATCGGCGCCGACGAACAGGAAGACATTGCGGATATCGAGCGAGTGTTCCTCCGGCCCCAGGCGGCTGCGCCAGCGCACGCGTGCCAGCGCGGCATCGTCGTCGGCTTCGAGGCCGACCACTTCGGTGTTGAACATCAGTTCGATGTTGTCAGTCGCCTCGATGCGCTCGATCAGGTAGCGCGACATGCTGGCGCCGAGCCCGCCGCCGCGAATGATCATGTAGACCTTGCGCGCATGCGCGGACAGGAACACCGCCGCCTGGCCCGCGGAATTGCCGCCCCCGACCAGCACGACATCCTGGCCGACGCACAGCTTGGCCTCGATCGGCGAAGCCCAGTACCAGACGCCGCGGCCTTCGAATTGTTCGAGATTTGCGATCTCGGGCCGGCGATAGTGCGCTCCACTCGCGACCACGATGGATTTGGCCCGCATGTTCTTTCCGCAGTCGGTGGCCAGCGCGAACGCGCCATCGGTGCGGCTGCAATCGAGCGACCGGATCGAGACCGGGATCAGCATGTTGGCGCCGAACTTCTGCGCCTGGTTGAAGGCGCGTCCGGCCAGCGCCTGGCCCGAAATGCCGGTCGGAAAGCCCAGATAGTTTTCGATCCTGGCGCTGGCGCCGGCCTGGCCGCCGAACGCACGCGCATCGAACACGGCGACCGACAATCCTTCGGAAGCCGCGTAGACGGCCGTCGCAAGTCCGGCCGGCCCGCTGCCGATCACCGCGACGTCGTACAGCCTTTCATGGTCGTGCGCGCCGATCATGCCGATCGCATACGCAATCTCCGCCTCCGACGGATTGCGCAGCACCTGACCATCAAGGCAGACGACAAGCGGCAGGTCTGCGCGCGAGGCGGCGTAACGCGCGACGAGGTCGGCGGCGTCCTTGTCGGTTGCGGGATCGAGCACATGATGGGGCTGGCCGTTGCGCGCCAGGAAATTCTGCAGCCGCGCCGTGTCGCCGAGTGCCGTTGAGCCGATCAGCACCGGGCCGCCGAGGCCGTCCTGGATCAGGCTGACCCGGCGCAGGATCAGCGCGCGCATGATGCGCTCACCGAGTTCGGCTTCCGCAACCAGAAGCGCGCGCAATTGATCCGGCGGGATCAGGAGCGTTTCGACGGTCCCATCGGCGCGGCCATCCACCAGGGCGAAGCGGCCGGAAAGCTGGCCGATCTCGGCCAGGAATTGTCCCGGCCCCTGATCGATGATCGGCGTGACATGACCGAGACCGTCGCGCTGCGTGATCGCGACCGTACCCGCAAGCACCACGAACATGCCGGGGCCGACCTTGCCGGATTCGAACAGGGCATCGCCGTCCTGATAGGTTCGGCACTCGCCGAACCGGCGCATCCGATCGACTTCCTGCTGGGTCAGCGTCGGAAAAGTCTGCTCGTGACGCGGAAACGCGTAGGCATTGGTGCCGGTGGCCGGAGCGGTCGTGATATCTGCACTCATTGTCGTCGCCCCAAAACAGAAACAGAACAATGCAGAGAGCGTGCCAGAACGACGTGAGCGAATTTTGTCATGAGGCCAGCACTAAGACTTTTCTCCGCTGGCGTCATCTAGGGAGGCATCGGCGCTTTCGGAAGGTGTTGCATCGCTGCGGCCGCGAGCCTGCGACTTCCGCCGCTTGAGATTTTCACGCAGCGCCAGCTTCAGCCGGTCACGTCGTGAATCCTTCACACCCGCGCCGGTCTTTCCCGGTAGCCTGTCTTGATCGCCCGTCATTGTCCTTCCGCTGAGTATGCCGTGATTGATCGAGCCGGGCGCCACGCCGGCCGCAACGCTGCCATCGGACCATAGCGGGTTTCGCCGCCCCTCGCCGCACTGACCCGTCGTGCACCGCGAGGCGAGGAGTGCGGCCGCTGGCACCTTAAGGTCATGATTCGGCGCCCTGGATGCCGGCCACCGATGGCCGGGAACCGGTCAACCTGGGAGTTTCCTTGTGGGATTCCCTGGGATTGAGCGCCTTGAAGGACCCTGTCGGGCAACAGGCGTCGGTTTTCGACGATTTTAGGTCCTCTCCGGCCAGCCCGCGTGCTTGCGCCAGCGGGGTCCTTATGGCAAGAACCGCCCGCCTAGTGGGCGGCCATTTGGGCCGATTCCCCAATACCGGGCATGCTGCCGTAGCTCAGTGGTAGAGCACTCCATTGGTAATGGAGAGGTCGACAGTTCAATCCTGTCTGGCAGCACCATCTTTTTCCCATTGGGATTAAGAACTTACTGAAAACGTTGAGGCTTTCGCGCTGCGCCTGATACACACAGGTGCTACACAATGGTTTTGCGAATGGCCTGCCCCACTAAACGTTCCGGCTCCGACAACTGGTACTACCGAAAGCGTATCCCAGCCGATGTCCAAGCGATCTTGGCGAAGCTGCCAAGAGATCAACGTCCACCGGGTTGGTTCAAGGACCAGATCAGCATCTCGCTCAAGACAGCCGACCGCGCCACCGCGAGGGCGAACTGTCCCGACGTTGCTGCAGAGGTCGAGCGCACGATGGCCGCGCTGCGAGCCGGGCCCAAGCCTCTCACCGCCAAGCAGATCAGCGCCCTTTCGGGTGAACTCTACAAGGCATTTGCAGAGGGCCTCGAAGACAACCCAGTCCTCACCGCTGAGCAGTGGATGCGGGTTGCGGAGTTGAATGAAGAAGCACGCCGAGGCGAGTACGGTCTCGTCGCTGTGTTGGGCATCCATAACTCTGAGGAGGGCCGTCGCCGCAAGTCAATGGAGGCGCGCCTCGGCAAGATGACCGATGCCTTTCTGGCTAGGCGTGGGGTCATCACGGACGAAGCGAGTCGCTGGAAGCTGATTGAACAAGCGTCACTGGACTTGTCGGAAGCCGCGAAAAAACTCGCCCGCAACGCCGATGGCGACTTCACTCCGGATGACTACACCCGTCGCTTCCCCAAGTTCGAGGAGCAAACAAGCAAAGGTTTGCCCAGTCGATCCCTCACCGCGCTTGTCGAAGCATGGCACAAAGCCGCGCTGGATCGCGACGTGATAAAGCGCGATGCCACGCGCACCAAGCAGAGGTTCGAGAAGCTAATCACGTTCCTCGAACATGATGCCGCCCACCGAGTAACCAAGCAGGACATCGTTCGCTGGCGAGACCACCGCCTCGCTCAGAAGATCAGTATCAAGACCATCAACGACAGCGACATCGCCTCCTTCAGCAGCGTCTTCAATTGGGGCGTTGAACGAGGGTGGCTCACCGTCAATCCGGCAGAACGGGCAACGATCAAGACGAAGCGGAAGAAGGCCAAGCTGCGCGATGAGTTCTTTACGCGGGATGAGGTGGCCAGGATACTCCGACACACCTCCGCAGTAGTAGGCTCAAAGCGAGAGAACCCCAAGACCACCGCCGCAAAGCGATGGGTGCCTTGGCTGTGCGCATACTCTGGCGCTCGCGTTGCGGAGATGATCCAGCTCCGAAAGAAGGATGTTCGCAACGACCCGGAGCACGGTTGGGTGATCCGACTGACGCCAGAGGCAGGCAACATCAAGAACAACAAGTTCTGCGACGTACCCGTCCACGAGCATTTGATCTCCACCGGATTTGTAGACTTCGTCAACAGCGCGAAGGCGGGCCATCTGTTCTGTGATCCCGGCGAGGATGGCACTATCGCGGGGCCTGCTGGGGGCGTTTACAGCCGAGTGAGGAACACGGTTCGCGAGGTGATCAACGACGCTCACGTACAGCCCAACCATGCTTGGCGTTACACCTTCAAGTCATACGGGCTGGAGGCGGGCATTGAAGCACTGACGCTTGACGCCATCTCGAGCCACTCACCGAGAACTCAAGGCGAAGCGTACACGAAGGTCACTCTCAAGGCGCGGGTTGGGGCCATGGCGAAGCTGCCGCGATACAATTTGACAGTCATGCCGCCCCCTCGGTAATCTGCGAAAGGCAGTGCTCCCCTGCCAATCGTAGACTGACTACGACTGGCAACCATCAACGCGATGAAGCAATGGGGACCACCGCTATGCAAGACATGTTCAAGACGCCCTTCACCACCGCGCTCGGGCGCGTCGGCGCTGACCCTTCGCGGCTCATGACCATCCGGGATTGGTGGTACGAGATGGACGAGCCGGTTGCCATGCTGTCCGATCCACAGGCCACGTTCCGGGAAGATGAGCGCAGCATGATCGATCAGTGTCGGAGGGACGGGGTCGCCTATCATGAGGGCGAGCGAACGGCGTTCCCGGCGTGGCGGCTCGCGATGTTCTACGCTGAAGCTCGCTGAAGCCTCGCCAACCCGTAGCCCCGAGCGTTCCGAAGACTCAATCGGATTGGATTAGGGAGGCACTGGCGCGTTTACTGGCGGACGGGGGAGAAACCAACCCGGCCACTCTGAGGCGCATCAGTGACTCTCTCTGAGTCATCCAGAGGGCACCCGTCCCCGATGGGGACGCGGCTCCCCGGTTGGCCCCTGTGGGTTTGGAATAGGTTGCCCGTCTGCCCTATCGAACGCCTTTCAGCTACCCGAACCTCTCGGGTGAGCCCGTTAGGCTTGGAATAGGTTGTGCCTTGGCAGAAGGAACCGCCTCTCGCCGTTTCCCTGAAGGTTTCCCCTACACATCACCAGCCGCCCAGGCAGCGCAGTCGGGCTGGTGGTGTTGTTGGTCGCTCCCCACTGATGACAGTTCTCGCCATTTGGTCTCCGGCTGATGACATCATCGGTGGGGGTGACCCGAGTGCTCGATAGCACTTGCCCTCTCCCCCTGACCCATCCGTCAAACGCTCACGTACACATGGTCCGAACCCCACAAAGGGTACGGTGCTTGAGACATTACG
>Ga0268266_10002826_pt1 | contig 18108 bp, 10 predicted proteins | sample KBSS13metaG_FD_190356 | JGI IMG/M metagenome (GOLD analysis project Ga0268266, IMG submission 190356) | Switchgrass rhizosphere microbial communities from Kellogg Biological Station, Michigan, USA - KBS S1-3 metaG (SPAdes) (version 2) | ecosystem: Host-associated > Plants > Roots > Rhizosphere...
GAAGCGCTCGTTGCTGCTCTGCTCGGCCAGGCCACGCACCGACTCGTCGTTGAGACCGACGTTCAGGACCGTCTCCATCATCCCGGGCATGGAGACGGCGGCACCGGAGCGGACGCTGACGAGGAGTGGGTCCCCCGGGTCGCCGAGCCGACGTCCCATCGCCTTCTCCAGCGACGCCAGGTGGCTGTCGATCTCGTCGTCGAGCCCGTCCGGCACGTCGCCGGCCTCCAGGTAGGCGCGGCACGCCGCTGTCGAGATGGTGAAGCCCGGCGGCACCGGGAGGCCCAGGTTGGTCATCTCGGCGAGGTTCGCGCCCTTGCCGCCGAGCAGGTCCTTCTGGTCCTTGTCGCCCTCGGTGAAGTCGTAGACGTAGGTCATGGGCCGATCCTTCCCTGTCGTCCTGCCAGGCGCCATCACCGGTTCAGGGGGCGCCTCCACTCTCGACGTACGCCGGCCCCCCTCCGGCCGCGAGGTTCTCCAGGGCCGACTCGATCCGGCGCGCGGTGAAGTCGGCGCACCGCTCACGCACCTGGTCAACGGTCGCGAACTCCGCCTCGCGGATCTCGCGGGCCTCCTTCACGATGCTGTCGGTGAGGTTCGCATCGTGCTCACCCCCGTCGAAGACCAGGCAGACCGCGTCGTCCCAGCCGCTCCACGGCGGGAGCCAGTCGGTGAGCAGCAGCGCGCCGGCGTCGAGCTCGAGCGCCAGCTCCTCCTCCACCTCGCGGGCGGCGGCCAGCCGGGGCGACTCCCCGACCTCGACGACGCCACCGGGGAGGTCCCAGTCGTTCTTGTAGGTGAGCCGGCAGATCAGCACCCGGCCCTCGCGGTCGCGGACGAGGAGCTGGCTGATCGCCCGCTTGCGGGGAAGGAACGAGTTCAGCAGGGCCCGGAAGCCCTCGGGCTCGGTGATCGGGGGATCACTGACGAGTCGCGCGAAGATCAGCATGCCGGGGGAGTCCGGGCGGTCGGCCATGCCCGGCTCGAGACGCTGGAGACCTTCACGGCGCAGCCCCGAGCGCGTCGCGACGCGCTGCGAGGCGACGTTGCGGGGATCGATCTCGGCCTGCACGCGGCGGATGCCGAGGTGGTCGAAAGCGTGCTGCACCAGGAGCCGGGTGGCACGGGTGGCGTACCCCTGGCCGCGGTGGCCGGCGTACATGGTCCAGGACAGGGAGGCCGCCTCGCCGTGCGGGCGGGCCTCGACGACACCGACGGTGGCGCCGTCGTGGAGCACGGCGAAGGTGAGCCGGGTGCCCGCCTCACGGTCGCGCCGCCAGCGCTGGACCACCTCGGCCATGCCTTCGTTCGTCGACAGGCCGGGGGCGTCGAACCAGTACCGGATCTCCTCGTCGTCGCCCGCCACGTGAGCGTCGATGTCGCGCTCGTCGAAGGGCCGCAGGGTCACGACGCCGTCGGTCAGCGGCTCCTCCCGATCGGTCACGCTCCGACCCTAACCAGCCCCTCCGCGACGGTGGTCGCGGAGGGGCTGGTGGGCGTTGACGGTGGTCAGCCGGCGAGGGCGGGGGTCGCCTCCCGATCCACGCCGACCGGCTTCGAGCCGGGGAGCCGCGACCCGAGCAGGGCCACCGCGGCGGTGATCCCGGCGAGCACGACCAGGCTCCAGGCCAGGGCGTGGGCGTAGCCGCCCGAGAGGCTGCCGAAGAACACCATCCCGATCACGGCGACACCGACCGCGTTGCCGACCTGCTGCACCGTCGACATGACTCCGGAGACGGCCGCGCCGTACGCCGGCTCGACCCCGGACATGGCGGCGTCGATCAGGCGAGTCAGGGTGATGCCCATGCCGACGCCGGCCAGGGCCAGTCCCGGAACGAGGTCGAGGAGCGGTCCGCCGACGCCGTGCTCCTGGACCGCCGCCAGGAGGGCGAGGTGTCCGGAGCAGAACAGTCCGGCGCCGACCGGCACCGTCCAGCGGCCGAGGGCCTGGGCCAACCGCGGCTGCAGGGCGGTCCCGACGATGTAGGGCACGGCGACCAGGGTGAACACGCCGCCCGAGGCGAGGGCACCGAGCCCGCGGCCGTTCTGCAGGTACAACGCGAGGACGACGAAGTACGACGCCTGGCCGGCGAAGAGCAGGCCCTGGCAGGCGATCGCCACCCGGACGCTGGGGATCTGGAACGCCCGCGGCTCCAGCAGCGGCCGCCGGCCGCGGCGGAGCTGCGCCCGGCCCCGGACCGCGGTGACCAGCCCGAGCACGACCGACCCGCCCAGGGAGACCCAGGTCCAGGTCGGCCAGCCGAGCCGCCGCCCCTCGAGGAGGGGGAGGAGCAGCGTCGTCAGCGTGGCGGTGGCCAGCACGACCTCGGTGAGGTCGATCCGCTGGGCGCGGGCGTTGCGTCGGTCGGGCAGCAGTCGGGGCGCCAGAGCCAGGGCGGCGAGGCCGACCGGGACGTTCACCCAGAAGATGGCGCGCCAGCCGGAGCCTGCGAGGTCGAGCTGGATCAACGCGCCCCCTATCAGCTGACCGGTCGCCGCGGCCAGACCCATCACCATCGAGTAGATCCCGATGGCCCGGGGCATCCGCGGGCCGGCGTACACGTCGCCGATCAGCGCGAGCACCATCGGCGAGACCATCGCACCGGCGATGCCCTGCAGCAGGCGCGCTCCGACCAGGAGCTGCATGGACGGCGCCAGTCCGCAGGCCGCCGAGGCGGCCACGAACAGGCCCGTGCCGAGCGAGAACATCCGTCGTCGTCCCCATCGGTCACCCAGGCGGGTGGCTGCGATCAGCAGGGAGCTGAAGGTGAGGCCGTACCCGGCGACGACCCACTCGAGGCCGCTGTCGGAGGCATGGAGGTCGCGCTGCATCGACGGCAGGGCGACGTTGACGATGAAGAAGTCGAGCACGACGAGGAAGATGCCGGCCATCAGGACGACGAGCGGGCCCCAGCCCGCAGCGTGGGCGTCGTGACGGGAGGCCATCGCCTCGCGGTCTCGTGCAGTGGTGGTACGTCGTGTGGTTCGCATGGCGGGGACGCTCCGGTCTCCCCCTGGGGGAGGGTCAACGCGGAAAGGAAATTGACCCTCCCCCAGGGGGAGAGTGTGAGATGGCCGCATGACGCCCGAGATGACCGGCACCCCCGCCCGGCTCCTCAGCATCGGGGAGTTCTCGCGGATGACCTTCCTGTCGGTGAAGACGCTGCGGCACTACCACGACACCGGCCTGCTCGCCCCGGCCCGGATCGACGGGTCGTCCGGCTACCGCTACTTCGACACCTCGCAGGTGACCACCGCCCAGGTGATCCGTCGCTTCCGCGACCTCGACCTGCCGATCGAGCGGCTGCGGGCCTTCCTGGACGCCCCGGACGAGGAGGCGAGGAACGCCGTGATCGTGGACCATCTCGACCGGATGAGCGCTCAGCTGCAGGAAACCCAGGACACGGTCGACTCGTTGCGCCGGATGCTCGTCGCCGACCCGTCGGGCGAGGGGCGGGCGTCGTTCCCGGTCGCCTACCGGAACGAGCCGGCCCTGACCACGCTGGCGATCACCGACCGGGTGGGCGCGGCCGACGTCGTGGGCTGGTGGATGGAGGCCTTCCGCGAGCTCCACCGCGCGGTCCGGGTGAGCGGGGCGACCCGTGCCGGCAACGACGGGGCGATGTTCCCGACCGAGTTCTTCGCCGAGGAGGAGGGCCGGCTGGTCGCCTTCGTCCCGGTCGCCCGCGTCCCGCATCGACTACCGGCCCGGGTGACGACGTACGACGTCCCCGCCGCGCGGCTGGCCGTCACGACCTTCGACGGGCCGCCGCTCGACCTCGACCGGGCCTACGGTGCGGTGGGTCGCTGGGTGGTGGAGCGGGCCAGCAGCTCCGAGGGTCCGGTCCGGGAGCGGTACATCCCGACGGGCGACGAGGACGACCTCCTCGCCCACACGACCGAGGTCTGCTGGCCGGTCGCGGGCTGAGGTCGCCGGATGCCGGGGTGGGGACCGGTTGCTGGACGGTTCATCAAGGTATGTCGACGAACCGGAACTTCCCGTGCTGAGTTCGGCACGGGGAGAGGTGGTTGATCGACATACCGTGATGAAGCCGCCGGGTCACCCAGCTCGCCGGAGGAGCGACTCGACCCTCCGGTGGGTGATCCGAGGTCGGGCGTAGTCGTCCCAGGTGAGGCGGATCATCGAGCAGCCAGTGACCTCGCGAAGCATGTCCTCGCGTCTCTTCTCGGCGAAGACGACTTCGCCGGGGAGCTGGCCGGGTCCGAGCAGGCGTCCGTACTTGACGCGTCCGTCGAACTCGCCGAGCAAGCCGTGATCCGGCCACCCCCAGTCGCAGACTCCGATGAGGTGTCCGTCTGCGTCGTACACCTCGTACTGGAGCAGGGGAGCGGGCAGACCACACGACCAGAACAGCCATCGACCACGAGACTCGCCAGGACTCTCAGCCCTGCCGTCGGCCATCAGCACGGGAACGGTGAGGCGCCGCGTGAACGGCCAGGCGTGCATCGAGCGGAACTGATGCTCCAGCTCTCCGGAGGTGCAGATGCCGAGGTGCAGCAGCGAGTCGAACGACACGAGCGCCGACTCGGGTGAGGTGCGCGAGCACGCTTCGATGGCGCATCGCGGAGCAGCGAGCACCCGACGGTGGTCGATCTCGACCACGTCGGAGTCGACGCAGAAACCTTCGTGGTGGACCACGTCGCCCTCGGTCCGGCCGGCCGCTCCGTCCAGCCGGGTGACGTGGACGCGATCGAGAGGGACGTTCCAGGTGGCGACGCCATGCTCCAGCAGACCGGAGACACCGCTCAGAGCGACCCGGTCGCCGAGCGAGTCGAGGACGGCGTGCGCTCGCGCCAGGTGTTGTCCTTCCGGCGTCAGACCTGCCCAGACGTCGGCGTACGTGTAGTAGCCACGCCTGATCCGGTGCCAGATGCGGTGTCGCATCATCTGCGAGACGGCCTTGTCGTGATAGCCCAGATCACGGGCGGTCGCACGGGTGAAGAAGCCCTGGGTCTCGGCCAGGTGTCGCAACGGGTCCATGGGACGGTTGCTTCCCGGTGTCAGCGCTGCTCAATCAGTGCGCGGACTGGTCTGTGGACAACCGTCCTGACGACCACCAGGCTCCCGCTCAGTCCCGGCGCAGCCAGATCGTCGCGAGGGGCGGCAGCACCAGCGTGGCGTGGGCCGGCTGGCCCTGCTCGCTGCCGTCGTGCGCGGTGACGACACCGAGGTTTCCCACCCCCGAGCCGGTGTACGCCGCGGCGTCGGAGTTCACGACCTCCCGCCACTCGCCGGCGTCCGGCAGCCCGAGCAGGACGTCGCTGTGCGGGACGGCGGCGAAGTTGGACACGCACACCAGGGTGGTCCCGTCGACCCCGCGCCGCAGGAACGAGAACACGTTGCGACCCGCGTCGTTGGCGTCGATCCACTCGAACGACGCGGCCTCGTGGTCGCGGGACCAGATCGCGGGGGAGTCGGCGTAGGCGCGGTTGAGGTCCTTCATGAGCCGGTGGACGCCGAGGTGCTCCGGGTGGTCCAGCAGCCACCAGTCGAGCTCGCGCGACTCGGCCCACTCGGACTCCTGGCCGAGCTCGGCGCCCATGAAGAGCAGCTGCTTCCCGGGATGGGCCCACATGAAGGCCAGGTAGGCCCGGAGGTTGGCCAGCTGTTGCCAGCGATCACCCGGCATCTTGCGCAGCAGCGACCCTTTGCCGTGGACGACCTCGTCATGGGAGAGCGGCAGGACGTAGTTCTCGCTGAACGCGTAGGTGAGGCCGAAGGTCAGCTGGTTGTGGTGCCAGGACCTGTGCACCGGCTCGCGCTTGAGGTAGTCGAGGGTGTCGTGCATCCACCCCATGTTCCACTTGAACCCGAACCCGAGACCGTCGCTGTCGGTGGTGCGGGTGACCCCCGGCCAGGACGTCGACTCCTCGGCGATCGTGGTCGCGCCCGGGACGCGCTTGTAGACGGTCGCGTTCATCTCCTGGAGGAACTGCACGGCCTCGAGGTTCTCGTTGCCGCCGTACTTGTTGGGCGTCCACTCGCCCTCGGGGCGGGCGTAGTCGAGGTAGAGCATCGAGGCGACGCCGTCTACGCGCAGCCCGTCGGCGTGGAACTCCTCGAGCCAGTAGAGAGCGTTCGCGTAGAGGAAGTTCCGCACCTCGCGACGGCCGAAGTTGAAGATGTGGGAGCCCCACTCCTTGTGCCAGCCGCGTTGCGGGTTGGGGTCCTCGTAGAGGGGCGTGCCGTCGAAGCGCGCGAGCGCCCAGGCATCGGTGGCGAAGTGGCCGGGCACCCAGTCGAGGAGGACGCCGATGCCGCGCTGGTGGAACGCGTCGACCAGTCGCCGGAAACCGTCCGGGTCGCCGAAGCGCGAGTCAGGCGCGAAGTACGACGTCACGTGGTAGCCCCACGACCCACCGAAGGGGTGCTGCATCACCGGCATCAGCTCGACGTGGGTGAAGCCGAGGTCGGCGACGTAGGGGACGAGCTCCTCGATCAGCTGGTCCCAGGTGAGGACGTTGCCGTGCCGCTTGCGCCACGACGCCAGGTGCACCTCGTAGGTCGACATCGGCTGCGAGATCGGCTGCCGCTCGGCTCGCGCCCGCATCCACGCGTCGTCGCCCCACTCGTGGCTCGACTCGTACACCCGGCTCGACGTGGCCGGCGGCTCCTCGGCCCACGACGCCATCGGGTCGGCCTTCTCGCGCCACTCCCCGTCGGCGCCCAGCACGACGTACTTGTAGCCCGCTCCGGCCCCCACGCCGGGCACGAACAGCTCCCACACCCCCGACTCACCGAGCTGGCGCATCGGGTGCTCGCGGCCGTCCCAGCGGTTGAAGTCGCCCTCGAGCCGTACGCCGCGGGCACCGGGCGCCCAGACCGCGAACGACGTGCCGGAGATGTCACCGGTCGACGCGGCGTAGTGGTGGACCCGCGCCCCGAGCACCGTCCACAGCAGCTCGTGGCGGCCCTCGTTGACCAGGTGCAGGTCGACCTCGCCGAGCGTGGGCAGGAAGCGGTAGGGGTCGTCGACGGTGATCGCGCCCTCGCCGTAGTCCACCTCGAGCCGGTAGTCCGGCACGTCCGCCGTGGACTCGTCGGTCGAGCCTGTCGAGACCCCGACCCACACCCCGTCGTGCTCGTGCGCGAGCGGAACCCGCGCCCCCTCCGACGTCACCACGGTCACGCTCCGGGCCAGCGGCTTGAAGGCGCGGAACGTCACCCCGTCGGCGTCCGGGTGGGGTCCGAGGACGGCGTGCGGCTGCCCGTGCTCGCCGCGGGTGAGCTGCTCGATCTCGGCCGTGGGCACCTGCTTCATCGCTGTCCCTTGCTCTCGAAGACCTCGGGGGCCTGGCTCAGGGCGGCCATCGGGATCGACAACCAGGTCGGCCGGTTGCGGGTTTCGTAGACGCACTCGTAGACGGCCTTGTCCGCGACGTACGCCGCGAGCAGGGTCTGCTCGTCGCCGGTCAGCTCGCGCCCGGCGTACGACTCGAGGAACGCCGCCTGGTTGCGCGCCGACCACTCGGCGGCGCGGTAGGCCCGCTGCTCACTCCCGTCGTCACCGATCGCGGCCGCCGTCATCGCGGCGACCCGTGGGGCGTAGTCGAACGAGCGCAGCATCCCCGCCACGTCACGCCAGGGGGAGTCGAGCAGCACCCGCTCGGCCAGCGGCTTGGCGGGTTCGCCCTCGAAGTCCACGATCTTCCAGCCCTTGGCCGTACGCAGGGTCTGGCCCAGGTGCAGGTCGCCGTGGACCCGCTGGATCTCGGCCGAGGCGATCGACGCCACGGCCGCGAACAGGTCGCGCAGGGCCGGAGCGTGCTCGGTGAGCTCGGGAACGACGACGATCGCGGCGTCGAGCCGCTCGGTCATCGCCCGGGCGAGCTCGGCATGGTCGGGCGCCGTGCGCGTGCTGGTCGGGAAGTGCTCGGCCAGCAGGAGGTGCGTCTGACCCACGGCCTCGCCGAGCCGCTGGGCCTCGCCGGCGAAGTCGCCGCCCACCTCGTCGGCGTAGAGGTCGGCCTCCGCGAACAGGTTGCGGACGGAGGTCAGTGCCAGCTCCCACCCGTCGCTCGCGGTCCTCAGGAACTGCTGCAACATCGCCAGCTGCAGGACACCGCCGGGGTCTGCGTCGTACTCGATCCATCCCAGCAGCGCGGCGATGTTCTCCGACCCGGCCAGGGTCAGTCGCTCGTGGACCTCGATGTCCGGGTTGGTGCCCGGCGTGATCCGCCGGAAGATCTTCAGCAGCGCCTGCTCGCCGAAGGCCACCGAGGAGTTCGACTGCTCGCCGGTGAACGGCGTCGAGGACGCGGTCGCGTCGAGCGCCTCACCCGGGAGACGGTGGAACTCGATCGGCCCGTCGGGCGGGTAGGCGAAGGCGCGGAGGTACGCCGCCATCGCCTCGCGGTCGTGGACTGCGTCGTAGGCGTGCGCCCAGCCCGCGTCGGGGTCCTCCCACCAGCCGACGAACGCATGGTCGAGCCGGTGCTCGGGCTCGGTGTAGAGCGCCAGCGGCAGCTGGTAGAGGTCGGTGCCGCCGTCGTCGTACTCCACCTCGGCCAGGTCGACGACCACGCGGGGCTCCTCGTCGGCGATCACACCGAGCCGGCGCACGCCGGTCACCCGCAGCCCACGGCCCTTGCCGCCGAACCAGCGCGCCCCTTCGAGGTGCTCGGAGAGCTGCCGCAGGTGGTCGTCGGTCGGGGTCGACGCGGCGCCTGCAGAGCTCTGGTGCGCGGTCGGGTCGGTGCGGGTCTCGTCCGTCACGGGGTGGTGGCCTCCTCGGGTGGTGCGGTCAGCCGGAACCAATAGAACCCGTACCCACCCAACGTGAGGAGATACGGGAGCTCGCCGATCGCGGGGAACGGCACCCCTCCGAGCAGCTCGACCGGGACGAACCCCTCCCACCGACGCAGGTCCAGCTCGACCGGCTGGGCGAACCGGGACAGGTTGTTGACGCACACGATCACGTCGCTCGGTCCGTCAGGGATGGCGTGCTCACGGGCGTACGACAGGACCGACGGGTTGGTGCCGCCGAGGTCGAGGAACGACCCGAGCCCGAACGCCGGGTGGCCTCGGCGGGCGTGGATCATCCGGCGCGTCCACTGCAGCAGGGACGACGAGTCCTCGAGCTGGGCCTCGACGTTGACGCTCTGGTAGCCGTAGACCGGGTCCTGGATCGCCGGCAGGTGCAGCTTGCCGGGGGTGGCGGACGAGAAGCCGGCGTTCCGGTCCGGCGTCCACTGCATCGGCGTCCGCACCCCGTCGCGGTCGCCGAGCCAGATGTTGTCGCCCATCCCGATCTCGTCGCCGTAGTAGAGGACCGGGCTACCGGGCAGCGACAGCAGGAGCGCGGTGAACAGCTCCATCCGGTTCACGTCGTTGTCCAGCAGCGGAGCCAGGCGCCGGCGGATGCCGATGTTCGCCTTCATGCGGGGATCCTTGGCGTACTCGTCCCACATGTAGTCGCGGTCCTCGTCGGTGACCATCTCGAGGGTCAGCTCGTCGTGGTTGCGCAGGAAGATGCCCCACTGGCAGTCGCCCGGGATGGGCGGCGTCAGCTCCATGATCTCGGAGATCGGGAAGCGCGACTCGCGCCGGACCGCCATGAAGATGCGCGGCATCACCGGGAAGTGGAAGCACATGTGGCACTCGTCGCCGTCGCCGAGGTACTCGCCTGTGTCCTCGTCGCGCTTGCCGCCGAAGTAGTCGACCACGTCGGCCGGCCACTGGTTGGCCTCGGCGAGCAGCACGCGGCCGGGATAGTTCTCGTCGATGAACGAACGGACCCGGCGGAGCACCTCGTGGGTCTCCGGGAGGTTCTCGCCGTTGGTACCGGGCCGCTCGAAGAGATAGGGCACGGCATCCAGACGGAAGCCGTCGAGGCCCATGTCGAGCCAGAACGACATCGCCTCGAGCATCGCCTCGTAGACCTTCGGGTTGTCGAAGTTGAGGTCGGGCTGGTGGGCGAAGAAGCGGTGCCAGAAGTACTGCTGCCGGACCGGGTCCCAGGTCCAGTTCGACGGCTCGGTGTCGACGAAGATGATCCGGGCGTCCTCGTACATCTCGTCGGTGTCCGACCAGACGTAGAAGTCGCCGAACGGCCCGTCCGGGTCGCTGCGCGAGGCCTGGAACCACGGGTGAGCGTCACTCGTGTGGTTCATGACGAAGTCGATGATCACCCGGATGCCCCGTGCGTGGGCGGCGCTGATGAAGTCGCGGAAGTCGTCGACCGTTCCGCACTCGGGAAGGATCGAGGTGTAGTCGGCGACGTCGTAGCCACCATCGCGCAGGGGAGAGGTGAAGAACGGCGGTACCCACAGGCAGTCCACGCCGAGCCACTGGAGGTAGTCGAGCTTCTCGACCAGCCCCTGGAAGTCGCCGGTGCCGTCGGCGTTGGAGTCGCGGAACGACCGGACCAGCACCTCGTAGAAGACCGCGGTCTTGTACCAGTCGGGCTGCTCCTGCTCCGACGTCGCGCCGACGATGCTGCTCTCGTTCCCCCCGGTGGTCGAGCTTGTCGAGATCGCGGTCATGCCGTCCTCCTGACCGTCAGCAGGTGGGCCGGCTCGGTCCCCGGGTCCAGCCGGACGTAGTTGTGCTGGCCCCAGTGCCAGTCCTGGCCGGTGACCTCGTCGTGGACGGCGAGGCTGTCGTGCCAGTCGAGCCCGAGCGCGGGCAGGTCCAGGTGCACCATCGTCTCCCGGGCGGCGTGCGGGTCGAGGTTGATCACCACGATCACCAGGTCACTGGTCTTCTCGGTGGTCGAGCCGCTCTTCTCGGTGGTCGAGCCGCCCTTCTCGGTGGTCGAGCCTGTCGAGACCTGCTTGCTGAACACCAGCACGTTCTCGTCGTCACTGGAGTGGACGACCAGGTGTCGCAGCTGCTGCAGGGCGGGGTGGGCGCGGCGTGCCTCGTTGAGCATCGTGAGGTACGGCGCGAGGGTGCGGCCCTCCTTCTCGGCCGCGGCCCAGTCACGGACCCGGATCTGGTACTTCTCGGAGTCGAGGTACTCCTCGCTGCCCGGTCGCACGGCGACGTGCTCGAAGAGCTCGTACCCGGCGTACACGCCCCAGCTCGGCGACCCGGTCGCCGCCAGCATCGCCCGGATCTTGAACGCCGGTGGGCCGCCGTACTGCAGGAACGCGTGCAGGATGTCGGGAGTGTTGACGAAGAAGTTCGGCCGCATCAGGTGGTCGGTCTCGCTCGACACCTCGCGGAGATAGTCCTCGATCTCCCACTTGGCGGTGCGCCAGGTGAAGTAGGTGTAGCTCTGCTGGAAGCCGATCGCGCCGAGGCCGGACATCATCGCCGGCCTGGTGAACGCCTCGGCCAGGAACAGCACGTCGGGGTCGGTCCGGCGGACCTCGCGCAGCAGCCACTCCCAGAACGCGACCGGCTTGGTGTGGGGGTTGTCGACCCGGAAGATCCGGACGCCGTGCGACATCCAGTGCCGCACGATCCGGAGCACCTCCCTGCAGATGCCCTTCGGGTCGTTGTCGAAGTTCATCGGGTAGATGTCCTGGTACTTCTTCGGCGGGTTCTCGGCGTAGGCGATGGTCCCGTCGGCCTGGGTGGTGAACCACTCCGGGTGCTCGGTGACCCAGGGGTGGTCCGGCGCGCACTGCAGAGCGAGGTCGAGAGCGACCTCGAGTCCCAGGCTGTTCGCCTTCTTCACGAACGCGTCGAAGTCCTGGAGGGTCCCCAGGCCGGGGTGGACCGCGTCGTGACCGCCGTCCTTGCTGCCGATGGCCCACGGTGACCCCGGGTCGTCGGGCCCCGGGTCGAGCGTGTTGTTGGGTCCCTTGCGGTTGACCTCGCCGATCGGGTGGATCGGCGGCAGGTAGATGACGTCGAAGCCCATCGCGGCCACCGCGTCGAGGCGCTCGGCCGCGGTGCGCAGCGTCCCGCTGACGGCTTTCCCGGTCTTCGAATCGCACGTCGCTCCCTCGGACCGGGGGAAGAACTCGTACCAGCTGCCGAAGAGCGCCCGCTGCCGGTCGGCGTACAACGGGTAGGGACCCTCGACCGTGACCAGCCGACGGACCGGATGGGTGGCCAGGACCGCGACCAGGTCGGGGGACTGGAGGGCGGCGAGGCGGGCCTCGACCGGGCGGGAGGTGTCGCGCGCGGCGGAGGCCGCACCGGCCACGACCTGCTTCTCGCGCTTGTCGAGGGCGCCGTCGGCGGCCACCTCGTCGAGCAGCAGACCGCCTTCGGTGAACATCAGCTCGACGTCGACACCGGCCGGGATCTTCAGGCCGGCCGCGTGCTCCCACGTCGCCACCGGGTCGGACCAGGCGTGCACCTCGAAGGTCCAGGCGCCCGCGGAGTCGGGAGTCACCCAGGCGGCGTAGCGGTCGGGCTCGTCGGTGGGCGCCATCCGCACGGGCGGACGCTTCGTGCCGTCGGGAGCCACCAGCACGACCTCGGCCCCGAGCTTGTCGTGTCCCTCGCGGAACACGGTGGCCGAGACGGGGAGGGACTCACCGACGGTCGCCTTCGCCGGGAGACGACCGAGGTCGACCAAGGGCATGACGTCCATGACGGGGATGCGACCGACCATGCTCGTCACCCTTCCGAATCGAGACCCCCTCCGCAAGGCGGCCCCCGGCGGTCGAGCCTGTCGCGTCCGTGCGACCGTGATGAGGCTCGCAACGCCGAGGTGCCGAGAAATTGGATCGTTCAAGTGGTTCTCGGCTACCGTCCTCGGGTGCGTGCGATCCGTCGATTCACAGTCCGTCCGGTCCTGCCCCCAGCGCTCTCGGCGCTGGGCGATCTCGCCGGGAACCTCAGGTGGTCCTGGCACCCGCCGACCCAGGACGTGTTCGTCGAGGTCGACCCCGAGACCTGGGAGTCGACCAAGCACGATCCGGTCAAGCTCCTCGGCGCGGTCAGCCCCGAGCGGCTGGAGCAGCTGGCCGCCGACCAGGGCTTCCTCGACCGCCTCGGCGCGGCCAAGGCCGACCTCGACGCCTACCTCGGCGGCGAGCGCTGGTACAGCCGTCGGGCCGGCGACGAAGCCCCGACGAGGATCGCCTACTTCTCCCCGGAGTTCGGCATCAGCGCGGTGCTCCCGCAGTACTCCGGCGGCCTCGGCATCCTGGCCGGCGACCACCTGAAGGCCGCCAGCGACCTCGGCGTACCGCTGGTCGGCGTGGGCCTGCTCTACCACGCGGGCTACTTCAAGCAGTCGCTCTCGCGCGAGGGCTGGCAGCTGGAGACCTACCCCGTGCTCGACCCCGACGAGCTGCCGATCCGCCTGCTCCGGGAGAAGAACGGCGCGCGGACCACGATCTCGATCGCGCTCCCGGACGGTCCCGAGCTGCTGGCGAAGATCTGGGTGGCCGAGGTCGGCCGCGTGCCACTGCTGCTGCTCGACTCCGACGTCGAGGGCAACCCCGACCACTACCGCGACGTGACCGACCGGCTCTACGGCGGCACCTCCGAGCACCGGCTCCGCCAGGAGATCCTGCTCGGGATCGGCGGCGTCCGCGCCCTACGTGCGCATGCCCGGATCACGGGGGCGCCCGAGCCCGAGGTGTTCCACACCAACGAGGGCCACGCCGGGTTCCTCGGCGTGGAGCGCATCCGCGAGCTCACGGTCGAGGAGGGCGGTCCGAAGCTGGACTTCGCGACGGCCCTCGAGGTGTCCCGCGCGTCGACGGTGTTCACCACCCATACGCCCGTGCCGGCCGGGATCGACCGCTTCTCGCGCGAGCTGATCGAGCAGTACTTCGGGACCGCCGGTCCGGTGGCGGGCGTCCCGCTCGAGCAGATCCTCGGCCTCGGCGCCGAGGACTACGCCGGCGGCGACCCGACGGTCTTCAACATGGCGGTGATGGGCTTCCGCCTGGCCCAGCGCGCCAACGGCGTCTCGCGGCTGCACGGGCACGTGAGCCGCGAGATGTTCCACGGCCTGTGGCCGGCGTTCGACGAGGCCGAGGTGCCGATCACGTCGATCACCAACGGCGTGCACGCCCCGACCTGGGTCGGCCGTGAGGTCTTCGACCTCGCCGAGCGGCACGGCGCGAACGGTGACGCAGACGCGGTCGACTCGTTCTGGGAGGCGGTCGACCACACCCCGTCCGCCGACATCTGGTCGGTGAAACGCCAGCTGCGCGAGCGGCTCGTGCTCGACGCGCGGCAGCGTCTGCTCAAGTCCAACCTCAAGCGCGGCCTCCCGGCCGCCGAGCTGACCTGGGTCGACGACGCGCTCGACGCCGACGTGCTGACGATCGGCTTCGCGCGGCGGGTCCCGTCGTACAAGCGGCTGACGCTGATGCTGCGCGACCCCGACCGGCTCAAGCGCCTCCTGCTGCACCCGGAGCGGCCGATCCAGCTGATCATCGCCGGCAAGTCACACCCGGCCGACGACGGCGGCAAGCGCCTGATCCAGGAGCTGGTGCGGTTCGCCGACGACCCCGAGGTCCGGCACCGGATCGTCTTCCTGCCCAACTACGACATCGCGATGGCGCAGCCGCTCTACCCAGGCTGCGACGTGTGGCTGAACAACCCGCTGCGCCCCTACGAGGCCTGCGGCACCTCCGGCATGAAGGCCGCGCTCAACGGCGGCCTCAACCTGTCGATCCTCGACGGCTGGTGGGACGAGTGGTACGACGGCTCGAACGGCTGGGCGATCCCGTCCGCCGACGGCGTCGACGACGTCGACCGGCGCGACGACCTCGAGGCGGCCGCGCTCTACGACCTGATCGAGAAGGACGTCGCGCCGCGCTTCTACGACGTCGACCACGACGGCGTACCCGGTCGGTGGATCGAGATGGTCCGGCACACGCTGAAGTCGCTCGGCCCCAAGGTCCTCGCGACCCGGATGGTCCGCGACTACGTCCGGCAGCTCTACACGCCGGCGGCGGTCACGGGCCGGGCGCTGAACTCCGACTACAAGGGCGCCACCGAGCTCGCCTCCTGGAAGAAGCAGGTGCGCGCCGCCTGGGACGACGTCCGCGTCGAGCACGTCGAGAGCCACGGCGTCGGCGACAACCCCGAGGTCGGCTCGGTGCTGACCGTCCGGGCGTTCGTCGCCCTGGGCTCCCTCACGCCGGACGACGTCGCGGTCGAGGTCGTGCACGGGGTCATCGACGGTGAGGACGACCTGGTCGACTCCACCGTCACCCGGCTCGACCTGGCCGACAGCTACGACGGTGGGCGCTACCGCTTCGACGGCGAGGTCCAGCTCAAGCGCGGTGGTGCGTTCGGCTACTCGGTCCGGATCATCCCCCGGCACAGCGTCCTCGCCTCGGTCTCCGAGATGGGACTGGTCGCCCTCCCCTGACGCTGACCCGTCAGAAGGGGCACGCCGTACATCGCTGACCCGGCAGAAGGTGCACGCCGTACGACGCTGACCCGTCAGAAGGTGCACGCCGTACGACGCTGACCCGGCAGAAGTGCGTTGTCGGTAGGAGCTCCGGTGGTGCACCTTCTGCCGGGTCACCGCATCTGTGGGTGACGTTTCTGCCGGGTCAGCGCATCGGCGGGTGACGTTTCTGCCGGGTCACCGCATCTGCGGGTGACGTTTCTGCCGGGTCAGCGCTCGCGGACGACGACCACGGTGCGGGCGTCGAGGGTCATCGACTCGCCGGGGGAGACGTCCGTCCCCGAGGGGTGGTCGGGGCAGGTCGACACCACGACCTCGCCGTCGTGCACCCAGCCGTCGGTCGGCATCGTCACCTTGACCGGGTCGGCCTCGGCGTTGAGCCAGATCAGGAACGACTTGTCCCACTCCTGCTCCCCGCGCGGTCCGGGGGAGCGGAGTGGGTCGCCGGTCACCAGCATCCCGACCACGGACAGCTCGTTGTCGGCCCAGTCGTCGCCGGTCATCTCGCGTCCCTCGGGGTGGACCCACGTCAGGTCGTTGCGACCGCCCTCGATGGTCGGCCGTCCCTCGAACCAGTGCCGCTGCCGCAGCGTCGGATGCCGGCGCCGCAGCCGCAGCGCCGCCCGGGTGATCTCGAAGACGTCGAGCCAGGCGTCGTCGGCCCGCCAGTCGACCCACGAGGTCTCGTTGTCCTGGACGTACGGGTTGTTGTTGCCGCCCTGCGTCCGCCCGCGCTCGTCGCCCGCCGTGATCATCGGGACGCCGTTCGACAGGCACAGCGTCACCAGCAGGTTCGCCGCTGTACGTCGACGCAGCGCGACGATCTCGGGGTCGTCGGTCTCACCCTCGACGCCGAAGCTCTGCGACCGGTTGTCGTCCGACCCGTCGCGGTTGCCCTCGCCGTTGGCGTCGTTGTGCTTGGTCTCGTAGGAGACCAGGTCGCGCAGGGTGAAGCCGTCGTGCGCGGTCACGAAGTTCACCGAGGCGTACGGCGATCGCCCGTCGTCGGCGTACAGGTCCGACGAGCCGGCCAGCCGGGTCGCGACGGTCCGGATGCCGCTGGACCGTCCCCGCCAGAAGTCGCGGACCGTGTCGCGGTACTGGTCGTTCCACTCCACCCAGCCCGGCGGGAACTCCCCGACCCGGTAGCCGTCCATCGACGTGTCCCACGGCTCGGCGATCAGCTTCACGTGCCGCAGCGTCGGGTCCTGCCCGATCGCGGTCATCAGCGGCGAGGCCATGTCGACGTCGTGGCCGGTGCGGGCCAGTGCCGAGGCCAGGTCGAAGCGGAACCCGTCGACGTGCATCTGCGACGTCCAGTAACGCAGCGAGTCGAGCACGAGCCTCAGCGCGAACGGGTCGGAGGTGTTGACGGTGTTGCCGCAGCCGGTGATGTCCCAGTAGTCGTCGCCCTGCGGGAGACGCGGGAGATCGCCCGGTCGCTGGTGGCTTGCCCGGTGGTAGAAGCCGCGGTCGTCGAGCCCGCGGAACGACAGGGTCGGGCCGGTCGCCTCGCCCTCGGCCGTGTGGTTGTAGACGACGTCGAGGATCACCTCGATCCCGGCCGCGTGCAGCGCCTTCACCATCTCCTTGAACTCCCGCACCTGACCGCCGCGATCGCCCGACGAGGAGTACGCCGCGTGCGGGGCGAAGAAGCCGAGGGTGTTGTAGCCCCAGTAGTTCGCCATCCCGCGCTCCATGACCCGCGGCTCGCTCGCGAACTGCTGCACCGGCAGCAGCTCGACCGCGGTGACCCCGAGCTCGCGCAGGTAGTCGGTCACCGCGGACGTGGCGAGACCGGCGTACGTGCCCCGCAGGTGCTCGGGCACCCGGTCGTGCAGGGCGGTCATCCCCTTCACGTGCAGCTCGTAGATCACGGTCTCCCGCCAGCGCGTGTACGGCCGGTGGTCGTCGCCCCAGTCGAAGTCCGGGTCGTGCACCACGACCCCCTTCGGCACGTACGGCGCTGAGTCGAGCCGACTACGGCGCGTCGGCGAGGCGACGTCGTACCCGTAGATCGCCGGGTCGTCGACGACCGCGCCGCTCACCGCCCGGGCGTACGGGTCGAGCAGCAGCTTGTCCGGGTTGAAGCGCAGCCCCTGCTCGGGAGCCCAGGGGCCGTCGGCGCGGTAGCCGTAGCGCGTGCCCGGCTCCACGCCCGGGACGGCGCCGTGCCAGACGCCGAGCGACAGCTCGGTCAGGGCGTGTCGCGTCTCGCGACCCTGGTCGTCGAACAGGCAGACCCACATCCGGGTGGCCTCGGGCGCGCGGACCGCGAAGTTGGTGGCCTCCCGGTCGTACGACACCCCCAACGGCCAGGTGCGGCCGGGCCACACCGGCGCGCTCTCACCGGGTCGGCGCCAGGTACCAGGGGTCACCGGCGACATTGTTCCCGACGCTCGGCAGAATGCCGGTGAAACCCCACCGTTCGTCGGTCGAGCTCGTCGCGACCACCCGAGGGAAGGAACGACATGGCGGAGTTCGTGCGGCTCGAGGTCGAGGACGGCGTCGGCACCATCCGGCTCGACCGGCCGAAGATGAACGCCCTCAACGTGCAGGTCCAGGAGGAGATCCGGGCCGCCGCCACCGAGGCGAGCGCGCGCGACGACGTCAAGGCCGTGGTGGTCTACGGCGGCGAGCGGGTCTTCGCAGCCGGGGCTGACGTCAAGGAGATGGTCGACATGTCGTACGTCGACATGGTCCGGCGCTCCGGCGCCCTGCAGTCGTCGTTCACCTCGGTCGCCCGCATCCCCAAGCCGGTCGTCGCTGCCGTCACCGGCTACGCACTGGGTGGCGGCTGCGA
>Ga0268266_10002827_pt1 | contig 18102 bp, 14 predicted proteins | sample KBSS13metaG_FD_190356 | JGI IMG/M metagenome (GOLD analysis project Ga0268266, IMG submission 190356) | Switchgrass rhizosphere microbial communities from Kellogg Biological Station, Michigan, USA - KBS S1-3 metaG (SPAdes) (version 2) | ecosystem: Host-associated > Plants > Roots > Rhizosphere...
CGCGCGGGCTGCGTCCCAGACTCTTGCGGTCGTCCTCCGCCCGCGCTCCACTCAGCGCCATCGGCAACGGCGAGCTTGTGACATTTCTATCGGTGAGAAATTGAGACTTTCCTATCGGTGAAAGACAGTCTCAATGTGACTTCCGCTCAGCGCCCATCTGCGTCATTCAGTCGATCAACGTCGATGCTCCGAAGCGGATATCCCGCGTCAGGTCGTCACCGGCTGCGATGGGGGGAAAGCGAGCCGTCGTTCAGCATCCCCGGGCCGACACGATCAAGGGCCGCAATCACGGGCGACTTCGTCCTGACTGCGGCCGAGGTCAACCCGGTGCTTCAGGCGCTGCGTTCGAATGGCATCGAGGTCACCGCGCTCCACAATCACATGCTCGACGACCAGCCCCGCCTGTTCTTCCTGCATCATGCTATCGTCGGTTGGCCGTCCGACGATTTACTGTGCGTTCTTAGTCCTTGTCCTCATGTTCGCTCTCGGTCTTCACGACCGTTCCGTCAGCACGGACATGTACGCCAACTTCCTTGCCGGCTGAGTTCTTTCCTTCCAGTTCATACTCTTGCGGGTTGGTGCCACCAACGATCTTCGCTTCAGTCGGGGCTGAGCCCAGCTGTTTTTGCGCCGCGTCGCGCGCCGCTTGCGGCACCCGATTCATTTGCACCGGCTTCTCTCGCGCCTCTTCATCTTTGCTTTGGGCGAAACCCGGTACCGCCAGTACCACCGCGACGCTGAAGGCCGCAGGGGCCAGGGCATGAGCGATCTTCATCACAGTGCTCCTATCTTGCGTACGAAATTGTGCCCTGGGCTACCTCACGGCTTGCCGTCGTAATCAGGGGCACACTTCTCGTAACATATGTATCCAACGGCGGTTCCTGGCCTGTTGGAGGTGCGATAGAGAGCGTCCGCCGCTATACGAACGGCAGCTTTCGGCGAGCGCTGGACCGATCCTGAGCGGCCGAAATGGGGCGCTGGTTGCCTCCTAGCTGTCTGGTCTCAGCGTCCGCTTTTCTCGGCGCCGGGTCACCGGTGGTGACCGTAGGGTCAAGGGCACATCTTGCCGCCAAACAGGCTAGGTCAAGTGCTTGATCGGCATCCATAAACGGTGAAAATGGCCTAAGTGATTGATTCATTGGAGAGACTACGAATCAGAAGGCTGGAGGTTCGAGTCCTTCCGGGCGCGCCAAATCCGCTTGCAGAGTAACGATTTCAGCCGATTGGTCATGTGACCCATCGGCAAGCTCGTATGGTCCCCACGCTATCCCATCGCGTCCTCAGGCGTTTTTCGTCCCAGACATTGTAGGTTTCGTAGAAGCGTTTTACGCTATTGGCATGGGCTACATGCTTATCCGCCGTCTTGTTGTCGCGCTTTCGCTCCTGGCGTTCGTCGGGGCCGGGCTCGTAAGCCCTATGGCGGCGGCGCAGCCGGACAAGCAGATGTCGATGGAGAACACCTCGGACGGCTCGATGCCGTGCTGCCCAGAGAAGGCGCTATCCTGCATCACGGACGTGGGATGCGCGTTTCTTGTCGGCCTCCCGCTTTCCCCTTCGCTGACCTCGACCATCCTTTCGTGGTCGCCGCTTGCCTATGCGATCACGCACGACGGCGGCGAAGGGCTTTCGCTCCAGCCGGCTCTCGGCCCTCCTATACTCCCAGCCTGATCCCAAGGCCCGTCGCTTCGGCACGGACCTATCCTCAGCCGCGACCGGACTCTGCCCACCCATGGGACGATTCCGCGCTGCCGGGGCCATAGCCGGGTCGCGTCCTCGCGACCCGCATCAGGCAATTGTGCCGCGCTATGCGGCCATAGGAATTAGGAATCTGTGATGATGGTTCGCAATCCGGGCGCCCTTGCTGGCGCCCTCGCGCTTTCTTCTACGCTCTCCGCCGCCGCGTTAGCCGGTGCCGCCGACTACAAATTCGAGCTTGCCTCCGCCAAACCGGCAGGGGCCGGCAAGACCGACCTTGCGATCAAACTGGTCCACGCGCCTGACGGCAAGCCCGTCAGCGACGCGGTGATCTTCGAGAGCAAGACCGACATGGGGCCTTCGGGTATGGCGACGATGCCGGGCAAGGTCGCTTCGGTGCCGCCAGGTCAGGATGGGCTTTACCATTTCACGACCACCACCGGCATGGCGGGCAAGTGGGCAATCCACCTGTCGGCCAAGGTCCAGGGCGAAACCGAGACCGTGAAGGGCACGGTCGAGTTCGACGCCGAGTGAGATGCGGACGATATCGTGCGGGCTGCGTACAGCCCGTGGGAGGCCGGAGCGCAAGCTCGGGCTCTTCCTGGCGCTCGCCTTTGGCGCAGCGATCATAGGGAGGGGCGCCGGGGCGGAAGACGCCTTGCCCGGCGCCTCGCTCGACAGCGTTCTATCGGTCGCCCGGCGGCTGAGCCCGGAACTCGCGGCGCGCGCGCTCGAGGTCGAGGCGGCCCAGGCGCGTGTCGAGATCGCGGGTTCCTGGAACGATCCGACCCTGCGGATCACCTCCGACGAGATCGACCGTACCGGCGGGCCGCGCCAGAACAAGATGATCTACAGCATCGAGCAGGATATCCCGCTCTGGGGAAAACGGGACTTGAAGCGCGACACGGCGCGGGCCGAGGTCAATCGGATGAAGGCCGACAGCCGGACCGCTGAAACCGAGCTGATCGAGAAGGTGAAGGTCGCCTTCGCCCAGTATTACCAAGCCGACCAGACCATCCGCGCGACACGTGAACTGCATGCTGTCGTGCATGACATCGCCAAGCTTGCGCGGGAACGCTACGGGCAGAATCGCGGCTCGCAGCAGGCGGTGTTCAAGGCGGACGTGGAAAGCAGCCGCGTCGAGACTGAGATCGCCCGGCAGGAGGCTGCGCTCCGCTCAGCGAAAGGACGGCTCAACGCCCTGCTTGCTAGACCGATCGATGCGCCTCTGGCCGGGCCGGCGAAACTGAGACCACTGCCGGCGCCGGAACTGCTCGCACCGGCGCCTCTTCTCGAACGGGCCCGCACCGCCAATCCCGGTCTTCAGGCGACGACTGCTGCGATTGCCGGCGCCCAAAGCAGCCGCGACCTGGCAGAGAAAAGCTGGTACCCGGACATCACCGTCAGCGCCGGCGCCATCGACCGGACCGGCAACGGCCCGAACGGCTACACCGCCATGATCGGGCTCAAGGTGCCGCTGCAGTTCGGGCTGCACCACGCCCAGGAACGCGAAGCCCGCGCCCAGCTGGGGGCCGCCCGCGCACGGCGGGAGGTGCTGGACCAGCAGATCGAGGGCGACATCGCCGAAGCCGCCGCCAGCCTGTCGGCAAGCCGCCGGACGGCCGATCTCATCAAGACCCAGCTCCTGCCCAAGAACGAAGCGCTCGTGCGCTCGGGGACCGCCGCCTACGCGGTCGGCAAGGCTGAGCTGACCGATGTCCTGATGGCCGAGCACGACCTGGCCGATCTCAGGATTCAACTGTTGTCCGCCGAATTCGACAGCCAGCGCCAGCTTGCCGCGATCGAACGGCTGATCGGAGACGATCTATGAAGTTCCTCAGCCTCCTTGCCGGCGCGATCGGTCTCATCGCGATATCGGCCACGGCTCAAACGCCGCCGCTCTATTATCAGGATCCGTCCGGCAAGCCGTTCTATTCGGCGACGCCGAAGAAGGATGCCCAAGGCCGCGCTTTCGTACCGGTCTATTCGGACGCGCCCGCGACGGCGCAACCTGACCAGCGGCAGGCCGGCGGCAAGGACAAAATCCTCTTCTACCGCAATCCCATGGGCCTTCCGGACACGTCGCCCGTGCCGAAAAAGGATTCGATGGGCATGGACTACATCCCCGTATACCAGGGCGACGCGGCCGAGGCGGGTATCGTCAAAATCGCGCCCGGCCGAATTCAGCAGCTCGGGGTGCGGACCGAGGCGGCTTCAACAAGAACCATCACGCGATCCATCCGCGCCGTCGGCACGGTCGCGCTGGACGAGCGGCGGATCGCGGTCGTGGCGCCGCGCTTCGAGGGCTGGATCACCAAGCTCCTGGTCAACACCACCGGCCAACCCGTCAGGAAAGGCGAGCCGCTGGCGGAGGTTTACGGGCCCGACCTCTTGCTCGCCCAGCAGGAGTATCGGATCGCGCGGGATGCTACCGGCAGGGTCGATGAAGGCGACATGATGGTCCGCCGGAACACGAACACAATTGCCGACGCCGCGCTGGCTCGCTTCCGGAACTGGGGCATCTCGCCGGCGCTCGGCAAGGATGGCCGCTTGGCCCTGACGGCGCCGATCGACGGGATCGTCATGGAGAAGCAGGCGGTGGACGGTCTGCACTTCGCGGCTGGCGACATGCTGTACCGCATCGCCGACCTCTCGACCGTCTGGGTGTTGGCTGACGTGTTCGAGCAGGATCTGGGTTCGGTCCGGCCAGGCCAAGACGCGAAGATCACGGTCACCGCGTACCCGGATCGCGCCTTCTCGGGAAAGGTCGCGTTCATCTATCCGGCGATCAACAAGGAGACGCGAACCGCCAAGGTCAGGGTCGAGCTTCCCAATCCGGACCTTGCCCTCAAGACCGATATGTACGCCACGGCCGAAATCACGGCGCCGGCCGGCCCGTCCGTCGTCACGGTGCCGGATTCGGCTGTGCTCGATAGCGGCGCGCGCCAGGTCGCGCTGGTGGAGCGCGGCGAGGGGCGGTTCGAACCGCGCCCGGTCAAGGTCGGGCAGAGGGGCGGCGGCTATGCCGAAATCCGCGAGGGTGTTTCGGTTGGCGAGAAGGTCGTGGTCGGGGCCAACTTCCTGATCGACGCGGAGAGCAATCTGCGCTCGGCGCTGCAGGCATTTACCGCTCCCATGCAAGGAGCTCCGAAATGATTGCCAAGATCATCCGCTGGTCCGCCCATAATGTTTTCCTGGTGCTGCTGGCGACTGTGTTCGTGATCGGAGCCGGCATCTACGCGGTCGAGCATACGGCGCTCGACGCGATTCCCGATCTCTCCGATACCCAGGTCATCGTCTACACCGAATATCCCGGCCAGGCGCCGCAGGTGGTCGAAGACCAGGTGACCTATCCCTTAACCACGGCGCTGCTCAGCGTGCCGCGCTCCAAGGTGGTGCGCGGCTTCTCCTTTTTCGGCGTGTCCTTCGTTTACGTCGTGTTCGAGGATGGGACGGATCTCTACTGGGCGCGCTCGCGGGTTCTCGAATATCTGAACTTCGCATCGAAGCGGCTGCCGAACGGCGTCACACCTTCACTCGGGCCGGACGCGACCGGCGTCGGCTGGGTCTATGAATATGTCGTGATCGGAGCCCAGCGGACGCTTGCCGAGCTGCGCGCCATCCAGGATTGGACCGTTCGTTTTCAGCTCGCCAAGGCGGGGGGCGTCGCCGAGGTCGCTAGTGTCGGCGGCTTCGTCCAGCAATATCAGGTCGTCGTCGATCCGCAGAAGCTGCAGACCTACGGTATCCCATTGAGCAAGGTCGGCGACGCCGTCCGCGCCAGTAACCAGGATGTCGGCGGCCGCACGATCGAGATGACCGAGACCGAGTACGTCGTGCGCGGCCGCGGCTACCTGCGCGGCACGGATGACATCGGCAACATCGTGCTCAAGATGGAAGGCGGCACGCCCGTCTTTCTGCGCGACGTGGCCCGCGTTGAGCTCGGGCCGGACGAGCGTCGCGGCATCACCGAACTTAACGGCCAGGGCGAGGTCGTGAGCGGCATTGCGCTGCAACGCGACGGCGAGAACGCACTGACCGTCATCAAGAACGTCAAGCAGAAGATTGCCGAGATCGCGCCGAGCCTGCCGAAAGGCGTCTCGATCCAGGCGGTCTACGATCGATCGGCCCTGATCTACCGCGCTATCGGCACGCTCAAGCACACGCTGTTCGAGGAGAGCGTGATCATCGCGCTGGTCTGCGTCGTGTTTCTCCTGCATGTGCGTAGCGCGCTGGTGGCGATCATCATGCTGCCGATCGGTGTGCTGATCGCCATGGCGTTGCTTTATGCCTTTGGCATCAGCGCCAACATCATGAGCCTGGGCGGGATCGCGATCGCGCTGGGCGCCATGGTCGATGCCGCGATCGTCATGATCGAGAACGCGCACAAGCATCTCGAACGCGCAAAGCCGGGCGCCTCCCGTGTCCGCACCCTGACCGAGGCGGCGATCGAGGTCGGGCCGGCGCTGTTCTTCAGCTTGGCGGTGATCGTCGTCTCGTTCCTGCCTGTCTTTACGCTCGAAGCGCAGGAAGGGCGCATGTTCCGACCGCTCGCCCTCACCAAGAGCTTCGCAATGGCCGGCGGCGCGCTGCTGTCAGTGACGCTGGTCCCGGTGCTGATGATCCTATTCGTGCGGGGACGGATTCTGCCGGAGCAGAAGAACCCGCTCAACCGGGCGCTGATCTGGCTCTATCGGCCGGTGATCCGCGCCGTGCTTCGCGCGAAGACGCTCACTATCGCGCTGGCCCTGGTCGTGCTTGCTCTGACGGCAATTCCGCTGATGCGGCTCGGCTCGGAATTCATGCCGAGTCTCAATGAGGGCACGCTGATGTATATGCCGGTCAGCCTGCCGGGTCTGTCGGTGACCAAGGCCGCCGAACTGCTGCAAACGCAGGACCGGATCATCAAGAGCTTTCCGGAAGTGGAGTCGGTGTTCGGCAAATCCGGCCGCGCTGAAACCGCCACCGATCCGGCGCCGGTCGAAATGATGGAAACGGTGATCAACCTCAAGCCGGAATCGGAATGGCCCGCTGGCATGACGACCGATAAGCTGGTTCAACAAATGAATCAGGCGCTGGATTTCCCCGGTGTGAGCAACGCCTGGACCATGCCGATCAAGGCCCGCATCGACATGCTGTCGACCGGCATCCGCACGCCCATAGGCGTCAAAATTTACGGCCCAGATCTTGCCGGAATCGATCAACTCTCCAAACAGCTCGAATCCGCGATCCGGACAGTGCCCGGCACGACCAGTGCCTATGCCGAGCGAGTTCAAGGCGGCTATTACCTGGAAATACTCCCCGACCGGGCAGCATTGGCCCGCTACGGCCTCACGGTTGGCGACCTCCAGGAAACGATCCTGACCGCCCTTGGCGGCGAGCCGGTGACGACGACGGTGGAGGGCCGCGAACGCTACACGGTCAATGTCCGCTATCCGCGCGCCTTCCGCTCCGATCCGCGATCGATCTCCGAACAGGTGCTGGTCCAGGCGCCGGGCGGCATGAGCATTCCCTTGGGCCAGCTCGCCCAGATCAAGCTGACGCAGGGACCGCCGATGGTTCGCACCGAGAACGCCCAACTGGTCAACTATGTCTATGTCGACATGCAGGGCCGCGACATCGGCGGATACGTCGCCGACGCCCAGCTTGCCGTGGCGCAGAAGGTCCAGATTGCGCCCGGCTACCGCATCGAATGGAGCGGCCAGTTCGAATATCTGGAGCGCGCCGAGGCCAAGCTCAAAATCGTCGTACCGGTGACTCTGCTGATCATCTTCCTGCTGCTTTATCTGAATTTCGGCCGGCTGACCGAAACGCTGATCGTGATGCTGTCGGTGCCCTTCGCGCTGGTTGGCGGCGTGTGGCTGATGTGGCTGATGGGATTCAATATGAGCGTCGCCGTCGCGGTCGGCTTCATCGCCCTGGCCGGTGTCGCGGCCGAGACCGGCGTGGTGATGCTGATCTATCTGGACCGAGCGTTCGCAGATGTGTGCGAGGCCTGCGAGGTCGAGAAGCGGCCGTTAACGCGTGCCGACCTCCATGCCGCCATCATGGAAGGCGCCGTGGAGCGCGTACGGCCGAAGATGATGACGGTGGTCGCCATCATGGCCGGACTGGTGCCGATCCTCTGGAGCACCGGCACCGGGTCGGAACTGATGCAGCGCATCGCCGTGCCGATGATCGGCGGCATGATCTCCTCAACCCTCCTGACCCTGATCGTCATTCCGGCGATTTATGGGCTGGTGAAAGGATGGCGGTTGCCGAACGGCGCGGTGGTCGCCGCACATTCGAACAAGACCAAGCCGGTCTGGGCGGAATAGTCGTGGGAGGATTGATTGCCCATTGATAGCGCCCACATCCCCGTCATGAAAGCTGGCCTTTTCAAGCAACGGCTCATCGCGCTCCTTCTCTTGGTGTTGATCGGTGCGTGGCAGATCGCGCCGGCATTCGCCGCGCCGGTCTGCGACATGGGCACGAGCGCCTCCTCGGCCAGCAATCTGGCACAACAAGGGCACTGCAAATCCAAAATCGACGGCTGCGGCTCGATGACGATCTGCTGCCAGGTCTCCCCGAATCTTATGGTCCTGGAAGATAGCGACTGGCTGCCTGCCGACTGGCGTCCCGTTCTTTATTGCAGCGCGCCGCAGACCCTCGTGGGTCTACGCCTCAAGCCCGACCTCCATCCACCGACAATCCTCGTCTAGCGGCATCGGCGGCGTTCTCGGGCGCGGCCGATGGGCTGCGTGTCAGGCCATTGGCCGGCGCAGCGCTCATCCCGCACGTCCCGAACTTCCCTTTCCAAAGCCTCATAGAGGCACACACGAGGATTCAATCATGTCGAAGACTATCTCAGGCGCTCGGCACCATCTTTCAGTACAGGCACCGGTGAGGGCGCGCATTGCGCTCACGATCGGAGCATTAGGAATGGCGGCGATGCTGAGCCAGACGGCGAAGGCCGCCACTCTTCCCCAGCATCCATGCACGCCGGAACTCGCCCGCCTGATGGCGGAATGGACCGAGGCCGGTTTTCAAATGCCGTCCAAACCCACTCAGGCGATCGTTCAAGGGCGGAACGGCCGGGTCAGCTCGGGTCCGGAAGTGACCTCCATGGTCAGCCAAATCCGGCAGGCGATCATCGATTGCCGGAACGGTAACGTCTCGGCCGTTCGCCAACACGTCGCGTCTGCCGAGGCGATCCTGAACCGCCAGAGCTGACGGGCGCCATAGGAGCATAGCAAGGGCTGTCCCGGTTCGCCGGGGCAGCCCACGCTCATGTGCTATCATTCACCGGCCATAAGATCGTCCGACCGATTGATTCGGGCGGCCTGAGTTTCTGCAGATGGACTGGCGATAATTTCACCTTTCACGTTCTCGCCGCCGCAGTCGCAGACAAACGGATAGGTTCCGATGGGAAGCGGCGGCATCGGTGTGCGCTTGACGTCCAAGTCGGCCATGCTCAGCCCCTCGAAAGATAGAGGGCTCCGTGTCGATCCGGGTACGACAATTTTTTCGACCTTCAATGTCGGAAACGAGACCGTGTGGCGTGCCCGGCTATGCTCGTAGGACGCGAAACGAAGATCGAAGGGCGTATTGGCCGGCACCACGATCGATGCAGGGTCAAAGTGATGGTTGTGGATCACGATCACGTTAGAGACCCATTTTGAGCCGATGCAGCCTGTGGCGCTGCCGACAAGCAGCAGCGCCGGGATTGTCATAAGAAGGCGCTTCATGTCGCACCACTTCCCTCATCGCGGTGGAACAGGCGGTAGAGCGCTGGCAGAACTAGCAACGTCAGGATGGTCGAAGATACAATTCCGCCGATCACGACTGTCGCCAGCGGCCGCTGGACCTCGGCGCCGGCGCCGGTTGAGATCGCCATCGGCACGAAGCCGAGTGACGCGACCAGGGCGGTCATCAGCACCGGGCGCAGCTTGGTCAGGGCGCCTTCGCGGATCGCCTCCTCCAGCCGCATGCCTTCCCGACGCAGGCGGGCGATGAAGGCGATGATGACCAGCCCGTTCAGCACGGCGACACCCGAGAGGGCGATAAAGCCGACGCCGGCCGAGATCGACAATTCTATCCCGCGCAGATAGAGCGCCAGGATGCCGCCGGTCAGCGCCAGCGGCACGCCGCTGAACACCAGCAGCGCATCCTTGAGCGATCCGAAATTCATGAAGAGCAGCGCCACGATGAGGCCGAGCGCGATCGGCACCACGACGGCCAGCCGGTTGGAGGCCGAGACCAGCTGCTCGAACTGCCCGCCCCAGGCCGCCCAGTAGCCGCTGGGGAGCTTTACCTCGCGCTCCACGCGCGCCCGCGCCTCGGCGACGAAGCCGCCCAGGTCGCGCTCCCGCACATTGGCCGACACCACGATGCGCCGCTTGCCGTTCTCACGGCTGATCTGGTTCGGGCCCTGGGTCAGATCGATGTGCGCGACCTCGCTCAACGGCACATAGTCCCGCTGGCCTTCGCCATAGGTCGCGGGCTGGAACCCTTTGGCGGGCTGCTCCCGCGCCGGAAGCGGAATCGGGATCGCGCGGATGGCGTCGGTGTCCTGGCGCAGCCGCTCGGGCAGGCGGAGCACGATGTCGAACCGGCGGTCGCCCTCGAACAGCTGCCCGGCCTGCTTCCCGCCGACCGCGGTTTCGACGACACCCTGGACATCGCCGGCGCTCAGCCCATAGCGGGCCAGGGCCGGCCGGTTCAGCGATACGGTCAGCATTGGCAGGCCGGAGACCTGTTCGACCTTGACGTCCGACGCGCCTTTCACCTTCCCCAGGCTTTCGGCGACCCGGTTGCCGAGCTTCAGCAGCGTGTCGAGGTCGTCGCCGAAGATCTTGACGCCGACATCGCTGCGCACGCCGGAGATCAGCTCGTTGAAGCGGAGCTGGATCGGTTGCGACAGCTCGTAATTGCTGCCGGGAACGTCGTTGGCCGCTTGCTCGATCTCGTCGACCAGCCGGTCCTTGGGCTTGTCCGGATCGGGCCAGTCCTTGCGCGGTTTCAACATGACATAGCCGTCGGCCATCGACGGCGGCATCGGGTCGGTGGCGACCTCGGCCGTGCCGACGCGGGCGAACACCTCCTTCACCTCCGGCACCTGCATCAGCCGCTTTTCCAGCGCCGCCTGCATCTCCAGCGACTGCGTCAGGCTGGTGCCGGGAATGCGGACCGCCTGCAAGGCGATGTCGCCTTCGTCGAGGCTCGGGATGAACTCCGAACCCATGCGGCCGCCGATGACGAGGCTGCCGGCGAAGATCGCCAGCGCCGCGGCAACGACCACCAGGCGATGCCTGATGGCGCTCGCCAGGAGCGGCGCGTAGGCGCGCTTTGCGGCCCGCACCAGGAGGTTCTCGGTCTCCGAGACCTTGCCCGACACGAACAGGGCCACCGCGGCCGGCACGAAGGTGAATGAGAAGATCACCGCCCCAAGCAGCGCGGCCAGGACGGTGAAGGCCGTCGGCACGAACATCTTCCCCTCGACCCCGGCCAGGGTGAGGATCGGCAGATAGACGACCATGACGATCAGCGAGCCGAACAGGCTGGGCTTCGCCACCTCCCTTGTTGCCGTCAGCACGACCGCGAACCGCTCCTCGCGCCTCAGCAGCCGTCCCAGCCGGTGCTGCTCCTCCGCCAGAAGCCGCAGGCAGTTCTCGACGATGAAGACCGCGCCCTCGACGATGATGCCGAAATCGAGCGCGCCCAGGCTCATCAGGTTGGCGCTGACCCGGTTCTCAACCATGCCGGTGATCGTGAACAGCATCGACAGCGGGATGATCGCCGCGACGATCAGCGCGGCGCGGATATTGCCGAGCAGCAGGAACAGCACTGCAATGACCAGGACAGCCCCTTCGCCCAGATTCTTTCGGACCGTCTCGATCGTCCGGTCGACCAGCGCCGTGCGGTCATAGACGGTGCGGATCTCGGCCCAGCCGGGCAGTGTCCCGGCGATCTCACCTATCTTCGCGGCAACCTGCTTCGACACGGTGCGGCTGTTCTCGCCGATCAGCATGAAGGTGGTGCCGAGCACGGCCTCCCTGCCGTCCAGCGTGGCGGCACCGGTGCGCAGCTCCTTGCCGATCATGACGTCGGCGACCTCACCGATATGCACCGGCACGCCGTCACGGGTGCCGACGACGATCGCGCGGATATCGTCGATAGTCGCCACCTGGCCGGGCGAGCGGACCAGATATTGCTCGCCGTTCCGCTCGATATAGCCAGCGCCGACATTGGCGTTATTGCGCGCCAGCGCCTCCATGATGTCGCGGAAGCTGAGGCCATAGGCGACCAGCCGATCCGGATAGGGTACGACCTGGTACTGCTTTTCATAGCCGCCGATGGAATTGACCTCGACCACGCCGGGGACGTTGCGCAGCTGCGGCTTTACCACCCAGTCCTGCAGCGTCCTCAGATCGGCCGGGCCGGGTTCGCTGCCGTCGGGCAGCCTGGCGCCCGCCCTGGCATCGACCGTGTACATGTAGATCTCGCCGAGGCCGGTGGAGATCGGCCCCATTTCCGCCTCGACTCCGGCCGGCAGCTGGCTCCGGATCTGCTGCAGCCGTTCGCTGATCAGCTGGCGGGCGAAATAGATGTCCGTCCCGTCCTTGAAGGCGACCGTCACCTGGCTGAGCCCATAGCGCGAGATCGAGCGCGTATAGTCGAGCCGGGGCAGCCCGCCCATGGCCGTTTCGACGGGGAAGGTGATGCGCTGCTCGCTTTCCAGCGGCGAATAGCCGGGGGCGGCGGTGTTGATCTGCACCTGGACATTGGTGATGTCCGGCACGGCGTCGATCGGCAGCCGCGTATAATTGTAGGCGCCGAACGCGGCAACGACGAGGACGGCGAACAGGACGAGGAAGCGCTTCGCGATGGAGAAGCGGACGATCGCGTCGATCATGATCACTCCTCCTCCGCCGACGACTTGCCGAGTTCCGCCTTGACCACGAAGCTGTTGCCGGCTGCATAGCGTTCGCCCGGCTTCAGCCCTGCCAGGATTTCGGTCATCGCGCCGTCGCGGCGGCCGGTCGTCACGGGCCGCGCCTCGAATCCCTTTTCGTCCTGGGCGAACACCGTCTGCCTGCCGTCGAGCGACTGGATGGCCGAGGATTCAACCGCCAGCGGCACCGGCACGTCGTCCAGCATCACCTCGCCGGTCACGAACAGGCCGGGACGCAGCGTACCGTCTTCATTGTCGACCACCGCCCGGGCCAGCATGGTCTGCGTATCGGGCGCGCCGAGGGGCGAGACATAGGCGATCCTGCTCTCGACCGGCCTGGCGCCGTCACCGAGCGCTATGGCGACCGGCTGGCCGACGCGGATGCGGGCGAAGTCCTGGCGATAGACGCTGAAATCGACCCAAACCGTCTTCAGGTCGGCAACCACGTATAGCCGGGTCCCGTCACCGGCATGGGAGCCGACCGAGCCGGTCTTCTCGATCACCGTCCCGGCGATGGGAGAGCGGATGTCATAGCCGGTCAGGCTCTGGTTGCTTTCGATCGTGGCGATCACCTCGTCCTTTTCGACCGAATCCCCCAGCCGCTTGCGCAGCGATTTGACGATGCCGGGAAAGCGCGGCTGGACCACGACCAGCCTGTCCTCATTGGCGGCAAGGCGGCCATAGAGCGACAGGCGGGCGTGAAGCGTTGCGGGCCCCGCCGCGGCGATGGCGATATTGGCGCGGCCGATCTTTTCGGCATCGATATCGACATGGGTCGCCGGGTCGTCCTGTGGAGCAGACGCGGCCGGTTCCGCCGTCGGGGCGGAGGCGGGGGAGCGACCGAGGACGACCCAGGCGGTTGCTCCGGTGATCGTGACGGCGGTCAAGGCGATCGCGAGTGTGTGTTTGATCTGCATGATCCGTTCCTCAGTTCCTGGCTTGGACAGGGATGGCGAGCGGCCGCGCCGTCAGGCCTTCGATCCTGGCCACGGCGCTGTGATAGGCGACCAGGGCATCGCCCAGCCGGCTCTCCGCCTCGCTCACGGTGTTCTGGGTCTCGAGCAGGTCGATGATGCCGAAACGACCCTGTGCGTATCCGCTCTCGACACCGGACATCGCCTTGCGGGCCGCCGGAAGGACAGCAGTGTTCAGCCGCCCGATCTCGTCCCAGGCGGCCTGAAGTTCGCCATAGGCATCGCTGATGTCGCGATAGAGCGCGTCGCGCGTCGCCTCCTTGTCCTGCCCCACCTTTTCCAGCTCGCGCCGCGCCTCGACGATCGCGCCCTGGTTGCGATTGTTGACCGGTATCGGCATCGACAGGCTGAACACGACGCCGGTGTCGTTGGACTCGGAATAGCGCCGCGGGCCGACGCCGACGGTCAGGTCGGGCGTCGCCAGCGAACGCTGCACGCCAAGCTCGGCGTCACGCTGCAACCCCAGCGCGTTCCACCGCGTCAGCCTCGGATTGGCATCGAAATCGAGGAGCACTGAATTCAGCGGCGGGGGCGGTGCGACCCGATCCAGGTCCCCGGCGACGGAGCCGAAGGCCGGCGCGGCGGGGCCGATCCGGTTGGCCAGGTTGCGCCGCGCGGTAGCGACGGAGGCCCGGGCCCGGTCGACCTCGATCCGGGCGAGGTCGACGCTGACCTCGCCGCGCGTCACCTCGACGGGGGAGGAAGCGCCCGCCTGGACCTGGCGTTTCAGCCCGGGAACGAGCCGGCCGGCACGACCCAGGCGGCTTTCCGCGATGGCGAGCCGCTTCTGCGCGCCCAGCATCGCGATATAGGCCCCGGTCGTCGCCGCCATGATGTCCAGCTTCAACACCTCCTGGTCCGCGACCGCCACTCTGCGCGAGGCGCTGGCGGCTTCGACGCGGCGTTCGAGCTTGCCCCCAAGCTCGAACAGCTGGCTGATCTGGAGGGTGGTCTGCGTCCGCGTGAATCCGCGATAGCCGCCGGTGCCGAGCGAATCCTCGACCTCGATGCTGGCTGCGGGATTGGGTGACAGCCCGGCTTGGGTGACGCGACCGCCGGTCGCCTCGATCTCAAGCGCACCGGCCTTCAGCCGCGGATCGGTGGCGAGCGAAAGATCAATGGCCTGGCGCAGCGTGAGGATCTGGGTGACTTCGGCAGCCTCCAAGCCGGCTGAGGGGCAGGCTGCGAGGAATGCCAGAAGGCAAAAGGCGCGGAGATACCAGCCTGCCGGGTGCGGCGGGCTACGGTCGGCGCCGGGGCAACGGATGCGAGGCCGCGTCCGCCCGGGACGAAAGAAAGATGGCATGATCCAACTCAGAAGGATGGCGAAGCCGCCAAATCCGAGTTCGGCGGCGGGCTAGATGGCGGGAATCGCCGTCCTAGGAGGGCGCCCCGGGGGCGCCGCCATCATTCCGAGCAGTACAGTCGCGGTGGACGCGACGGGTGCCGGGTTCTTTGCATGGAGCTGCCGCGCGTCACCGTCGATTGCGACGAGGACCACGCAACTATGGCAGTAGTGATCGGCGCCGATTGCCTGATCGGGTGCCGGCATCGAATGATTATCTTGTGTCAGGCTGACAACGCTGTCCGGCTGATGCCGAACGTCCGCCCCGCGGGCATGGTGGAAATCCAACCCAACGGAGAGGATTGCGACGACGAGGAAGGTGGCAATCACCTTGCTGAAGATCGCGTGGATATGGGGCGCGGCGCGGACCATGGGTAGGAAGTAGGATCGGCCCCAGCAGGTTTGTCAAGGACGGCGCTCAGCGCCGCTGCTCCGCAACCAGCTCGGTCAGGCGGCGTTCCAGCGCATCCGTGGGTATGGCGAGGACGGGCATGCCGATGCCGTCCAGGCCTCCGGCCTCTGCCGCCGGGCAGGCGACGGCCTGGAATTGCCGCCGGGGCTGGATGCGCCGTATCTCGGCGGCGACTGCGGCGGCGAAGCGTTTTCCAGGTGACAGAAGGCCAGGTGACAGAAAGGTTGTCCAGGCGGCCGGCCGGGGCATGACGGTGTGCAGCCAGACGCCGTCCCGGAAGTCCACCAAGGAGATGCGGCCGCGCTGGATCGCGGTGACTTCATGACCGGTCGCGACAAGGCCAGCCGCAGCTTCCCGCATGGCCTTGTCATGCGCGAAGTGCCGCGATACCAAACAGATCCGAAGGCAGCCGGTTCGCGCGCCAGAGGGATTGAATCCGTTCGCGCTGTCGATCCCCGGCGGCGACAGCAGGCGCCGCGGCAGAGCCGCATCCCGTTCGCCGTCCGCCAAACCCTGCTCGACCTCGGCCAGCAGCTTCTGGGCGGTCGCGGCATCGATCTTCCGGCGCTTGAGGAAGCGCTCGATCTTTGCCTTATGCTCATCGGCGAACCGCCGCAGCTCCTGCCGGATCGCCTCGGCGGAATGGCTGCCGGCGGCGTTGACCCAGCAGAAATAGGATTTGGAGCGCGCGATCAGGTGGAGTGAGCGCGGTACCCGGTCGGTGCTGCGCAGGTTGCTGGCGGCGAATTTATGATGCACCTCGGCGTCCGGCACCGAGACCAGCCGCCAGCCGGCGTCGGTCAGGCGCAGATTCACATCGGTCTCGTCCAGGAAATAGGCATATTCCTCATCGAACCCGCCGATCTGCAGCAGGGCGGCGCGGCGGATGGCGACATTGGTGCCGGTGGGGCTGAAATAGCGGCCGGGGCCGGGATCTGCCGGTAATTGTGGGAACGACTGGGCCTCGCCCAGCCGGTCGGCGACGATCGCCTGGTGCTGGAAGCGCACGCCGTCGCGATCGCGGATGAATCCGCCGGCCGCGCCGACCCGCGGATCGGCAAAGACCGCCGCCAGCCGGTCCAGCCAGTCCGGCTCCGGGATTGCGTCATCGTCCAGGAAGGCCACGACCTCGCCCTGCGCCATCACCACGCCGACATTGCGCGACATGGCGAGATTGGCCTGCGGGCAGGTTCCAACCCGGATCGCCGGCGCGAAGCGTGCCAGGACCTCCGGCGTGCGGTCGCGGCAGGGGCCGTGCACGACCACCGCCTCGAAAGCTGGATAGCGGAGCTGGCGGAGGCTCTCGAGCGTCCGCTCGAGCTGATCGGCGCGGTCGAGCGTATTGATGACGACGCTGACCTTGATGGGTTCCATACGCGACTGCCCGCCTCGTTCCGGCCCCGCAGGCGCCGGACGGCGGTTCGCGCAGGGAATGGGGCCAGTTTGGCGTTCTACGCCCGTGATCGCAAGCCGCGGCGGCCGCGGCGGGCTCGCCTTGCGGGGCCGCGGAAAACCAGCTATTCAGCGTGCGATCAAGATGCCGGCTGCGGCTAAGAAAGGCCTTTGTGCAAAGCAGGTTGCGAGGGAGTTCCCGGCGAATGACATTCCGTCAATTGGGTCGGGCTTGTGCCCTGCTGGGGTGTTTCGTTCCGCTCCTTCTTTCCGGATGCTCGACCCAGTCGGCACAGGGGCCGACATCGTTCGAGATCGCCCACAATTCCGGCCGTGATACCGATTTCGTCGTCGTCGACCTGACGCCGGCCGTTCTGCAGCAATTTGCCCAGTTCAAACAGCCCTCGCTGGTGGAATCGTTCGGTAGCAAGGCGCCGGCGCCGATCCGCACGCTTGAGAAGGGCGATATCGTCTCGGTCACGATCTGGGATGCCGGCGGCGGCCTGTTCTCACCTCAGGGCGTCATTCCGCAGCAGACCGGCACTGTGACCGGTACGCAGCAGACGTCGGTGCCCAGCCAGACCGTTGACCCCGATGGCCGGATCACGGTTCCGTTCGCCGGCCAGATCAAGGTCGCGGGAAGATCCGCGGTCCAGGCGCAACAGGCGATCATTGCGGCACTGGCGCAAAAGGCGCTCCAGCCACAGGCGCTGGTCACGCTCGTCACCGACCAGAGCAACCTGATCACCGTGGTCGGCGACGTCAAAACGCCCAACCGGATCCCGCTCGATATCAACGGAATGCGGATACTGGATGCGATTGCGCGTGCCGGCGGCACGGCCGCCCCGGCCTTCAATGAGGTGATCCAGCTGACCCGGCACGGCGTCGCCAAGCGCGTCCGCCTGTCCTATGTGCACGCCAACCCGGCCGAGAATATCTATCTGCAGCCCGATGATACCGTCTATGTCGTGCACGACCCGGCGGTGGTCGCAGTGCTGGGCGCGACCACCAACAATATGCGGTTGCAATTCGATACCGAAAACATGACCCTGGCCGATGCGGTCGGTCTCGCCGGCGGCCTGCGCGACCAGCAGGCCGAGCCCTCGGGTGTCTTCGTCTTCCGCATGGAGCCGAGCGAGCTGGTGAAGGGGATGAAGCAGGATGCCGCGGTCGGCGGCGCCACGGTGCCGGTAATTTTCCGGGCCGACATGCGAGCGCCTCAGGCATTCTTCCTGGCCCAGTCGTTCCAGATGCGGGACAAGGATATCGTCTATGTGGCGAATGCGGAGACGACCCAGCTCGACAAGCTGATCATCAAGCTGCTGCACATGGCGACGATCGCGAACCTTGC
>Ga0268266_10002828_pt1 | contig 18100 bp, 16 predicted proteins | sample KBSS13metaG_FD_190356 | JGI IMG/M metagenome (GOLD analysis project Ga0268266, IMG submission 190356) | Switchgrass rhizosphere microbial communities from Kellogg Biological Station, Michigan, USA - KBS S1-3 metaG (SPAdes) (version 2) | ecosystem: Host-associated > Plants > Roots > Rhizosphere...
CAGCCGGACGATGTAGCGGATGGCGGCCACGATGTCGTCGATGGTCAGCGTCTGCTGGTCGAAGGCCTCGTGCAGGCCGAGCTTCTTGTTGATCTTGTAGCGGCCGACCTTGGCGAGGTCGTAGCGCTTGGGGTTGAAGTAGTAGTTGTTCAGCAGCGTCTGCGCGGCCTCACGCGTCGGCGGCTCGCCCGGGCGCAGCTTGCGGTAGATGTCGAGCAGAGCGTCGTCCTGGGTCTCGGTGTGGTCCTTCTCCAGGGTGAGGCGGATCGACTCGTAGTCGCCGAACTCCTCGAGGATCTTCTCGTTGGTCCAGCCGAGGGCCTTGAGGAGCACGGTGACGTTCTGCTTGCGCTTGCGGTCGAGGCGGACGCCGACCATGTCGCGCTTGTCGATCTCGAACTCGAGCCAGGCGCCACGGCTCGGGATCACCTTGGCGGTGTAGATGTCCTTGTCGGACGTCTTGTCGGCGGTCTTCTCGAAGTAGACGCCGGGCGACCGGACGAGCTGGCTGACGACGACGCGCTCGGTGCCGTTGATGATGAACGTGCCGCGCGGCGACATGAGCGGGAAGTCGCCCATGAAGACGGTCTGGCCCTTGATCTCGCCGGTCTCGTTGTTGGTGAACTCGGCGGAGACGTAGAGGGGCGCGGAGTAGGTGAAGTCCTTCTCCTTGCACTCCTCGACGGTGTACTTGGGGTCGTAGAAGACGGGGCTCTCGAAGGACAGGCTCATCGTCTCGGAGAAGTCCTCGATCGGGGAGATCTCCTCGAAGATCTCCTGCAGACCGGACTTGTGCGAGACGTCCTCACCCGCGGCCTCGCGGACCGCCACCTGGTCCTGCCAGGCGTCGTTGCCGATCAGCCAGTTGAAGCTGTCGGTCTGGAGGGAGAGGAGCTTGGGGACTTCGAGAGGTTCGCTGATCTTCGCGAAAGAGATGCGGTTCAGAGCAGCCTGGGTGATGGTGGAGGAGACGGCGGTCGTGCGCGCGGCCAAGATCTGTCCTTCGACTGACAGGCGGAGACACGCCCGTCCACCACTTCAATCAGCCACCGGGTAGGCGATGAGCATTTGAGGGCAGGCGCAAAGACGTATCGTATCGCAGAAACCTGCGCACCACAAATGGCATCCGACCTGCTGGCCGAACGTCCCCCCGAGTGTGAACCCGGCAGGGCCTCAGGTCAAGCACTTCTCCACAAGCGAGCCGCGTGGTTGAGCGGAATTTGCCCCCGGTCCGCCGGGCCGGACGGCTCACGCTGACCCGGCAGAAGGGGACCGCCGGAATCGCCTGACCCGGCAGAAGTGCACGGCGTACGACGACGACCTGCTGCCGCTCGCACTCACCTTCTGCCGGGTCACTGCACTCCCGGTGACCTCTTCTGACGGGTCAGCGGGTTGCTGGGGGCTCCTTCTGCCGGGTCAGCGCTCTCAGGAGTGGTCCTCGTTGGTGGTCAGGTCGTCCACGAGCCACTGGCCGCCGACCTTCGCCATGGTGACCGTCACCTGGTTCTTGTAGGTCACCGGCACCCGGGGGTGCTGCTTGTTGCGGGTCGCCTGGTCGACGAACACCAGCACGTCGACCCGGTCGGTGCCCGAGCGCACGATCCCGGAGGCGAGGTACTTCGCCTGGATCACGGTCCCCGTGCGCGGGGCGTTCTGCCGGACGACGGCGAAGAGCTTGTCGTACTGCTCCTTCTCGTTGTCCGTCATGTAGGGCTGGGCGGCCGCCGCGCTCTGGTCGAGGTGCCGGGCGTCGTAGGAGAGCAGTGGCACGATGGCCCGCTCGGCCGCCGCCTGGGCCGCCTGCGTGTCGTCCGCGACCGCGGCGTCCGAGGGCTTGCTGACCAGGACCCCGGCCACCAGCAACGACGCGGCGACCAGCGCTGCGGCGACCACCAGGCCCCAGCCCGGGACGAGCGGCAGGTCGCGCCGGCGGTCCCTCTCGGTGACCGTCTGAGGAACGGTTCGATTCATCAGGTGGGAGAGGCGACTGCGGGGCCTCGCGAGCAAGCTCGCTTCGGTCTCGCTCCGGTCTTTCCGCCGAGGCTTCGCCTCGTCGGAGCGTTCTCGCTCGAGCTCCGCGTCGTACGCGGCTCGGCGATCGGGGTCGAGGAGGACCTCGGCCGCCTGGTTGAAGACGCGGAAGCGCCGGTCGGTCGGGTCGAGGTCGGCGACGGCCCGGCGCCAGGAGGTCCGGATCTCGTCGTTGCTCGCGGTGGGCTCGACGTCGAGGACGTCGTACCAGTTGGCGTTCATCGGGCCATCACCGTCCGGTCACGGGCTGGTAGTCGTCGACGAGCCAGCTGCCGTTGATCTTGTCGAGGCTGACCCGCAGCCGGAACGGCGCGGGCTCACCGGCGGAGACGCGCTGGCCCCGGCGGTTCTTCACGGTCTGGCTGATCGAGCCGGCGACCAGTACCTGGGCGGAGTCGCTGTCGATCACCTCCACGCCGGTCGAGAACACCGCGCAGGTGCGATCGAGCCCGTAGTTCTTCACGCTCTGCTCGGCGACCGGCACGGTCTGGTCGAACGACGCCGCGAACTTCGGCGTGATCACGGCCTTCACCCGGGAGCGGTACTCCGGCATCTGGCCCTGCCCGTCGAGCAGGGACGGCCCGTAGGTGTTGACCCGCATCACGAACTGCTGGGTGGTGCTCATCACCGCCTCGCGGTCGTTCTGCAGGTCTCCCGCGCTGCCGGTCCGGTGGGACTTGAGCACGGCGATCCAGGCCAGGGAGGCGACCAGGGCGAGCGCGAGGACGCCGAGCAGGATCAGGCGGAAGAGGGCGGATCGGGGCGACGAGCCCGGTGGGGTCACGTCGTCCATTCTCACCTCCGGCCGTTGGTCAAGGGCTGGAGCAACAACCATTTCCATGTCTCCTCTCCGAGCGATGCCGGGGCGGGGCTCCCGGGGTCGGCCAGTCGAGAGGGGACCCGAGGCCCCCACGTCAGGCGCTGGGTGGTGGGGTCGTACGACGCCACCGGGACGCGGTAGGCGGCCCCGGGGCGGTTGCTGGGTGCGTGCTGGGCGCCCCGAGGATCGGACTGCGACCCGGGCTCGGTGCAGCCGGCCTTGGTGTTCATCGGCCGGTTGGACCCGTCCTGCGGCGGCCGGGTGTCGGTGCTCTGGTAGCCGCCGTGGCACACCGGCGGGTCGTTGGTCAGCACCATGCCGAAGTGGGCGTCGTACAGCCCGGTCTCCGGCGACTTCGAGACGACGGAGAAGCCGCCCTCGACGACGTAGGGGTAGAGGACCAGGACCTGCCGGAGGCCGGGCAGGTGCTTGACCACGATGTCGCCGGTCGTGACCAGGTTGTTGATCAGGCTGGCCAGGTCGACCTTGTTGTCGTCGAGGAAGGTGCGCAGCTGGGTCGCGGTGACCGAGCCGCTGTCGATGACCCGCCGCAGGTCGCGATCGTGTCCGGCGAGGGTGCCGGAGAACAGCGAGAGGTCACGGGCGAACGAACGGATGGCGTCGGCCGACGCGATCTGGCCGTGGAGCACGGTGTTGCCGTCGCGGATCAGCGCGGTGGTCACGTCGAAGTTGCGGTTGGCCTCGTGGATGAAGGCGGTGCCGGTGTCGATGATCCGCTGGAGGTCCTGGCCGGTGCCGCCGAACGCCGTACCCAGCTCGTGCACGGTGGTGCGGAGTGACCGCCGGTTCACCGACTCGACGGTGTTCGAGATGTCCGCCAGCAGCTTCTGGGTCGGCAGCGGCGTCCGGGTGTCGTCGCGGGCGATCTGCGACCCGTTGTGCAGGTAGGGCCCGTTGTCGGTCTGGGGTTGGAGGTCGACGTACTGCTCGCCGACCGCCGACCGGTTGCCGACCACCGCCAGAGAGTCAGCGGGGATCTTGTCGTCCCATCCGCGGTCGATGTCGAGGTAGGCGTCGACCCCGTCGTGGGTCAGCACGAGCTTCTGGACCTGCCCGATCCGCACGCCACGGTAGGAGACCAGGCCGCCGGCGTACATGCCACCGGAGTCCTGGAAGTGCGCCACCACGGTGTACGACGTGGAGTAGAAGAGCCGGTTCAGCTGGGCGTACTTCGCCCCGACGAAGCTCACCCCGAGCAGGGTGATCAGGGCGAAGATCGCCAGCTGGATCTTGGTACGTCGCAGGATCACCGGCTCATCACCATCCCGGGCACGAGCAGGTCGACCAGCGCGGGGTCGTACATCCGCGTCAGCTGGCGCATCGTGGGACCGCGTGGCCCGAACGCCGTCCGCTGGACGCCCACGGGCCCGGCGCCACCGAGCAGGGTCGGGAGCAGGCTGGTCGGGATGCTGAGCGAGGGCAGCGGGCCGTTGGTCGGGATGCTGGGCAGCGAGTTGAGCACCTGGCAGACCGGGTTGTCGTTGTTCTTGTGCTTCTTGCACTTCGCGATCAGGCGCAGCAGCTCCTGCGGGTCGCCGAGGACCTTCTGGCAGGCGGCGCTGGTGATGTCACCGCTCTGCAGGCACTTCGCCACGTCGCCGAGGATCTTGGTGATCTCCGAGGTCGGCAGGCTCGTGGGCAGCTGGGTGGGCAGCGTCGGCAGCTGCGTCGGCAGGCCGGTGGGGATCGGCAGGCTGCCGTTCTGGTCGAGCGACAGGTCGAGCTTGATCGACAGGTTGGTGTAGTCGCCCATCTGCAGGTTGCGCGCGACCTGCGGGTCGCGGCCGACCACCTCGTCGACGAACGGATAGGTGAGCGCGACGTTGAACGCGTTGACGAAGTCGCTGCCCGAGGCCTGCAGCTGGCTGAGCACCGGGTTCAGCTGGCGGAGGGTCTCGATGGTGGCGTCCTTGGACAGGTTGATCACCCGGGTGCCGACGCCGCTGAGGTGCGCGAGCGCCTTGAGCATCCGCACGAGGTCGTGGCGCTGGGTGTTGATCGAGTGCAGGGCGCCCGGCAGCTCCTCGAGCGTCGAGTCGATGGTGTCGCGTTGCCGGTTCAGGGACGTCGAGAGGCGGTCGAGGGCGTCCAGGGCCTGGACGATGTCGTGCTTGTGCCGGTCGAGCTGGCCGCTGAAGTCGCGGATCTGGTGGAGCACCGACCGCGCCTCGCCCTCGCGCCCGTGCAGGGTCTTGTTCAGCTCGCGGGTGATCGTCTGGAGCTGACCGACCCCACCGCCGTTGAGCAGCAGGCTCAGCGCGCCGAGCACTTGCTCGACCTCGGGGTTCTGGCCGGTGTGGGCCATCGGGATGACGTCACCGGACTGGAGCGGGTTGGGGCTCGGGTCGGACGGCGCGGCCAGCTCGACGAACTTCTCGCCCAGCAGGCTGGTCTGCTGGATCGTGGCGACCGCGTTGCCGGGCAGCTTCGTGTCGTTGCGCAGCTGCATGGTGACGTCCGCGTGGTAGCCCTGCAGCGAGACGTCGGTGATCTTGCCGACGGTCACGTCGTTGACCTTGACCGTCGAGTCGGGAACCAGGTCGAGCACGTCGCGGAACTGCGCGTGGACCGTGATCGGGTTGCTCCCGACGTCAGGGCCACCGGGGAGCGGCAGCTTGTAGACGTCGAAGGAGCACCCGCCGAGCACCAGGGCCGCGGCGAGCAGGGCGACGACCGCCCGGACGGCCGATCGGAGGGAAGGACGCGCGTGGGTCATCGGCCTGCCTCCACGAGTCCGCCGAGGGTCGGGTCCTGATGCTGGATCGCCGTACGGCGCGAGGACGGGCCGCCGAGCGCACCCGGCCGGTTCTTCCCGAGGATCTGTCGGATCGCGTCGCAGGCCTGCCCGCCTTGGTTGGCCTGGTCGAGGATGCTGCACAGGAACGTCGAGGGGTCCGACGTGATCTGGTGCCCGAGCTCGCCGATGTTGGCGCGGGTGTCGAGGGTGCCGGCCTGCGGGTTGTAGGTCAGCGCCAGGTTGTTCAGCGCGAGCGGGGCGTCCTGAAGGGTCTCGGCGAGCGCCTTGCGCTGCTTGACCAGGATCTGGGTGACGTCGTCGAGGCCGCGGATGTTCTTGCCGAGGATCTCGCGGTTGTCCCGCACGAAGCCCGACACCTGCTTCAGCGCGATGCCGAGGTTGTGCAGCGAGGCCGCCAGGTCACCGCGCTCCCCCTTCAGCATCCCGGAGACCTGCGCCAGGGACTGGTTGAAGGAGCGCACCGTGTGGTCGTTGCGGGCGAGGGTGCGGACGAAGCCCTCGAGCTCACGGACCGAGCCGAAGAGGTTGTCCTTGTTGTCGGCCAGGGTGCCGCTGAGCTTGCTGAAGTCCTTGATGGTCTGGTGGAACTTCGCACCCTGGCCGCCGAAGTTGGCCGCTGTGGTGTCGAGCAGGTCGGTCAGCGCGCCCTTCTGGTTCGCGCCGTTCGGGCCGAGGGCGGTGGTGAGGCCGTCGAGGCTGGAGTAGATCTGGTCGAGCTCGAGCGGAACCGCCGTCCGGTCCTGCTGGAGGGTCGCGCCGTCGGCCAGAGCCTGCCCACCGGAGTACGCCGGCGTGAGCTGCACGAAGCGGTCGCCCACGATCGACGGCGAGATGATCACGGCCTTGGCGTTCGCCGGGATCGAGACCTTCGGGTCGTAGTGCATCTTCACGATGACCTGGGTGCCCGACGGCGTCACCGAGTCGACCTTGCCGATCGGGACACCCAGGACGCGAACGTCGCTCCCGACGTAGAGCGAGACCGTGCGCGGGAAGTCCGCGGTCAGGGTCTTCTGGTCGCCACCACCGAAGACGAACGTCACCAGCGAGGCGATGACCAGCGCGGCGACCACCAGCGGCACCAGGAGCTTGGCGAGGAGGTTCATGTCAGCCACCCACCTGGGGGACCGGCGGCAGGTTCTGGATGTAGGTGTCGAACCACGGCCCGTTGCCGAGGGTGTTGGCGAAGACCCGGTAGAAGGGCCCGAGCAGCCGGATGCTCTGGTCGATGTTGTCGGAGTTCTTGTTCAGGACGTCGACGACGGCACTCAGGTGGGTCAGCGCGGGCTTGAGGTCGCCCCGGCTCTGCCTGACCAGCTTGGTCAGTGCGACCGACAGCTGCGACGTCGAGGTCAGCAGGTTGTGCACCGCCTGCCGGCGCTTGACCAGGGCCTTGAACAGCACGGCCGAGTCCTGCATCAGGCCGACGATGTCCTGGTCGCGGGCGTTCAGCGTGGTCGTCACGCTGCGGAGGTTCCCCAGCAGGGTGCCGATCTGTTCGTTGCGGGCGGCGAGGTTGCTCGACAGCGCCGACACCCCGGTCAGCGCCTTGCGGAAGTTCTGCGGAGTGTTCCGGGTCAGGTCCGCCAGCGTCGTCAGGCTGCGGGCGAGCTGGTGGGTGTCGATCTGCTCCGACGTGCGGGCGAGGCCCGAGAACGCCTGCACCACGTCGTACGGTGAGGACGTGCGCGAGACCGGGATCTCGCTGCCCTCCTTCAGCTGGCCACCGCCGGCCGGCTCGAGCGAGAGGAACATCGCGCCGAGCAGCGTCTTCACCTTGATCGCGGCCCGGGTGTCGGCGCCGAAGTCGGCACCGGAGTCGATCCGGAACGCGACCTTCACGTGGTCGCCGTCCAGCGAGACCGAGTCGACCTTGCCGACGCGGACCCCGGCGATCCGGACCTCGTCGTTGGCCTTGAGCCCACCGGCCTCGCTGAAGTCGGCGTAGTAGGTGTTGCCGCCGCCGATGACCGGCAGCTTCTCGGCGTTGAAGGCGAGCAGGATCAGGCCCAGCACGACGGCGAGGCTGATCGCCCCGACCACGACGGGGTTGCGCTCACGGAAGGGAGTGCTCATCCGAGATTGCACCTCGAGGATCCGGTGTTGTAGGCGACCGGCACCGCGGTCTTGCCGATGCGGATCTGGCCGGTGAAGTTGCAGAGGTAGAAGTTGAACCACGAGCCGTAGATGGCGGTCCGGCCCACCTTGGTCAGCTTGATCGGCAGCACCTGCAGGGCCCGGTCGATCTCGGGACGTCCCTTGTCGAGGTTGGCCGCGAAGCCGCGCAGGTGGTGGATGTCGGAGACGAACGGCTGCCGGATCCCCGAGACCAGGTCGGCCGTCTGCACCGACAGGTTGGAGATCTGGTCGAGGGAGCCGAGGATCGCGCCGCGGTCCTTCTTCAGTCCGCCGACGAACTGCTGGAACGTCGTGATCAGCTGGTTGAGCTGACGGTTGCGCCTGCCGACGTGGTCGAGCACGGAGTTCAGGTTGGTGATCAGCTGGCCGATGACCTGGTCGCGGTCGGCGAGGGTCTGGGTGATGGACGCCGTGTGGGCGAGCATGTCGTCGAGCGTCCCGCCCTGGCCCTGGAAGACCTGGATGATCTCGTAGGACAGCTCGTTGACGTCGGCCGGCGACAGGGCCTCGAACAGCGGCTTGAACCCGTTGAAGAGGACGGTGAGGTCGAGGGCGGGCGACGTCTTCGACACCGGGATCGTGGCGCCCGGGGCGAGTACGCCGGTGCTCCCGATCTCGTTGGTCAGGGCGATGTACCGCTGCCCGACCAGGTTGCGGTAGCGGATGTCGGCGTGGGTCGACTGAGTCAGGGCGGTGTTGCTCTGCACGTCGAAGGTGACCATCGCGCGGGTTCGGTCGACGATCGAGATGCTCTTGACGTTGCCGACCTTCACGCCGGCGATGCGTACGTCGTCGCCCTTGACCAACCCGGTCGCGTCGACGAACTCCGCGCGGTAGGAGTTCGACGACCCGAAGCTGATGTTGCCGATGATGATCGCGAGCACGCCGGTGGCGAGCGCGGTCACCACCATGAAGATCAGCAGCTTGACCAGCGCCGACAGGGTCTTGGCGTCGAGGCGGGTCATCGGAGCGACACCTTCGCTCCGCGGGCCATCGGCCCGACCAGCAGGACGCCGAGGTCCGGGACGTCCTGGGGCGACTCGCCCAGCGAGGGACCGAGCAGGCTCTTGAGCAGGCTCATCTCGGCCGGCCCCCCGGCGTACCCGGTGCCGCGCGTGAAGCCCCGGCCGTACGGCGGAGCGACCCGGTCGGTGCCCTTGCCCGTGGGGCTGTTGACGCCGTCGTTGAAGTTCGGCTGGTGGCGCACGGGGTTCTGCTGGTTCCACGGCGGGTCGGGCAGGTGGAGGCAGTTGGGGCCGCGGTCGTCGCCGTACACCGGGGTGTCGGCGGTCGTGTAGCCGCGCGGCTGGTTGGGCAGGGTCTCGAGCACGATGTGCAGGGTGAACCCGCGGAACGCCCCCGCCTCGAGCTTGCCGGCGTTCACCAGGCCACCGAGCAGGCAGGGGTACTCCGGGGCGTAGCGGGCGAGCATCTGGGCCTGCGGCCGGCTGACCTGGCCGAGCCGGATGATGTTGTCGCCGTTCTGCCGGAGGAAGTCGTGGGCGGTGCCGGAGAACGCGGTGACGTCCGTGAAGAGCGTCTGCAGCTGCTGGTGGCGGTCCTCGAGGGTGCCGGTGGTCTTGATCGTGTTGCGCAGGATCTGGCCGATCTCCGGCATCACGTCGGCGTACGTGTTCGAGACGCGGGTGGTGAGCCGCAGGTCGGCGACGATCTGCGGGATCTGGGGGTTGATCCGCTTCAGGTAGTGGTCGACGGTCACCAGGTCGCGACCCAGCGCCTCGCCGCGGCCCTCGAGGGCGGTGGAGATCGCGTTCAGCGTGAGGTTGATGTCGGCCGGCTGGACGGTGCGCAGCAGCGGGTAGAGGTCGGCCAGCACCTTCTGGACCTCGACCGGGACGTTCGTCCGGGTGATCGTCGTGCCGGGTCTCAAGGAGGTCGGGGCGGGCTTGTCGCCGGGGACCACCAGCGACACGTACTTCTCGCCGAACAGCGTCTTCGGCACGATCGCGCCGGTGACGTTGCTCGGGATCGTGTGCATCTGGCTGGGGAAGATCCCGAGCCGGACCTTCGCCCCCTGGTCGGTCGCGGTGAACCCGAGCACCTGTCCGACGATGACGCCTCGGATCTTCACGTCGGCCCGCTCGGGCATCTGCAGCCCGATCGTCGGGGCATCCAGGGTCACCTCGTCGAAGTGGGTGAACTTCTGGGTGAAGACCCCGTAGGTCAGCCAGACACCTGCCAGCAGGAGGCAGATGAAGAGGATGCCCAGGGCCTTGAGCTTCAGCGTCGCCATCAGCCGGCCAGCCTCACCGTCGTCGACGCACCCCAGATCGCCATCGAGAGGAAGAGGTCGATGACGTTGATCGCGACGATGCTGGTGCGCACCGCCTTGCCCACCGCGACGCCGACGCCGGCGGGGCCGCCCGAGGCGTTGTAGCCGTAGTAGCAGTGGATCAGGATCACGGTCACCGCGAACACCAGGACCTTGCCGAACGACCAGAGCACGTCCTCGGGTGGCAGGAACGTCTTGAAGTAGTAGTCGTAGGTGCCGGTGCTCTGCCCGAAGAACTGGGTGACGGTCAGCCGCGTCGCGAAGTACGACGACAGCAAGCCCACGACGTACAACGGGACGATCGCGATCAGGCCGCCGACGATGCGGGTGCTGACCAGGAACGGCAACGACGGGACCGCCATCACCTCGAGCGCGTCGACCTCCTCGGAGATCCGCATCGCGCCGAGCTGGGCGGTGAAACCGCAGCCGACGGTGGCGGCCAGGGCGATACCCGCGACCAGCGGCGCGATCTCGCGGGTGTTGAAGTACGCCGACACGAACCCGGAGAACGCCGCGGTGCCGATCTGGTTGAGGGCGGCGTACCCCTGGAGGCCGACCTCGGTGCCGGTGAAGAAGCACATCGCCGTGATCACGCCGACGGTGCCGCCGATGACGGCCAGCGCGCCCGAGCCGAGGGTGACCTCGGCGAGGATGCGCAGGATCTCCTTCTTGTAGCGGACCACGGTCTTCGGGGTCCAGGCGAGGGCGCGCAGGAAGAACGCGAGCTCGCCCCCGAGGTCGTCGAGGGTGCGGAGCGGCTTCTCGTAGACCGCCTTGATGTTCGCCATCGTCGGCCGCCTCAACCCGTCTTCGGCGGGACGAGCTGGAAGTAGATCGCGCTCATCACGAAGTTGACGACGAACAGCAGCATGAAGGAGACGACGACCGACTCGTTGACCGCGTCGCCGACGCCCTTCGGCCCACCACCGGCGTTCATGCCCTTGTACGACGCGACGATCGCCGCGATCAGGCCGAACACCAGGGCCTTGGCCATGCCTTGGTAGAGGTCGGGCAGCTGAGCCAGTGCTGTGAAGCTGGCGATGTAGGCGCCGGGGGTACCTCCTTGCAGGACGACGTTGAAGACGTATCCGCCGGCGACGCCCACGACGCTGACGAGCCCGTTCAGGAAGACCGCGACGAGCATGCAGGCGAGCACCCGCGGGACGACCAGGCGCTGGATGGGGTCGATGCCCAGCACCATCATCGCGTCGAGCTCCTCGCGGATCTTGCGGGCGCCGAGGTCGGCGGCGATCGCCGAGCCGGCCGCACCGGCGATCAGGAGGGAGGTCGCGATCGGCCCCGCCTCACGGACGACCGCCAGCACCGACGCCGAGCCGGTGAACGACTGCGCGCCGAACTGCTTGATCAGGCCGCCCACCTGCAGGGCGATGACGGCGCCGAACGGGATGGCGACCAGAGCGGTCGGGATGATCGTGACCGAGGCGATGAACCAGGCCTGCTGGACGAACTCGCGGAACTGGAAGGGACGACGGAACATGCCGCGCCCGACGTCGAGGCCGAAGGCGAAGAGCTTGCCGGCGGTGCCGATGGGCGCGAGGACGCGCGAGGCGGTGATGGAGGCCACGGGTCACGCACCCGGGCTCATCGACATGTTCTCCGCGAAGGAGCCGGGCGGAGGCGTGACGCCGTTCTCACGGCACCACTCGCCGGGTGGGCGCTGGCTACGGCGCGGGATCCCGTTGGAGGGCTCCTGCTGGAGCGGGATCGGCGGCAGCGGCGGGAGCTCCTGGCCCTTCTCCGCCTCGAGCTCGTCGGCGTCCTTCTCCTCCGACATCCCGATCGGCCCGATGGTCTGGGCGTTCAGGAACTGGCGTACGACCGGCTCCTCCGAGGACAGCAGCATCTCGCGAGGGCCGAACATCGCGAGGTGGCGGTGGTAGAGCAGGCCGATGTTGTCGGGCACCGTGCGGGCGGTGTTGACGTCGTGGGTGACGATGAGGAACGTCGCGTCGATCTGGGCGTTGAGGTCGATGATCAGCTGGTTGAGGAACGACGTACGGACCGGATCGAGGCCGGAGTCGGGCTCGTCGAACAGCACGATCTCGGGGTCGAGCACCAGCGCACGTGCCAGGCCGGCACGCTTGCGCATGCCGCCGGAGATCTCTCCGGGCAGCTTGTCCTCGGCGCCCAGGAGGCCGACCAGGTCCATCTTCTCCATCACGATCGCGCGGACCTCGGACTCGGACTTGCGGGTGTGCTCGCGCAGCGGGAAGGCGACGTTGTCGTAGAGGTTCATCGAGCCGAACATCGCGCCGTCCTGGAACAGCACGCCGAAGAGCTTGCGGATCTCGTAGAGCTGGCGCTCGGGGCAGGTCGTGATGTCGACGCCCTCGATCACCACGCTGCCGCGGTCGGGCTTGAGCAGCCCGATCAGGGTCTTCAGCAGGACGGACTTGCCCGTGCCGGACGGGCCGAGCATTACGCAGATCTCTCCGGCGGGGACGGTCAGGGTGACGTCTCCCCAGATGAGCTGGTTGCCGAAGGACTTCGTCAGACCCTCGATCTGGATCTCCACACCCATGGGTCTGCTGCCTCCCAAATGTCAGCCGGCCAACGCGGGGCTCGTTGCCTTGCTACCGGTGTCAACGTCACCGCCGCCGAGAAGTTACGCGGGAGTCACCTTCGTCCATGACCGGTCGAGCAGGGTGCGGGCAGGAGAAGGGCCTCCAGGAACTGACGGCGAGGGTCATGGCCGGTGCGCCTGGGTTCACCGACCTCACCGTCGTCGCCTCATGGGCGCCCCAGGACGTGGGTTCCTCAGCCGTCCTCGTCCCCGTGGCTTCACCGAGAACGACGAAGGTGGGTGCCCCTTCCGGGAGCACCCACCGCGGGTCGTGCTGGTCAGGCAGTCGTCACGACAGGGTGACGGTGGCGCCGGCGCCCTCGAGGGCTTCCTTCGCCTTCTCGGCAGCTTCCTTCGTGACGTGCTCGAGAACCGGCTTGGGCGCGGCCTCGACCAGGTCCTTGGCCTCCTTCAGGCCGAGGGAGGTCAGGGCGCGCACCTCCTTGATGACGTTGATCTTCTTGTCACCGGCCGCCTCCAGGATGACGTCGAACTCGTCCTGCTCGGCGGCCTCGTCGGCAGCAGCGCCGCCGGCGGCACCGGCCGGAGCGGCGGAGGCGACGGCGACCGGAGCGGCCGCGGTCACGCCGAAGGTGTCCTCGAACTGCTTGACGAACTCACTGAGCTCGATCAGCGTCATCTCCTTGAACGCGTCGAGCAGCTCGTCGGTGTTGAGCTTCGCCATGGTGGCGTTTCCTTCCAATCTGAGGTCCGGGCGAGGGTGTCTCGACCGGACCGAGGGTTTCCAGGTGGTGTTCCGGGGCCTTGTTCAGGCCTCGGAGGACTCGGTCTCGGTGTCGGCGGCCTCCGCGGTTACCTCCGCGGGGGTGTCGCCGGCGTCCTCGGCCGGGGTGTCCTCGACAGCGGTCTCCGTGTCGGCAGCGGCCTCGTCGGTGGAGGCCTCCGGAGCCGGAACCGCTGCAGCCTCGACTGCCGGGGTGCCCGCACCACCTGCGAGGATCGAGGGGTCCTGCTCGGCCTTCGCCTGGAGCGCACCGGCGAGCCGGGCGACCTGGGCGATGGGGGCGTTGAGCAGGTAGACGGCCTGGCTGAGCGACGCGAGCATCGCGCCGGCCAGCTTGCCCAGGAGCACCTCGCGCGACTCGAGGTCGGCCAGCTTGGCGACCTCCTTCGCGTCGAGAGGCTTGCCGTCCAGGACGCCACCCTTGATCACGAGGGTGGGGTTCGCCTTGGCAAAGTCACGCAGGCCCTTCGCCGCCTCGACGACGTCGCCCTTGATGAAGGCGATCGCGGTCGGTCCGGTGAGGAGGTCGTCGAAGCCGTCGATCCCCGCATCCTTCGCGGCGAGCTTGGCCAGCGTGTTCTTGACCACGGCGTAGTTGGCGTTCGCACCGAGGGAGCGCCGCAGTTCCTGCAGCTGCTTCACGGTGAGACCGCGGTACTCGGTCAGCACAGCGCCGGCGGAATCGTTGAACGAGTCGACGATCTCCGCAACGGCGGCCTGCTTCTCTGCCCGCGCCATGGGTCTCCTTCCGATGGACGAGACCCCGGCCCGAAGGCCCGGCAAGACGAACGCCCCGGGCGCAGGCCCAGGGCGTGGATCGCACCGCAATGATGAGGGTGCCGCTCTGTTACCTGCGCGGGTCGTCCGCTTCGCGGAGTCTTCGGCCACGCCTGCGGGACAGACGCGACGACCAGCGGTCTCTGGTTACGAGGAGCACACTACGACCTGCCGGCACGCGGACCAAAATCGGCGGGGCGACGCCCAGCGCTCAGATCATGACGCGGAAATAGGTAAATTCGGCCGCACAATGCTCCGATCGCGACGACCAGGCTGCTACGGTCCTTGGCACTGAGACGGTGTTCCCCACCTCCCATGACGCGATTGACGCGAACGGGCCAGGTGGTCTGGTCCAGAAGCCAGTGCATTTGGCGGATCTTTACCGGCACAGGTCTGATCCATGCTTCCATCTTCTCCATGGACTACAAGTTGACCTCGCTGTCGGCCGTCCTCGAACGCGCGGACAGCCGGCTACGCAGCCCGGACGGTGGCGTCCGCTTGTGGCCGACCGGTTTCCCCCTGCTCGACGACGCGATCGGTGGCGGCTTCCGATCCGGGACGCTGAACCTCATCGCCGGACCCCAGGGCCAGGGCAAGACGATGTTCGCGCTCCAGGCCGCCCGCGCCGCGGTGAAGACCGGCCGCTCGGCCGTCTTCTTCTCCTACGAGCTCGAGGCAGACGCCCTGACCCAGCGGCTCGTGGCCATGGAGGCCGGCGAGATCGACGCCTACGAGGCCCCCAGCCTCAGTGAGGTCCGCTCCATCTTCGAGGGCACGTCCGGCGGCGCCGGCGGCCTCATCGAGCGGATGGCAGCGACTCCCCGCGGCATCGGCACCCAGGCCCTGGTCAACGTCAGCGAGTACGCCGACCGCCTGGTCGTGCACCGTTCCACCGCTACCCACACGGACATCACGGAGATCAACGACACGATCAAGAAGGTCATGGGGAACACCGGAGAGTCCCCGCTGATCGTCGTCGACTACCTCCAGAAGGTCGCGATGCCACTGAGCGACCTCGGCGAGGAGGAGCGGATCACCCGCATCACCGAGCAGCTCAAGGACGTCGCGATCGAGTTCGACGCCCCGGTCTTCGCGGTCGCCGCGATGGACCACGAGGGCCTCGAGCCCGGCGCCCGGATGCGCACCCGCCACATGCGCGGATCGACGGCGCTGTCCTACGAGCCCGACGTCGTGCTGATCCTCGGGACCAAGTCCGACCTCGTCGCGCGTCACCACCTGATGTACGGCGGCCAGAACGCCGAGCACTTCAAGGACTGGTCGGTCCTCACCGTCGAGAAGAACCGCTCCGGCAGCGGGGGCGCCGAGATCGAGTTCAAGAAGCGGTTCGACCAGGGTCGGTTCGAGGCGAACGGCAACGTCGTCACCGAGAAGCTGGTCGACGAGCGCGTCTACGTCGAGTAGGCCGCACCCCTGGCTCTTCTGGGCCAGGACCATCGACACCGAGGAAAGGCCCGGCCACCCTGAGGGTGGCCGGGCCTTTCTGGCGCTGATCCGGAAGGGCGAGGTTCCGGGGAACGCGGACGTTCCGGGTTTCTCTCCTCGAGCAGAAGCTCGCGCCCGAGCGAAGCTCGGTCGCTGGCGGCGTCAGCTCTCGTCGGGCTCCGACACGTTGCGCGTGCGGTTCGGGTCGACCTGGACGCCCGGGCCCATGGTCGTCGAGACCGTGACCTTGCGCAGGTAGCGGCCCTTGGAGCTGCTGGGCTTGAGCCGCAGCACCTCCTCCAGCGCTGCGGCGTAGTTCTCCGCGAGCTGGGTCTCGGAGAACGACGCCTTGCCGATGATGAAGTGCAGGTTGGCGTGGCGGTCGACGCGGAACTCGATCTTGCCGCCCTTGATGTCCGAGACGGCCTTCGCGACGTCGGGCGTCACGGTGCCGGTCTTCGGGTTGGGCATCAGGCCTCGGGGGCCGAGGACGCGGCCGAGCCGGCCGACCTTGCCCATCATGTCGGGCGTCGCGACGACGGCGTCGAAGTCGAGCCACCCGCCGTTGACCTTGTCGATCAGCTCGTCGCCACCGACGATGTCGGCGCCGGCCTCGCGGGCGGCGTCGGCCTTCTCGGCGTTCGCGAAGACCAGCACCCGAGCGGTCTTGCCGGTGCCGTGCGGCAGGTTGACGGTGCCGCGCACCATCTGGTCGGCCTTGCGCGGGTCGACACCCAGGCGCATGACGACGTCGACGGTCTCGTCGAACTTCTTCTTGCTGGTGTCCTTGGCGATCTTGATCGCGGCGTACGGCGAGTGGAGCTCGTCCTGGTCGAACGTCTCGGCCGCGGCGCGGTAGGTCTTGCTGCGCTGCATGGTGTTCCTACTTTCGGAAGATGTGGTCGTCGGGCCAGCGCGGCCCTGCCACGGGGTGCGTTGTGCTTGGCGCCCTGGTGTCGAGACGGCCGCGGTGCGACCTCCTCGACCAGCGGCGAGGATCAGTCGGTGGTGACGCCCATCGAGCGGGCGGTGCCTTCCACGATCTTCATCGCGGCGTCGATGTCGTTGGCGTTGAGGTCGGGCAGCTTGGTCGTCGCGATCTCGCGGACCTGGTCCTTGGTCAGCCGGCCGACCTTCTCCTTGTGCGGGACGCCGGAGCCCTTCTGCAGGCCGGCGGCCTTCTTGATCAGCTCGGCAGCCGGCGGCGTCTTCGTGATGAAGGTGAACGACCGGTCCTCGTAGATGGTGATCTCGACCGGGATCACGTTGCCGCGCATCGACTCCGTCTGGGCGTTGTACGCCTTGCAGAAGTCCATGATGTTGACGCCGTGCGGGCCGAGCGCCGTGCCGACCGGCGGCGCCGGAGTCGCGGCGCCCGCCTGCAGCTGCACCTTCACCAGGGCAGCGATCTTCTTCTTCGGAGGCATTGCTTGTCTCGTGTCCTTCTGGGTTGTACGTCGTGGTCATCGCGAGCCGGACCGGCCCTGCCACCTGGATGTTGCGGGTCGCCCGTGCTGCTGGGCAACCGGACCATTCTGGTCCGTTCTCCCCGAGAAACGAAATCGAACGCGGGCAGCCACGCCCGACAGGGTCTCGACACGCGCATCGCGCCCTCGTGCCTCGGGCGCGGCGCTTGCTCGACCTCGCTCGGTTCCGACCGTGGGGCTCCGCCCCGCGGTCAGACTCGCTGAACCTGGCTGAAGCTGAGCTCGACCGGGGTCTCCCGGCCGAAGATCTCCACCAGCGCCTTGACCCGCTGGGCCTCGGCGTTGATCTCGGTGATTGTGGCGTGCAGCGTGGCGAACGGACCGTCGACGACCATCACCGAGTCGCCCTCGCCGAAGTCAGCGACCTCGACCGGCTTCTTGGTCGCGGTCGCGGTGCCGCCACCGCCGGAGCCGGCACTGCCGGCCGGCGCTTCGGCCGCGGCGACGACCGCCGGGGCCAGCATGTTCTCGACCTCGGTCATGCTCAGCGGCACCGGCTGGTGGGCCTGGCCGACGAAGCCGGTGACCGAGGGGGTGTGGCGGACGGCCGCCCACGACTCGTCGGTGAGGTCCATCCGGACCAGCACGTAGCCGGGAAGAACGGTGCGCTTGACCATCTTGCGCTGGCCGTTCTTGATCTCCGCGACCTCCTCGGTGGGGACCACGATCTCGTGGATGTAGTCCTCCATGTTGAGGGAGACGATGCGGTTCTCGAGGTTCTGCCGGACGCGGTTCTCCATGCCGTAGTAGGTGTGCACGACGTACCACTCACCCGGCTTGGCCCACAGCTCGCGACGGAACTCCTCGAGCGGGTCGTCCTCGTCGGGCTCGGCGTCGTCGGTCTCGGCGTGGTCGGTCTCGTCGGTGACGTCCGCGGCGTCGTCGGGCTCGGCGTCGTCGGGCTCGGCGTCGTCGGTCTCGGCGTCGTCGGTCTCGTCGGTGACGTCCGCGGCGTCGGCGTCCACGACGTCGTCGGTGGCCTCTTCCTCGGCCTCGTCGACCGGC
>Ga0268266_10002829_pt1 | contig 18098 bp, 12 predicted proteins | sample KBSS13metaG_FD_190356 | JGI IMG/M metagenome (GOLD analysis project Ga0268266, IMG submission 190356) | Switchgrass rhizosphere microbial communities from Kellogg Biological Station, Michigan, USA - KBS S1-3 metaG (SPAdes) (version 2) | ecosystem: Host-associated > Plants > Roots > Rhizosphere...
ATTGGCAATCCCGGGCCTGGATATGGCGATCTGTTGCACCGCCCTCTTCTGGCTGACGGTCTCACGGCTCCGATCTGCCCCTCCTGCCCGATTCAGCCCAAGGCCACCCGAAATTATGATGGCCTCGAATTGAGAGTAAGCAAGACTGTAGGGAGTCGATGGTTTGTCAATGCCTTTTATACGTACAGCAAATTGACGGGTAATTATCCCGGCCTTACCAGCACGAACATCACCGATGGTAGCGGCGGTCGGCAGAGCCCCAACAACAACCGGTCTTTCGACCAGCCGCAGATGCAGTTCACAGCGCATGGTAAGCCCTTCGGCGGGCCACTTCCGACCGATCGGCCAAATGCGTTCCAACTGTTTGGAGCGTATCGGCCAAGCTGGTTCCACAGCGACTCAACGATTGGCCTTTCTCAATCGATCTTTCAGGGAACTCCAGTCTCAACCTGCTGGCCCACGCTCACGTCAACATCAAGCTGCCAGTTTGTTGAAGATCAGGGTAACTTCGTCAATCTGCACAGAGGCGCAAATGGTGATGTAGTTGTCGATAGCATCACACACGGCAAACGGACTCCTGCCTACACGCAGACTAATCTCAACCTCACCCATTACGTAAAGATCAGCAAAGACCACGAAAACCGCAGATTTGGAGGCGAAGTTAACTTTTACAATCTGCTGAATCAGCATGCCGCAACGTCTATCTATAACCTGCCGATCACCACTGCGACGTATCCAACAGACACAACAAACCCAACCAACTACGATTACAAGTCCCTGACATCGGGTTGGGACTATGTTGCCGTCAGCAATAGCGCGGGCGGTGGTCCAAACAATGCGGTGCCACAGTTGAAGACTGTTTCCAATCGGTATGGCCTTCCGGCTCTCTTCCAGTCGGCTCGCCAGATCCAGTTTAAGGTGGCGTACATCTTCTAAAGAGACGCCCTGATGAAAACGAGGACCGCGAAATGCGGTCCTCGTTTTGACTCAATCACAGGTAGGAGCATGGCAAATTCCCCAACAACTTTACGTGTCAAGCACTGTCACACCTAAATTCCTGAAACAAAGGCGATTATCCGCGCCGTTATGCTCACCCTGACTTGATACAATAGTTATAGAAATGAAAAGCGCTCTGAGCCAGCTCGGGGCGCTTCTGTTTGTTGAGTCAACCCTTTTTCCCTGAATACTTTGCAAGGGGGGATTATCCATTTTTACTGGATTTTTTACTTTTTAACTCTGTTTGGGCCTCGTAGTCCAAGCCTAAATGGAATAGATTGAATACTTTGCGCAAAAGTGAGGGGGAGGGTACAAAAGCCCGCTCACGGTGTACAGCAAGTTGCTGGCGTGGGAAGAAAACTTACTTACCCATCTTCAGGTCAATGTAGAACTGATTCTTGCTGTCGAAGGAGCTGATGGTCTTCACATCGCTCTTCTTGCTGTCGTGTTCAGCCCAGATCTCGTAGTCGGTATTCTGTGCGAGTTGTCCGAAGCGGTATTCGCCCTGGTCGTTCGCGATGAAGCTCTTTACCGAGCGCCCATCCTTGAGATACACAACCGCTCCCTTGATGGGGGCATTTTCATGGTCTGTTACTTTTCCCTGCACCACGCGCTGCACCGGACCGCGCTGTTGAGCTTCTGCCAGGCCAGTGAAGGTTACAGGCGCGATCGTGAAGGCGCAAACCGATGAGAGCGCCAAGGCTACTTTACCAATGTGGGAGGGAAGGAACTGGAAACCTTTCATAACTCCAGTATACGGATCAGACCTGAGAATGAATTATTCGTCTTCCTCTCCTGAAACATTGGAGACATCTTCGTCATCGTAGCCAGCCTCTTCGATTGGGGCCAGCTCGACTGGATCTGTCGAGACGACCTCGAGTTCTGCGCCGCATTCTCCGCATTGCACGGTTTCGCCTTCGTCCATTTCATCTTCGAGATCGAGGGGATTATCGCATTCAGGACATACCACAGCCATAGTGGGCCTCCGTACTGGAACGGAAATAATGACAGGATCCTTTTCTGAAGCCCTGTGTTCCGCCCCCGCTAATAATTTATCGACTGCTCTGGACGGGTCGTCAAGCACAACCCATCATTCTTAACTCGTTATTTTCTTTTCCGGTGCTTGCATCTGCTGCAGTCAACAGATTCGGCTCGAGCGATGTCGTGCATCGGCTTCCATCCGCCTCTTCCAGCAAATCTGAGTCCGGAAATCGGTGGGCCTTTCAAGCAGGAATGCTGCTCCGTGTGATGAAATAAAAAGGACGAGTCACTATGCGCCGGACCGGATCCATTCCGCTTGCTCTACCTTCCTTCGGGGGAGCCGTACGCCGGCTGATTCTATTGAATGTGGGAGCGTTTTTCGCACTTGCCATTCTCTCCTGGGTGTCGGGGCCCTTCAGCCGCCTGCTGACCTCACACCTTCTGTTTGAGCCTCTCGCAGTTGTTCGCGGTGAGTTATGGCAGCTGTTCACCTACTCTCTGATCAATCCGGGAATTCTGTCGATCGTCTTCAGCATGTTGACGTTATGGTTTACCGGGTCGCTGCTTGAGGGCAGTTATGGCAGCCGATGGTTCACTGAACTGTACTGGACCTCCGTTATCGGGGGGGCGGCGATTGCCTGTGTGATCTCGTTTACTCATCTACTAGGTCTTCGACCCGATGCAGTGGCAGTGGGGGTATGGGCGGGTGTTTTTGGCCTGCTCGTAGCGATCGCTATGCTTTTTGGGGATCAGGAATTTCTTCTCTGGTTTGTCGTTCGCATCAAGGCAAAATATCTGGTCGCGATCTACATTCTGATTGCTGTAGCGATCCTCCTGAAAGAAGCGGATAACTTCGGGGCTCTGGTGCAGTTATCGGGAGCCCTCTCCGGCTTTTTATTTGTGCGCTTTGCGCCTCGACGAGGCATCGTCTACGGGGCGACCGAACGCCTTTTTGGACTCCGAAATGCGTACTATCGATACAAGCGCCGTCGCGCGGCACGCAAGTTTGAGGTCTACATGCGGAAACAGAATCGCGAGGTCCACTTCGACAAAGATGGACGCTATATCGATCCTGACGAACGGCGTCGCGATCCAAACGATAAACGCTGGATGAATTAAAGTTTTTCTTCCCCGCAGGGTTGATAAAACCACGTCCGGCTCTATAATTGCGAAATTAGTTCTGACCTTAAAGACGTCCGCAGTCGCTGAGCTCTCCCCCGGGTCCGTAGGCAGTAACCTTCAGAAAATCCTGTCCTTGGCGTTTTAACCATTCAACAATGGCGCGTGTAAGTGTGTGCCATCTAAGGAGAATCGCCAACCTATGCCACGCACACTCCCCATGCTGGCTCTTATTGCTTTGTCCGCAACTACTTTTAGCTATGGACAGAGCTCGAATACTCGCTACACCATCGTGAAGCTCAGGGCTCCCAAGCCGCCTACGACGACTCCTACGGATCCGCCGCCGACGACGACGCCGACGGACCCCCCGACAACCCCAACAGATCCGCCTACGACTCCCACGGATCCGCCGACCACACCGACAGATCCACCAGTAACTCCTCCATCTCAGTCTGCTTGCAGTGCAATGGACCTCGGTACGGGTGCGAATCTGAACGGTTTCGTTCCCTTTAACGCCAACGATCCATGGCGGCAGAACATCGCCAACTCCCCAGTCGACGGGAACTCTGCAAACCTGGTCAACTACATCGGGGGCTCGCACCTGTACGCCAACTTCGGCGCGGGAACCTACGATGGCAACGTCATTGGCATCCCATATACGGTTGTGAGCGGCTCTCCCTTCACGACGGTTAACTACACACTCTACGGCGACGAGAGCGATCCGGGTCCCATGCCTATCGCAACCTCGACGCTGATGGAAGGCTCTCCAAACCCAGGGGACGGCGATCGTCACGTCCTTGTTTTGGACCGTGACAACTGCTGGCTCTATGAGCTCGGTGGATCATATCCACAGGGTGACGGAACCTGGCAGGCAGCAGCCGGAGCTGTGTGGGATCTGCTCAACGCCAACGCTCGACCGGCCCGCTGGACGTCAACCGATGCGGCAGGTCTTCCCGTATTCCCGGGTCTCGTGCGGTATGACGAGGTCGCAGCCGGTCATATCGATCATGCAGTTCGTATGACGCTTCAGCGCAGCCGTGCAGCTTTTGTTGCCCCGGCATCGCACTGGGCGGCGAACAACTCTGATCCGAGTGCGGCGGTCATGGGTATGCGCATGAGGCTCAAGGCAGACTATGACATCTCGTCGTTCCCCCCGCAGGCTAAGGTCATCCTTACTGCGCTAAAGAACTACGGCATGATCATGGCCGATAATGGAAGCAATCTGTTCCTGACCGGGGCTCCCGACGATCGCTGGAACAATGATGATCTCACTACGCTCAAGCAGGTACCTGCTTCGGCATTTGAGGTTATTCAGATGCCAGTCATTCAGACGGCAGCCAACCTGATTCAGGGAGTTGCTCCCAACATCACCAGCTTTATTGCCGATAACCTCACCGTTGCGGCCGGTACGGCCGTAACCCTGAGCTGGGCGGCCGATAATGCAAGCTACTACATCGTCTCGCCCGAGGTAGGTGCCGTGCGCGGTAACAGCGTCACGGTTCATCCCACGACGACAACCACGTATACGATCTACGCAACTAATCAATTTGACCGCAGCAGCAAGACCATCACCGTCAACGTGCAGTAGCTGTCGCAAAACACAACGTAACCAAGTGCCGCGCGTTGTATAACGCGCGGCACTTTCTTTTTAAAGAACGTCGAAGATGAAAAAACGGATCTCGCAAACCCCACAACGCGGATTGCAATCCAATGGTGCAGAGGTCAGACTTATGCAGACCAGAACTTTAGGTCATACGAACATCACTGTTGCTCCGGTAGTCTTTGGCGGTAATGTTTTTGGTTGGACAGTGGATGCTCCTGGTTCTTTTACTCTGCTCGATACCTTTGTGGATCGCGGCTTCAATTGCATCGATACTGCAGACGTTTATTCTCGCTGGCTACCCGGGAACAGAGGAGGGGAATCGGAGACCATTCTCGGAGATTGGTTCAAGCGTTCAGGTAAACGTGACAAGGTCGTCCTTGCTACGAAGGTTGGCATGGACATGGGAGATGGACGAAAGGGGCTTCGCAAACGGCATCTCCTCGAGGCCGCCGAAGCCTCATTGAGGCGCCTACAGACAGATCGCATCGACCTTTACCAGGCCCATCAAGATGACGAGACGATTCCAGCCCTGGAAACATTGGAAGCCTTCGATCAGTTGATCAAGCAAGGAAAGGTGCGTGCGATTGGGGCGTCCAATTTTAGTGGAATCCGTCTGACTGAAGTTATCGAGTGCGCATTGACGCAAAATTTGCAGGCCTATCAGACGTTGCAACCTGAGTACAACCTCTACAGCCGTCAGCAATACGAGACCGACCTTTCACCGATCGCAAAGAAATACGGGCTGGGTGTCATTACCTACTTCTCGTTGGCGAGTGGATTCCTGACAGGCAAGTATAAGAGGGAGGATGACACGAGAGGAGCCAATCGCGGGTCGCGGGTGCAGAGGTATTTTGACGAGCGGGGCAAGAAGATCCTGAAAGCCCTCGATAAGATGGCAGAGCAGACGGGCGCTCATCAGGCTGCTATTGCGCTGGCATGGCTGCTTGCCCAGTCGACTGTGACGGCTCCTATTGCCAGTGCCACCAATTTAAAGCAGCTTGAGACTTTGTTTTCAGCGGTGGAGTTGACGTTGAGTGAAGAGCAGATAAAGCTTCTCAACGAGGCGAGCGCTTACTAATCTTCGACTCATGTGGCCCCTTCAGGCGCGCGGAACAGCTATAGTCTCGTCTATGAAAACAAAATGGTTGCTGCCCGTTGGCGCCTTCTACATGTTCTCTGTGTCTGGTCTTCATGCGCAGGCTTGCGAGAAGCTATCGGCATTAAGCTCGTCGACTGTCTCAATTCAGATGGCACAGGCAGTTGCGCCAGACAGTTTTATGCCGTCCGCAGGCGAGAAGAAACTGGACCATCTCCCCGGTTTTTGCCGTATCTCTGCGGTTCTTCGGCCGACGCCGGACTCTGAGATCCACACTGAAATCTGGCTGCCGTCTTCTACGTGGAACGGAAGATATCTCGCGGTCGGGAGTGGCGGCTGGGGAGGTTCCATCGCTTACGGGGCCATGGCCGATGCGTTGCGAAGTGGCTATGCAACCAGTGCAACGGACGACGGTCACTCGGGTCCGAGCGCCAGCTTCGTCGTAGGACATCCGAAGAAGTTCATCGACTTTGCCTATCGAGCGGAGCATGAGATGGCCGTCGAAGCGAAGGCGATCATTCAGGCGTTTTATGGCCGCGCTCCCCAGTACTCTTACTGGAACGGATGTTCCGGAGGCGGCCGCGAAGGTTTATTGCAGGCGTACCGGTATCCGGATGCGTTCGACGGCATTATTGCGGGCGATCCAGCCGATATGCGCCGCAACGCATGGGCACTTTGGCTGGCGAGTAAGACCTTCAAGGATCCGAAAGACTACATTCCGCCAGCGAAGTATCCAATGATTCATCGCGCTGTGCTCGCCGCTTGCGACGCGAAAGACGGCGTGAAAGATGGTCTGATTGAGAATCCAACCACGTGCAGCGTTGACTTCAAGTCGCTCGAGTGCAAAAGCGGCGACGGCGCTGACTGTCTGACATCGAGGCAGGTGCATACGGCGGAGACAATCATCAGCCCTCTTTTCGACTCGAATGGCAAACAGCTTTTCCCACGGGTTGAGCCCGGCACAGAGCTGCGCTGGGCAAGGCTTGCCGGTGGTCCCGAGCCTGCTGAGCTCTTCTACGATCAGTTCCGCTATGTCGTCTATCAGGATGCCAATTGGGACTGGCACAGCTTCAATCTTGATCGGGACGCAGCGAAGGCGAATGCCGTGAACAAAGACGTCGATACGCTGGACCCACATCTTGAGGCGTTCGCAAAGCGCGGCGGAAAACTGCTGCTCTATCACGGTTGGGCCGACCAGCAGGTGGCGCCGGGCTCCACGGTCGAGTTCTATCAATCCCTACTCGACTTGAACCACGGAGATGCAGATTGGGTGAAGTTGTTCATGGTTCCGGGCATGGGCCACTGCTCCGGCGGCGAGGGTCCGGACACCTTCGACAAGATCGACGTGATGGTGGAGTGGGTCGAACAGGGCAAGGCGCCGGAAAAGATCGTCGCCTCTCATCGCACTGGGGGGAAAGTCGACAGAACCAGGCCACTTTGCCCGTATCCACAGGTGGCGAAGTACAAGGGTAGCGGAAGTACGGATGATGCTGCGAACTTTACTTGTTCAGCCAAGTAGCTGCTTCAGGCCACCCTTCGATAACGCATCACGTCGTCGAAGACAGGCATAGCCGCCAGCAACAGGAGAGCCGCTGCGAGTGGAAGCGTGAACAGGAAGCCCACATGCCTGAAACCAAGTGCGCCCGTCAGGCCGCCAATGAAGAACAGGCCGATCAGTGAGGTGAGGAGCCGTAGTTTCGCTAACTCAGCCGGAGAGACTACCTCAGCGTCTCGCCTAAAGACGGTGCTGATCACTCTGCCAAGAGCAATCCCGATGTCGGTGACCATGCCGGTAAGGTGCGTGGTGCGGATCACTGCGTCGGAGATCTTGGTGATGATCGCGTTCTGAAGGCCCATCGTGAAACAGAGCAGCATCACCACATCCAATACATGACCGCCGGAGAAGACTCTGCCTCTGATCCCGAAGACAACTAGAAGTACGGCTTCGATCAGTAGAGGGAGAGCATACTCGCTCTCAAGACGATAGAGACGCGCCCATCGCACCATCAGCGTCGTCAGGATGGCCCCTGTAAGAAAAGACAGCGCTGCACCAAGCCCAGCCAAAGCGAGAGGGACCCTTCCGATGGCCAGGTTGTCGGCCATTGCAGAGACGATACCCGACATATGGGAGGTGTACTGTCCCACAGCCAGCAATCCTCCTGCGTTCGTCGCTCCGGCGATGAACGCCAGATAGCGGGCGAGGTGCCGGTTGGCGATCTCTGTTCGCCGGCTCCCAGTCAGACGCCGCAGATAGAAGAGAGGCATCTAGGTCAGCTCCGTGCAGCAATCTTCAGGTGAAGCTCCTTCATCTGCTGCTCCGTCGCGGGGCTCGGCGCGTCGACCATCAGATCGATGGCCTTGGCGGTCTTCGGGAAGGCGATGACCTCGCGCAGGCTTGAGGCTCCTGCGAGGATCATCACGATGCGATCGACTCCAAGCGCGATGCCGCCGTGCGGAGGCGTGCCATACTCCAGCGCATCGAGGAAGAAGCCGAAGCGCTGTTTGGCTTCCTCATCGCTCATGCCGAGTGAGCGGAAGATCTCTGCCTGCACATCCTGACGGTGAATACGGATCGAACCTGAACCAAGCTCCGTTCCGTTCAACACAATGTCGTAGGCGAGAGCGCGAACCGCTCCCTTATCGTTGAACAGCGCGCCCGATTTGATGTCGTCCTCATGCGGTGAGGTAAAGGGATGATGCGCTGCGTTCCAGGTCTTGGTCTCCTCGTCCCACTCGTACATGGGAAAGTCGGTAACCCAGAGGAATTTGAAGTCGTTGGCGGTGCCGGTCTGCTCGAAACGTTTGTGCTTGTCGGCGAACTTCTGGGCCAGCTGCAGACGCAAAGCACCCACGCGCTTGTAGATCCACTGACGATCGTAGTTCCACATCTCCGGCGTGCCCAGCTTCGGCGTCACCACGACGACGAGATCTTCGGGTGTAGCTTCGAGCTTCTCCGTGATCGTCGCGGCCAGCGGTGCGAAGGTCTCGTTGGTCTTGAGGCGCTCCGTATCGAGAAGGTCGAGGCCGCTGTCGCCGAAGCCTGCCCGCACCTCGCTGAGCAGCTTCTTGCGTTCCGTACCCGAGAGGCCACCCGCCTTGGGGATGATGAAGCCGAGAATAGGAAGCTTCTGTTCGATCTTCAGCGTCTCGCGCAGCGCAGGATCGAGATCGTCAGAGAGCTCCACCATCGCGGGCAGCCGCATGTCGGGCTTGTCGATGCCATATTTGCGGACGGCATCGTCGTAGCTCATCTGCAGGAAGTGCCCCTCGGGCAGAGTGACACCCGCGGTGGCGAAAGCTGCGCGCAGGAAACCCTCGACGATACGGAAGACCGTCTCCTGCTGGGGGAAGGTCATCTCAAGGTCGATCTGCGTGAACTCCGGCTGACGGTCGGCGCGGAGGTCTTCGTCGCGGAAGCAGCGCGCGATCTGAAAGTAGCGATCGAAGCCGGAGATCATCAGGATCTGCTTGAAGATCTGCGGCGACTGCGGCAGCGCATAGAACTCGCCCGTGTGCACACGGCTGGGTACGAGGTAGTCGCGTGCGCCTTCGGGAGTCGAGCGCGTCATGAATGGTGTCTCAATCTCGAGAAAGCCGTTCTCAGAGAGATACTCCCGGATTGCCCGAGCGACCTTGTGGCGTAAAGCGAAGTTGTGCTGCATCTGTTCGCGGCGCAAGTCGAGATAGCGGTACTTCAGCCGCACCTCTTCATTCGCGATGGCATCTTCGGCAGGCGAGAACGGAGGCGTCTTCGCCTCGTTCAGCAGCAGCAGCTCCTTGACGACGACCTCGATCTGGCCAGTGGCCATGTTCGGGTTTTCCAGGCCGTCGCCACGACGACGCACGCGGCCTTTAACGGCGACGACGTACTCCGAGCGCGCTGTCTCAGCCTTGGCGTGGGACTCGCCCGCAATCTCTTTATCGGAGACGACCTGGGTGATTCCTGTGCGGTCGCGCAGATCCAGAAAGATGAGGTTCCCGTGGTCGCGGCGCCGGTTGACCCAGCCCATCAAGACCACATCCTGTCCATCCTGCTCCACACGGAGCTCGCCGCACCGATGGGTGCGCTGTAAGTTGCCTAAAAAGTCGAGAGTCACGATGCCACTATTGTACGAAGCTTCCGGCGAAATCGCCTAAATCCGCTCCGAGTGAACTCGAATGTACTCGTCCAGGGAGTGGTCGGGGCCGATGTAGTGAAACTCCTCGGCGTATTCGAGACCATACTTCGCCCCGATGGCCCGGTCCCGGTCAATGAAGGCAGCTTGAATGAAGGCTTCGTTCGCCGCTTCCTGTTCGCCCACGAAGGCAGGAATCCTCAATCCCTTCGCGGCCAGGGAATCGTTGGTGCCTCGCACCATATTGGTCATCATGGTGCGGCAGGACCGGATGTATGCAATTTTCTGCTTGATCGTTGGGCCGATGTCAACGACCCGATTCACCAGTTGCGGTCCTCGCGCAAAATAGTACTTCTCCGTGACGGAGTGAACTTTTATTCCAGCGTCGAACTGTTCCGGAAAATCGAGATGATCTGCGGACATCCAGCAGGCGGCCTCAACCGCCTGGGCAGTTACATAGTGATCGGGATTCTCTTCGTAGTGCCCCCAGGGGTCGTAGCTCAGCACGGTATCGACCTTGAGCATCCGGAACAGAAACATCAGCCGCACACGGATCTCCATGCGTGAGACGTCGTCGAGACCGTGATTCCGATACTGCAGGTCGTATCGTTTCTTCAGCCCTGCGACTTCTACGAACCGTGCGGCATCCTGCTCGTTGGCCAGCACTGTTTCGCCCAGCGACAGGTTGTAGGAGTCCTTTTCGTCGTTGCTTACGCGAATGAAGTAGCCGGTGTAGCCCTCGTTCAGCAGCTTCGCCACCGTGCCCCCGGCGAAGATGGGTCCGTCGTCGAGGTGAGGGGTGATCAGCGCGAAGACCTTACCCTTCCCTGGGTGGTTCGGGTTCGCTCGCTCGATGAAAGGCGATGCTGTGGCCTGCGTAGCTGTTTGGGCTGAGCTTTGCACTCCTGCCGCGCCAGCAAAGCCGGCAGCGGCAGCTATCTTGAAGAATCCTCTGCGTTCCATCGAACCTCACGTGGTCGATCAGGATCTCGGTACGATACCGCTAAACTCCGTGAAACATTAAACACTGTCAGCAGTGGAAGCTCGCAACGCAGCCGCAAGCTCCGCTCGAGGAATCTTCTGCTGCTCGCCTTTGGCAAAGTCCTTCACGGTCAGAACGCCGCTTGCAACTTCGTCCTCGCCAAAGATCACCATGCGCCGTGCCAGCTTATCGGCAGCTTCGAAGGACTTCTTCAAGCGGAAGTTGCCGTCACCGACCTCGACCGTCAGGCCTGCACGCCGTAGATCCTGCGCCAACTTCAAAGCTGCGGGATTCTGCGCTACTCCCATCGGCGCGATAAAGGCATCCAGCTTCGTCGTCTTCTGCTCTTCGGTCTGCGCCTGCAAGGTCAGGATCAGCCGATCTTCTCCGATGGCGAATCCGATTCCCGGAGCTTTGGGACCTCCCAGCATCTCGCTCAGACCGTCATAGCGACCCCCGCCCAACAGAGCGTTCTGGGTTCCAAGCCCGCTGCCATCGGGAACGGTGAACTCGAATGTCGTCCGGGTGTAGTAGTCCAGACCGCGTACCAGCCGCGGTTCGATTGTGTAGGGCACACCGCAGGCGTCCAGCGCGGCCTTTACTTGTTCAAAGTGGCCTCGTGAATCCTCACCCAGGAAGTCCGCTATCTTGGGAAGCTCATCGATGATCTTCTGATCGTTTGGATCTTTGGAGTCCAATACGCGCAGGGGATTTGTCTCCGCACGACGCTGATTGTCCTCGCACATCAGGTGCTTTACCGGAGCCAGCGCCTCCCGCAGCGCAGCGCTATACCGTTTTCGATCATCCGCAGACCCAACTGAGTTCAACGCCAGCCGCCAGCCCTTCACGCCCAGTTCATCCAGCAGAGTGGCGAGCATCTCCAGCACTTCGGCGTCTCTCAGGGCCGAATCCGATCCCGACCACGGGGGTCCCAGAACCTCAGCGCCGATCTGCCAGAACTGGCGGTACCGTCCCCGCTGCGGCCTCTCGCGCCTGAACTGCGGGCCAATGTAAAAGAGCTTCTCGAGCATGCCGCTGTCGGCCATGCCGTGTTCGATATAAGCACGGACTACGCCTGCGGTATTCTCCGGGCGAAGGGTCAGGCTTTGGCCTCGATCGCTCTCGGCCCGCCCGCGATCCTCCCAGGTATACATCTCCTTGGAGACAATATCCGTCTCCTCGCCTACACCCCGCGCAAACAGCTCAGTCGTCTCAAAGATGGGTGTGCGTATCTCGCCAAATCCATAGCGCGCAAATACCGAACGAGCGGTAGCCTCTACATGATTCCAAAGTGTGGTCTCTGTGGGCAGAAGGTCTCTGGTCCCACGTACTGCCTTGATCGTTGCCATTACAGTCCAGTGTAGCGAAATCAGACACATTCTTGGCCGGGTTAACTTATGTCGGGTAGACAACGAGCGAAGCGGAAAGCATTACTCTATTGAAAGGTGGGCAGGGCCTCTCTCGCCCTGCAACGAAGAGAACCCCATTCCCGTTGGAGAAGACCGAATCGCATGAGTTACGTTGCTGACGCAAAACGGTATGAGCAGGCCCAGTTTCGTCGTTGTGGCCGTTCTGGCATTGTTCTTCCTCCCATTTCACTCGGTCTCTGGCAGAACTTTGGCGGCGCAGATGTCTTCGAGACTGGCCGTGCGATGGTACGTCGCGCCTTCGATCGCGGCGTTACCCACTTTGACCTTGCCAATAACTATGGACCCCCCTATGGCTCCGCCGAGGAAAACTTCGGCCAGATTCTGCGCAAGGACCTCCATCCTTATCGCAGTGAGCTCATCATCTCCACCAAGGCCGGCTGGGACATGTGGCCCGGTCCCTATGGGATCGGAGGCTCGCGCAAATACCTTCTCGCCTCGCTCGACGACAGCCTGCGGCGTATGGGGCTTGAGTACGTTGATATCTTCTATTCCCACCGGCCCGACAAGGACACGCCACTCGAGGAGACGATGGGAGCTCTGGTTCAGGCGGTCCGTCAAGGCAAGGCGCTTTATGTGGGTGTCTCGTCCTATAGCCCCGAGCGCACCCTTGAGGCCGCCGACATTCTCCGCAGCGAAGGAGTTCCGCTCTTCATCCACCAGCCGTCCTACTCGATGCTGAACCGCTGGATCGAGCAGGAGCTTCTCAATACTCTGGACACTGTCGGGGCTGGCTGTATCGCCTTTTCACCTCTGGCGCAGGGACTTCTGACCAGCAAATACCTGGGCGGCGTTCCACAGAACTCCCGGGCAAGTCAGGATGGCTCGTTGAAGCAGGACTTCCTGAGCGAAAAAAACCTAGAGCGCGTTCGTGCCCTCAACGAGATAGCCCGGCGCCGCAACCAGACTCTGGCCCAGATGGCGATCGCCTGGGTTCTGCGCGACTCTCGCGTGACCTCGGCGCTGATCGGAGCACGCAACGTGGACCAGCTCAACGACTCTCTCGATGCCGTCAACAACCTCAAGTTCACAGAAGCTGAACTGGCCGAGATCGATAAGTATGCCGTCGAAGGCACCATCGATCTATGGAAGGGAGCGCGTGAAGGAACAGCCTGAGTAAGCAGGGCGATCCGGAGCTTACCGCCCGACGGCCTCTTTGCGCGAAAGGATCGCCTCGACGTTGCTCTTATCGACAAGAGCAACTCCGGTGTCTACAAACGCTGGGAAGGGAGCAAACGGATCAAGCCCATAGTCGGCCCCCAGGGGGTTGACCGGGTAGTGATGGATATCGTCCAGCGCCTTCAGCCCTATCAGAGCCATCGTGTATGACTTCTGTGAGATCGTCGAATCGACGATTCCCTCTTTAATCAGCTGCAGAGTCGCAATATCGCTATCCATAGCCACAAGCAATCGTCCGGGATCGCCGTTCGCCTTGGCTCGGCGCATCGCCTCACCTACGTCTTTCCCTGCCGAGGACTGCAGACAGATGAAAGCGTCGATCCTATCCTTCCCTTTGCGGCCAAGGTACTCCATCGCTTTGTCCATCGCGACTCCTGAATCGCCCTTCATATCGAAGACCTCAACAATCTTGATATCGGGATGGGCGGCCAGGACGTCTTTGTAGCCCCTCAATCGCTCGTCGAGATTCGGCTGCTCCGGCATGGTGAAGAAGACGACATTGCCTCGGCCATTCAGTTGTGCAGCTGCGCGCTGGCCTCCAAGTCGCCCAGCCTGAAAGTTATTGGTTCCAATGAAGTACAGTCGTTTGCTCTCGGGTGCGTCGGAATCCATCGTAATGACCGGTATGCCGGCGGCAATCGCGGCGTCGATCTCCGGAGTAAGTAGCGAAGAATTCGTGACCGACACCAGGATTCCAGCAGGTTTTCGAGCCACAACCGTCCGGAACTCCTGCACCTCTGCCTGCGGATCGAACTTCGAAGGGCCACGCATCTCGGCCGAGACGTTGTATTGCGCCGCAGCTTTCTGAAACCCTTCGCCCGCCGTCTTCCAGTAAGGAAGATCGACGTTTACGGTAACCAGGTAATAATGTTCGCTCTTCGAATGCCTTGTGCATCCCTCGAGAATAGGAAGCACACCGAGTAAGGCTACGAGGATTCCTTTACTACACACGCTCATCTGGAGGGTCCTCCCCAATGAGACATGCTGTCCCGGACTATCGTCCGTACCCGATCAGCTCGGGCAGCGCCGCGAGTTGCGATCGCGGTGGCCGGATCATACGCCTTTCAAAGCAGTTCTGGCAGCGAAGTCAGTCAAAATGCAGGGAGGAGAAGGTTCTTCTAAAATCGAATCAGCATGGTTCTGCCCTTTGTCCGCGAACTGCTTGCGGACCTGGAACACTCTGAAGCGTTCGAGCGTGTGCGCCGCCATCTGAGCGGCGGATCGGGGCGTCGTCGTGTCTCCGGCCTTACAACCACCGCTCGCGCGCTGTATCTCCCCTATTTTGTTCGTTCTGCCCAAGCGCCCGCACTAGTCGTCGTCGCTGATAATAAGGCCGCCGAGTCTCTTTACGCAGCCGTCCTGGCCGCCTGCGAACTTACCGGGGCCCTGGATCCAGCGCAGGTTCTGCGGCTCCCGGCCCACGATGTGCTCCCCTTTGAGAACCTTTCACCCCACTCCGAAATTCAGGAGACCCGAGCCGCGGCGTTGTGGAAGATCTGTTCCGGTGATCGCACACAGCGGCTGGTGATCGCACCCCTCGAATCGGCGTGCATGCGGCTCTTCGGTCGCGACTATTACTCCGCCCTCGCCTTGCATCTTCGCGTCGGCGAAGAAAATATCCCTGAGATGCTGCTGGAGCACCTTCTCTCGGTCGGCTACACCCGGGTGGATGTAGTCGAGATGCCGGGTCAGATCACCATTCGCGGGGGCATCATCGATGTCTATCCCCCGGAACAAGATCGCCCCGTTCGCATCGACTTCTTCGGTGACGAGATCGAGTCCATCCGGCGCTTCGACCCTGAAACGCAACGCTCCAGCTCTTCGCTCGATGAGGTTCTGCTTCTTCCTCTCACTGAGACACCCGTTACGGAAAAACTTCTCTCAGCCATTAATGCTCGCCTCACTCGCGCAGGAGCGGCCGGAGCTGCGCTGGAGGGCGGTGAAGAGCCCAGAGAGTTGCAGACACATATTGCTACCCGCACCGGCGAAGCCACCATCTTCCCCGGTTGGGAGTTCTTTGCCCCCGTTGCAGGTGCGAACCAAACCCTGCTCGATCTCCTAGGCTCTTCCGCGCGTGTCTTCGTCGAAGAGCCCGCGATGGTTAAAAATCAGGGCGAGCGATGGTGGAACAAGGTCGAGCAGAGGCACGATCGCTCCGGCATCGGATCGCTGGTTCGGCCTGAAGATATCTATATTTCGCCATGGGATCTTGAAGATCGTCTTCGCCGAACCACAGGCTGTGATCTCGATCAATTAGGTGCTATCGACGTGCTCGACGCCGAGCGCAACGAGCTCTCGGAGATCGAGTTTGCCACTCGTCCCACACAGCGCTTCCACGGATCTATCCCCGCGCTGATCGAAGCAATCAATGTGCTCATGCGTCAGGAGGTTCGTATCCTGCTGGCAGCAGCGAATCAGGGCGAGGTGGAGCGACTCGCCAGCTTGTTGCAGGAGTACCAGGTTCCGTACCGCCTCGGTTCGCGTGCCGAGCAGCAAGGCTCCGCTACGGTGTACTCGGAGTCAAGTTATCTCGCAGGCGACCTTCGCACGCCTGTCATTGTGAAGACGCCCATCGCAACCGGCGTGCAGATCCTCGATCTCGATCGAACAACTGCCAGGCAGGTTGTCTTCTTCGGTGCGCAAGACCTCTCCGACGAAGCTGATGTAACCCAACGTCCTGCACGTCGTGGACGTTCCAAATCCTCTGCCTTCATCTCCGACTTCCGCGATCTCAAAGTTGGTGACTATGTTGTCCACGTCGAGCATGGAATCGCTCGCTACATGGGCCTCCGTGTCATCGAAGAGAACGATCAGCCGCCGCTCGAGCTGATGATTCTCGAGTTCGCCGAAGAAGCCAAACTCTACGTCCCGCTCACGCGGCTCGACCTGATCCAGAAGTATCGTTCCACCGAAACCGGTCCGGCGCCTCAGCTCAACAGGCTGGGTTCGCAGAGCTGGCAGAAGACCAAGGCGCGGGTCAAGAAGGCGATGGCCGACATGACCGCGGAGCTGCTGAAGCTCTACGCGCAGCGCGAGGCCGCTCAGGGAACTCCCTTCTCGCCCGATACCAACATGCAGCGCGAGTTTGAAGACGCCTTCGACTTCAACGAGACAGACGACCAGCTCAATGCCATCACCGACATCAAGACCGATATGGAGTCCCCGCAGCCGATGGATCGCCTGCTCTGCGGAGACGTTGGTTACGGCAAAACCGAGGTCGCCATGCGCGCCGCGTTCAAGGCAGTGCAGGATGGGAAGCAGGTCGCTGTCCTCACGCCCACAACGGTCCTCAGCTTCCAGCACTTCGAATCCTTCAAGCGCCGTTTCGCCAACTTCCCCGTCAACATCGAGATGATCTCCCGGTTCCGTACCCCGAAGGAGCAGAAGGTGATCCTCGAGCGTGTGGCCGACGGCAAAGTCGATATCCTCATCGGAACGCATCGCATCCTCTCGAAGGACCTGAAGTTCCAGGACCTTGGCCTGCTGGTCGTCGACGAAGAACAGCGCTTTGGTGTCCGTCACAAAGAGCGGCTGAAGCAGATGCGAGCCCACATCGATGTGCTGTCGATGTCCGCCACTCCCATCCCGCGTACATTGCATATGTCGCTGATCGGCCTGCGCGACATGAGCGTGATCGAGACTCCGCCCAAAGATCGCATGGCCATCCAGACCATCGTTGCCAAGTTCGACGAGAAGCTGGTGCGTACCGCCGTCGAGATGGAGCTGGAACGCGGCGGCCAGATCTACTTCGTTCATAATCGCGTCGAATCGATCTACGACATCGCCGCAAAGATTCGTGAGCTCGTCCCCCAGGCCCGCATCGTCGTCGGCCACGGTCAGCTTCCTGAAGCTGAGCTCGAACGCGTGATGCTCTCCTTCATGAATCACGAGTACGACGTTTTGGTAGCAACCTCCATCATCGAAAACGGCCTCGACATCCCGCTCGCCAACACCATCATCATCAACCGCTCCGACCGTCACGGCCTCAGCGAGCTCTATCAGCTTCGCGGTCGCGTAGGCCGTTCCAACCGACGCGCTTACGCCTACCTGCTCATTCCACCCGAGCAGGAGTTAACCGAGATCGCTCGCCGCCGGCTGGCTGCGCTTAAGGAGTTCAGCGACCTCGGAGCCGGATTCAAGATCGCCGCACTCGATCTCGAGCTGCGCGGCGCAGGCAACATGCTAGGTGGCGAGCAGAGCGGACACATCGAGGCCATCGGATTCGAGATGTACACCTCGATGCTGGAAGAGGCCGTACGCCAGATCAAGGGTGAAGGAGAGCGCCCTGCGCACGCAACCACCGCCGTCAATCTTGGAATCTCAGTGCGCATCGATGCCGATTACATCCCCGAGGAAAATCAGCGGCTGCGCATGTACAAGCGCATCGCCGGTGCGGAGTCCTTACCAGAGCTTCAGGAAGTTCGTGCAGAGTTGAAAGATCGTTACGGCGCTCTGCCCGACTCTGTTCAGAATCTGCTCACCGCAGGAGAGATCCGTTTGCACGCGCAACAGCTCGGGATCGCGCAGATCGATCGCAAGCGAACCCAGCTCGAGCTCAACAAGGTGAAGACCTTCGTCGAAATGCTGCATGTAAAGTTTG
>Ga0268266_10002831_pt1 | contig 18088 bp, 8 predicted proteins | sample KBSS13metaG_FD_190356 | JGI IMG/M metagenome (GOLD analysis project Ga0268266, IMG submission 190356) | Switchgrass rhizosphere microbial communities from Kellogg Biological Station, Michigan, USA - KBS S1-3 metaG (SPAdes) (version 2) | ecosystem: Host-associated > Plants > Roots > Rhizosphere >...
GAAATATTGGTCCGATCAAGAAACGCCACCCCACTCAGCACAAATAACCAAAAGGCAAGAAAATACCGAACTCTCGTCCAACGTCCCAACGTCCCCTCACTCCCACCGTCACTCGGCTTTCACTCCGCAAAACCGTACGCGGTAGAAAACACATGGTTCAACCCTTGAAGGCCTTCAGCAAAGACACTCCCTGGAACAACCAAGGTCAAACCTGTATGTCTGACTGGAGTTGCCATTACTATACAAAATCACATTCAGAACTGGCCTATTTAATTGAAATTGGAGGGAATGAGCATGTCCGGAATACAGGGTCAAGGGAAAAGGGATGACACAGGAATCAGAAGAAAGTCAGGCACATCGGTTTGCCGAATGAGAAGGTTTTTCCAGACTTAGCCAGCTTCCCTGTTTTGGGGTTCCTTTCAAATACAGCGATGTTGTCGGAGTCCTGATTGGCCACCAAAAGCCAGCGGTCCGTGGGATCCAGCGCAAGATGGCGGGGGCGCTGTCCTCCACACGATGTCTTCTCCAGAAACGTGAGCTTCCCGGTCTTTGAAGAGACTGAAAAGGTCGCCATGAAATCGTCCAATCGGCTGGTTACATAAGCAAAACGCGCATGCCTATCGAAGACTATATCCCCCGGAGCAGCCTTGCCGTGGTACCCCTCTGGAACGAGAGAGGCATCCTGAATGGTCGTAAGCGTGCCTCGAGAGCTATTCCACTCTAAGACATTGACGGTCGGCTTTAGTTCGTTGACGCAATACACCCACTTTCCATTGGGATGAAACCGCAATGCCCTCGGACCGTATCCGGCAGTTGCCTGCCATTGAGGAGGATCGTGTGGCGTGAGCTTTGCAGTAGCTGCATCAAGGCGATATATGTGAATGACATCCAATCCCAGATCATTGACCAAGAGAAAGTGATTGTCTGGAGAGACGGTGACCCGATGTGCGTGAGATCGACTCTCCGGCTTCCCGCTGTCGGCCTTGTACTGGAAGAACGAGACAGCGTCACTGAGTCGGCCTTCTTTGTCCGCGAGAAAGGAGACGACACTGCCGCCACCGTAGTTCGCAGCGAAGACGCATCGGCCGGAATGGTCCACCGCGATGTGTGTGGGGCCACCTCCTCTGGAGGCAACCTGATTTACAGAAGCCATGGCCGCAGTCTTGGGATTGAGGGTAAAACTCGACACTGACCCCGTAGGATGACCTTGAAACTGCCTCATCTCGTTCACCGAATAGACAATGGTTCGGTCAGGAGAGAGCGCCTGAAACGTCGGGTTCTCCGATTTGACTGCGAGAGAGATTCCGCTCAACTCTCCCGAAGACGGATCAAAGTCGGCGATATAAATACCCTGACTGGTGCTGGGAGCAGCAGTCAAAGTGCCGATCAACAACTTCCTCTTTGCAGATCCCTTCGCCATCGCAGTCCATGGATGGGAAGCAAGTGTGAAAAGAGCCGCATTCTGCGCGAATTTGCGCCTGGAAATCCTTGGCATTCTTTGATTCTCCGTGTAGTTACTTTGTGGGAACGATGAACCGATACTGAATCTTCCATTTCCCTGTTTCTCCAGGAGGAATATTCAAGTGAATATACCCTTCAGGGCATATCGCTGTGCGTGTCGACCAGAAGTAGAGGCGGTCGAGCGGAGAGTCGGAGGTTTGTCGTACGGCCACCTTTGAGTTCGTGTCTTCTACGGTGAAGTCATAGTCGGATGCTTTATCGGAGTAGCCTGTCAGGTAGCCTGAGACACCTTTCCGCGGTTCGAGTGAGTCGATAAAGATAAGATCTTTACCCTCAATTTTGGCTGCGTTTCCTATGGGATCAATCGGCTTCGGTTCGAAATTAAAGTGAACTGCCATACCGGGCCCGACTGGTTTACCATCCAGCATGAAAAAATCGTGATCGTAGACTTTGGTGTCGATCGTCTTCTTGCCAGTATTTCTTAGACGATGCTCGAGGGTCATTACGGAATCGTTCTTATCCAGAATCAACTCCTTTTCATAGATGTAGGCATACCCTTGCGGACCGCGAAGCACCTGTCGGAACAGAATGGAATGCGATTTTATCTTCGTGGTCCACTTGCCTGTATCGACGATCGGATAAAGAAAGCCAAACTGATAAGGCTTGTCGTCAACCTTTCGGAGCACCCCGACTCCAGGTTTGAGGAAGAGCTCACCGGGCTTGGCATCGGCGTAACCAATGGCTCCCGGCGGCACAGACATTCGGTCTGCTGGCCCGGAGCGTACCATCGGACCTCCATCGATACGAAACTCCTCGACGGGGCCGGTGATGGAATCATTCTTCAATGGGTCGTAGCCCGTAAACCACTCTCCAAAAAACTGATGTCCATGGACCGATGCGCACCCTACGACTCCCGACCAATCGAACCGGGAGGAACGATAGTATCCATTCTTTGCGTCGGGAAGAAAGACAAGCACGTCCAGTTTCCCATTGGAAAGCAGGTGCTTCGGGTGATCTCCGTGGGGAACGTCTGGACAGGGAGACGCCGCCTTCCCAGCCTCGCTCTGTGCAATCATCGCCGTCGCTGTAAGGCTCACACAGAACATGAGCACAGATCGACACAGAGCGAAGATTCCTTGTGACCGATTGTGTGACGAAGGCATTAAATCCCGCTTCGATCTCATCAACTCACTTCCCTTTCTAAGGTTTACTCTAGTTCCCCTTCATTCTTTCCCGAATGACTTCACTATCAGGGCAAAATCGCCCGTAAGACTCAGGCTTCTCACGAGAGTGTCTAGGAGATAGGAGAGCAATTTAGCGCTTGCTGAAGAAGACGGCTATAGGCAAATGCCCCCACGCGATTCTAGTGCTTTTTGCCTATTCCTCATGAGCCGCAGTTCTATCCAGCTAAAAATGGTCCGGCCGCTCGAGCACCAAAACGCGCTGGTATTTGGCTGGAACCCGATTATTTAGGGAGATTTTTTATCGAGGAGATTCACGAGAAATCAATGCTTATCGCTGCTCAAGGAGGTGATCAGTCCACTTTTACGATTGGAGAATATTTTCCTATTGACACACATATTTCTGGACCCATAAAGTTTTCTCCGAAATAAAAAAGTTCGTCTTACGCTTTCCCCCTTCTGGAGGCACCCCATGCAACACACTATGAGCGCTCTTGAGAAGCGCACATCTTTGTTTAAAACAGCTCTCTGCATCAAGAGAAACGGAAGGCTTCTTACTTTTCTTCTGGTTCTTTTCGCGTTTATCCCGCAGACTCTCCGCGCTCAGACCGGAGGTGAAGCTGGAATTCAAGGGACAGTGACCGATGGCGAAGGCGCCGCAATCCCAAACGCCACAGTAACCGTGACGAACAACGCGACCGGAGTCGCACTGACTCGTCAGACAACTGGAGATGGTCTCTACACAGTTTCGCCCATCCTGCCCGGCACCTACACGGTCAAGGTCAAAGCGCAAGGGTTCAGCGATTTTATTCAGCGAAACTTGACGGCCAATGCTCTGGCGATGACTGCATTGAATATCTCGATGAAGGTGGGAGCAGCAGACACGACCGTGGAGGTTACAGACGCTCCACCGCAACTGGTGACAACAAATGCCACGTTGGGGCTAACGATCGAAAATACGACCTATGCCAATCTTCCGTTGGCATTGAACGGACAGCAGCGCGATCCGACATATGTCGCACAGCTCTCTCCTGGAGCAACCGCGGGCGCTCGCCTTCCAATTATTGGTGGCACAGGAAACTATCTTGGACAGCTCTATCTGGATGGCCTGCCGGCGCAGACGGTCAGCCAACAGGGCGACAACCGGCTTGTCTCGCAGGCTGTGACCGTAGATGCCATCGATCAGATTCAGGTCGTCACCAGTACGCCGCCAGTGGAGTATGCCGGAGCCGGAGCTTCGAATTTCACGATGAAGTCTGGTGGCCTGGCCTATCACGGATCCGTAAAGGACTTTATTAGAAACACGTCGCTTGATTCGTGGCCGTTCGTTAAGACCTCGGTAGGAGGAAAACTTGTAAAGCCTGTGGATCATCAGAACGAGCTTGCCGTCACCTTTGGCGGCCACGTTCCCGGAACGAAACGAGTCTTCTTCTTCTTTGCTTACGACCGGTATCACAACCGTACGCAGAGGAACTCGACGGCATACACAATTCCCAGCGTGCTTCAAAGACAAGGCGATTTCACGGAACTAAATGGGGGCGTAGGGACTGGAGGACTTGTCGGCACCGGCGCGAATAATCCCGCCTTTCTCTTTGATCCAACAAGTACAACATGCAGTGGAGGGGTGTGCACGAGAAAGCCGTTCCAGGGATTGAAGAATGGGGTACCGACAAACAATGTCATCCCAGACAGTTACATCTCCTCCATTGCGAAGGCCCAGCAGCAGTTTCTTCCCGCCCCGACGAATCCTCAGCAATTAGTCAACAACTACACCTCTGGTCTGGCGCAGGGTTTTGATAACCACCTGTACAACTATCGTGTTGATTTCCAGATGACACCGAATCATCGCATCTCGACCGTAGGCGCTCTGGGAACTGTCAATTATTTGAACAATTACAACCAGCCTTATCTCCCCCTGCCGTACACGGGTGGAACACTTGCGAGTATCTTTCCCAAAGTGTTCGATGTTCAGGACGCGTATACCATCTCGAACACCATGGTGAACCAGCTGAAGTTCGGATTCGTTCGCTTTTACCAGAACATTGTTAATCCGACTCAGAACGAGCCGGACTATCAGATTGGCAAGTTAGGAATTACCAATCTACCCGATGGCCAGGCAGGGCAAAACTTTCCAGCGGCAACTTTCGCCAGTACGACAAAATTCGGCACTCCGATTCAGACCTGGCAGGCAACTCAAGGAACCGCTCCGGGCAATGCGTCCTCAACTCAGCAGACCACACCTAACAACTTTGCCCTGGTAGATAATTTGCAATGGGTAAGAGGCTCTCACACTCTAACCTTCGGCATCACGATTCAATGGCAACAGATCAACAATGCAAACCCGGCGACTTATACCGGAATATTGAATTTGCCTTATAACGCAAATTCAACGGCTCAGTTTGCGAACAACTCTAGCGCGCTGAATTCGACGAATTCCGGGTATTCGTATGCAAGTTTTCTGCTGGGGGCAATTTCGCCCATTTCGCTTGGCCTGCAGCCAGTCAGTGAGGTTGGTGGACGGTATCGAACGATTGCTCCTTATGTTGGTGATACCTGGAAGATCAACTCGAAACTAACGCTCGATGCCGGCCTGCGATGGGATTATCTGCCACCATACCGTGAAGTCAAAGACCGTTGGAGCTTCATGAACCCTGACATTAGCAATCCTGCCACCGGAACTCCAGGTGCAATCCAGTTTGCTGGCAACTCCGGCGGTCCGGGAGTTAGTTGTAACTGCAGGACGCCGGTGAATGCCTATTGGCAGAATTGGGGCCCGCGCGTCGGACTGACATTTAGCCCAGATGATAAAACGGTGTTCCGTGCTGGTATTGGTCGCGTCTATTCACAGGGGGGTGGTGTCGGAGGACGTGGCGGCGCGTTCAACGGAACAGGACAGCTCGGCTTCAATACTACGGCCACTTCATCAGCTGAGGTTACAAACGGCGCGTTGGCGGGACCATCGTTCTTTCTCAACAACAGTTCGTACTTCCAGTCAATCGGCCGTGCAAATACGTCCCTTTTTGGTCTCGGATATTCATACCCGTCCGCGCCGGTTCCTGGTGCGGCATCACAAGCACTGAATGCCGGAAATTACATCTCGAATGGGAAGATTGTGACCGCCGGCGCCGTCTCTTATGCGGACCCTTATTTCTCGGGTCGCGCACCAAACTTCATGTTCTACAACGTAGGCATGCAGAGGGCATTGACCAATAATCTGACTCTCGGCATCAACTATGTTGGAAATCAGAGCCATCACCTCATCAATTCCACCAACACAGGCACCGGAGGCGCACGCGGATATTGGACGAATCAGCTGAATCCTATCTATCTTGCCGGCCTCGGTTCTCAGGTTGGAGCTGGGAACGTGCCGCTCCTTTTAGCTCCTGCAACCGCGACTAATGTCGCTAGAGCACAGGCAGCAATGCCTGGAATCAAGATTCCGAGTTACTTCCAAGCAGCGGCAGAAGCAGGCGACGGTGCGGCAACTATCGCGCAAGGGCTGGTCGCATTTCCGCAATACAGCAGCGTCTCCGATACGTGGGGCAATGTCGGAAACTTTAGCTATAACTCATTGCAGGTCACCTTGGAGCAACGGTTGTCTCACGGCTTGACGTTTCAGTTCAATTACACATGGTCGCGCAATATCGGTGACGACGGCTCTTTCCGTAGCGGCTTTGATATTCCGGCTGCAGCACTCTCCGGTGGCGGCAGAAGCTACCATCAGGATCGCATCGAGAGGTCGCAGACACTGGTCAACAGCCCACACATCATCAATGGATTCGGGGTCTGGAATCTTCCCTTCGGGAGGAATCACATCGGCGGAGACAAATGGATAGGACGCGCGCTCGGAAGTGGATGGCAGCTTTCAGGCATTTACACCTATCAATCGGGCACTCCTGTCGCTGTGACGTACGGCGGATGCAACTCCCCAGGACAAGGCCAGTGCATGCCGGATCTGAATCCGGCGTTTGTAGGAAATGCCCGCATCAATGGAGGATTTGGCACGGGGTCCAGCGGTCGTACCGCTTGCAATCTCGGGCAAGGCTCAGGTTGCACACCAGTAAAATACTTCGACACGAATGGATTCAAGGCCCCAGCCAGCATCTCGCCGACTGGAGTAACTCCTATCAATCTTCTCGGCAACGCTCCACGTTCAGGCGCGCTGCAGCTAACTAATCCAGGCGCGCAGAACATCGACACCGCTCTCAAACGCTCGTTTGGCCTTCCGCGAGAAGGCATGGCATTTGTAGTCGAGGTCGATTGCTTCAACACGTGGAACCATACGATCTTCTCGAACCCGAATGCTGTATGGGGATCGTCTGCATTTGGAACGATCACTTCCGCAAGAAACAATCCTCGCGCCTTTGAACTTGCCGGGCACTTCACCTTCTAAAACCTGCATCGTGGGGGTCTTGGCCCACGATGCCTCTTTCTATGCTGAGTACCATCGAAAGGATTTGCCTCCTATGAAGTTCCTTCCGGCCCGCGCTCCCCTGTTCACGGCATACTTTATGCTTGCGCTCTGTTCGCCTGCGTTCGGACAGGCTCGAGCAGACACACGCCCTCCTGACAAGATGCCGACGCAGGAAGAGATCAAAAATCCTCCCAAGACTTGGATCGATAAAGACACAGGTCATCGCGTCACCCGCCTGACGGATGAACCCGGCTCCGCCAGCTTCTACTTCAATGTGAATGGCTATACCCCGGACGGCACGGAGATGGTCTACACGACTGCGGAAGGCATTCGCGTTTTGAACCTTGGTACCCACGCCACGCGCAGTGTAGTAAAGGGTAAGGTTCGAACGATGGAAGTCGGCCACAAGACACCGACGATTTTTTACATAAAGTCAGATGACAACGCCATCTACAAGACGAACCTGAACACCGGCGAAAACAAGATGCTGGCGAAGGTGCCCCCTCGCGGTCGAGTCATCACAGTGAATGCAGACGAGACTCTTGCAGCCGGCACTTATGACGAGGTCGACAAGCCGAATGAGCAATTTGGCTCCAATGGGGGCCAGGCCCCAGCCCCAGGCAGCCCACAAACCAGCCCGCTCGAGCAAGCCGCTAATAAAGGAGAGATGATGGAGCGGAGGCTGGCGGCGCGCATTCCGCTGGTGCTCTTCACAATCGATCTCACGGGCAATGGAAAAATTACCCCTTTGCTACACAGCACAGACTGGGTCAACCATCTCCTATTTTCTCCAACGGATCCGACACTGTTGATGTACTGCCACGAAGGACCATGGCAGAAGGTCGATCGCATCTGGACGATCCGCACGGATGGTTCTCAAAACCAGCTAATGCATCAACGCACCATGCCGGGTGAAATCGCTGGACATGAGTTCTGGGGCAAGGATGGCGAGACGCTCTGGTACGACCTGCAAACCCCTAAGGGTGAAGATTTCTGGCTCGCATCCGTAAACATGAAGACAAAAGCGCGTACCTGGTATCACCTGCAACGCGATGAATGGTCCATTCATTTCAACGTCAACAAGGGTGCAACTCTCTTCACGGGCGACGGTGGTGACCCTCGACAGGTTGCTAAAGCGAAAGATGGAGAATGGATCTATCTTTTCCATCCCGAGATCTTGAAAACGAATGGCCTTACCAACAAAGATTGGCCGCAACCTGGTGTCTTCCACTCCGAACGCTTAGTCAATATGTCGAAGCATAACTACACGCTTGAGCCTAACGTGAGTTTTACTCCAGACGGCAAAATGATCATCTTCCGTTCAAATATGTTTGGGCCGACCTATGTTTTCGGCGTCGACGTAGAGAAAGCAAATTAGATCTAACCCTTATATTTTTACGGCTGGCGAACTTCTCGAATGTTCGCCAGCCATAAGATTGAGGATCGACCCGAAGTCGCTTTCCTCAGTGTGTTTTGCTCAGCCGCCGATAGTACTCTGCTACTGAATCCTGATATCCCTGCGGTACGGTATCGGGCCTTCCCGCTCGCGCTTCTGTGAGCGAATCGCCGCGTTTCAGCTGAAGCTCGATGCGATCAATGGAGTTCAGCATCTCGCGATGCATCTCTTCGACAATCTCACGATTGCCTGGAAAACGGCTGGGATCTAATCCCTGCATCTGCCTTGTCAGATCCCTAACTTCTCTCGAGAGACTAGGATCACCCTGGACCATCTCACCAAGCCGGTTCAGTTCGCGCATCTTCTGCTGGAATGTCTGCTCCGTGTCTTGCGTATTGCCATACGCATCGCGTGGTGCTGTTCCTACCCTTCCCGCAGCATACGTATTGTTGCCGGTATTGATGTTGCCCCACGCTACTCCCCCGTCGTTACCGCCTCCGTTTCGAATCTCACCGTTAGCATTACCGGCTTGGCTGGAGCTGTTTCCGGGCTGCCGTCCCGGACTGTTCGCTTCACTGGAACTGCTTCCAGCTTGTTGTCCCGAACCACGCTGCCCGGATTGAGCATTCTGCGCATTCCTATTCGATGAACTCTGATCACGCGACATCCCGTTATTTCCTGCCTGCGACCGGTTGCCACGTTGTCCATTTTGCGATCCTGACATCGCTTCGAGCTGTCTACGGAGACGCTGGACTTGGTCAAGAGCAGCAGTCTGACCTCCGGGGTTGCTGCCACGTTTATCAGGATTGCTCTGGCCCATTCCCTTTTGTGCTTCGCGAAGCTGTTGACCCAACTTCTGAAGTCCCTGCGCGATCTCGGTCTCCGTGCCGTTCGTGTTGGGATTGACCCCTCGGCGAAGCCAGTCGGCAGTTCTTTGAACACGGTTATCGAGATCAGCTTCATCCATCTCCGTGAGTGCGTCCCGCAGCTTCTCTGCGACCTTTGGCTGATTCGGGGCCAGCGTGCGCGCTGAATCACGAAGATCTTTTTGCAACTTGGAGAGATTGTTGGAGAGTTGCTGCCGTTCTCCTGCTAATTGGTTCCTTTCGCGCAGTCTCGCTGTCATCCTGTCGCGATCTGTCGCATCTACCTGCTCCTCGTTCGCAAATTTATTGATACGATCCGTCTGAGCGCGCTCCTCCTGTGCCAGCCGATCAGCCTCTTGTGATAATGCACCGAGCTTCCCCGATGCATGCTGCTGCTGGCTGGCTCCGAGCAAACTCTTCGCCTCCTGCAGCTTTTCTGCGGCTTGGCGTGCAGCATCCGAGCTTTGCTGAGCCCGATCACTCCTCTTCATCGCTTCCCCAGCCTGGCGGAGTCGACTAAGCGCCTGTTCGATTCGTTGATCCTGCGATCCTCCCGAACCTCGCGAAGATGAGTTTTGTTGCTGCTGTTTTCCTGATTGCTGTCCCGAAGCTCCGCCAGAACTAGAGCTGCTTCCCTGTTGCGAAGTTTTGTTCTGCTGACCATTATGGGCCAGTTGTTCCAACTGGCGCTGTAATTCTTCAGCTTCACGGCGTAGCATCTCTTGCTGCCAACGATCCTGGAAGTTCTGTTGCGGATTCTGCTGTTGTTTGGAGATCTCTTCCTGGCGTTTTGCCAGCGCATCCAGCTTCGCCAGCACATCGTCAATTTCCTTCTGTTGCTGCTCAGCGGGAGAAGTGTTCTGGGCCGTCTCATACTGATTCTTCTCGGTATCCAACTCCAAATCGAAGAGGCTCGCCAAATCACGCCCCGCAGAGTTGGCGCCTCCACCACCGCCTCCTCCCTGCTGGCCGAAGGCGACTTGAATCTGCCTGAATGTCGCTTCTGCGCGCAAGAGAGCCTGTAGCGCCTTTTGCTCGAACGGAAGCGCGTCTTTCCAATGCGTAGCTTTCAGCTTCTCTGAAGAGGGAGCCATTGCTTCGGCTGCCACCTGCATATTCTTTTCAAAGGAGTTGAACTCCTCGTTGGCTTCAGAGAGATCCCTGCTCTGCATCCTTGCCGAAAGCGCCAGCACCTGATCGCGAAGTTTCTGTTGTGCATCAGCTAGAAATTGGCCCGTCGTCACGGCGTCCTTAGCCGTAATGCTCTTATCGTTTTGCTGTTTCCAGGTGGCTGCGATCAGCTCTTTCTCGCGCTTGGACATATCGGTTTGATTGTTTTGTCCGCCGCCACCACCGCCTCCGCCTCCACCACCTTGCTGCGATTGCGAAAACTCTCGTTCGAATGGATCGACCTGAACGAAGCTAATGTCGGTGCGCGCTTCAGAGTGCCCGTCTTTCGCTGTCGCATAAAGGCTCACAAGGTCTCCAGGAACCAGTTTGAAGTCTTCCAGTCGAATCGTATGGGAACCATCCGCATTCTTTGCGCCTGGCGTCTTCAACATATCCACGTCACGGTCAGGGCCGCCATTAACCGAATAATGCAAATGGACGTCTCTGAGTCCGAACTGGCCTGCGGCCTCAACCCCGACCCTGACCTCTTCAATTGGACTTGCTCGGTAGTCACCGCCTGGCTTAGTAATACTGATCTGAGGTGACGTCGCCTTATCCGTCGCGATGAAATAGTCCTCTGAGAGGCGAACTGGCTGCCCCTGATCGATCGCGGCAACGTGATAAGCCCCATCCTTATCCATATGAATGGTGCCTCGATACGTATTCTCTGCACCGATTGAGAGCGGAATCGTCTTGTTGTCGTCGAGGGTGAGCTTGCCCTCTGCCAAGGGTTTATCCATCTGAACTTCGATCAGGGCGTCGGTTCCTTCAATCCCTCTCAGGTCACCGCTTTGCTCCTGCAAAACAGCTTTCAGCCCTGTCCACTTTGGAAATTGATACGTTACGCGGATCTTCTTGACGGAAGGAAGATCGACCACGCGTACTTTGTAATGCTGCGAAGTCAACGGGCCAGCCGCCACGTAATACTCAACATTTTCTGGAAGTCCGGCAAGGACAAAACGGTAATCCGATGAACTTCCCTGTGTGGTTTGTGGCTGCATCGTTACAGGTTCCCAGGAGTTTGCACTCTGATAGCGCGCAAACATCTGAACCTTGCCCGGCCTCAAGCCAACGAGACGAGCAGATATGAGTTGGTCGCTGTTACGGCGGACCGTCACATCTCCTGGAGCAACTGTCATGCTATAGAGCGGAGCCACATTCTTTCGAGGTCCCGTCCACAAGAGCGCTGCTCCATACCCCATAAACCCAGGCATGGCTGCAATCATCCAAATCAGCGTTCCAAGACATCCCAGACATAAGCCTGCCAACGCAAATAAACCACGTTGAGGAGCTAATGAGGCGGGACTTATCTGCTCTGCGCGCTTAAGAGTATCTGCGGCCAGAAGCTCAACAAAGGGCTCCCGCCCATCCTGTTGGCGCTCAAAAAAGGTTGTGAGTCTTTCTTCTAACTCGTGGTGCAAAGCCTCGGTTCTGCGGACAGCACGCGCCGGCGTGAGGCGAATCAGTGGAAGAAGGATGCCAAAGGTCGCTGCGATCGCAAGTGCCAGCACCAGTGCGAGCCTGCCTCCCTTCACCCCCAAAGTCGGAAACGCATAGTGATTCAATACCAGAACAAGCGCGATTGTGGTGAGAAGCGCTACTCCCATCAAAATGGCGGCGCCGAAGAACCAGGCTCGCAGCCGCAACCTGACCAGCAACTGCGAGATAAAGGAGTTGAGCTCACTCTGCTTGCTCATATTTCCTCCCGCTGCGTCCCGAGATAGCGGGTGGAAAATACCGTCTCCATCACCGCAACCACGAATGCAAGCAGCATAACGTACCACCATAGACTTACGTACTGATATTTCGTCCCAGCAACTGGCGCTTTCTCGACCTCAGCTGCCCCGGCATTGCTTCCCGTCCACAAAGCACGTATCTCCTGCGACATAGGCTCCAGGTTCGACTCCCGGCGGTCGGGATTTACTCCAATGACAGCGCTGCGACCATTCGCGAAATGAATCTGATAAAAGCCCGATCGAGATAAACGAAAGGTTTGCGCCTTTTGCGAATCAGCCAGTGAAAGTGGCCTGCGTCCATCCGGATCGATCACTTCGCTGGTTGTTGCGTCTGATTTGCCTGCTTCAGCCGCATTACGAAGCTGCACGAAGGAGTCCACCATTCGCATACCACTTAGTTGTTCGCTGCCTGAAAGATATCGGAAGGTCTTATCGACGAAGCTCACAAAAACAGGATGGAGAGGAAGATCATTCGTCAGATTCTCAAGCCCCGAAGCAAACACCAGCAGATGCCCTTCACCGATCGGCTTTTCCAGCAGAAGAGGCGTGCCATCACTCAATCGAGCGACGACGCGTGCGTGGGATGGATCGACTGTTACCGCATAGAAGAACTTCGCGCCTGCCCAGCCGCCGTTATCGCGGCCGGGTTGCGTTTGTTCTAGGCCGGGATAGGTGAAATCGACCTGACCGACTGCCGCCGGCTCTTCAGAAGATGCGGAACTTCTAACCCTCTGCAGATTTCCTCCCCATAAAGGAAGATTCGTGCGACGGCCTGCGTCCAGTCCCAGGGCCATGAGGACACTTCCACCCTTGGAAAGATACTGCTCAAGGGTGTGCTCAAAGATCGAGGGGAGCGAGGTTGTATCTGACAGAACCGTAAATGCAAATTTATTGGGATCGAGATCGGTAGCCTGCTCAACAGCCACAGACTGCAAAACGAGAGCACCGTGACTTGCCGCATTCAACGCTGTTCCAAAATACAGTGCGGATCTCTCGTCGGCAGATCGATGCACGAACAAAACCCGCTGCGGATCGCTACGTCGCACGACGAAAACACCTGCATTATCCGCAGGCAAAGCGTCGTCGCCTTCAATTCGCACCTCGCAACGGTTGAAACCATACTTAATGTCGAGCGGCGCGAATTCGACTGTAGCTCTGCCATTTGCCGGAACTTTGACTTCGCGGCTCAGCAGTGTTTTTCCATCTACAACAAGTGAGACTTTCTTGGTTGCTTCAGGCGTGTCTGAACCGGCTACAACCGCCTGCACGCGCGATTTCGTCGTATCTTTAGGGTCCAGAAGTTCCGCCGGAGCGTTGATACTCTCCACAGTCCAGTTGGGCGAAGTAGAGGCTTTCGCTACGTCATGCAGCGTCAAATTCACCTGCGCAGGAAGAACCGCATCCGCGAAGTTTCCGGGCATCCCCGTCCTCTGCATATCACTAAAGAGGTGAAGATCCACTGGGCCAGGTGTCGCGTCGTTCAGCGTCCGGATAGTGCGCCCGAGATCCCCAAAATTTCCCTGCCCGTCTCCCACCTCAATGCCTTCCAATGTCGTTCGCAGCAAATTCGGATCCGGCGACGGCTGCGTGAGCACTTCGACTCGTCCCCCTAGCGCGAGAATCTGCGCCCGTTGCGAATGTGGCTTGGAAGCGAGGAGGCTGAGAGCCTGCTGCTTTGCATCGGAAAACCGAGTACCCGCACGCATGCTGAAAGAGCGATCAACAACAATCACCAAAAGATGACTGCGTGTGTCGTTCGTAAAACGCCTTACGAATGGATCGGCAAAGGCAACAACGATCAGCAGCAACAATAGAAACCTGAGGGTAAAAAGTAACAGATACCGCAGCCTTTTATGTCGCGTAGAACTTTGTATTCCTCGTTCAAAGAACATCAGGGAGCTTACGGGTTGAGGGACGACAACGTGCCTGCGCAGCAGATGCACAAAGATCGGAATTCCGAGAGCTGCGAGTCCCGCCAGAAACCATGGCGCCAGAAATCCCATCTATCTCTCCGCCTGTCTCAACGAAAGATATTCACGCAAAACTGTATCCAGCGGCTGATCCGTCGGCAGAAGTTGGTACTCCAATCCTGCCGCTTGTGTCCGGGTTCGAAGCTGTTCTATGTGAGCCTGCAGCTTCTCGCGATACCTTGAGGCAACATACTCCGGAACAACTTCGATCTTTTGTTGCGATTCAAGGTCTACTAGGATCGCAGGTCCCTTCAGCTCCGGACGAAGCTCCTGCGGGTCGAGAACATGAAAAAGAACGACATCGTTTCCGCGGAAACGCAGCGCCTCCAAAGCCCGCACGATCGTCTCTGGGTCTTCGTAAAAATCCGAGATCACAATCACGATTCCGCGCCGATGCAGTAATGCCTGAAAATGCTCTAGCGGCTTGAGGAAGTCAGTACGCGAACGCGGCTCAGCTTGCTCCAACGCAGCTAATAGGCGGGTCAACTGGCCCTGGCGTGTGGACGGCTTCACATACTCTCGCACCTCGTCATCAAACACGATCACGCCTGCTGCATCGTGCTGATTTCGAATTGCCAGATAGAACAAAGATGCGGCGAGATAACGAGCATAATCCGCCTTGACAGGCTTCCTGGAACCGTACTGCATCGAATTGCTCGCATCAAGCAAAACCACAAGCTGACTGTTTGTCTCCCCTTCGTAACGCTTCAGATAGCAACGTTCAGTTCGCGCAAATAGATTCCAGTCGACATGACGCAGATCGTCTCCCTGAACGTACGCGCGGTATTCCGCAAACTCCTGACTGAAGCCGAAATCAGGCGACCGATGCAGACCCGACACAAAACCGTCCACCACTGTCTTCGCAATCAAGTCCAGCGAAGAGATGCCTGCCAAAATCGTCGGATCGAGGAAGCGCTGCATTAGCTCTCCTTGGGAGGCGGCATATGAACCAACAAGCGCTTCAAAATCTCATCTGTATCTAACCGCTCCGATTCGGCGTGGAAATTAAGTAAGATACGATGGCGCAACACAGGAAGAATGAGCGAGGTAATGTCTTCATAGGTAACGTGATATCGCTTGCGCGACAAAGCCCTCGCTTTCGCAGCGAGGACAACAAACTGAGCCGCTCGGACGCTTCCGCCATAGCTTACATATTTCCTGATGAACTCAGGGGCATTCGCACTCTTAGGACGGGTCGCGCGCACCAGACTGACGACATAGCGCGTAAGCGAATCGGCGATCGGAACCATTCTCACAAGTTGCTGAAAATCGTTAAGCTCGGGGGCCGAGGTTACCGGACGCACCATGGCGAGACGTGTCGTGGTTGTAAGAGTCAAGACTCTGAATTCCTCTTCGGGATTCAGATAATCGAGCGTTGCATTGAAAAGAAACCGATCCAGTTGAGCCTCAGGCAATGGGTATGTTCCTTCAAGCTCGATTGGATTCTGTGTCGCCAGAACAAAGAACGGTGCGGGCAACTGATAAATCTGCCCTCTCACCGTGCAAGAGCGTTCCTGCATCGCCTCAAGCAATGCTGCCTGAGTCTTCGGTGGCGTGCGGTTGATCTCATCGGCCAGAAGGATATTCCCGAAGATCGGCCCCGGAACAAAGGTCCACCTTCGGTGACCCGTCGTCAGATCTTCTTCGATGATATCCGTGCCCGTAATGTCAGACGGCATCAGGTCCGGAGTAAATTGAATCCTTCGGAATTCCAGTCCCAACGTTTCAGCAATGGTTCGCACCATCAGAGTCTTCGCCGTACCGGGCATCCCAGTTAGTAGACAGTGCCCACCAACAAAAAGTGCTATCAAGATCTGATCGATAACGTCGTCTTGGCCGACGATAACTTCACTCACCTGTTTGACGATATCTTCGCGCACGGTGTGGAATCGTTCCACTCGCTGTTGAAGCTCTGCAGCATCTGAATTTAGATCGGCAAAAGTAGCCATCGGCTGTTGACTCCTGGAAGATTATTATTTGGGTGACTGATGCAGCTCCAACAACAACTTTTGTGCGGGAACGTAACCCGGTGCTATCTCGAGAGCAGCTAACACGCTGTCCTCAGCGTCACTTCTATTGCCTGCAGCAAGATGTGCCTTTGCCAACCGAAACTCCGCCCCTGCCTTATCCACCGGATTGGAGGCCACAGCCGCAGCATACTCGCGAACGGAATGGTCGTAGTCTTTCTGTTCGTAGAGCAGATCGCCCAGCTTGAGATGCAGATCGCTATCCTTCACGGGATAGATATAGTTCACTCGCCTGAGGGTCTCGATTGCAGCGGCCTTATCTCCAGCCGAATCTTCAAGCGTCGCCAGACGCTTGAGCGCCCCTGGATCCTCTCCTCCAGCCTTCTTGTATGCGGTAAGAATCTCTTTCTCCGACTTGGCGTCTGCTTTAGCTCGAAAGTTTTCCGCTAATAACTGATAAACGCTTCCCTCGCCCACATATTCCGGATAAAGAGCCAGCACCGCCGGTCCTTGCCGAGCCACCACATCCGATTGTTTATCTTGAACTGCCGTGGCAAGTGCTTTCATCTGCTCTCGCCACGCATCAAAATGGATCGCCTCTGGGCCATATCTCTTATCCACCCACAGCAGATACTGCTTATCGAATTCCTCAGGGCTCAGACCAAGATCATGCTCTACGATCTGCTGCGTTGTCTGCAGATTCGCATAAGAATGAATCATCTCAAGCAGTTTTTCCTCTCCCCACCGCGACTTGATAAAGTCACAGATGCTGCCGGCTTGGAAGTAAGAAACAACCACCTGCGATGGATACTCCGGATACACAAAGCCACGATCCAGCTTCAGAATCGGCAACAACTTTTTGTCGCGAATCGCGATTAGCACCTCAGGAGTCGCCCTGTTTCCCCATTCCTGCGAACGCTCCCCTTCTTCATGAACCGCCAGGCCCTCGGTAAACCATCGCGGGACATGATTCTTGGTTGCAGTAAGCACGTAGACATGGCTCATCTCATGCCATAAAGTAGCGCCCCAATTAAAATCCCCTGGCCGCCGTGCCGATGGACTGTCCATTGCGACCACTTCGCCGAAAGTCACACCCAACGCCCCCAAGCCCGGCATGCCCATCGTTCTTACAGCAAAATCCTCATGATCGGGATACACCTCTACCTGAACCGGACGAGGCAATCGCATCGCATATTTCTTGTTGTAGGCGGAAAGAATTGCTCGTAGCTCATCCTGTAGATACGGCCGAAACAAATCTGCTTCCGTCTTCTTCAACTTTAGAACCATCACATCATCACGGAATGTGACGTAATTCTTGTAGGTATCGAGGAGCCTAAGGCTATTAACTGTGGCCGCATTGCGATAGCCATTGTTGTAGCTCAGTTCAAGTTCTCTCTGAGCGTCCTCCTGCTGGCCCATCCTCATCAACCCTATCCCCAGCGCTGAATGTCCAGCCCAGAAATTGGGCTGTGCTTCAACCGCTTTGCGGTAATACGTGACCGCGTCCTCTTGCCTGTAGTGCAGCTCAAGAAGGTGGGCTATCCGTGCGTAAGCCTCTCCATAGTGAGGATTGATGGCGGTAATTTTACCGATCCAGATATCAGGCGAACGCTCGTTGATGAGCTCAATCGCGGCGTGAACCGCCATTGCGTCCATAGCATCGTTCTCGAGCGTGATCGCTTTATCTGCTTCGGCAGATGCTAGGTCGCGATCATCGTTTTCCAGAGCCACACTCGCCAGCAGCTCATGTGCATCGGCTCTCTTCCGATCCAGGGTCAATGCTTTCGCGAGATAAAAAGGAGCCTTTCCATCGAAGCTCGCAGAAGAGACGATGGCCAACCCCAGATAAGCGTCGACACTGGAAGGATCTTTCTCAAGGGCTTCACGGAGAAGATCCGCCGCCTCACGATCATTGAATCGTTCGTGC
>Ga0268266_10002832_pt1 | contig 18081 bp, 15 predicted proteins | sample KBSS13metaG_FD_190356 | JGI IMG/M metagenome (GOLD analysis project Ga0268266, IMG submission 190356) | Switchgrass rhizosphere microbial communities from Kellogg Biological Station, Michigan, USA - KBS S1-3 metaG (SPAdes) (version 2) | ecosystem: Host-associated > Plants > Roots > Rhizosphere...
CGGCGGCGGCGCCAAAGGCGCCGAACAGGCCGCGTATGAATGCTCTTTTGTGATTTGGCATGCATTTCCCCCTGTCGCCACACGCTTCCGGCCGTGTGCAAGACGGTGCGCCGGACAGCAACCCTATTTGGTTTTATACCCCTTTGCGGTTAGATGTCCGGACAGAAAAACAACATGATGGGAGGGCGTATGTTTCACGGCTCCATCAAGCGGCGCGATTTTCTCCAGATTGGCGCCGCCGCGGGCCTGGCGACGGTTTTCGCCCCTTCAGCGATTGCCGCCGGGACACGCTACGACCCTGCCGCCAAATTCGATCTGCAGGTCTCCGAACTGGAATACCGCCGCACGGCCAAGGGCCGCGCGCTGCTGGCGCGTGTCTATCAACCCGCGGGCCCGGGCCCGTTCCCGACGGTGCTCAGCCTGCATGGCGGCGCCTGGAACGCCAAGGACCGCTCTGCCGAGGACCCGTTCAACCGCGCCATTGCCACGGCCGGCGCCCTGGTGGTGGCGGTGGATATGACGCTTGCACCGGAAGCGCCGTATCCGGCCTGCGTGCAGGACGCGAGCTATGCCCTGCGCTGGCTCAAGGCCAGTGCCAAGACCTGGAATGGCGACGCCACACGGATCGGTGTGTTCGGCAGTTCCAGCGGCGGTCATGTCGCCGAACTACTGGCGCTGCGCCCCAATGATGCACGCTACAACGCCATTGCTTTCGACGGTGCGGCATCCATGGATTACGTCCTGATGCGCTCACCGATCAGCAACACCTTCGCGCGCTTCGAAACCGCGCAGGCGAACAAGGTTGACAGCATGATCAAGAGCAATACGACTTTCTTCGTTCCCTGGGACACTATTCACGAATCCAATCCGCAGGAGATTCTGGACCGCAAGGAAAAGGTGGCGCTCAAGCCCTTTCTCATCATGCAGGGCGCGCTGGACACCAATGTGCTCCCCGTTTTCCAGACCAAATTCGTTCAAAGCTACCGGGCGGCGGGCGGTTCCTGTGATTATACGGTCTTTGAAGGCTGCGAGCATGAATGGGTGGCCAAGCCCGGCCCTGAGACGACCCGCGCCCACGAGATGGCAAAGGCCTTCATCGCCCGGCACGTGAACGCCTGACAAATGGCGGCGCGTTACGGCGCGGCGCTCAGACGCGTCAACGCGTCCTTCGCTGCTTGCATTTCCGGGTCGAGCTTCAGCGCCGCGCGATAGTCGGCGACGGCGGCATCGGTGACGCCTTTGCGCACATAGGCATCCGCGCGATGGCTATAGGCGCTGGCATATTTGGGCGCGAATGCGGGATAGAGCGAAATATCCTTGGCGTTCAGCGCGATCTCTTTCGAGAAGTCGGCGATAGCCTGGTCATGCAGACCCTTGTGCCCATAGGCCAGGCCCCGCATATCGTAGGCGCCTGTGTCGGTGGGCGCGAGTGAGATATCCCTGGTGAGATCGGCGATGGCCTCGTCGTGAAGTCCTTTATGCTCGTATGCGAGAGCCCGGTTGTAATAGCTGGCGACATTGCGGGGTTCGAACGAAATGACCTTGCTGAAGTCCGCGATTGCCAGGTCGTAAAGCGCCTTGCGCGCATAATTGTTGCCGCGATTTGCGTAGGCATCTTGCAGCCTGGGATCGAGCGAAATCGCCATGGTGAAGTCGGCGATGGCCTCGTCGGTGAGACCTTTGTGCTGATAGGCGTTCCCGCGATAGTCGTAGGCCTCGGACAATTTAAAGTTCGGGCTTCCGCCCTCGGGTTCGAGCGAAATTGCCTTGGTGTAATCGGCGATGGCCTGCTCATGAAGGCCCTGATTGTTATAGGCGCCCGCCCGATTGAAATAGGCGGTGGAAAATTTCGGTGAAAAGGAAATCGCTTGGTTGTAATCGGCGATCGCCTCGTCATAGAGACCCTTGTTCGCGTAACCAACCCCGCGTGTGTCATAATCGGTCGCAAGGTGCGCCGCGGCAGCCTGGATTTGACTGCCGGATTTCAGGTCCGCGGTATCGGTTTGAATTTTCCTGGTGCAAGCAGCGATGCTGACGTCAGGATCCGGATTGCCGCAAGTGGCCCGCAGGGTCTGCGATGCCGCGGGTGTCGAAATGGAAATCAGAACCAGACCGCACAAAATGCAAAAAACTTTCGCCCCGCGAAAGACTTCAATCTGGTGACCAGGGAACATCGTGCCTTCCTGTTTTCTTCAGCTTGCGCGCAGTCCTTCGGCGACGGACATGCGTGCGGCATGGAAAGCGGGCAGGACGCTGCCGAGCAGCCCGATCAACAGCGCCCAGCCCAGGCCGAGTGCGATCATCCGAGGTGGCACGGTGAGGTAGAAGACATTCTGATACCAGATGTCCTGCGCTCCATTGAACAGGCTGTAGGCGATGGCGGCGCCGATGCCGGCACCCATCAGTGACAGCAGCAATCCCTCGACAGCGACCGCCACGGCAATCGGAAAACCGCCAAAACCCAGCGCGCGCAAGGTGGAGATTTCGCGCTGCCGGGCTGCCACACCCGAATAAAGAATGTTGACCGCCGCCAATAGCGCGCCAAGGCCAAGCAGCAAGCTGACGCCATACACCAGCGCGTCATTGAGGTCCGAGAATTGCGATGAGCGCCGCTCGTAATAGTCGGACTGCCGCTCCACCGTCACCGACAACGCCGGATTTGTGATGATCGCCCGCTTTAGCGTCGCAAGCCCCTCCGCGTCCGCCAGGCGCGCGATGACGGAGTTATAGGCAGGCTTGCGCAGCGCCGCCATGACCGTGTCGCTGTCGGCGACCAGTTCGGACTGCACCACATCGTCGTTAGTTTTGAAGACGCCCACCACCGGCCATTGGCCGTCGGGCATGGTGACCTTGTCGCCCAGCCCCACGCCCAGGAACTGACCCGGAGCTTCCGCGCCGACAATCATCTCGCGCTTGCCGGCCTGATACATCCGTCCCGCTACGATATGAAATTCCGGCCGCAGCTGCAGCGCCATCGGGCCGAAGCTGCGCAGTATGATGAAATGACGTCCGCCGGTGCGCCGCGGCACCGCCAGGCTGGTCATAATCTCGGCATCGGAGATTGCCTTGCCTTTGGCGTCGTGCGCGATCCCCGGCGCGTCTTTCAGGATCGCCACAGCAGCGCGGCTGAGGGTGCCGTCGCCTTCGTCCTGGGTGCCGGCGGGCAGGATGATGGCGCGGTCAGGGCTGCCGGCGCGCAGCCAGGTCTGGCGCAGGCCCACCGTCACCGACAGCATGGAGAGAAGCACGCCGACCACGCAGGCGATTCCCGTCACCACCACCAGGGCTGATCCGATGCGCCGCCTCAGGCTGGCCAGATTCAGCCAGGTGGCGGCCAGACAGGCGCGCAGAAATATCATGTGCGCCCCGCCAGGACCGCGGCAATGTCCAGCCGCTTCAGTTTCAGGGCCGGAAAGATCGCGCTCAGGAACGCCAGCAGGACCGCGGCGGCGATGGCATCGCCGACAACGGCGGGCGATAAATAGGGTGCAGGGACCTGAATGCCGGACAGGAGGGCGGGAATGTGTTTGCTCAGGCCTGCGGCCAAGGCAAGTCCCGCACCCGCACCCGCCAACGCGGGCGCCAGCGCCTCGGCGAACACCAGCGCGATTACGCCTCTGGTGGAATAGCCGATCGTCTTCAGCACGGCGAATTCGCTCAGCCGCTCGCGCACCGATTGGGCCATGCCATGGCCCGTGAGAAGCAGGATCATGAACAGGCCCACCAGCGCCACCCGCCGCGTTACAGTCGCGACATTGACGGCGGCGGTCGCGCCATTGCTGCGCATAGACCGCTCGGAGATGCTGTCGGTGGGAATGGCCGAATTGGCGTAGCGCGCGTCAATCGCCATGGCGGTGTCATCGGCGTGCGCCGGATCCTTCACCACGGCCTGAAACCAGCCCGCCTTGGGCTGGTCGGCGGCGGGGCGGGACATCCTGTAATATTGGTAGCTGCCCAGGCTGAAACCGTTCCCCCAATAGGGCGTATCGTCCAGCACATCCAGAACCTGAAATCGCCAGGCTTGCCCGCCATCGGCCCGCGGGACGCTGGCGGCGACGATCGTGAAATGGTCGCCTTTCTTCAGGCTCCAGCGGGCCGCGGTTGCCCGGCTTAGAAAAACGCCATCGGGTTTTGCGCGCAGTTCTTTCCACTCAGCCGGCGAGAGCGGCAGATTGGGCCACGATGACGGCTGATCTCCCGCCATCACACAAGCCTGTGTCTTGGGATTGCGATAATAGCCGCACACTCCGCCACCGGCCGAGACCGCGGCGACATTGGGCATGGCCGCGATCTGCTGGCCCATCGTGTCGGTGAGATTGTCGGCGAAACGCGCGCTGATGACCACGACGCTGCGGTTGATCACCTCCACCATCTGCTGGAAAGCCGCATCCGTGCCCATCATCACACCGAACAGGGTGAAGGCGGCGGTCACCGACAAAAGCGTGAGGATGGTCCGCAGCTTTCGCCGCGCCAGCGCTGCCCACACCAGTGGAAGATATCTGAGCATCGAGCCTGTCCCCCCCAAGGCCGGCCTGGGCCGGCTACATCGGGAACGATGATCTAGCCAAAAATGTGGCGGCGGATCCCAGGGAGCCCGATGGGCCTACTTGCGTGCTCCGCGTACCGGGCCGAGCCGTTCTTTGCCGACGGCGATGTCGTCGATCCAGACGGTAAACCCTTCACCCGTGGCGGGCTGATAATTGGTAAAGCCGATCGACAGGGTCTGGAAGGCAGCTGGAATTTCGATGCCTTCGTAATTGCCCGCGCCTTTGTGCTGGCCGATGTCGGTGACTTCCTTGCCGTTGACGAAGAACTGATAGGTCTGGGTCGCGGCATCGGCATGCCATTCCAGCAGAGTCCATTCATCGTTGAATTTCTGCATGGTCGTGGATTTCGGGCCGAATTCCTTGCGCCCGTTCGGCGGCTGGACGTTATAGAACCAGCCATAGTCGCCGGTCGGGTAAAAGAGCAGGGTGGCCAGGCGCACATCGATCAGATCATTCGCCAGCGGGCTGATGGCCTTGCCGTCGACGAAGGTGGCATGAATGAGCCGCCCTGTGGGCATGGGCGTCGGGGTTTTGACCTTGAAGTACATCCGGCCCCAATGCTCGCCGCCCAACGCCGCAACCTTGTCGGGGGCGAGGCTGATGAAGCGTCCACCTCTCACGGCCGGCTTGACCTCCAAGGCATGCTTGCCGCTATGGGCGACGCCTTCCTCGACGCCGATGTCGCCGGTTTTGGTGAAGCCGGCGGGAATGGCGCCGACGGCGGTTGATTCGAAATCGTCCGAGACAATGGCGCCGGGCAGGGAATGACCGCCAGTCGTGGTGCAGCCGGACACAACAACGGCGAGCGCCGCTGCGGCTAAAGAAATTTTCATGAAAGTCCCCAGTCCCGATTGAGTGATCCGCCTGCCGGCTCACCTTAAGGGGGTTCATAGAACCGTCAAGCTGCCCACAGCGGCAGACGGTTTGCATGCGCTCGCCGCGTGTCGGCGACTTCTATAAACTGGAATTGTATGCAGTTCGGTATCGGAGCAGGCGCGCGTGAGCGGCGAGCAGATCAAGTTTCTTTCCGCGACATGCCAGTGCGGCAAGGTGGCATTCGAGGTCGTCGGCGCGCCGATCCTGGCCGTTTCCTGCCACTGCACAAGTTGCCGCCGCGTCGGGCGCGCGTTCGAAGCGCTGCCTTCGGCGGCGCCGGTTCTGGGCGCTGATGGTGGTTCTCACGTTCTTCTTTATCGGAAGGATCGCGTCCGCTGCGTAAGCGGACTCCAGTATCTCGAAGAGTACCGGCTTAAACCGGATTCTCCCTCGCGCCGTGTTTTGGCGGCCTGCTGCAATTCCGCGATGTTCGGGGACTTCACCAAAGGTCATTGGCTGTCGCTGTATCGCAAGCGCTTTGCCGCCGGCGTGCCACCGGTAGAAATGCGGATCATGACCAGGGATCGGGGCGCGGATGCGGTGCCGGCAGACGATGTGCCGAGCTATGGCGGATTTCCGGCTCGATTCCTGTGGAAGCTACTGATCGCCTGGATCGCGATGGGCTTCAGAAAGTCCCACATGGGGTTGGGGCGCATCAATAAATCCAAGACCTTATGAGAGTGTCCGCTCCTGGTTAGGCCAGAGCCGCGCCACTCGCTAGGATGCGGGCAAAAAGAGGGGCGGCTCGTGAAAAGATCGATCGGTTTGGGCTGCGTGGGGCTGGTCGCGGCTTTGGGACTGCTGATCCTGGATGCGAGCCAGGCACAGCCCGCCAATCCTTCGACCAATCTGGTGGAAGCCGGACGCGCCCGGTTCAACATCCGCTGCGCCGGCTGTCACGGCCAGGATGGCCTGGGCGGCGAACGCGCGCCGGCCATCGCCAATGGCTCGCGGCTGGGTCTGGACAATGACAAGGCGCTGCGCAACCTGATTCAGCATGGCATGGCCGACAAAGGCATGCCCGCCTTCACTGTGCCGCCGAATGAACTGAACCAGTTGACCGCCTTCGCACTGTCGCGAATGCAGCCTCTGGCCAAGACCGCGCTTTCCGGTGATGCCAAGGCGGGAGCCGCGCTGTTTTTCGGCAAGGCAGGCTGCGCGCAATGCCACATGATCTGGGGCAAGGGCAGCCTCAACGGGCCGGATCTGACCGAGGCCGCGCGCAAGCTGACCCTGGCCCAGATGGAAACGGCGCTGCTGAAGCCAACCGTCGGCGCCGGCGGCTATCAAGTGGCAACCGTCAAGTCGGCGAAAGGTGAAAGCCTCCGCGGCTTCATCCGCAACGAAAGCAGCGCGGATATTCAGATGCAGTCCCTCGACGGGCGTCTGCACCTTCTGTCGAAGAACGATGTTGCCCGCATCGACCGTGAGCCGAAATCCATCATGCCGGCCTGGACCGGCTCGCGCGATGACATGCGCGACCTCATCAAATTCCTGCAGGCCGCGCCGGATATGCGGAGCGGTGGCGCCGAACCCAAAGCCGTGCCCGGCGGCATCGCCTGGGAAGGGATCGTCAAACCCAAAGCGGGCGACTGGCCGTCCTATCATGGCCAGTTGAGCGGCAACCGTTATTCAGCGCTTTCCCAGATCACGCAAAGCAATGTCCGCGGCCTTGCACCCCAATGGCTGTTTGCCGTCCCCGGCCAGGGCAGCCAGTCGCTGGAAGGCACACCCGTGGTCGTTGATGGCGTGATGTATGTCACGCGGGTCAATTCCGTCATCGCGCTGGATGCCAGGAATGGCCGGACGATCTGGCACTACAGCCGCCCGGCCTCAAAAAATCTGGTGGGGGATGCGGCCGGCGGGATCAATCGCGGTGTGGCCGTTCTGGGCGACCGGGTCTTTGTCGTGACCGATAACGCCCATCTCCTGGCGCTGCACCGCGTGAATGGCGCGCTGCTGTGGGACAGCGAAATGGCGGATACGCGCAAGCACTATGGCGCGACCTCGGCGCCGCTGGTGGTGGGCGACCTGGTGATTTCCGGTCTCTCCGGTGGTGACGAGGGCATTCGCGGCCAGCTCAATGCTTTCAATGTCAAAACCGGCGCGCATGTGTGGCGTTTCTGGTCCATTCCGGAAAAGCCCGATCCGGTGACCGGTGACTGGACGGGCAGGGCCCTGGAGCATGGCTGCGGCGCCACCTGGCTGACAGGAACTTACGACAGTGAAACGGGGAGCCTGATCTGGCCGATCGGCAATCCCTGTCCCGATTTCAATGGCGACGAACGAAAAGGCGACAATCTCTTCACCGACTCGGTTGTGGCGCTTGATCCCAGGACCGGCAAGCTCAAATGGCACTACCAGTTCACGCCGCACGACCTGCACGACTGGGATGCCACCGAGACGCCGATGCTGGTCGACGCGACTTTCCAGGGCGCGCCGCGCAAGCTGCTGCTGCAGGGCAACCGCAACGGCTTTTTCTATGTGCTGGACCGGACTGACGGCAAATTTCTCTCTGCCAGTGCATTCGTCAAGAAACTGACCTGGGCCAAGAAGATCGGGCCGGATGGCCGCCCCGTTCTGGCCGAAGGTTGGCAGCCGACGACAGAGGGGGCGCTGATCTGCCCGTCTATGGAAGGCGCATCCAACTGGATGTCCACCGCCTACCATCCCGGCACGGGGCTTTTTTATCTGGCGGCGCTGGAGCGGTGCAATGTCTTCAGCAAGAACAAGGAATGGTGGAAGCAGGGGCAATCCTTCTATGGCGGCTCGGCGCGGCCGGTCACCGCCGAAGCCCCGCGCAAATATATCCGCGCCATCGATCCGCAGACCGGAAAGATCGCGTGGGAATATGAACAGACCGGCGCCGGCGAAACCTGGGGCGGCGTGTTGGCGACCGCCGGCGGCCTTGTGTTCTTCGGTGATGACGACGGTTCTTTCGGGGCGTTGGACGCCAAGAGCGGCAAGCGGCTGTGGCGTTTTCCCCTGAATGCGCGCTGGCATGCCTCGCCGATGACCTATGCGATCGACGGCAAGCAATATGTGGCGGTGGCGATGAATGCGAGCATTATCGCTTTCGCGCTGCCGTGAGTGAACCCCTGAGAATAGTCAGACACTGCTTGCCAAGGGAGCGGTATCAGATAAAGTCAGACAAAATAAATGCATGGGGAGCGAATGCGCAAATACGGTCCGTTGCTGTTGTCCCTGTGCCTGCTCGCGGGCCTTTCAGGCGGTGCGGTCGGACAGGCCAAGAACAATGTACCGGACGTCATTCCTGGCGCGCCCAAGGTGACGGTGGAGCGCATCAAGGTCCATGGCGCGTCTCTGGAAGGCAGCCTGGAAGGCGATAGCGCCGATCGCGATGTACTGGTCTTCCTGCCGCCCAGCTATGAGAAGCAGCCCAATCGCCGCTATCCGGTCGTGTATGCCCTGCATGGCTATTCCATCGGCGCCGAGCAATGGAGCCAGGAAATCCATGTGCCCCAGACCATAGAAGGCGCGCTCGCCAAGGGCGCCCGGGACATGATCGTGGTGCTGCCCGATTCCAAGACGGTGCACAACGGCTCGATGTATTCGAGCTCGGTGACCACCGGCGATTTCGAGAACTTCATCGCCCATGACCTGGTGGCCTATATCGATGCGCATTACCGCACCATCGCGGCGCGGGAGAGCCGCGGTTTGGCCGGCCATTCCATGGGCGGTTATGGCGCCACCCGCATCGGCATGAAGCATGCCGATGTTTTCGGCAGCCTTTACATCATGAGCCCGTGCTGCCTGGCGCCGCGCGCCCCGCTCAAGCCGGAGGACGAAACCGCCCTGCTGGCGGTGAAGACGCCGGCGGATTCCGCCACACTGCCGTTCGGTCAGCGCGCCGCGCTTGCCAGCGCCGCCGCCTGGTCGCCGAACCCGAAGGCGCCGCCGCTCTATCTCGATCTGCCGGTGGGCGACAAGCAGCAACAGGTGCTGGGCGAATGGGCCGCCAATGCGCCGCTCGCTTTCATCCCCCAATATGTCTCGGGGTTGAAGCGGTACAACGCCATCGCGCTGGATGTCGGCGATCAGGACACTCTGCGCTTCGACACCGGCAAACTGCACGAGGCGATGGACGCCAACGGCATCGCCAACAGCTTTGAAATCTATCCCGGCACCCATGTCAGCAATGTGGCGTTCCGCTTCCAGGATTTCGTCATGCCGTTCTTCAGCAAAAATCTGTCCTTCCAGGGGGCCCGCTGATGCTGAACAAGCGCGATCTCCTGAAGCAGGCTTCGGCTCTGGCGGCCCTCGGCGCGACGCCGGCCCTGGGCCAGATACTCGCGTCCGGACCGTTCAAGCCGGATTGGGACTCTCTGAAGGCGCAATATCACGCGCCAGACTGGTTCCGTGACGCCAAGTTCGGCATCTGGGCGCATTGGTCGGCGCAATGCGTGCCGGAATATGGCGACTGGTATGCCCGCAAAATGTATATCCAGGGCGACAAGTTCTATCAGCATCACCTGGAGCATTACGGCCATCCGGCGGACACCGGCTTCATGGAGTTCAACAATCGCTGGCGCGCCGAACATTGGCGGCCGGAGGAGCTGCTCGACCTCTATGTCAAGGCCGGCGCCCGCTATTTCGTTTCCCTCGCCAATCATCACGACAATTTCGACAATTTCGCCTCCCGCTATCACGCCTGGAACAGCACAAAGGTAGGTCCTAAGCGCGATATCGTCGGGGCCTGGGCCAAGGCGGCGCGGGCGCGGGGGCTGAAGTTCGGCGTCTCCAATCATTCAGCCCATGCCTGGCACTGGTTCCAGGTGGCCTATGGCTATGACCCGGAAGGCGCGCGGGCGGGCCAGCGCTATGATGCATTCAAGCTCACCAAATATGACGGCAAGGGCAAATGGTGGGAGGGGCTGGACCCGCAGGAGCTTTACGGCGGCGCGGTCATGCCCATGCCGGACGGGCTGACCAGCGCCGCCGCCGCCAATGCCTTCCATGAAAGTCACGACCGGGTGTGGAATGAAGAGCCCCCCTTAGCCAACCCCGCTTTCACCCGCATGTGGTGGTTGCGCTGCAAGGACCTGATCGACAGCTATCGCCCCGATCTTCTTTATTTCGACAATACCGGCTTGCCGCTGGGCCAGGCCGGGCTGGACATGGCGGCGCACTATTACAACAGCTCGCTCGCCTGGAATGGTCAGCTGCCGGTACTGAACTGCAAGCTGTTGCCCGAGGATCGCCGTCCCGCGGTTGTCGAAGACGTAGAGCGCGGCTTCCGCTCCGAAGTGGTGCCGCATCCCTGGCAGACCGACACCTGCATCGGCGACTGGCATTACAACCGTGAGCGGTTCCTGAACAAATCCTACATGCCGGCGGATGCGGTGGTGCATCGGCTGTGCGATGTGGTGGCCAAGAATGGCTGCCTGCTGCTCTCTGTTCCGGTGCGCGGCGACGGCACCATCGACGAGGAAGAACGCAAGATCGTGGAAGGCGTGGCAAGCTGGACCGGTCGCTACGGCGAGGCGATTTTCGCCAGCCGCCCCTGGCGGCTTTCCGGCGAGGGCCCGACCCAGGTGGTGTCGGGAAACCTGATCGAGGGCAAGCCCGTTCCTTTCCAGGCTGCCGATATCCGTTTCACCACCAAGGGGCCGGTCCTGTACGCGATGACAATGGGCAAGCCGGCAGGCGAGGTGCTCGTCAAATCTCTTGCTGGCGTCGGTACGGTTCAGCGGGTCGAGATCGTCGGTACTGCCGGTGCACTCACGTTCCGCCACGCGGCCGACGGACTGCATATCACCATCCCCGACGGCGTAAGCCACGACTATGGCGTCGCCCTGAAGATCAGCGGCGACCGGCTGACCTGATAGTTATCGAACATAAGAGGTTCATCATGCGGAAAATGATTCTGGGCAGCGCGCTGGCGCTGTGTCTTGCGGCCCCGGCGCTGGCTCAACCGGCCCAAGTGCGTGTCACCGTCGACACTTCCAAGGCGGGCGCGGAGATCGACCGACATATCTATGGCCAGTTCGCCGAGCATCTGGGTCACGGCATCTATGGCGGCGTCTGGGTCGGGGAGGGCAGCAAGATCCCCAACATCCATGGCTACCGCACCGATGTGCTGAATGCGCTGAAAGCGATCCATGTGCCGGTGATCCGCTGGCCGGGCGGATGCTTTGGCGACCTCTATGACTGGCGCGACGGCATCGGCCCGCGCGCCAAGCGGCCGGTCCGGATCAATGTCCATTGGGGTGGCGTTACCGAAGACAACAGCTTCGGCACCAACGAATTCATGAATTTCTCGGAGCTGGTCGGCGCCGATGCGTATGTCTCGCTGAATGTGGGCTCCAAGACGCCCTACGACAACGCCCAGTGGCTGGAGTACATGACCTCCAAGGAGAATGCCACGCTGCCCAACGAGCGGCGCAAGAATGGCCGGGCCGCGCCCTGGCGCGTCGCTTTTGTCGGCATCGGCAACGAGACCTGGGGCTGCGGCGGCAATATGCGCCCCGAATATGCCGCCGATATCAATCGCCGGTATGCCACCTTCGCCAACACCCCGCGCGAGATGGGAAGCTTGAAGATCGCCTCCGGCAGCCATGACGACAATTTCGAGTTCGCCGAGACCATGATGCGTGATGGCGGCCGCTTCGATGGCCTGTCGGTGCACTACTACACGGTGCCGCGCATCTTCCGGGACAAGGGGCCGGCCATTGGCTTCCCCGAAAGCGAATGGACCTCCACCTTGCAGCATGCGCGTCACATCGACGAAATCGTCAGCAAGACCGCCGCGATCATGGACAAGTATGACCCGCAGAAGAAAGTGGGCCTCTATGTGGACGAATGGGGCACCTGGTACGATCCGGCGCCCGGCTCCAACCCCGGCTTTCTCGTACAGCAGAACAGCCTGCGCGATGCGGAAGTGGCGGCGCTGTCGCTGAACATCTTCCAGCGCCACAGTGACCGGGTGAAGGGCGCCAATATCGCCCAGATGATCAATGTGCTGCAGGCCATGATCATGACCGACGGCCCGAAGATGGTGCTGACGCCCACCTATCACGTTTTCGACATGTATCAGGCCTTCATGGGGGCGACGGCTTACACCGCCACCACCGATGGACCGGACTATGCCGCCGGCCTTCCCATGGTGGATGTGATGGCGGCACGGGGCAAGGACGGCAAGCTCCACCTGTCGCTGGTGAACACCGATCCGGCCAAGCCGGCGCATCTGGTCACCAACCTGACGGGCACGGCGCGCGGCCGCATCCTGACCGGCCCCGCCATGGACAGCCATAACAGCTTCGAGGCGCCCAACGCGGTGCATCCCGTGGCGTTCAGCGGGATAACCGACGGCGGCAAGTTGGCTTTCGACCTGCCGCCGCGGTCGGTCGCGGTGGTAGCACTCGACTGACGGGCTGCCTCAACAGAAGCGGGGCGCGACGACTTCCAGCATCGTGCGCATGTTGCTGCTGAGCTTGCCCATGGTCTCGACGAAGTTGGGATGCGTCATACCGGTGCCGATATAGGTCCAGCGGTTGGCCTGGTGCTGGGCGGACAGGAACCGGTCGCGCTGCTCGGGGGTCAGCTTGCACCCCGCGGCGGCCTCGAACGCTTCAAGGTCGAATTCGGCCTGCTGCTTCAGGCCGCCATCGAGGAATTCGCCGATGGCGAAATAGCCCTCGATGGCTTCGTCGACCTGCTTCTGGTCCAGGCCGGCGGCGATGGTTTCGACCATCAGGGTGTCGAGCTGGGCGTGCTGCATCTCTTCCATCCAGTGGTGCTTGAGCAGGCTCTTGAACTGCGGGTCGAGCGTGTTGTCGTCGTGGATGGATTCCTGGAAGTGCCGCTGGCTCATCCATTCGATGTGCAGGATCGTCAGCGCCACCGACAGGGGGTGATGGGAGAGGATATGCTTGGCGATCGCGTCGGCGGGACCGATCACCTTGCAATCGACGGGAAAGCCCCTGACGAACTCTTCCCTGAAGCGGCGGAACAGATGGATGTGCTTGGCTTCTTCGCCGGCAAATTCCAGGAAGGCGCGTGCGCGGTAATCATCATTACCGTTGATATAGGGCCGGGCGTGATCGAGCACGAAGGGCAGGATGAATTCTTCCACCAGCCCGAAGATGGAAAGATAGGCATGGCCGCGCACATGATTGAGCGTGCGCCGGCGGGCAGGAGAAAGAAAATCCAGCTGCTCCACCCGGGCCAGGCTTTCGGGCATGAAGGGGCGCGCGAAGTCCAGCGTCTTGCCTTCGCCGATCAGATCCTCGACGCGCCAAGTGATGCGCTCCGAGCGGCCGAGGACATCCTTGAAATTGTAGGGGTAACCCATTTGTCGTTCCTCCGGCTTAATAGGTTTCGACTTCGACCGACACCGGAACCGAGCGCGACACGGTGTCGAACACGGGCGACATGGCGGTCAAAGACTTGATGGTTGCGGCGCTCGCCTTGGTCTTCACTCGCATGCGCACGCGGATGGCGCTGTAGCCCTTGCGGACATCTTCGCTGAGACCGAGAAAGCCGCGCAGGTCGATGTCGCCGTCAAGGCTGGAATCGATTGCCTCAACCGCGATGTTGCGTGCGGCGGCGTGATAGGCGGTGGTGGTGGTCATGCAGCCGATCAGAGCGTGAAGCAGCCATTCGACCGGATTGGGCGCCTTGTCCTCGCCCAGCAGAACCTCCGCTTCACCATTGTCGAAAACGAAGCTCTTGCCGCCGGCGCGATGTTCGGCGAGGGCCCCGGAGAATTCCTTGATGGTGGAGCGGTTCTTCTCACCGCCCAGCCAGGTGTTGCTGGCGCGGAAGTTGAATTTCGCAATCGCGGCATTGCCTTTCACCGCCTCGATCGTCTCGAACAGCGCTGTCACATTGACGCCGTTCAGTTTTTTGGTTTGAATCTCAATGTTCATATCGGTCTTCCTCTAGTTGTTTCATCGGTGCGAAGTTCGTTGCGTCGCAGCGGTTATCTAGAGGTGGTCATGGCCGGTGCGAATGATTGTGCGTCCTGGATGCTTGACATGGCGTCGGGAATGGTTACGTCCCGTACGCTGGTGCCCGGACGGGGCCCAGCAGGGGATCCAATGGCAGCTGACCCACTTTCAGATGTCCTGAAGACCGTGCGTCTGACCGGGGCGACCTTCTTTGACGTCGCCGCCAGGGCCCCGTGGGTTGCCGAGCAGCCCTCACCAAAGACAATCCTGCCCACGCTATTGCCCGGCGCGGGACATCTCATTTCCTATCACGTGGTTACGGAAGGGCGCTGCTTCGGCAGCATCATCGGGGGGGAGCCGGTCCCCATCGATGCCGGAGAGGTCATCGTCTTCACGCGGGGCGACGCGCATATCATGGCAAGCGATCCAAGCTTGCGGGCCAAGCAGCCAAATCCGGCCAGTCTTTATGAGGAGGGGGCGGCCCAACAGCCTTTTGTCGCCGATATCGGAGAAGAAGGGCCGATCGCGACCAAGCTGGTCTGTGGCTTCCTGGCCTGCGATGCATGGCCGTTCAATCCCCTGTTCGACAATCTTCCCCCCATCATCAAGGTCGCGGCGGGGCCGGGCAGCGAGTCGCGCTGGCTCAGCCAGTTCATCCATGTCGCCACCCATGAAACAGCGGACCGGCGCGCCGGCGGCGAAAGCGTGCTCGCCCGGCTGAGCGAACTGATGTTCATCGAAGTCATTCGCCGGCACCTCGCGGATATGCCGGAGGCGCAGGTCGGCTGGCTGGCGGGGTTGCGCGATCCCTTTGTCAGCAAGGCCCTGTCGCTGATGCATGCCAGACCGGCGCACAACTGGACGATTGATGAGCTGGCGCGCGATGTGGGGGTATCCCGCTCGGTCCTGGCAGAGCGCTTCAACTTCATGGTCGGCGTGCCGCCCATTCAATATCTGGCGAAGTGGCGGATGCAGATCGCGGCCGGACTTTTGAGCAGCGGCAACAACAACATCGCCAGGATCGCCGAGGAAACCGGTTACAGCTCCGAGGCCGCGTTCAGCCGGGCGTTCAAGCGGATGGTGGGCGTGGCGCCCTCCGCGCACCGCCGCAGGGGATATTCATCCCCGGCGCATTAGCGCTATCGGCGAGAATCAGGGATCGGGGCTGAATGCTTCGATGATGGGGCAGGGGCCGCGGTTGGACCCACGGCAGGCGCCCAGCAAACGCTGCAATCCCTGGCGCGCCTCTTCCAGCTCCTGGGCCTGACGCGCCAGGGCTTCGAGACGCTCACCCGCCAGCACCCGGATTCGCGCCCGGTCCCGGGTCCGGTCCAGCGACAAAAGCTCCTTGATCTCTTCCAGCGTAAAACCGGCCGCCTGGGCCCGGCGAATGAAGCGCAGCGTCCGCAGGTGAGTCTGGTCATAGTGGCGAAAGGCGGATTTTCCGCCGGCCCGGGGCACCGGCATCAGCCCCCGCCGCTGGTAATAACGCACTGTTTCCACACCCACATCGGCGGCGCGGGCCAATTTTGCGATCGTCATGCCGGACATGCTTGACTCCGTACCATGGTACGCAGGCTACACCCCTGTTCGTCAGCAACCAAGACCAAGGAGGTCACCATGACGAACGACAAAGCCAAGACCGATGCCTGCAAGTGCACCGACTGCGCCTGCCAGCCTTGTACCTGTGCCAGCAATGCTTGTGGATGCAAGCCGGCGTGCCAGTCTGGATGCAAGTGTGGCTGCCAGGCAAAATAGCACCGGTGGTGCCGGGCTGGGATTTGCCCAGCCGGCGCCGATTGCCGCCCGAAATTCCGCTGGTCCGGCGATTTTGTTACCGCATCCTGTCAGGGATAGACTGCCGTCAAAGGGCAGAGGGACCATGACAACGCGGCGGGACTTTGCGATCGGCGCGGGCTCGGTGGGTCTTTCGGCCGCGCTTGTGCAGGCTGCTCCGGCCGCCGATGACAATCGCAAGAACGGGTGGGACCAGGGCAAGCTGCTGCATCTTTTACCCACCGTCAGCCACGACCGGATTCTGATTAAAGCCTCCTTTGGCGCCGCGCTGGCGGGGGTGCCGGAATTGCATGTGGGAGAAACGCGCGCCCGCGGCCGCAAGAACTCCGCGGTGGGGGATTTCTGGCAGTTCGACGTGGGCCGGCTCCAACCCCAGACCCGCTACCGCCTGGCCCTGACTGGCAGCGACGGCCGCCCGCTGTGCGAGCCCTGGTCGCTTTCAACTTTCCCCGCGCCCGATGCCACACCGTCGCGGCTCCGTCTGCTGATCTATACCTGCGCCGGTGGCCATGACGTGCTCAATCAGGGCCTGCCTCCCGGGCGGACGAGCTTTCTGCCCCTGGCCCAGCGCCGCCGTCTGCTGGAGCGGGGCCTTTCCTTCAAGCCCGATGCCATCATCGCCAATGGCGATCATGTCTATTGGGATTTGCGCGCGCCGCGGCTCTCTCATTCCCTGGGCGGCTCGCCGCAGGCCATCGCCTATGCCGGCCGCTTCGATCGCGCTCAGCCAGTCTTGAATGGTCCGAACGAAGCGGTGCTGCGCCGTTCGGCGGGGCCGCAGATCGTGCCGTTATACGGCACCTTGTGCCGCTCCACGCCGGTGTTCTTCCTGACCGACGATCACGATTATTTCGATAATGACGAAGCCACCGATGAGATGGTGACCTTCCCGCCCGATTCCTTCATGATCAATCTCGCCCGCGCCACGCATCTGCTTTACTACCCCGAATTCCTCCCCGACCCGAACCGCCCGCTCGGTCTTCCGGGCGCTTCAGCGGCCGACCGCAGTCCGGGTGTGTCGGAAAGCTTCGGCACCTTGCGCTATGGCCGGTTGGCGGAGTTGCTGCTTTACGACATCCGCCGCACCCTGACCTTGAATGGGCCGACCGCCGTCTTCCTGGATGGCACGGTGGAAACCTGGCTCAAGGACCGCATGGCGGCGAGGGACGTCACCCATCTGCTCAACATCCCCTCAAATCCGCCGGGCTGGAGCGCGGGCAAATGGGGCGAATGGTATCCCGACATTCTGGACAATGACGGCCGGCTGACGATCAAGAAGCCCAAGCCCTATTGGCAGGAAGGCTGGCTGAAGCAGCATGACCGGCTGATGGCGGCGGTGTCCGCCATGCCGGGGCGGATCCCGCTGGTCGTCAGCGGCGATCTTCACGCCATTGCCGAAGGCCGCATGCTGCGCAGCGGCGCGCTGGACTTCAGCAAGAACCCGGTCGTCGCGGTACTGTCGGGGCCGCTCGGTACCGGCGACCTGCTCTGGCCGTCCGCCTTCCGCGGGGTGGGCGCCACGCCGCCCGAACATCTCACCATGGACGAGCGGCTCAAGCCGATCGAGGAGAACGGCTTCATGCTGGCCGACTTCACGCCCGACAAGATCACGCTGAGCTTCTTCCGCTTTAAGGCGCATACCGACGATCCCAAGGGGATCGACACGCTCAAACCTTTCCGCGTCACCGAATTGAATCGCCCGGCTTAAGCAGGCTTTGCAGAGCGAACGGCGGAAACATTTAACATTTGAGGGTGACGACTGACGGCGAGTCAGATGCCTCTTGTTTGGGCAATCATCACCGCAGCAATTGTCACACGCATCGCTATAGTGTGAGTGCTCCGCTTACTGCGGCAGCCGCTCATATTCATCAGCCCACAGATTTTCCATCGCCTTTGTCATTTTGACCGTGATCAGCCGATCAGGCTCTTCGCCAACAGGAGGCTTTATG
>Ga0268266_10002834_pt1 | contig 18070 bp, 13 predicted proteins | sample KBSS13metaG_FD_190356 | JGI IMG/M metagenome (GOLD analysis project Ga0268266, IMG submission 190356) | Switchgrass rhizosphere microbial communities from Kellogg Biological Station, Michigan, USA - KBS S1-3 metaG (SPAdes) (version 2) | ecosystem: Host-associated > Plants > Roots > Rhizosphere...
ATCTCACCCTTGTCGTTCATCAGGATCAGGGTGTTGTACGGCGCCTTGTGCGGGTGCTCCTCGTGGCGCTCGCCGGTGAGCGAGAATACGCCCCAGACCTTCGCCTTGCGGCAGGCCTCGGCGAAGATCTCGGTCTCGGCACCCGGGATCTGCGAGGCGGTCTCGTACATCTCCTTGGAGTCGTACATGATGCCCTGGGTGGAATATTCCGGGAAGATCACGAGATCCATGCCCGGCAGGCCGAGCTTCATGCCGACGATCATGTCGGCGATCTTGCGGGCGTTGTCGAGCACCTCGGCCTTGGTGTGCAGCCGCGGCATCTTGTAATTGACGACGGCAACGCCGACCGTATCGTTGCTTGAGGAAATGTCACCGTGAAGCATGGGGATCGCCTCTTGTTCTGGGGTGGGTTCGATGGATCGCTAGTGGCTGATCATCCAGGGGCGCGCGGTCGGAAAACCCTTGGCGCCGCTCTTCGTCTTCGTCATCAATCGCGCCGGCTTCTTCTTGCCGGTTGAGCAACAGCCGCAGCCGGGCCCGTGCGCGGCCTTGTATTCCGCAACGGTCTTCGGCGCGTGGGCGCTGCGCTCGTTGGTGGCGATCGCCTTCCGCTTGTCCGACGGCATGCAGAAGAATGCCGGCGCGGTCAGGATCACGCGCGGTGATTCAGCGTCGCAACGCGGGCAGTCCTGCGGATCGTCGAATTCAGCCATCGGCCGCATGTCCGTGAACGGACCGCAATCGCTGCAGAGATATTCGTAGACGGGCATCTGGTTTCCTCGCGCGATGACTTCGGAAGAGATTTCGCGATGGTGGATGCGGGGCGGCCGACACGCTTGAGCCGTCCCGCATCCTTCTCGCGCAGGGATTACTTGTCCGGCGAGATCGGCATCTGGATGTCGCCCGTGATGTGTTTGATCGGGCCCGCCGACGACGGCATGATGTCGAAATCAAAGATCTCCGTCGGCAGCCACAGCGTGGCGCAGGCGTTCGGCACGTCGACGACACCAGAGATATGGCCCTGACACGGCGCAGTGCCGAGGATCGAATAGGCCTGCGCGCCGGAATAGCCGAACTTCTTGAGATATTCGATCGCGTTCAGGCACGCCTGCCGATAAGCGATGTGGACGTCGAGGTAGTGCTGCTTGCCGGCCTCGTCGACCGAGATGCCTTCGAAGATCAGGTAGTCCTTGTAATTCGGCGTGATCGGCGACGGCTTGAACACCGGGTTCTTGATGCCGTATTTGGCGACGCCGTCCTTGATGATGTCGACCTTGAGATGGAGCCAGCCCGCCATTTCGATCGCGCCGCAGAAGGTGATCTCGCCGTCGCCCTGGCTGAAGTGCAGGTCGCCCATCGAGAGACCGCCGCCCGGCACGTAGACCGGGAAGAAGATCTTCGAACCGCGCGACAGATCCTTGATGTCGCAGTTGCCGCCATGCTCGCGCGGCGGCACGGTGCGTGCGCCCTCCGCACCGACCTTGGCCTTGGCCTCGCCCTTGGCGCGGCCGGCATGTGCGGTCGCGGCGAACGGCGGATTGGCAAGGCCCGGTACCCGTGTCGGATTGGTCGCGATCAGCCCGGTCTCGCGCTCGTTCCAGGTCGCGAGCAATTTCGGATCGGGCAGACAGCCAATCAGGCCGGGATGGATCAGACCGGCAAAGTTTACGCCGGGCACGTGACGCGACGACGTATAGAGACCCTTGATGTCCCAGATCGATTTCTGCGCCAGCGGGAAATGGTCGGTCAGGAAGCCGCCGCCATTCTGTTTGGAGAAGAAACCGTTGAAACCCCAGAGGCTCTCCTTCAGCGGACCGACGTCAAGCAGATCGACCACCAGGAGATCGCCGGGCTCGGCGCCCTTGACGCCGATCGGACCGGACAGGAAGTGCACGATCGAGAGATCGATGTCGCGCACGTCGTCGGCGGAGTCGTTGTTCTTGATGAAGCCGCCGGTCCAGTCATAGGTCTCGATGATAAAGTCGTCACCGGGATTGACCCAGGCCACGATCGGAATATCGGGATGCCAGCGGTTGTGAATCATGTCGTTGTCGTAGGCCGATTTCGATAGATCGACCTTGATCAGTGTCTCTGGCATCGGATGCTCCCCTTGTTACCAGCCAATTTACTGTTCACTTCCCGGACCCTTTAAACCGACAGATATTTCGAGACCTGCGCGGCATCGACGCTGTCGCGCGGATCGTCGCGGACGATCTCGCCGTTCTCGATGACCAGCACGCGGTCGGCGATATCGAGCGCGAAGCTCAGCACCTGCTCGGAGACCACGATCGACAGGCCGCGCTCGTCGCGAATGCGCTTCAGCGTGCGCGCCATGTCCTTGATGATCGACGGCTGGATGCCTTCGGTCGGCTCGTCCAGCAGCAGCACCTTCGGCTTGGTGGCGAGCGCACGCGCGATCGCGAGCTGCTGCTGCTGGCCGCCGGAAAGATTGCCGCCGCGGCGGCCCTTCATTTCCAGAAGCACCGGGAACAGCTCATAAATGTCTTCAGGCACCTCGGAACCGCCGGACACCACCAGGCCGGTCTCAATGTTCTCCTTCACCGTCATGGTCGAGAAGATCATGCGGCCCTGCGGCACGTAGGCGAGGCCCTTGGCGACGCGCTCATAGCTCGGCAGCGTGCTGAGTTCGGCGCCGTCCATGCTGACCGAACCACTCTTGGTCGGCAGGATGCCCATCAGCGACTTCATCAGCGTGGTCTTGCCCATGCCGTTGCGGCCCATGATCGCAACGATCTCGTTGGGCGCGACCGAGACATTGAGGCCGTGCAGCACCTCGCTCTGGCCGTAGGCGACGTGTAGATCCGAAATAGCCAGCATGCCCCTGCTCCTTATTCCTTGCGCATGATCTTGTCCGGAAACCGGACGCCACTTTCCGGGATCATGCGCTAGTGACCCAGATAGACTTCAATGACCTTCGGATCGTTCTTCACCTTCTCCATTGTGCCCTCGGACAGGATCTGGCCCTGGTGCAGCACGGTGACCTTGTGGGCGATGTCCTCCACGAATTTCATGTCGTGCTCGATCACCAGCACCGAGCGGTCCTTGATGATGCGGTTGAGCAGTTCGGCCGTCTTGGCGCGCTCGGAGACGCTCATGCCGGCGACGGGTTCATCGAGCATCAGCAGATCCGGGTCCTGGATCAGCAGCATTCCAATCTCGAGCCACTGCTTCTGGCCGTGGCTCAACTGGTCCGCATAGGTATCGAGCCGGTCCTTCAGGAAGATCATTTCCGCGACTTCCTCGACACGCTCCTTCACCGCCGCGTCGCGCTGGAAGGTCAGCGAGCCGAACACGGTGCGGCCGCGCGGATAGGAAATCTCGAGATTCTCGAACACGGTGAGGTCTTCGAACACCGACGGCGTCTGGAACTTGCGGCCGACGCCGGTCTGCACGATCTCGTTCTCTTTCAGCTTCGTGAGTTCCTTGCCGCGAAACTGGATCGAGCCTGAGGTCGCCTTGGTCTTGCCGCAGATCAGATCGAGCACCGTGGTCTTGCCGGCGCCGTTGGGGCCAATGATGACGCGGATCTCGTTCTCCTCGACATAGAAGGAGAGATTGTTGACCGCCTTGAAACCGTCGAAGGAAACCGTGAGCGCCTCGACCGCGAGCAGGAATTCCTTGGGCTGATGACCGACGAGCATTGATCTATCTCCTCACTGCCAGTGTGGCGTCGGCATCGTATTGACCGATCGGCATGATGATCTCCTCACTCCGCCGGCGCGCCGTCGGCGACGGAATTGTCGGCCCACTTGCTGCCCGGCTTCGATTTGCGCGATGCCAGCAGCCGGTCGATGCGCGGCTGGACGTAGTCGGCCCAGATTCCCGACAGACCGTTCGGGAAGGCCAGCACGACCGCGATGAACAGCGCGCCGAGGCCGAACAGCCAGAGCTGCGGGAAGGATTCCGAAAGGCTGGTCTTGGCGAAATTGACCAGCAGCGATCCCCACACCGCGCCGAAAATCGACATCCGTCCGCCGACCGCGGTGTAGATCACCATTTCGATCGATGGCACGATGCCGACAAAGGACGGCGACATGAAGCCGACGTTGAGTGCGAACATCGCGCCCCCGATCGCGGCGAACACCGCGGCCATGCAGAAGGCGAAGATCTTGAAGTTGGCGACGCTGTAGCCGGAGAAGCGGACGCGGTCTTCCTGTTCGCGCATCGCCACCAGGATGCGGCCGAGCTTGGTCAGGCGGATGAACTGCGCGATGCCGATGCAGGCGAACAGCAACACCACCTCGACGAAGTACAGGATGACCTTGGCGTGGTCCGGCCGGATGTCCCAACCCTTCAGCGTGCGCAGGTCGGTCATACCGTTGATGCCGCCGGTGTAGCCCTGCTGTCCGACGATCAGGATGGTCAGGATCGCGGCGACGGCTTGGGTGATGATCGCGAAGTAGGTGCCGCCGACGCGGCGCTTGAACATCGCGGTGCCGATAATCAGCGCGAACAGGCCTGGCACCAGGATGATGGCGAGAATGGTGAAGGTGAGGCTGTGGAACGGCTGCCAGAAGAACGGCAGCGAGGTGATCTGATTCCAGTCCATGAAGTCGGGAATACCGGGCGTGGACTGGATCTTGGTGTTCTCGACGCTGGAGGCCTCCAGCTTGAGGAACATCGCCATGCAGTAGCCGCCAAGGCCGAAGAAAACCCCCTGCCCCAGGCTCAGAATGCCACCATAACCCCAGCACAGCACCAGCCCGATCGCGACAAAGGCGTAGGTCAGGTATTTCGCGACCAGGTTAAGGCGGAATACATCCAGCGAGAGCGGCAGGATCACGAACAGGATGGCAGCCAGCGCAATGAAGCCGATGAGCTCGGATCGATTGAAGAAGCGTGAGGTGATGATCATGACCGGTCCTGCTTTTTGTTATTTGCGGACTTTGAGGGCGAACAAGCCTTGCGGCCGCAGCATCAGGATTCCGACCACAGCGAGCAGCGTCAGCACCTTGGCCATCGAGCCCGACATGAAGAACTCCAGCGTCGACTGGGTCTGCGAGATCGAGAAAGCGGAGGCGATGGTGCCGAGGAGGCTGGCGGCTCCGCCGAACACGACCACCAGGAAGGTATCGACGATGTAGAGCTGGCCTGATGTCGGCCCGGTCGAGCCGATCATGGTGAAGGCGCTTCCCGCGATGCCGGCGATGCCGCAGCCCAGTCCGAACGTGTAGCGGTCGACCTTCTCGGTATTGATGCCGACGGCGCCGGCCATGATGCGGTTCTGCACCACGGCGCGGACCTGGCGGCCCCAGCGGGATTTGTACAGGACGTAAGCGACCACCACGGTGATCAGCACGGTCAGTCCCATCACGAAGACGCCGTTGATCGGGACCTCGATCGAGTCGGTGACCTTGAGCGATCCCAGCATCCATTGCGGCAGTTCAACGCCGACCTCGCGCGGGCCGAACACCGAGCGATAGGTCTGCTGCAGGATCAGGCTGAGACCCCAGGTGGCGAGCAGCGTATCGAGCGGTCTTTTGTAGAGGTGCCGTATCAACGCCCATTCGACCAGCATTCCGAGCGCGCCGGAAGCGAGAAAGGCCAATATCATCGCGAGGAAAAAGTATCCGGGGAACAGCGAAGGCAGATATTCCTGGAACGCATTCGATGTCAGCCAGGTGACGTAGGCGCCGAGGATCATGAACTCGCCATGCGCCATGTTGATGACGCCCATCTGGCCGAAGATGATGGCAAGACCGAGCGCCATCAGCACGTAGACGGAAAACAGGATCAGGCCTGCAAAGCCCTGCATGACGAAGATGGAGCCCAGATCGCCAATCGAATAGTCGCCGAACATCGATGTTTCTCCATCGAGGGGAAGGTCCCGCGTCGCGAACGGGAGTCGCGACGCGGGGTCGTCAAGCGCGGATTGACGGTCCACGCCAGGGAGCTCTTGCTCGGAGGAAGGCCGCGAGAGAATTCCGCGGCGCTTACTGGTAGCCCTTCGGGAACGGATCGGGCTCGACGAGATCGGCGGTCTCGAAGATCAGCTCGAACTGGCCGTCGAGCTTGGCCTTGCCGACGCGGGTCTTCGACCAGAGGTGATGGTTCTCATGGATGCGCACGTAGCCTTCGGGCGCGCCCTTGAATTCGACGCCGGGCGAGGCCGCCGCGATCTTGTCGATGTCGAAGCTGCCGGCCTTCTCGACGGTCAATTTCCACAGCCACGGGCCGAGATAGGCAGCCTGCGTGACGTCGCCGATCACGGTCTTCTCACCCCACATCTTCTTGAAGTCGGCGACGAATGCCTTGTTGTTGGCGTTGTCGAGCGACTGGAAGTATTTCATGCAGGCATAGGCGCCTGCGATGTTTTCACCGCCGATGCCGTCGATCTCGTCTTCGGTCACCGAGATCGTCAGCAGCGCCTGCTTGGAGAGGTCGATGCCGGCCGCCTTGAGCTGCTTGTAGAAGGCGACGTTCGAACCGCCGACAACGTCGGTGAAGATCACGTCGGGCTTGGTCAGCTTGATCTTGTTAATGACCGAATTGAACTGGGTAGAGCCGAGCGCGTAATATTCCTCGCCGACGACCTTGCCCTTCAGCACGTTCTCGACGTGCTTGCGCGCGATCTTGTTCGAGGTGCGCGGCCAGATGTAATCCGAACCGATGAAGAAGAACGATTTGGCGCCCTTCTCCTTGGCGATCCAGTTGAGGCCCGCGAGAATCTGCTGGGTGGCTTCCTGGCCGGTGTAGATGACGTTCTTGGACTGCTCGAGACCTTCATAGAAGGTCGGGTAATAGAGCATGCCGTTATACTGCTCCATGACCGGCAGCACCGCCTTGCGCGATGCGGAGGTCCAGCAGCCCATGATCGCCGCGACCTTGTCGTTGACGAGCAGCTTCTTGGCCTTTTCGGCAAAGGTCGGCCAGTCGCTGGCGCCGTCTTCCTGGATGAACTTGATCTTGCGTCCGAGCACGCCGCCGGCGGCATTGATCTGCTCGATCGCGAGCTTTTCCGCCTGGATCGAGCCGGTCTCCGAGATCGCCATCGTACCGGTGGCCGAGTGCAGGATGCCGACGGTGACCTCCGTATCGGTGACCGCCAACCCCGTGGTGTTGACCGTGGCGGTGGCAGGACCGGCCCCGAAAGAGGGCCGCGGAAGCATCGAAATGAGCGGCAGCGCCGCGGCCCCCATCAGTAGTTTGCGGCGAAGCGGCGACTGCAGGCCCTTGTTTGGTTCGTCTGACATGAGCACCCCATTTTTGTTCGTGAACGCTTTTGGTCAGGGGAGGATGGCTCGAAATTGTGCACCGCACAGATACGTGGGATCGCGTATACTGCACCGCAAAATAGCGACGTAGATTTTGGTACGAAGTTTGCTGGCTGTACGGGGGGCTGGTGGAATTGGGCAGGAGCAAGCAATTTGGCAGGGCGGCAGCGGATAGACCGCGTCAGGCGCCAATATAATCAATGGGTTGCCAACCAGACGCTGGAAGACTACGCGCTGCGCTTCACTGCCAAAAGCGCGCGGCGGTGGTCGGCCGCCCGCGTCGCCAATACCGCCCTTGGCGCGATCTCTTTCCTAGCGCTGGAGGCGATCGGCGGCACCATTACGCTGAATTACGGCGCCACCAACGCCACCACCGCCATCCTGGTGGTCAGCGTCATCATCTTCTGTTGCGGCCTGCCGATTGCCTATCATGCCGCCAAATGCGGCATCGATATCGATCTGCTGACCCGCGGCGCCGGGTTCGGCTATATCGGCTCGACGATCACCTCGCTGATCTACGCCTCCTTCACCTTCATCTTCTTCGCGATCGAGGCGGTCATTCTCGCCTCTGCGCTCGAAATGTGCTTCGGCATCCCGCGCCCGATCGGCTATCTCATCAGCGCCGTCGTCATCATTCCGCTGGTGACCTACGGCATTACGCTGATCAGCCGCTTTCAATTGTGGACGCAGCCGCTCTGGATCATCCTGCACGTCCTTCCTTTCATGGCGATCGCCTACGCCAATCCGCATTCGTTCACCGAATGGCGCAAATTTGCCGGCGAACACGGCGACGCCGGCGGCCATCTCGACCTGCTGCTGTTCGGCACCGCCGCCTCGGTCGTGTTTTCGCTGGTGGCGCAGATCGGCGAACAGGTCGACTTCCTGCGTTTCCTGCCGCGTGACCGTCGCGCCTCGCGAACGTCATGGTGGATCGCGCTGCTGACCGCCGGCCCCGGCTGGATCATCTTCGGCGCGTTGAAACTGTTGCTTGGCTCGTTCCTCGCATTCTTTGCCCTGAGCCACGGCCTCTCCAGCGAGCAGGCCGCCGAACCGGCGCACATGTATCTCGAAGCGTTTCGCTATGTGCTGTCGCAGCCCGACATGGCGCTGGCTCTGACTGGCCTGTTCGTCATTCTCTCGCAGATCAAGATCAACGTCACCAACGCCTATGCCGGCTCGATCGCCTGGTCGAACTTCTTCTCGCGGCTGACGCACAGCCATCCCGGTCGCGTGGTGTGGCTGGTATTCAACGTGCTGGTCGCGCTGCTCTTGATGGAGATCGGCGTCTACAAGGCGCTGGAGCAGACGCTGGCGCTCTATTCCAACGTGGCGATTGCCTGGGTCGGCGCGCTGGTCGCCGATCTCGTCATCAACAAGCCGCTGGGCTTGCGGCCGCAGCACATCGAGTTCAAGCGCGCGCATCTCTACGACATCAACCCGGTCGGCGTCGGCGCGATGACGATCGCGACGATCGTCTCGATCTCGGCGTTCTACGGCCTGTTCGGACCGACGGCGAAGGCGCTGTCCGCTTTTGTCGCGCTCGCGGTTGCCTTCGTCACCGCGCCGCTGATCGCATGGGCGACCGACGGCAAATATTACATCGCGCGCAAGCCGAAGCGGAGCTGGCAGAACCTCGAGGCGATCCAGTGCTGTATCTGCGAGCATTCGTTCGAGCCGGAGGACATGGCCTCCTGCCCGGCCTATGCCGGCCCGATCTGCTCGCTGTGCTGCTCGCTCGATGCGCGCTGCCACGATCTCTGCAAGCCCCATGCGCGCGCAGGCGCCCAGGTCTCCGACATGCTCGGGAAACTGTTGCCGGAGCCGATTTATACGCGGATCAATTCGCAGTTCGGGCAATATCTCGGCGTGTTCGCGGTATCCGCCGGCCTCGTTGCCCTGACGCTGGGGCTGATCTACCTGCAGACCTCGGCGACGGTTGCGGTCGACAATCTCCTTTTGTCCGACGTGCTGTGGAAGGTGTTTTTCGCCCTCACCATCATCATCGGCGTGGTGGCGTGGCTGTTCGTGCTGGCGCAACAGAGCCGCCGCGCCGCAGAAGCCGAGACGCGCCGGCAGACGACGCTCTTGATCCAGGAAATCGACGCGCACAAGCGGACTGATGCCGAACTGCAGCGCGCCAAGGAAGTGGCGGAATCCGCCAACCTCGCCAAGAGCCGCTATGTGGTCGGCCTGAGCCACGAACTGCGCTCGCCGCTGAATGCCATCTCCGGCTACGCGCAATTGCTCGAACAGGACAGCGGCCTCGCCACCAAGCCACGCGACCAGGTGCGCGTGGTCCGGCGCAGCGCCGACCATCTGTCGGGGCTGATCGACGGCATTCTGGACATCTCCAAGATCGAGGCCGGCCGGCTCTATCTGTCGCGCGACGAGGTCCGCCTGAGCGAATTCCTCGATCAGCTCGTCGGCATGTTTCGCGTTCAGGCCGCCGCCAAGGCCATCGACTTCGTTTTCAAGCGGCCCTCGATACTTCCCATCGTGGTCTATGCCGACGAAAAGCGCCTGCGGCAGGTCCTGATCAACCTGTTGTCGAACGCGCTGAAATTCACGCAGACCGGCAGCGTGCAGTTCGTCGTGCATTACCGCAGCCCGGTCGCGGAGTTCGAGGTGATCGATACCGGCCCCGGCATTCAGCCCGACGACCTCGAACGTATTTTTGCGCCGTTCGAGCGCGGAGCGCTCGGCGTCTCGCAGCCGCAGACCGGGACCGGTCTCGGGCTCACCATCAGCCGCCTGCTCGCCGGCGTGATGGGCGGCGACATCAGGGTGACCAGCCAGGTCGGCAGCGGCAGCAACTTCCGCGTCAAGATCCTGTTGTCGGAAGTTACCAATCCGACGCGGATCGCGCCGGTGGAAGCGCCGATCTTCGGCTATCACGGTCCGCGCAAAACCATCCTGATCACCGACGACGATCCGACCCATCGCGACCTCCTGCGCGAGGTGCTGACGCCGCTCGGCTTCATCCTGCTCAGCGCGCCGGACGGACCCGGCTGCCTCGCGCTGGCGCAGCATTGCAGGCCCGATCTGTTCCTGCTCGATATCTCCATGGCCGGGATGGATGGATGGACGGTGGCGGAAACGCTGCGTGAGAGCGGCCATCACCAGGCCCGCATCCTGATGGTGTCGGCCAGCGCGCTGGAAGCGCATGGCGCGCCGCTGGCGCAGCCGTATCATGACGGCTACCTGATGAAGCCGATCGATATTCCGAGGCTGCTGGAGACCATCCGCCAATTGCTCAAGCTCGAATGGCAGCATGAGGCCGACCAGATCCCCGCGCCGCACTGGAAGCCTGACACCGGCTCACGGCCGCCGGTCCGGCACGTCGAGGAACTGATCGGGCTCGGACAACTCGGCTACATCCGCGCCATCCAGGTCAAGCTGGACGAGATCGGAAACGATCACCCCGAGCACGCCGACTTCGTTTCGCAAATGCGTATGCTGGTCGACCGCTTCGACCTCGACCAGTACATGGCGACCCTGAAAACGCTGCACAGCTATGATCACTGAACAAAAGAAGCGCGATGTCGCCCTCGTCGTCGATGACTCGCCGGAGACGCTGCGGCTGTTGACCGACGCGCTCGACGGCGCCGGCATGACGGTCATGGTCGCGCTCGACGGCGCCGCCGCGATGCGCATTGTCGACCAGATCACGCCCGACATCGTGCTGCTCGATGCGGTCATGCCCGGGATGGACGGGTTCGAGACCTGCCGGCGGCTGAAGCGCGACGCCGGGCTCGACCATGTACCGATCATCTTCATGACCGGGCTGGCCGAAACCGAACACATCGTTGCCGGCCTGGAAGCCGGCGGCGTCGACTATGTGACCAAACCGATCGCGGTCCAGGAAATGCTGGCGCGGATCCGCGTTCACCTCGCCAATGCGCGGCTGACCCAGAGCGCGCGGGCCGCGCTCGACGTTTCTGGCCGCTATCTGCTTGCCGTGAACAGCCTGGGCAAGATCATGTGGGCGACACCGCAGGCGCAGAAGCTTTTGTCGGATACGCTTAGCGCCGATAGCGACGATGTCGTGCTGCCGGATCCGATCCCGCAATGGCTCGACCAGACCCGCAAGGGCAAGGCCGGATCGAAGACCGCCATCATGGCCACGCTTCCCGGCAACGAGCAGCTCCGGCTGCAATATATGGGCAGGCTGGGCGCCAACGAGTTCCTGCTGCGGCTCGCCAAGGATTCCGGAACCGAGACACCTGCGGAGTTCTCCAGTGAGCTTGGCCTGACGACCCGAGAGGGCGAAGTGCTGTCGTGGCTGTCCAAGGGCAAGACCAACCGCGACATCGCGCAGATCCTGGGGCTCAGCCCGCGCACCGTCGACAAGCATCTCGAGCAGATCTACTCCAAGCTCGGCGTCGAGAACCGCACTGCGGCGGCGGCGATTGCGGTGAATGCGAAGAACCGGAAGGGGTGAAGGCCGCTTGTTCGCGCCTCCCCGTCATGGCCGGGCCTGTCCCGGCCATCCACGTTCTTCTCCACGCGAAGGAAAGCCGGGCGTGGATGCCCGGGGTCAAGCCCGGGCATGACGACCTTGGTCAAGTCCGTCGCTTCAGCGATCCAGCACGCTGATATCCGCGACCATTACCGTGCCCGTCACTGATTCCGTGATGTAGAGTTCGCCATTATCTTTCCCGCCGATCGCGACATTGGTGCAGCTCTGCCCCGCGCACGACTTGATCCGCGCGATCAACTCGCCGTTCGGCGCGAACACGAAGACATGACCGAGCGAAGCATGCGCCACGAACAGCCGGCCTCTGCTGTCCATGGTCATGCCGTCGGGGCCGCTCGGGCCGAACATCGAGCAGAAGCGGCCGACCTTGGAAACGCTGCCGTCCTTCATGAAGGGCATGCGCCACACTGCGTTGTCGCGGGTCATGGCGACGAACAGCACGGCCTCGGCCGGATCGAGCACCAGGCCGTTCGGGCTGACGCCGGTGTTGATCAGACAATCGAGCCGGCCATCGGTCTTGAGCCGGTACACGCGACCGGTCGGATCGTGCAGGCCGGTCTGCCCCTGGTCGGTAAAGTAGATATCGCCATTCTTTGCGAGATGCAGGTCGTTACACCCCCTGAACGACTCCGAGTTGCGTGAGGTCAAGAGCTTCCGCATCTGCCCTGCCCGCGCGTCCAGCTCCATGATGCCATGCCTGTAGTCGGCGACCAGGATGCGGCCGTCGCGGCTGATCTTCAGCCCGTTGGGCCAGCCGTCATATTCGACGACCAGCGACCATTTCTTGTCGGGCGATATCCTGAAAATGCGGCCGAACGGGATGTCGACGATGTAGAGGTTGCCGTCGGCGTCGAACGACGGGCCTTCGATGAAGCAGTCGGTTACGGCGCCCGGCCGGTTGGCGTCAGCCCATTCGGTGCGCTCCTTGCGCCTGAACTCGTCGGGCATGGCCGAGAAGGCTTTGGTTTCGATCAGGCGCGGCGGCGTTTCCAGATACATCATTCTCTTGGTTCATCCGTTTTGGGGAACGGGTGAACCATAAAGGACGCGACCGCCGACGTCGATTGCCTATCCCGTCGTTGCGAGGAGCTCGCGACAAAATTGCAAAGCAATTTTGCGCTGAAGCGACGAAGCAATCCATCCCACTTCCCATGTAGGGAGATGGATTGCTTCGCTACGCTCGCAATGACGTGGTTAGGCTTCAGTTCGCCGCAACCAGTTTCGGCGGCTCTGCGTTGCTCGACTCCGTCTGCGCGATCAGCCGCTTCAATTCCGGAATGCAGGAGCCGCAATTGGTGCCGGCCTTCAGCTTCGCGCCGATGTCGGTGGCGGAACGCGCGCCGGCGGCAATGGTATCGCAAATCGTGTTGCGGCCGACGCCGAAGCAGGCGCAGACGATCGGGCCGGCATTGGCGAGGCCGTCCATCGATTTGCCCGACAGCAGCATGCGGCGCTGGTCGGAACCGAGCGCACCGGCGGCAAACAGATCCTTCACCACATTCCAGTCGCCGGCATCCCGTGCGGGCCCGATGAACAGGCAAGTTTCGATGCGGTCACCGCTAAAGGACGCCGCGCGATAGACGCCGCCGCCGAAATCATTGTATTCGGCGAGATCGTCCGTCGCGAATGATTTCAGCCAGGACTGCCAGCCCGCCAGATCGGCATTGTCAGCAAACAGGTAGCCATAACCGCCAGTGACGGCGACGCGTGCGGCCCACGCATGCGGGGGCAGTTCGAGCGGCTTGCGCGACAGCGCAAAGCCACGGAACACATATTCGTAAGGCGCGATCGATGCCGGCGTCGCCTTGTTCTCGGGCTGGCCCGAAAATGGATCGGTTGCCGGCACGACCATGGAGCCGACCCGCGCGCCGGTCGCATTGGCCTCGCTCCAATGGATCGGCGCGAACAGCATGCCGCGCTGCTGGCGCTCGCTGATGACGACCCGAAGCGTACACTGGCCGTAGTCGGTCGTGACTCGCGCGAAGTCGCCATGATCCACACCGAAACGTGCGGCATCGTCAGGATGCACCTCGACAAACGGCTCCGGCAGATGCTGGCCGAGCCGAGGGCTCTCGCCCGTGCGGGTCATGGTGTGCCATTGATCGCGGATGCGGCCGGTGTTCAGCCGCAGTGGACGCGCGGCCGTGGTCTCGGTCCGCAGCGCCGGTACTTCCGGCGCGATGAAACGAGCCTTGAAATCATTGGCGAAGAAGCCGCCCTCGGCAAAGAAGCGCGCCTGCGGCTCGCTGCCCTGCCGAACCGGCCATTGCACCGGCGCCATCGCGTCGAAATCGGTGTCCGACAGCGACTGCAGTGCACCGATATCAAAATCGCGCGCGCCCTCGTTCTCGAATGCCGAGAGCGCAGCGTGCTCACGAAAAATATCCGCCGCCGAGTCGAAGCGAAACGCGGTGCCGAAGCCGAGGCGCCTGGCAACCTCGCCCATGATCCACCAATCGGGCCTAGCTTCGCCGGGCGAGGCAAGGAACGCGCGCTGCCGCGAGATGCGCCGCTCCGAGTTGGTCACCGTGCCGGATTTCTCGCCCCACGCCTGCGCCGGCAGCAGCACATGCGCGCCGACGTCCACCGTGTCGTTGGAGATTACGTTTTCGGACACCACGAACAGTTCGAGCTTCTTCAGGGCGTCGCGAACGCCATCGGCGTTTGGCAGCGACACCGCCGGGTTGGTGCCCATCACCCACAGCGCCTTGATCTCGCCGCGCGCGATGGCCTCGAACATCTGAACCGCCTTCAGGCCCTCATGGGTCGCGATGCGCGGCGCCTTCCAGAACCGGCGCACGCGATCGATGTCGGGCGGCGTAAAGCCCATATGGGCGGCGAGCTGGTTGGCGAGCCCGCCGACCTCGCGGCCGCCCATTGCGTTGGGCTGCCCGGTCAGCGAGAACGGCGACGCGCCCGGCAGGCCGATCCGCCCGGTCGCGAGGTGGCAATTGAGGATGGCGTTGACCTTGTCGGTGCCCTGCGCCGACTGGTTGACGCCCTGCGAATAGAGCGTCACCACGCGCGGTGTATTGGCAAACATCTGGAAGAATGCCGCGACATCCCGCTCCGTGAGGCCGGTCGCCAGCGCTGTCGCCCCCACGCTGCCCGCGATGCTGCGCGCGCGCGCGATGGCATCGTCGAAGCCGGTGGTGTGGAGCGCGATGTAGTCGCGGTCGAGCGCGCCGCTGTCGGCAAGATGCACCAGCAACCCGCTGAACAGCGCGGTATCGGTGCCCGGCTTCAATCCGAGGAACAGGTCGTCGTCGCCGACGGTATCGGTCCGGCGCGGATCGATGACCACCATGCGCGCGCCGCGCTTCTGCTTGTTGGCGAGCATGCGCTGGTACAGCACCGGGTGGCACCAGGCGGCGTTGGAGCCGACCAGCACAAGGAGATCCGCCTCGTCGAGATCTTCATAGCAGCCCGGCACCGTATCGGCGCCGAAGGCGCGACGGTGGCCAGCAACGGATGAGGCCATGCACAGCCGCGAATTGGTGTCGACATTGGCGCTGCCGATAAAACCCTTCATCAGCTTGTTGGCGACGTAATAATCCTCGGTCAGCAATTGCCCGGAGAGATAGAACGCGACCGCGCCGGGGCCGTCGCGCGCGATGATGTGCTGGAAGCGGTGCGCGACATGGTCAAGCGCGTCGCTCCAGGCCACCTGCTCCATGGTCCCCTTGCCGCAGCGGATCATAGGGTAGAGCAACCGGTTAGTCAGGCCGAGCGTCTCGCCGAGCGCCGAGCCCTTCGAGCAGAGCCGGCCGAAATTCGCGGGGTGTTCAGGGTCGCCCGATATCGCCGCCCCGCCCCGCCCGTCCGGCGTCGCCAGGATGCCGCAGCCGACACCGCAATAGGCGCAGGTGGTGCTGATGGCGCGGAGGTCGGGATCGATGGCAGTCATGGCGGCAACCGGATCATGCAGCTTCGGAACGGATCGCGAGCGAGCGGCCGAACATCATGTCGGCGCGAATTCCCTGTGTCGGCTGCCGCGTGCGGATCAATTCGAGATACCAGAGCGCATCGCCGACATCGCCGATCAGCACCGCGCCGGTCAATCGCCCGTCCGCGATGACGAGCTTCTTGTAGGTGCCGTGGTTGATATCGGACAGCACGATGGTCTCGCTGCCGTCGCTGCCCATGAAATCGCCGGCGGAGAACACGCTGACGCCGGAAACTTTCAGATTGGTCGCAACGATGCTGCCGGCGTAGGAAGCCTCGCGCCCGGCGAGATGCCGCGCCAGCACCCTGGCCTGCTCATAGGCCGGCTCGACCAGCCCGTAGCAGATGCCGCGGTGTTCCGCGCATTCGCCGATCGCGAATACATCGCCCGCGCCGGTCTGCAGATGGTCGTCGACAACGATGCCGCGGTTGACTGATATGCCGGCTTCCTTTGCCAGCGCGATATTGGGCCGAATGCCGGCTGCAAAGATAACGGCGTCGGCCGGGATGAGGCGGCCGTCGACCAGTTCGACGCCCTCGACGCGCCTCTCGCCATGGATGCGCGCGGTGTTGGCGTTGAGCAGGATTTCGATCCCCTTGCGCTCAACGAGGGACTTCAGAAGCTCCGCCGCGGGCGCATCGAGCTGGCGCTCCATCAGGCGGTCCATCAGGTGGACCAACGTCACAGGCGCGCCCGCCTTGGCGAGCCCGTAGGCCGCTTCCAGGCCGAGCAATCCGCCGCCGACCACCACCACGCGCTTCTTCTGCGCAGCCAGCGTCAGAAGCAGATCGACGTCGCGGCTGTCACGGAACGTATGCACGCCAGCGAGGTCGGCGCCCGGCACGTTGAGCCGCAGCGGCGACGAACCCGTGGTGAGCACCAGTTTCGAGAACGGCACGCTCTCGTCGTTCTGGATCTTGAGTTCGCGGCGGCCGACATCGATCTCGGTGGCGACGCAGCCATATTTCAGGGTGACGCCACGGTCGCGCCACCACGAGGCGGGTCGGAGTTCGATGTCTTGCGAAGTGGTCTCGCCGGCCAGCACCGACGATAGCAACACGCGGTTATAGGCGAGCCGCGGTTCGTCGCCGATCACGGCAATAGCGTAGCGGCCCAACGCCACCTTGGCCAGTTCGTCGACCAGACGGGCGGCGGCCATGCCGTTGCCGACGATGACAAGCGGTTCACTCATGGCGCATCCTTCACTGTGCGACTTGCGCCTTGCCGTACGCTTCGGAGATCATGTAGCCCGACAGCGTGCCGTAGGCCGCGGTCCAGGCTTCAGCGACATCCGAGGTCCAGGCCTCGCCAAGCCCCTTCTCCAGCGTCCACAACAGCGCACCACCGACGACGGGATAGTGCTCCGGCTTGGCGCCGTAGCTGACGTGACGCTTGGCAAGCGCGCTGGCAGCCGGCAACACCGCGCCGAGATTGCCGAGGCCGTTGACAACGACGGCGAGCGTTCCCATCAGCTTCCTGCGCTGCTCGGTCATGTCGGCGGGAAACATCGCCTTGACAGCGGGCGCGACCTCGAACAGGCGGCCGTAGAACAGCTCGGCGGCCTGCTCCGAGATCGGGGCGACCTTGGCGAAACTTTGCTGCACGAGATTGACTTGCTCAGGTGTCATTTTCTTCTCCTGCCTCTTCCGCCCTCGCCCGTTGCGGCGCGAGGGAAAACGGGAACTACGCCGCCTCGACGAAACGATGCCGCTCGTAGAGGAATTCGAGCACGCGCTGCCGGCACTTGAGGTAACCGGGGTTGGTCGCAAGCTCGAGCCGCTTGCGCGGCCGCGACAGCGGCACTTCCAGCACCTCACCGATCCGCGCGCTTGGGCCGTTGGTCATCATCACGATGCGGTCCGACAGCAGCACGGCCTCGTCGACGTCGTGGGTAATCATCAGGATGGTGTTGCCGAGCTTCTGGTGCAGCGCCATCACCGAATCCTGCAGATGCGCACGGGTCAGCGCGTCGAGCGCGCCGAAGGGTTCGTCGAGCAGCAAAACCTTCGGCTCCATCGCGAGCGCGCGCGCGATACCGACGCGCTGCTTCATGCCGCCGGAGACTTCGGACGGACGCTTGTCCTTGGCGTGCGCCATCTGCACCAGGTTCAGATTGTGCATCACCCAGGCGTCGCGCTCGGCGCGGGTCTTGGTCGAGGCGAACACCTTGTCGACGCCGAGCCGGACGTTTTCATAGACCGTCAGCCAGGGCAGCAGGCTGTGGTTCTGGAACACCACCGCGCGATCGGGCCCCGGCGAATTGACCTCGCGGTTCTCCAGCAGCACGCAGCCGGTCGTGCAGTCGGTGAGGCCGGCGACGATGTTGAGCAGCGTGGACTTGCCGCAGCCGGAATGGCCGATGATCGAGACGTATTCGCCCTTCTCGATCGTCAGGTTGATGTCCTTCAGCAC
>Ga0268266_10002835_pt1 | contig 18066 bp, 13 predicted proteins | sample KBSS13metaG_FD_190356 | JGI IMG/M metagenome (GOLD analysis project Ga0268266, IMG submission 190356) | Switchgrass rhizosphere microbial communities from Kellogg Biological Station, Michigan, USA - KBS S1-3 metaG (SPAdes) (version 2) | ecosystem: Host-associated > Plants > Roots > Rhizosphere...
GCGCGCGTCTACGGCGGCGAGCCCATCGTTCTGGACCGCGTCCTCGGGCCGGTCGAGCGCGGTTTCTACCGCCTGCTCGGCACGCGCGCCGAGGCCGAGCAGGACTGGCGCGGGTACGCGCGCGCCGTCCTCTTCTTCAGTGCCGCCTCACTGGCGGCGCTCTACCTGATCCTGCGTACGCAGTCGATCCACCCGCTCAACCCGCTGAACCTCAGCTCCGGGCCGTGGGATCTCTCGTTCAACACCGCCGCGTCGTTCGTGACGAACACGAACTGGCAGTACTACGGCGGCGAGACGACGATGACGAACTTCACGCAGATGGCCGGCCTGGCGGTGCAGAACTTCGCCTCGGCCGGCGTCGGCATCGCGGTGCTCATCGCCGTCGTGCGCGGCTTCGCCCGCCGCGACGGGTCCGCCATCGGCAACTTCTGGTACGACCTGACGCGGACGATCCTCTACGTCCTGCTGCCGGTCTGCATCATCGGCTCGCTGTTCCTCGTGTCCCAGGGCGTCGTCCAGAGCTTCAGCGGACCGGACACGTTCAAGACGGTCGCGGGCGGCACGCAGACGCTGTTCCTGGGCCCGGTGGCCTCGCAGGAGATCATCAAGGAGCTCGGGACGAATGGCGGCGGCTTCTACAACGTGAACGCCTCGATGCCGTTCGAGAACAGCACGACGTTCACGAACTTCGTGCTCATGCTGAGCATCCTCGCGATCCCGGCCGGGCTCACGGCGACGTTCGGCCGGATGGTCGGCAGCCGCCGCCAGGGCTGGGCCATCTACGTCGCGATGACCGTGCTGTTCGTCGCGGGCGTGGCGGTCATCTACGCCGCGGAGAGCCACTCGACCGCCGCGATGCACGCGGCCGGACTCGTCGGCGGGAACATGGAGGGCAAGGAGCAGCGTTTCGGCATCGGCTCCTCCAGCCTGTTCGCGGCCGTGACGACCGTGGCGTCGTGCGGCGCGGTGAACGCGGCGATGGAGTCGCTCACCGCGCTGGGTGGCGCGATCCCGCTGGCCAACATCTCCCTGGGCGAGGTCGTCTTCGGCGGCGTCGGGTCCGGCCTCTACGGGATGCTGCTGTTCGTCCTGCTCGCCGTCTTCCTGGCCGGGCTCATGGTCGGGCGCACGCCCGAGTACCTGGGCAAGAAGATCGAGGCGCGCGAGATCAAGCTCGTCGTGCTGGGCACGATCGGCGTCCCGCTGCTCGTGCTCGTGGTCACCGCCGTGGCGGTCGCGACGAGCTACGGCAAGGCGTCGATCTTCAACGCGGGGCCACAGGGCTTCACGGAGTCGCTGTACGCGTACACGTCCCAGGCCAACAACAACGGCTCGGCGTTCGCCGGCTACACCGGGTTCCTCCAGCCCAACGGGAACAACGCCGGCTCGTTGACGGTCACGTTCTCCCAGCTGCTGGGCGGCGTGTCGATGCTCCTCGGGCGCTTCCTCCCGATGCTCGTCGCGCTGGCCGTCGCAGGCGCACTGGTCGGCAAGCGCGTGACGCCGGCCGGCCTCGGGACGATGCGGACCGACACACCGGTGTTCGTCGTCCTGCTCGTCGGGACCATCCTCCTCGTCGCCCTCCTGACGTTCGTCCCCGCGCTGCTGCTCGGGCCGATCGTGCAGTCGATGACGAACCAGCTCTTCTAGGAGACGACCACCATGCGCAAGGACATCAGGAGCGCGGTCGTCGCGATCGTCGTCATGACGATCGTCCTCGGCCTCCTCTACCCGCTCGCCATCACGGGGATCGGGCAGGTCGCCTTCCCGAACGCGGCCGACGGCTCGCCCGTGAAGGTCGACGGCAAGGTCGTGGGCTCCAAGCTCATCGGCCAGGACTTCTCGACCGGCCCGAACGCGAAGCGCTACTTCCAGAGCCGCCCGTCGGTGACCGGGTACGCGCCGAACGCGACGTTCTTCAACAACCGCGGGCCCAACCAGGCCACGCTGGCGGTGCAGCAGCGACGCTTCGTGCTCGACTACCTGCAGCGCGAGCAACCCTACGACCCTGACCTGAAGGCGTCCGACGTGCCCTCCGATGCGGCGACGACGTCCGCCTCGGGCGTCGACCCGCAGATCTCCCTCGCGAACGCGCGCATCCAGGCCGCACGCGTCGCAAAGGTGCGCGGCCTCCCGATCGATCGGGTGCGCGCGCTCATCGACGAGAACACCGACGGCCGGTTCGCCGGCGTGCTCGGTGATCCCGGAGTGAACGTCCTGGAGCTCAACCTCGCCCTCGACGCGGAGACCCGCCGATGACCGCCTCAGCCCAGCGCCCGCTCCGCCTCGACGCCTCGATGTTCGTCGAGGCGCTCGTCGAGTCGCTGCGCAAGCTCGATCCGCGCCACATGTGGGGCAACCCCGTGATGCTCGTGGTCGAGGTCGGCGCGTTCATCACGACGATCCTCACGTTCACCGGCGAGGCGGACACGCCGCGCTGGTTCTCCGGGATCGTCGCCGTGTGGCTGTGGCTCACGGTGATCTTCGGCAACTTCGCCGAGGCGATCGCCGAGGGCCGCGGCCGGGCACAGGCCGCCGCGCTGCGGGCCATGCGCACGACGACGACGGCGCGGCTCGCAGACGGCACCGAGCGCCCCGCGGCCGAGCTGGGCCGCGGCGACGTCGTGGTCGTCGAGACCGGCGAGGTGATCCCGGGCGACGGCACCGTCATCGAGGGGATCGCGTCGGTCGACGAGTCGGCGATCACCGGCGAGTCCGCGCCGGTCATCCGGGAGGCCGGCGGCGACCGCTCGGCGGTCACCGGCGGTACGCGCGTCCTGTCGGACCGCATCGTCGTCGAGATCACGCAGGAGCCGGGCCAGTCGTTCCTCGATCGCATGATCGGCCTGGTCGAGGGCGCGGAGCGGCGCAAGACGCCTAACGAGATCGCCCTGAGCATCCTGCTCGTCGGCCTCACCGTGATCTTCTTCGCGGTCGTCGTCACGCTGCGCCCGTTCGCCGACTTCGCGGACACCAACGTGTCCGTGACGACGCTCATCGCCCTGCTCGTGGCGCTCATCCCGACCACGATCGGCGCGCTGCTGTCCGCGATCGGCATCGCGGGCATGGACCGCCTCGTCCGGCGCAACGTGCTCGCGCTGTCCGGCCGCGCGGTCGAGGCGTCCGGCGACGTCGACGTCCTCCTGCTCGACAAGACCGGCACCATCACGCTCGGCAACCGGCAGGCGGCGGCGTTCGTCCCGATGCCCGGGGTGGCGGAGGGCGACCTCGCGGAGGTGGCACAGCTCGCCTCGCTGGCCGACGAGACCCCGGAGGGACGGTCGATCGTCGTCCTCGCCAAGCAGTACGGGCTGCGCGAGCACGAGCTCGCGACCCACGCGGCGACGTTCGTGCCGTTCACGGCTCAGACGCGCATGAGCGGCGTGGACATGGACGGCACGCGGCTACGCAAGGGCGCCGGCGATGCGGTCATGCGCTGGGTCGCCGAGGAGGGCGGCCAGGCTCCCCCGGAGCTCGAGGCGGTGCTCGACCGGATCGGCCGACAGGGCGCGACCCCGCTGGCGGTCGCGCGCGACTCGCAGGTCCTGGGAGTCGTCGAGCTGCGCGACGTCGTCAAGGAGGGCATGCGGGCGCGGTTCGACCAGCTGCGCGCCATGGGCATCCGGACCGTGATGGTGACCGGCGACAACCGGCTCACCGCGGCCGCGATCGCTGAGGAGGCCGGCGTCGACGACGTGCTCGCCGAGGCGACGCCGGAGCGCAAGCTCGAGCTCATCCGGGAGGAGCAGGCCAGCGGGCGGCTCGTCGCGATGACCGGCGACGGCACGAACGACGCACCCGCGCTCGCACAGGCGGACGTCGGCGTGGCGATGAACACGGGCACGCAGGCCGCGCGCGAGGCCGGGAACATGGTCGACCTCGACTCCAACCCGACGAAGCTCATCGAGATCGTCGAGGTCGGCAAGCAGCTGCTCATCACCCGCGGAGCGCTCACGACGTTCTCGATCGCCAACGACGTCGCGAAGTACTTCGCGATCCTCCCGGCGATGTTCGCCGCGACCTACAGCGGCGCGCTCTCCGACCTCAACATCATGAACCTAGGGACGCCGCAGTCGGCGATCATCTCGGCGATCGTCTTCAACGCGCTCGTGATCCCCGCCCTCGTGCCGCTGGCGCTGCGCGGCGTCCGCTACCGGCCGTTGGGGGCGACCGCGCTGCTGCGGCGCAACCTCCTCATCTACGGACTGGGTGGGCTCGTCACGCCGTTCATCGGGATCAAGCTCATCGATCTCGTGGTCCACAACATCCTCGGCGCATAGATACTGCGGCCGTGGCCGGCCGCTGCAAGATCTTCCTGGGCATGGCCGCCGGCGTCGGCAAGACGTACCGCATGCTGCAGGAGGGTCGCGCGGCGGCGGAGGACGGGCGCGACGTCGTGGTCGGCGTGCTCGAGACCCACGGGCGGGCCGAGACGGCGGCGCAGGCGGAGGGGCTGGAGATCCAGCCCCTCCGCGTCGTCGACCACCGCAACCACTCGGTGCGCGAGATGGATCTGCCGGGGCTGCTGCAGCGGGCGCCCGAGCTCTGCCTCGTCGACGAGCTCGCGCACTCCAACCCGCCGGACGTCGAGCACGGCAAGCGCTACGAGGACATCGCGGACCTGCTCGAGGCCGGGATCGACGTGTACACCACCGTCAACGTCCAGCACCTGGAGTCGCTGAACGACCAGGTGGCGGAGCTCACGGGCGTGCGCGTGCGCGAGACGTTCCCCGACCGGCTGCTCGCCGAGGCGGACGAGGTCGTGCTCGTCGACATCACCCCCGAGGCGCTCATCACCCGGCTGCGCGAGGGCAGGGTGTACGCCCAGGCACGCGTGCAGACGGCCCTGGACAACTTCTTCCGCATCGAGAACCTGCAGGCGCTGCGCGAGGTGGCGCTGCGGCAGGTGGCGGAGGAGGTCGAGGCGAAGCGGCTCGTCCGCGATCCTCTGGCGCTCCGCGAGGAGCGCCTGTTCGGCTCCGTGGAGCCCAAGGCGTTCGCTGAGCGCCTGCTGGCGTTGGCGAAGCTCGACCCGAGCTCTGAGCGGGTGGTTCGCCGCGCATGGCGCTCGGCGCAGCGGCTGCACGCGGACCTCGACATCCTCGTGGTCCGGACCCCGGGGGACGAGCCGTCTGCCGAGGGCCGGGCGGAGCTCGAGACGCTCCGGCGCATCGCCGCCGTGCTCGGCGCGCAGCTCATCGTCGAAGAGGGCGACGACGTCGCGGCGGTCGCCGCCCGCGTGGCCGACGAGCGCGGGACGACGTACATCCTGCTCGGCGCGCCCTCCGTGCGCCGAGGCCTCGGTCGTCTAGGCGAGCCGCTGCCGATGCGTCTCGCGCGGCTGGCGCCGGACGTCGACGTGCGGATCGTCGCCGACCGCGGCGCTCCTAGTCCGCCAGAGCGCTGACCTCGCGCACCGCCACGGCCTGCGCGGCGGGATCGCGGGCGCCGGCGGCGCGGACGTCGGCGAGCAGCTCGCGCACGCGGGCGACCGCGTCGCCGCGCGCGGCGAGCCACGCGTCGACGAGCTGCGCGGGGTCGTCGCCCTCCCCCTCGCGCAGGACGCGCTCGGTCAGCGTGCGGCGCACGACGTACAGGTCGTCGCGCAGCGACGTCCGCGCCTGCACCTCCCAACGGTTGTTGCGGCCGCGCGCGGTGACGATCTCGTAGAGCCAGTCGAGTGACAGCCGCTCGCCGAGCAGCCCGTACACGCCCGCCGCCAGCTGGATCGGAGAGGCCGTCGCCGCCGCGACGTCGGCGACGTCGAGCGCCGCCGCGAGCGGCTGCAGGCCGGCCCCGCGGCGCGCGAGGGCCTCGGGCAGGCCCTGCGACGTCCACGCGGCGACGCGCTCCTCGAACGCGTCCCGCCCGGCGCCGTGCAGCAGCGCCGGCAGCATCCCCGACACCATGCGAACGTCCTCGCCGAGCGCCTCGACGGCCGACGCGACGTCGAGAGGGCTCGAGCGGTTGAGCAGGAGCCACCGCGTTGCGCGCGTGGCCAGCCGCTGCGCCTCGAGGAGCACGTCGGCGAGCACGTCCGCGGGGACCTCGTCGGCGAGGGCCTCGACGTCGTCCCACAGCGCGTCGATCGCATGGATCTCCCACGCGATGGCGGTCGCCCGGGCGATGTCGTCCACCGGCGCGCCGACGGCGTCGTGCAGTCGCAGGGCGTGGCCGATGCCGCCGCGGTCCACGAGCCGGTTGGTGAGCCGGGTCGCGATGATCTCCCTGCGTAGCCGATGGGCGCGCATCGCGTCGCCGTAGCGCTCGGAGAGCAGCGCGGGGAAGGCCCGGGCCAGCTCGCGTGACAGCCATGGATCCTCCGGCGCGGCGGAGGCGACGAGTTCGTCGCGCAGCGTCATCTTGGCGTGGGCCAGCAGGACCGCCAGCTCGGGCTGGGTGAGGCCCTGCGCCGCGCCGCGCCGGTTCGCCAGCTCCTCGTCGTCGGGCAGCCCCTCCAGGTCGCGGTCGAGAGCGCCGCGTGTCTCCAGGGTGTGGATGACGGCGATATGCCCGTCGAGGAGGTGCGTGGCGTCGTGATGCTCGAGCGACAGCGCGAGGGCCTGCGCGCGGTTCGCCTCGATGACGCGCTCGCCGACGGCGTCGCGCATCACGGCCAGGAGCGCGTCCCGGTCGGCGGCGGCGAGCGACCCGTCCTCGATGGCGCCGTGCAGGAGGATCTTGATGTTGACCTCGTGGTCGGAGCAGTTCACGCCGCCCGCGTTGTCGATCGCGTCCGTGAAGATGCGGCCGCCGTTCAGCGCGTACTCGACGCGGCCGAGCTGGGTGAAGCCGAGGTTGCCGCCCTCGCCGACGACGCGACAGCGCAGCTCGTCGCCGTCGACGCGCACGCCGTCGTTCGAGCGGTCGCCCGCCTCGGCATGCGTCTCCTCGGAGTGCTTCACGTAGGTGCCGACCCCGCCGCTCCACAGCAGGTCGACCGGCGCGCACAGGATCGCCTGGATGAGCTCGTTCGGCGGCAGCGACTCCGCGTCGATGCCGAGCGCGCGGCGCGCCTCGGGCGACACGGGGATCGCCTTCGCCGTGCGCGGGAAGACACCGCCGCCCGCGGAGATGAGCGAGCGGTCGTAGTCGTCCCAGGTCGAGCGCGCGAGCCCGAACAGCCGCTCGCGCTCGGCGAACCCAGCGGCGGCGTCGGGATCCGGGTCGAGGAAGACGTGCCGGTGGTCGAACGCCGCGACGAGCCGGATGTGACTGCTGAGCAGCATCCCGTTGCCGAACACGTCGCCCGACATGTCGCCGATCCCGACGACCGTGATCTCCTCGTTGGCGACGTCGATGCCCAGCCCGCGGAAGTGGCGCCGCACGGACTCCCACGCGCCGCGCGCGGTGATCCCCATCCGCTTGTGGTCGTAGCCGGCCGACCCGCCCGACGCGAACGCGTCCCCGAGCCAGAAGCCGCGCCGGACCGCGATCTCGTTCGCCACGTCGGAGAACGTCGCCGTGCCCTTGTCCGCCGCCACGACGAGATACGCATCGTCACCGTCGCGGCGCACCACGCCCTCGGGCGGGACGATCCGGCCCTCCACGACGTTGTCGGTGACGTCGAGCAGCGCGCCCACGAACGTGCGGTAGGCGTCGACGACCTCGCCCGTCTTCACCACGAACCCGCCCTTGGCGCCGACGGGGACGATGAGCGCGTTCTTGACCATCTGCGCCTTCATCAGCCCGAGGATCTCGGTGCGGAAGTCCTCGTGGCGGTCCGACCAGCGCAGGCCGCCGCGGGCGATGGGCCCGCCGCGCAGGTGCACGCCCTCGGTGGCCTGCGAGTAGACGAAGACCTCGACCCACGGCCGCGGCTGCGGCAGCAGCGCGATCGCCGAGGAGTCGAGCTTGAGCGCCAGCGTGTCGGTGCCCAGCCAGTGGTTGGTCCGCAGGACCGCCCGCACCACCGTGAGATACAGGGTCAGGATGCGGTCCTCGTCGAGACTCGCGACCGCCTCGATCCCGGTGACGATCCGTGCGTCGAGCTCCTCGGCGCGCGCCGGGTCCGCGCGCTCGGGATCCAGCCGCGCCTCGAACAGCTCGACGAGCATCCCCGCGATGTCGGGGTGCGCGAGCAGCGTCGACATGAGGTAGCGGTCGCTGAACGTCGTGCCGCCCTGGCGCAGGTAGCGCGTGATGGTGCGCAGCACGATCGTGTCTCGCCACCCCAGGCCCGCGCCGAGGATGAGCCCGTTGATGCGGTCGCTCGCGAGCCGGCCGGTCAGCGCGCGCCAGAGCACGTCCTCGAAGGCCTGGCGGACGTCGTCGCCGATCTCGGCGTCCACGACCGGATCCAGTCCGAAGTCCGAGATGTGCGTGACCGGGGCGTCGACCGGCGTGATCTCGTAGGGCCGCTCGTCGCGGACCCGCACGCCCATGTGCTCGAGGATGGGGACGATGTCCGAGAGCTCGAGCGCCGCCTTCCACGTCAGCACCCGGCAGCGCAGGCCGTCGACGCTGCGGTAGAGCCGGACATCGAGCCCGCCCGTCCGGTAGAGGTCGTCGATCGAGCGGATGTCCCGCACGGCCTGGGCGACCGGGTTGTCGGCGCGGTACACGACCGGGAACGCCGTCGCGTAGCGCCGCCAGTCGTCGGCGCCGCCGCCACCCGGCCCCCCGCGCAGCGCGAGGCGCAGGTCGTCGGTCCAGCTGCGGGTCGCCTCCGAGATCCGCTCCTCGATCTCCCAGACGTCGATCTCGGGGAGGTCGCCGGGCTCCGTCGTGATGACGATGTGCAGCCGCACGAGCACCGACTCGGTGAGCCGCAGGTCGAAGTCCGTCCCGGTCCCGTCGACCGCGCCGCGCAGAATCTCCTGGATCTTCACCCGGTTGTCGGTGTGGAAGCGCTCGCGGGGCAGGTAGACGAGGAAGGAGACGAAGCGCTCGAACTCGTCGCGGCGCGCGAACACGCGCACGAACTGGCGCTCGCCGAGGCCGAGGATCCCGATCACGTGGTCGAAGAGCGTCGCCTCGTCGATCTGGAAGAGCTCGTCGCGCGGGTACGAGTCGAGGATCTCCAACAGCGCCTTCTCGTCGTGGCCGCCAGGGGGCAGCGCGGCCCGCTCGAGCACCTGGCGCGCCTTGCGCCGCACGATCGGGACGTCCGTGACGTCGGCCTTGTACGCGCGCCCGGTCAGCAGGCCGAGCAGGCGGCGCTCGCCGATCACGCGGCCCTGCTCGTCGAAGCGCTTGACCCCGATGTAGTCCATGGGCACGGGCCGGTGCACGGTGGACCGCGCGTTGGACTTCGTGAGCGTCAGCGTGCGGGGGAGGTGCGCGATCGAGCGGATCCTCTGCGGCAGCCGCGCGAACGCGCCCGATCGCTGCTGCCCCGTGCGTCGCAGGATCCCCAGCCCGGTGCCGTCGACGGGGAGGAGCGCGACGTCCTCGCCCGCGTGCATGAGCGTGTACTCGCGGTAGCCGAGGAAGAGGAAGTGCCCGTCGGCGAGCCAGTCGAGCAGTGCACCCGCCTCGGCGACCTCCTCGCTCGAGACCGCGCCGCCCGTCTCGTCGAGTCCGTCGCGCAGCTCGCGTGTGCGCTCCACCATCTTCGGCCAGTCCTCGACCGCGTTGCGGACGTCCCCGAGCACGCCGACGACCTCGTCGCGGATGTCGTCGAGGACCCCGCTCCCGTCGCGGCGGTCGATCTCCACGTGCATGAGCGACTGGCCCGCGACGACGGGGTGCACGAGCAGCAGCACGTCGCACCCGAGCCGCTGCAGCCCCATGCGGACGGAGTCGACGAGGAACGGCATGTCGTCGGACACGACCTGGACGACGGTGTGGGGCGAGCGCCAGCCGTGCTCGGCCTCGGTGGGCACGAAGGCGCGCACCGTCGGTGCTCCCGGGGCACGCGTCCGTGCGAGGCGCCACAGGGAGAGGGCAGCACCTGTCAGCTCGGGCACGCCATGGGCGCGGAGGTCCTCCTCGGGGACCCAGCGGTACAGCTGGCGGGCGAAGTCCTCCGCGTCGTCGGCCTCGTCCTCGGGCGCGAGAAGACGCACCCGCGCGTAGACGGCGGACAGCTGACCCGGGTCACGCCCCTCCTGGAGCAAGGACACGGCGCGATCGTAACCATGACCCCGGAGGTAGGCGCGGCTTCTCAGACTAGGTGTTACAAAGGCGTCACAAAGTCCGATCTTCCGCTATGTTCCCTCCCGTCACCCGGGTGCAGTCGCCCGGCCGGGGTCAGCCGGAGCACCTGAGCGGTGACACCTCGACGCATGCCTTCCTCCGAGCAGCCACACTTCCCGGGCGATGAGCCCACCCCCGAAACCCCCGGTCATCCGGGGGCGGTCGTGATGGGCCGATGATCGCCCTCCGCAACCTCGACCTCGTCCTGCTCGCGATCGCGCTGCCGATCTTCCTGGTCGCGGGATGGCCCATCGGCGGCTGGATCACCGCGGCCGGCATCTGGGCCATGTGGCGGGGCATCGGCTGGTACTCCGACAAGAAGGCCGCCGAGGCGACGGACCCCAGGCGCGTCGTCGGCATCGCGACCGGCTCGATGATCGGTCGTGGGTGGCTCATGGCGCTGATCCTGGTATCAGTTGGGCTCCTCACGGAGGACGAGGTGGGTCTGTCCGCCGCCGTGCTGTCCGTCGTCCTGTTCACAGCCTGGTTCACCACGAAGATGATCCTGCGTCCGTTCGAGCCGGGATCCAGCGGCCCTGGAGAGGTCCAAACCCCATGAGCACACGCATCAAGGTCTTCGCTTCGATCGGTGGCGTGCTCGTGCTCGCGGGGATCGTCGGCGCGCTCGCCGGCTCGGCCGGCCGCAACGAGGCGTTCCAGCCGCAGGAGGAGTTCAAGCTCGAGGACTGGGTCGGCATCCACCTCGCCGGCGTCAACCTCTCGATCACCCGCGCGGTGCTCTACCTCGCGATCGCGGCGGTGCTCACGACGTTCAGCATGCTCTACATCGCGCGCCGGATGCAGCAGCGGCCCAACCGCGTGCAGACCGCGGTCGAGACGCTCTACCTGCTCATGCGCGACAACATCACGCGCGGCAACATGGACGACGCGATGGCGCGGAAGTGGTTCCCGTTCATCGGGACGCTCTTCCTGTTCATCTGGTTCTCCAACCTCATCGGCTACATCCCGCTGCCGACGAACACGCACGCGACCTTCGACGTGTTCGGGATCGCGGTACCGCAGTTCGCGATCTACGCGGCGACGGCGAACATCGCGATCCCGCTCGCCCTCACGCTCGTCGTGTGGTTCTCGTACCACATCGCCGGCATCAGGGCCCAGGGCTTCCGCAAGTACTTCGCGAGCTGGATCCCGGCCGGGACGCCGCACGCGATGCGCCCGATCCTGTTCGTCATCGAGGCGATCTCGCACGTCGTCCGCATCATCAGCCTCAGCGTCCGACTGTTCGCCAACATCCTCGCCGGCCACCTGCTCATCCTGTTCATGGGCGGCGGCCTCGTGGTCATCCTCGGCATCGCTGCGCTCGGCGTCATCACGCTGCCGATCGCGGTCGCGTTCTTCATCTTCGAGGTCGGCCTGGTGGCGACCCTGCAGGCGTTCATCTTCGCCACCCTCACGGCGATCTACCTCGGCGGCGCAGTCGCCGAGAACCACTAAGAGAGGAGCACAACGCAAGTGAGTCTCACCGCGCAAATCGTCCCGGTCCTCGCGCAGGCAGGTACCACGGGTGACGTCGAGGCGGGCATGAAGGCCATCGCCCTCGGCGTGGGTGCCGGACTGGGCACCATCGGACCGGGCATCGGCGTCGGCTTCATCTTCGGCAAGGTCATCGAGTCGGTGACCCGTCAGCCCGAGATGCGCGACGAGATCACCTCGATCCAGTGGCTCGGGTTCGCCCTGACCGAGGCGATCGTGTTCTACGCCTTCATCTTCGGCCTGATCGCGTTCTTCCTCTGATGCCACTCCTGGCCGCCACGAGCGAGGAGGGGGGAGGCTCCTTCCTCGTCACGCCGAACGTCGGGCTGATGATCTGGACGCTGCTGGCGTTCGGCATCACCCTCTGGATCCTGTGGAAGCTCGCCTTCCCGCGGATCGGTGAGGCGCTCGACCGGCGGCAGCGGGTCATCGAGGAGTCGATCGACACCGCCGAGCGCACGAAGGCCGAGGCCGACGAGCTGCTCCAGGAGTACCGCGAGCGCCTGAAGGAGGCGCGCGAGCAGGCCGACGAGATCGTCGCCCGCGCGCGCAAGGCCGGCGACAACCTGGAGTCCGAGTCCAAGGTGGACGCCCTGCGTCAGCGCGAGGAGCTCATGGAGCAGACCAAGCGCGACATCGAGGCGGAGACCCGCCGCGCGATCCAGGAGATCCGCAACGAGGTCGCCGACCTCACCGTGCTGGCGACCGAGAAGGTCACCCGCAAGACCCTGACCGACGACGACCAGCGCCGACTGGTCGAAGAGGCCCTCGGCGAACTGGACTTCGACCAGCTCTCCGGGGACGCACGCAGGAACTGACCCATGGAAGAGATCGCCGAGGTCTACGCACGCGCGCTGTTCGAGGTCGCGGAGGAGCAGGACAAGCTCGACGTCGTCCGCGAGCAGCTGGGCGCGTTCTCCGACGCGCTCGGCGAGGACCGCGAGCTGTCCGTGTTCTTCTTCTCGCCCTACTTCTCCACGCAGGAGAAGCAGGACGGCCTCGGCCGCGTCCTCGTCGACGCGGACGAGGCGATCGTGAACTTCCTCGAGCTCCTCATCGAGAAGCACCGCATGCCCGTCCTGTTCCGCATCCGCCGCGAGTACGACGTGATGTGGGAGCGCGAGAACAAGATCCTCCCGGTCGAGATCACGTCGGCGATCGCGCTCGACGAATCGACCGTGAAGGGCATCGGCGACCGCATCGGCGAGGAGACCGGCCAGAAGGTCGAGCTCACCGCCCGCGTCGAGCCGGAGATCCTCGGCGGTGTCGTCCTGCGCGTCGGCAACCAGATCCTCGACGCGTCCATCCGCAACCGCCTCGAGCGCCTGCGACAGCAGGTCGCCAAGGGCTCCGCCTGACGCGCGCAAGCTTTCCCCCCTAGGAGACACTGAGACAGCCCATGCAGATCAAGCCCGACGAGATCACCTCCATCCTCAAGAGCCGCATCGAGGGGCTCGACGAGGGATCGGCCGAGCTGACCGAGGTCGGCACCGTCCTCTCCGTGGGCGACGGCATCGCGCGCATCCACGGCCTCGAGAACTGCATGTCGTTCGAGATGCTCGAGTTCCCGCACGGCGTGCGCGGCCTGGCGCTGAACCTCGAGTCCGACAACGTGGGCGCGGTGCTCTTCGGCGACTGGGAGCACGTCGTCGAGGGCGACACCGTCAAGCGCACGAACCAGCTCCTCGAGATCCCGGTCGGCGAGGCCCTCCTGGGCCGCATCGTCTCCCCGCTCGGCGAGCCCCTGGACGGCAAGGGCGACATCGAGACGAGCGAGCTGCGCCCGGCCGAGTTCAAGGCTCCGGGCGTCGTGCAGCGTCAGCCGGTCACCGAGCCGCTGCAGACCGGCCTGAAGGCCATCGACTCGATGATCCCGATCGGCCGCGGTCAGCGCGAGCTCATCATCGGCGACCGCCAGACGGGCAAGACGGCGATCGCGATCGACACGATCATCAACAACAAGGACTCCGGCGTCATCTCGGTGTACGTCGCGATCGGCCAGCGCCTGGCGACGGTCGTGCAGCTCGCGGAGACGCTCGCGCAGGCGGGCGCGCTGGACTCCACGATCATCGTCGCCGCCCCGGCCGACGAGGCCGCGCCGATCAAGTTCCTCGCGCCGTACGCCGGCTGCGCGATGGCCGAGCACTTCCTCTACAACGGCAAGGCCGCGCTCATCGCGTACGACGACCTCACGAAGCACGCGTACGCGTACCGCCAGATGTCGCTGCTGCTGCGCCGCCCGCCGGGTCGCGAGGCCTACCCGGGCGACGTCTTCTACCTGCACAGCCGCCTGCTCGAGCGCGCGGTGAAGCTCAACGACGACCTCGGCGGCGGCTCGCTCACCGCGCTGCCGATCATCGAGACGCAGGCCGGCGACGTGTCCGCCTACATCCCGACGAACGTCATCTCGATCACCGACGGCCAGATCTTCCTCGAGCCGTCGCTGTTCTTCTCCGGCGTGCGCCCGGCCATCAACGTCGGCATCTCGGTGTCGCGCGTGGGCGGCAACGCCCAGGTGAAGCCGATGCGCCGCGTCGCGGGCCGCCTGAAGCTCGAGCTCTCGCAGTACCGCGAGCTCGAGGCGTTCGCCCAGTTCGGCTCCGACCTGGACCCCGCGACCCAGCGCACGCTGGCCCGCGGCGAGCGCCTGGTCGCGGCACTGAACCAGAACGAGCGCTCCCCGCTGCCGGTCGCCGAGCAGACGGCGGTCGTCTACGCCGGCACGAACGGCTACCTGGACCGCGTGCTCGTGAGCCGCATCCCCGAGTTCCTCGACGGGCTCAGCCAGCGCCTCCGCGCAGAGAAGGCCGACCTGCTCGAGAAGATCGCGGGCGGCGACTGGGAGGACGCGACGGTCGAGGAGCTGGACGGCGCGATCAAGGAGTACGCGGACGACTTCGGCTACGACCTCGACGAGGACGGCAACCCGACCGACGACGGCGGGGACTCCGAGCGCGTGACCACGCGGGCCCGCGAGGACGTCGAGGAGGCCGACGAGGCCGACGAGACGGAGAAGGAGGCTGCGACCGCGTAATGGCCGCCAGCCAGGCAGACGTCAAGGATCGCATCGCGTCGATCCAGAACATCCGCAAGATCACGCGGGCGATGGAGATGGTGGCCGCGGCGCGCCTGCGCCGGGCCGAGCAGCGCATCGAGGCGCTGCGTCCCTACGCCCGTGCGATCCGGCGGATGACGCGCCAGGCCGCCGAGGCGGCCGGCGCGGAGGTCTCGAGCATGCCGGTGCTGCAGGAGCACGAGACGGTCAACAAGGTCGCCGTGCTGCTCGTGACCGGCGACCGCGGCCTGGCCGGCGCGTTCAACTCGCAGATCATCCGCGCAGGCATGCGCGCCGCCACCGAGCACGAGGGCCAGGGCCGAGAGGTCGTCTTCTCGGCCTCGGGGCGCCGCGGCGTGTCCACGCTCACGTTCCGCGGCCGCGAGATCGCGGGCTCCTACGTCGGCTTCACCGACCGGCCCGCCTACGCCAACGCGCGCGAGATCGCCGAGGACCTCGTCACGGCCTTCATCGACGGCGCGGTCGACGAGGTCGAGATCATCTACAACGGCTACATCTCCCCACTCACGCAGGAGGTCCGTCGCGAGACGCTGCTGCCGCTACAGCACGCGACGATCCTCTCCGAGGACGAGGAGGGCGAGGACCACGGCGAGGACGAGCACGAGGGCGGCGGTCGCGCGCTCGTCGAGTACGAGCCCGACGCGGACGAGATCCTCGGCCGGCTGGTGCCGGAGTACGTCGAGATCTCCGTGTACCGCGCGCTGCTGGAGTCGACCGCGTCCGAGCACGGCGCGCGCATGACAGCCATGCGCAACGCGTCGGAGAACGCCGGGGACATCATCCAGGACCTCACCCTGGAGATGAACCGCGCACGTCAGGCCGAGATCACCCAGGAGATCATGGAAGTCGTCGCCGGCGCCGAGGCGCTGGGCTAGCCAGGAGAACGAGAGAGAATGGCAACAGTCGAGACAGAGCAGCAGGACTCCGGCGGCGGCACGTCCAACGTCGGGCAGATCGAGGAGATCCAGGGGGTCGTCGTCGAGGTCGTCTTCCCGGAGAACCTCCCGGAGATCAACAGCGCCCTCACCGTCGCCCGCGAGGGCCAGGACGACCTCGTCCTCGAGGTGCAGCAGCACCTCGGCGACGACCGCCTCCGCGCGGTCGCCATGGACAGCACCGACGGCCTGGCGCGCGGCGTCGAGGTCGTCGACACGGGCGGTCCCATCACGGTCCCCGTCGGCGATCTCACGCTCGGCCGCATCTTCAACGTCCTGGGCGAGACCATCGACCTGGGCGAGGAGCTCGACGTCAAGGAGCGGTGGCCGATCCACCGGTCCGCCCCGGACGTCGAGGACCTCATCCCGACGCAGGAGATGTTCGAGACCGGCATCAAGGTCGTCGACCTCCTCGCGCCGTATGCCAAGGGCGGCAAGGTCGGCCTCTTCGGCGGCGCCGGCGTGGGCAAGACGGTCCTCATCCAGGAGCTCATCAACAACCTCGCCCAGGAGCACGGCGGCCTGTCCGCCTTCTGCGGCGTCGGCGAGCGCTCCCGCGAGGGCAACGACCTCTGGCTGGAGATGAAGGAGTCGGGCGTCATCGACAAGACGATGCTCGTCTTCGGCCAGATGAACGAGCCCCCCGGCGCGCGCATGCGCGTGGCGCTGACCGGCCTGACGATGGCGGAGTACTTCCGCGACGTCTCCGGCCAGGACGTGCTGCTCTTCATCGACAACATCTTCCGGTTCGTGCAGGCCGGCTCGGAGGTCTCCGCCCTCCTCGGCCGCATGCCCTCCCAGGTCGGCTACCAGCCGACGCTGGAGACGGAGATGGGCCAGCTGCAGGAGCGCATCACCTCCACGCGCAACGGCTCGGTGACCTCGGTGCAGGCGATCTACGTGCCCGCCGACGACCTCACCGACCCGGCGCCCGCGTCGGTGTTCGCGCACCTCAACGCCACGACGGTGCTCTCCCGCTCGATCTCGGAGAAGGGCATCTACCCGGCGGTGGATCCGCTCGACTCGACCTCGACGATCCTCAAGCCGGACGTCGTCGGCGAGGAGCACTACCGGGTCGCGACGCGCGTCAAGGAGATCCTGCAGCGCTACCGCGAGCTGCAGGACATCATCGCCATCCTCGGCATCGACGAGCTCTCCGACGAGGATCGTCTCACGGTCGGCCGCGCGCGGCGCATCGAGCGCTTCCTGTCGCAGCCGTTCCACGTCGCCGAGGCCTTCACGGGCACGCCCGGCCAGTACGTGCCGATCGCCGAGTCCATCCGCGGCTTCAGCGAGATCCTCGAGGGCAAGCACGACGACGTCCCCGAGTCGGCGTTCCTGCTCAAGGGCACGATCGACGACGTGGTCGCCGCCGCCGAGAAGGACAGCTAGTGGCGAAGGACACGTTCACCGCCGAGGTGCTGACCCCCGAGGGGTCGGTCTTCAAGGACGAGGTCGAGATGGTCTCGACCCGGACGACGGTGGGCTCGATCGGCATCCTGGCCAAGCACCAGCCGCTGCTCGGGATGCTCGAGCCGACGGAGCTGCGCCTCTACAAGAGCGAGTCGGAGATCGTCCGGTTCGCCCAGGGCGAGGGCTACGTGCAGGTCTCGCGTGACGGTGTCCTCCTCCTGGTGGAGGAGGCCCTCGACCCCGGCTCGCTGGACACCTCGGACCTCGAGGACCGGCGCCGCAGGGCCGAGGAGGCCGAGCAGGAGGCGGACGAGGACTCCGAGGAGCGCCGCCGGGCGACCCGCGACCGCAAGCGCTGGGAGGCGTTCCTCAAGATCGCGGGCGGCGGGGACTAGCCCGCTGCGGCGCCGCCGCCCCACCCACACCAGCTTCCTGGTCGCGCTCGCAGGTGGCTAGCACCGGTGCTAGCCACCAGCGAGCAAGCGCCGAGAGGGGGTGCGGCCGGGTCGCGGCGCGGAGCGCTCACCGTCGCCGCAACCACTCCGCGAGCAGCGGGTCCACCAACCTGCTCGCGCGGGGGATCCGGATGAGGTGCCCTTGGTCGACCAGGCGGTCCGCAGCGGCGTCGAGCGTCTGGCGGCCCAGGCCGTGCTCGGTCGCGAGCGAGCGGCTCGTGGGCGCGATCCCGTCGGCGGTCGCCGCCAGGACGACGCGCTCCGTGCGGCCGAGCCCCTGCCACAGCGCCTGGTGCGCGGGGCGGGTGCGCTCGAGCGCGTCGTCGACGACCCGCGCCGCGAGCGCCGGCGTCGGCGCCTCGCCGGCGGCCAGCGCGTCGGCCAGCAGGTAGGCGAGCAGCATCGTCCGCTGCGGATGCCCGGCGGCGAACACGGCCAGCTCGCCCAACGCAGGACCCGGGTCCAGGCCCTCGGCCTCGAAGCGGCCGGCGAGGTCGGCGATCGTCTCGTCGGCCGGCAGCGGCCCGATCGTCAGCGGATCGGCCTGGCCGAA
>Ga0268266_10002837_pt1 | contig 18061 bp, 19 predicted proteins | sample KBSS13metaG_FD_190356 | JGI IMG/M metagenome (GOLD analysis project Ga0268266, IMG submission 190356) | Switchgrass rhizosphere microbial communities from Kellogg Biological Station, Michigan, USA - KBS S1-3 metaG (SPAdes) (version 2) | ecosystem: Host-associated > Plants > Roots > Rhizosphere...
GCCGACCACCTCGATCGAGCGACCGTTACGGGCACGGTCCTTCTCAATTACAACGATGCGATAGTGGGGCTGCTTACGCGCTCCAACGCGCGCCAAACGGATCATCAACACGAGGAAAGCCTCTCAAATAGGTTAATTTTGGGTGAAACGGCGAAACCGTCGAGTCTCCAACCGAAGCGGAGACAACAGAACCCAACAACTAAGTATGGCGGAAAATTGCGGTTTTCGCAATCCGCTTGTGGGATTAAGACTACCGGCGTCGGGGTGGGTACCCTCGCGCATATTTTACCGTCGAAAAAGTTCGGCACAGGTTACTTTGTGCTGTAGACTCCTGTGTGTTAGGTATCAAAATCGTTACCTGAAGGACAACGGAAAGGAGGAGGCATGGGCTACTGGACCAAGCTAAAAGAGGAAACTGCGGTCCGTACGGCAGTTCGGTTTCCTATGAAGCTTCCTCTACAGATTCAAACGCCGGAGGGAGAGTTTCCTGCCATTACGGAGAATATCTCCGCGAACGGCCTTTTATTTGTAAGTGAACGCATTCTTGAAGTAAACAGCAGGATCGAATTCACGATCGCGATGCCTTCCGCGGTTATGGGATCGGCGAAAGACGTCATGATTCACTGCGTTGGCCGCGTGGTTCGCTCGTTTCAGCAGGACGGAGAAAAGAAGGCAGCAGCAGTGATCGACGAATACTTCTTAAAGGCTTGACCTATGACGGTAGTGCATTTTGACTCTTCCCGGGATGCTGACGACAGTGTTGAGGAGAACGGATCTCCAACAGGAATCCGCGTTATCCTCGCTGACTCTCAAGCGATTTATCGCGTAGGAATGCGGAAGGTCTTCGCGCTCGAGGACGATATCCGTGTGGTGGCGCAGGTCGAAACCCTTGGTAACCTCTATGCCGCTTTACAGCGTTACCCAACTGACGTAGTTGTGCTTGAAGGACAACTCATTGCTGGCACGGTCGACGCGATTCCCGAACTTGTACGCCGCGCTCCTTCCGCGAAGCTGATTGTTCAGGTTACCGAAACCGACGAATCCAATACGGTTGAACTTTACCGTCGAGGTGTTCGCGGTGTGGTTCCACGCTCCATTTCACCGGATCTTCTGGTTAAGTGTGTGCGGAAGATCGCAGAGGGTGAGACCTGGATCGATAACCGCTCCATCAACTGGGTGATCGAAGCTTACAGGGCTCAGGCGACGAGCCTGACCGATCCCAAGGTTCAGCCGAAGCTCTCCAAAAAAGAGCTTGCGATCATCAGTTGCATTACTCGGGGCATGCGCAATAAAGAAATTGCATATCAGATCGGGACCACCGAGCAGGTCATCAAGAATTATCTTCGCAAGGTCTATGACAAGTTGGGAGTCTCAGACCGATTGGAGCTTGCTCTCTACTGCCTGCATCATGAGTTGCTGAAGAAGTACACCCAGGAGCTTGAGGGTGTCATCCTTCCGCAGACCGAACCCATGCAGCCGCTGCGCGCGAAGATGTAATGGGGTGAGCAGAAGATCAAAAGGGAGCCTAAAGGCTCCCCTTTTTTGATTGGTCTCGCCTTATTGCTTGTCGATCTCAACATCGATCGAGAACTTAACGTCCTCGCCGACGACTGCGCTTGGATATTTTGAGCCGATGTTGAAGTCGGTTCTCTTCAACTTGCCAGTGGCCGAAAAGCCGCTACGGATCTTGCCGTTTTTGTCGGTCTGTGGAGGAGCAGGGCCGTCGACATCCAGGGTGACGGACTTTGTGACTCCATTCATGGTCAGCTCTCCGGTCAACGTAAGCTTCCCGTCCGCTTTGGAGAGCGATGTTGATTTGAAGCTGAGCTGCGGATTCTTCTCAACGTCGAAGAAGTTCGCCGACTTCAGGTCCTGATCTCGCTTCTCATTGTTCGTGTTGACGCTTGAGGTAGCGGCAGTGGCCTGGACAGAGGATTTTGTGACGTCTTTCTCATCGTAGAGAACGGTACCTTTGACTTCGCTAAGGGAGCCGTGAACATTAGAGACTCCCATGTGGCGAATCTCGAAGTTGATGCTCGAGTGGCCAGGGTCGATGCTCCACGAGGAGGTTTGAGCCTTGGCGTTCGCACAGACTACGGAAGTAAGGGCAAGAGTCAGGGCCATCAGAGATCGATTGCGCATACTGGTTTCCTCTTTCAAATAGATAGAGCTTTACGACTCGATGAAGCATTTTCGCAAAGTGTAACGCGGGGATGTGTTTCATGAAGATCGATGTTCTTGACTCTAACGAGGAGGCGACATCAACGCTATTGAAATCTTTTATCGCTCCGATTTTTGACAATTTAGAGACATAGGTAGGAGTGGATGCTAGCATCTCGCGATATGGGCTTTCGCAGTGAACTCAGGTCTCTAACTTCGACTCAGCGTAGTACCTTTGCCGCCTGCTTTCTCGGCTGGACACTCGATGCTTTCGATTTCTTCCTACTCACGGTCTGCCTCAAGGCGATCGCCGCCGACTTCCATGTAGGAATTCCGCAGATTGCCGAGGCGATCTTCTGGACCCTGGTAATGCGGCCTCTGGGAGCGCTTATCTTTGGCATGCTGGCGGAGCGGTACGGTCGCAGGCCCACGTTGATCGCCAATATCTTTGCCTTCTCGATCTTCGAGCTGGCCTCTGCGTTCGCTCCGACGCTGCACATCTTTCTGATCTGCCGGGCATTGTTCGGCATTGCCATGGGAGGTGAGTGGGGTGTGGGCGCGGCGCTGGCGCTGGAGTCCCTGCCCACAAAAGGGCGAGGATTCTTCTCAGGGCTTCTGCAGGAGGGCTACGTCGTTGGGAATCTTCTCGCCGCGGCTCTCTATGGAACGGTATTTCCGCACCTGCACGGCACGGGAATGCTGGCGAACTGGCGCGTGATGTTTATGATCGGCGCTCTGCCAGCCTTGCTTGCGTTCTATATGCAGTTCAAGGTTGAAGAGTCTCCCATTTGGGTGGAGGCGGAGCAGAAGAGGCGTGCACAGGGTACGAAACGATCCAGCATCGATTTCAGTCAATTCCTCCACTATCTTCCTACGTTCCTCTTTCTTGTTCTTCTGATGACTGCATTCAATTCTTTCAGTCATGGAACCCAGGATCTGTATCCCACGCTGCTTGAAAAGGACCATGGACTCGATCCCAGCAGGGTCGGCTTCATCGTCGTGATCAGCAACATCGGCGCGATGTTGGGGGGAATCTGTTGCGGCGCTCTCTCGGAACGGGTCGGACGCAAGAAGATGATCATCATTGCGGCCCTTTCGGCGATCCCGATGATCCCAATCTGGGCATGGTCGCACACGGTCCCCATGCTGGCTCTGGGAGGGTTTCTGATGCAGTTTGCCGTACAGGGAGCCTTCGGAGTGATCCCGGCTCATCTCAACGAGCTTGCGCCGGGGCCGGTCCGTGCAGTCTTTCCCGGCTTTACCTATCAGTTGGGGAATCTCGTCTCTTCGCGAAACGGCGTCTTCCAAGCCAAATTGGCACAGCATTTTTCAGGTGGAGCTCTCAACGCCGTGATGTCGTGGACGGTCGTGGTTGGAGCATTTGCGATCGCCATCGTTACCGGTCTGGGGCGTGAAGCCCGGGGGGAAGACTGGTCTGCGGCCGAAGAGGTTTCCGTATTTGACGAGGGAACGGCTGAGTAAACAGATAGCTGGAAAGCAACAACCAAGACAACTGCGAAACGTCTGAAGATGTATGCTTTTGCTGGCCAATATGCGGCCGGGAGGAGTTATGGGTACCGCAGGGTCGTATACGCTTCATCCGGAGATGCATTTGCGGGAGGCGGCTCCTTATCTGATCGAGCAGGACTACAGCGCCTACACAGCGGATCAGCACGCCGTATGGGCTGAGCTGGTTCAGAGGCGCATGCCGCAGCTTCGCCAACACGCTTGCCGGGAGTATCTGGAAGGCTTCGAGCAGATCGGCTTACGCGAGGATCGGCTTCCGGACCTGAAGACAGTAAGCTCCAGACTGCAGCCCAGGACAGGCTGGCAATCGACCCCCGTCAGCGGTTTTCTTCCTCCTGGCGCATTCTTCGAGATGCTCAGCGCCAGAATGTTTCCTACGACGACATGGCTGCGAGGTCGAGACTCGCTTGAGTACACGCCCGAGCCGGATATCTTCCATGATGTCTTCGGTCATGTACCGATGCACGCGCATCCGATCTTCGGAGACTTTCTGCAGCACTACGGCCAGATCTGCGCGGGATTAATCACCAACCCGATCGCTCTGGAGCGAATGGGGCGTGTCTTCTGGTTCACCGTCGAGTTTGGAGTCATCCGGCAGAACGGCGAACTGAAAGTCTATGGGAGTGGTCTCATCAGCTCCCACGGCGAGTGTACCCGTGTGCTTGCGGGGGGATGCGACGTCCGAGAGTTTGACCTGGATGCTGTGATGAACCAGGAGTTCGATACGGGGGCAATGCAACCAGTACTCTATGCAGTTGAGTCTTTCGATCAGATCTATCAGGCGACCAAGATGGCTGAAGAGCGGCTGAAATAAGATCAACCTCAAACGAAACCTTTCGGCAGGTTTTGAGAAGAAAGAGGATTCGGTGAAGTTTGATTTAGAAACGGCAAAGCCTCGCGAGATCTATAACCTCCTGATCGGTCTGGTTGCTCCGCGTCCCATCGCACTGATTACCAGCATGGATGAGGCGGGGAATCTGAATGCCGCTCCCTTCAGTGCCTACAACTACCTCTGCACAGATCCTCCCATCGTTGGCATTGGAGTAACCAATCGGCCAACCGAGGATCGGGTTCCTAAAGATACTGCGCGCAATATCCGTCGAACGGGCGAGTTCGTAGTCAACGTCGTCACCGAAGATATCGCGCATCAGATGAATATCTGCGCGACAGAATTTCCCTTCGGCGTTTGCGAGCTGGAGATGGCTAATCTGGAGACGGTTCCTTCCGCCGTTGTAAAGGTGCCGCGCATCGCAACTGCACATGCCGCGCTGGAGTGTCGCGAACATACCACTCTCGAGATCGGGCGTTCCCGCATTATTCTCGGACGCGTGGTCTCAATTTATGTGGAAGATGCGTTTGTCGATCCCGCCGGGCCCTATGTTCGAGCAGAGGAACTGCATGCAATCGGAAGAATGAATGGGCTGGGATCGTATGTTCGTACGCGCGACAGTTTTATCAATATCCCACGTATTCCATATGAGGAGTGGAAGAAAAAACATCCGTAGTTTAGCTTAGATAAGCTCGAAGCCAAGGGTCGTCTGAGCTGACCAGCTCATGTGTCGTTCCATCGAAGACGACCTTCCCCTCGTTCAGCACAAGAAATTTTGTACTCTCATCCACTCCTCCATTGGGAATGGGCTGCATCTTTCCCGTCTCCGGATCGAAGCGGTGCATAGCCAGGGTGAATGCGTCCTGTAGGCGATGCGTAATCATCAGGGACGTCGTATGGCTGACGTCGCGTTGCTTCATGACCAGTTCGATGATTGTGGTGGAGGTAATGGGGTCGAGACCTCCGGTTGGCGAGTCATACAGGATCAGGTCGGGCCGCGAGATGATGGCGCGAGCAATGGAGACGCGTCGCCGCATGCCTCCTGAGAGCTCTGAAGGAAACTTATGGATTGCCTGCTCTAGTTCTACGAACTTCAAAGCTTCCACCACACGGACATGAGCTTCTTCTTCCGGCACATGTTCCTCGTGCAGCCGGAAAGCGACGTTATCCTCAACCGAGAGCGAGTCGAACAGAGCTGACTCCTGAAAGACCATTCCGATTCTGGCCCGCAGCTTGAAAAGATCCCTCTCCGGCATGGTAGTGATCTCCTCGCCAAAGATTTGGATTGAGCCGGAATCTGGCCGCAGCAGCCCGTTGGCCAGTTTCATTAGAACCGATTTTCCGCCACCAGCTGGTCCCAGAATGATTCGCGTCTCTCCGCGAGCCACCTGGAAGGAGATATCGCTGAGAACCGGCTTTATGTCGAATTTGATCGAGACGTCTTGGAACCTGACCACTTCTGTCTGGTTCTGAGGGTTGCCCTGCGAGGGATTCGTCTGTGGGAGCAGGTCGTTAGCCATGATTTACCTGCCGAAGATACCGATCATGGCCCGGCTGACGATAAAGTCCACGATGATGATGAAAACGGAGGAGATAACGACAGCCTGCGTCGTCGCTCGCCCGACGCCCTGGGTTCCGCCCTTCGTGCTCATGCCGAAGTAGCAGCCGACTGTGGCGATGATAAATGCGGAGAAGAGAGGTTTCGTAAGACCCTGCACGACATCCGCATATTCAAGAGCGCGGTAGGTGGCACTAAAATAGGACGACGCATTCAAACCGAGCAGCGTTACGCTCACAAGGGCCCCTCCGGCGATACCCACCGCATCGGCCACGATGGTGAGGAAGAAGAGCATAAAGATCGTCGCGTATAGGCGGGGAGTCACCAGTTTTCGGACAGGATCGGTTCCCAGCGCACGCATGGCGTCGATCTGCTCGGTAACCTTCATGGAACCGAGCTCGGAGGCCATGCCGGCGGCATTGCGACCGGAGATCATCAGGCCAGTCAATACCGGGCCCAGCTCCTTGACCATGGAAAGCGCAACCAGGTTCCCCGTCATACTGATGGCCCCAAAGGCTTTGAGAGAGGTGGCCGATTGGAGCGCCAGAACGCAGCCCGTGAAGAACCCAGTCAGGACGATAATAGGCATGGAGCCCACCCCGATGGAATCCATCTGGGTGTAGATGTCGGACCAATAGCGTGGCTTCGAGAAGAGCGCAGCGAGTGCCTGCCAGGAGAGAATGGAGTAGTCCTGGATGGCTGCAATCTTCTGTTTTGCGAACTCTTCTGGAGAGACAAAGGGCATGTCGTGTCTGTCGCTCAGACTATCAGATGCAGGGCCGTTATGAACGGATTGCATCTTGTTGAGGGACAAGGTGAGTAAGGGATAGGAATGGGAACCCGGGAGATGAGAAGATAGTAGGGATGGCTCGTGAGATGAATGCGGCGGTTCTGTATGGGAAGGAAGACCTCCGCCTCGAACGGATTGCGATTCCCCGCGCTGAGACCGGAGAACTCGTCGTCCGTGTAGGCGCAGCTCTGACTTGCGGAACTGATCTGAAAGTCTACCGTCGTGGATATCACGCCATGATGCTGAAGCCTCCCATTCTGTTTGGCCACGAAGTAGCCGGTGAGGTCGCCGAATTGGGAGAGGGAGTAACCGGCTTCCGTGAAGGCGATCGCGTCGTTGCGCTAAACTCCGCGCCGTGTGATCGGTGTTTCTTCTGCGTACGCGGTCAGCAGAACCTGTGCGAAGATCTTTTGTTCAACAATGGTGCCTACGCTGAATACATCAGGATTCCGGCGCGGATTGTTGCGAAAAATACGTTACTGATTCCGGGACATGTTCCGTTCGAACACGCCGCTCTTACCGAGCCGCTCGCGTGCGTTGTACGTGGCCTGGAGGAGACGCACACCAGACCCGGGGACACCATGGTGGTGATTGGCGCGGGTCCAATTGGTCTGATGTTCATGCATGTCGCCCAACTGGCTGGTCTTGAGGTGATTGCCGTAGTCAAACGCGATGACCAGATCTCTACAGCAAAGCTGTTCGGTGCGTCCAAAGTCGTTCAGACGACCGCAGTAGAAGACGTCGTCGAGGCGACGAGGGCTCTTACTCTCGAGGGACGTGGTGCCGATGCCGTAGTAGAAGCTGTTGCCAGCCCAACCACCTGGGAATGGGCGGTTGAGATGGTTCGCAAGGGAGGCGTCGTGAACCTCTTCGGTGGCCCCCCAAGCGGTACCCGGGTACAGTTCGATACCAACCGTCTGCACTACGGCGATATCACACTGAAAGCGAGCTTTCATCACACGCCGCAAACCTGCAGGACTGCGTTTGAACTGATCACCAGCGGTCGCTTTCACTGTGCGGAGGCGATTACAGACCGTGTTGGCCTCGACCAGGTACCCGAGCTCTTCGCTCGCATGCTTACTCGTACCGGAGGCTCGCGCGAGATCAAGACCGCGGTCTTTCCTGAAGGAGTGCCGCGTTGAGCGAGCTGAGCACGACCGAGCACGCTCTCTTAGGCGCTCCGCATCAATACCTCACACCGCTCGAACGTCCCTCGCTGGAGGTGGCGAAGGCGTGGTGCCGCGAGTTGACTCGCTCGCACTATGAGAACTTCCACGTCGCGACCGTCTTTCTACCGAAGAATGTGCGTCCACACTTTGAGAGCGTCTACGCCTACTGCCGTGTAGCCGATGATTTAGGCGACGAGGTCTCCGATCCAGCTGTAGCTATACGCCTGCTGGATGCCTGGGGTTCCATGCTGGACGAGTGCTACGATTCGCCGGAACGCTCCATGCATCCGGTGTTCATCGCATTGCACGAGACGATCCGGGCGTGCAATCTCCCGCGGCAGCTCTTCCATGACCTTCTGATCGCCTTCCGAATGGATCAGGTCAAGCCTGAATACGAAACCTGGGACGAACTGCTCGAATACTCTCACTACTCAGCCAATCCAGTAGGCAGGTTGGTGCTTCTGGTCTGTGGTTATCGGGACGAGAAGATCGCGCTGCTCTCCGACAAGATCTGCACCGCGCTCCAGCTGGCGAATTTCTGGCAGGACGTCGTCGAGGACAAGGAGCGCGGCCGCCGTTATCTTCCCGCCGAATCGATGATGCGTTTTGGAGTGGAGGAAGGCCAGATTGAGGGCCGCGTCTTCACTCCGGAGTTCGCAGCCATGGTGCAGGATCTTGTGACGAGAACGCGCGCCATGCTGGCAGAGGGAGGCGAGATCGTTCGCTACGTCAATCGCGATCTGGCCGTGACGCTGAATCTCTTCCGCAAGGGCGGCGATGCCATTCTGGATGGAATCGTGGCTCAGGACTATGACGTTCTGCGCGGCCGTCCCGTGGTCTCGAAGGCGAAGAAGCTGAGTCTGTTGGGAGGCTCGCTGCTGGAAAAACTTCGCGCGGGGATGTCTCGGTGACGATCCCTGAAGCCTATACAGTCTGCCGGGGGATCGCAAAACGCGAGGCAAAAAACTTCTACTACTCCTTTCGCGTTCTTCCGCAACACAAAAGCGATGCTATGTGCGCGATCTACGCCTTTATGAGGCGGGCAGATGACATCGCCGACGACGAGTCGATGACGATCGAGCAGCGGCGCGTGGAGATGGCGCGCTGGGTCGATGCATGGCGGGCTGCCCGGAGCGGAGCTCCGACCGACGACCCCGTCTTTCTGGCGCTCAACGACTCGCAGCAACGCTTTGGAATCTCGGATACGTTGCTGGAAGAGCTGGTGCAGGGAACCACGATGGACCTTGAGCCTCTGCCCGAAGGCGCAGACGAGCTCCAGACCTTCGCGACCTTTCAGGATCTTTATCGCTATTGCTACCTCGTCGCTTCGGTCGTTGGGCTGGTCTGCATCCGTGTCTTCGGCTATACCGATCCACGCGCCGAGAAGCTGGCCGAAGAGACGGGAGTCGCTTTTCAGCTGACGAATATCCTCCGCGACGTGAAAGAAGACGCAGAGCGGGGTCGCATCTATCTTCCCCTGGACATGCTCGAAGAGCATGGCGTAACTCTCGATCGCGTGAAGGCACTTGCGAGCGGAGCCTCGTTGCGTCCCGAGGAACGAACCGTGCTGTCGGCCCTGGGAGCTCGGGCGGAGCAGTACTACCAGTCTGCAGGAAAGCTTCTTCCTTTGATCGATGCGGACAGCAGAGCAGCGCTGTGGGTGTTGGTGGCGATCTATCATCGCCTTCTGCATAAGATCGGCGAAGCCAACAGCGATGTCTTTTCAAAGCGCATCAGCGTTCCCACGGCGGAGAAGCTGTGGATGCTTGGCCGTGGTGCAGCGATGTCGTTCGGCAACCGGGTACTGGGATGAGCCAGCCGGATCGCAGCGACGTTCTTGTCGTCGGCGCGGGGGTGGCCGGTCTCTCCGCGGCGGTAGCGCTGTCTGAGGCTGGCGCCCGGGTCAAGCTGCTCGAGCGACGGCCTTACATCGGCGGGCGCGCTTACTCCTACGAGCATCCCGCTTTGGAGGAGACGATCGATTCGCAGCACGTTGTTGTGGGCTGCTGCACCAACCTGCTCGACCTGACTCGGAAGGCTGGAATGGCCGACTCGATTCGCTGGTATGACGAGCTGGTCTTCCTGGAGCCGAACGGCCATCGTAGCTGGCTGCGGCCGGGCTCGCTACCTGCACCGATGCACCAGACGATGAGTTTTCTGAAGGCTCCTATGCTCGGGCTTGCGGATAAGGCCGCAGTTGCATCGGGTCTGCTGCGCTTTCTGCGTGGATTTCCGCACACGGATGAGGAGAGCTTCGCCTCCTGGCTGAAGCGCACAGGGCAGACGGAGCGGGCTATCCGCCACTTCTGGGAGCCAGTGGTTGTTGGCGCTCTGAACGACACCTTTGAGCGCTGCTCGGTGAAGTACGCGGGCAAGGTCTTTCATGAGTCGTTTCTGCGCTCGCCGGAGGCTGGGCGGCTCGGAGTTCCTTCTGCTCCTTTGAGCGAGTTCTTCGCTCCCATCGCTGCGCTGGCTTCGCGCTCCGGCGTCGATGTCCGGCTGAAGTCCGGGCTGGATTCGCTGGAGCAGACTCCGGACGGCAGGTGGAGCGTTCGCGCGGGTGAGGAGACATATCTCGCCGATTCGGTTGTGCTGGCGACCGATTTCAAGCAGACTCGGACGTTGCTGAGCCAGCTGCCGGTTGCTGTCGAAGACCGGATGCGTTTCGAAGAGGGCTTCGAGGCTTTTATTCCGGCTCCGATCACGACGATTCATCTGTGGTACGACCGCGATGTTACCGGGCTCGACCATGCGGTTCTGTTGGACACGCGCATCCAGTGGGTCTTTACCAAGTCGCGCATCCGGCGCTGGCCGAAGGAGCGCGGGAGCTACCAGGAGCTGGTGATCAGCGCCTCGTGGCAGGAGCTGGAGATGGGGAGGGAAGAGATCCTGGCCTCCGCTCTGGCCGAGTTCGAGATGTTCTTTCCTGCCGCCCGCCAGGCGACCCTGGTGAAGAGCGGCGTCCTCAAGGAAGCGCGGGCGACCTTTTCGGTCACCCCGGGGCTAGATCGTTACCGTCCCCAGCAGGCGACGCCGTGGAAGGGGCTGTACCTTGCTGGCGACTGGACTGCGACCGAGTGGCCCTCGACGATGGAGGGCGCGGTGCGCAGCGGGCGTCTGGCCGCTGGAGCGGTTATGGGGAACAGGCTACGGTTCATGGCTCCGGAGCTGCCAGCTACGGGGCTGATGAAGCTTTTCTGAGTAACCCCTCCCACCCGTATCAATATGCGTCAAAGTCTTCCAAAATAGAGGGTTAGGTCCGGACCTCAGGATCTTCCCCTTGGCAGTTCTTCCGTGGACCGAATTTCCTTACTTCCATTTTATCGAGCCGAAGGAATCAGATCGGCAACTGACTGAAGGTTGTAAGTACCTTCTACGCAGCCGTTTAGGGGATTGGATCAAGATTGAGGGCTTGACAGCTCTATTTACCCCACTGGTTGGAATGGAGAGATTTTGCGGGATAGAGGCCAGAGCGGGGGATGGCAGAGAGCGGGTCGGTAGACGGTGGGTTCAGGGAGAAGTCCATCCGACTGAAACTGAGCGGAAGAGCCAAAAACAGGATTCCAAGCGTCGAGTTGCGAAGGGGAAGGATGATGAAAAGGATAAGGGAGGCCGCCATCAGGACGGCAGTTATCGCAAGCCGGACGGGATGGGAGAGAAGTTTTCGCGGAGCGGTGAGGAGTGAATCTGGCCAGACGTGGTAGCGGAGGCCTCGTCGCATGGCGCTCTCTGCAATTAGAGAAGCAGCGTATGAGAGCGCAATGGCGAGGAAGATAGGGATCTTGACCCGCAGAGGCAGGCGCTGGTCTTCCTGGAGGTGCAACGAGAGAGCGACGGCCATGAGGACGGCACCGCTACTGGCGAGGTTTGCGATACCGACGATCCAGAGCAACTGCGCGGGCTTCCAGCGTTGCAATCTCGATCTCACGACGGAGATTCTAGCATTGGCGGGAGGGCGGGCGATCAAGGAATCGCTCATTGCGAGCGGCGGGCGGTTTTAGCCTAGTGAGTGCGACTGCAGGTCCTTCGACTGCGTTTGGCGGTGAAGCTGCCAAACTTCGCTCAGGATGACACGTTTAGTGGGGTCGTGAGCGGGAGAAGCTGCGGCGCTTCGGGCGGGATACGGGATTTCTCCTGTTCGCGTCGACTTCGTCCGCCCAGGGCAGGCTCTTCGCTTGGAATGACGTTTGTTGTGGTCGGAAGTGACGTTTGTAGTGGCCTGGAACGACGGTTGTCCTGGTTTTGGTTCTCTTGGCTTCTCGGCAGAGGGTGTGGCTCTTTGACTCAGCTTAGGGCGGCAACGGCGGTTGTCGTGCGTGCGTTCGAAACAACCGCAGATCCTTCGACTCCGCTGCGCTTCGCTCAGGATGACACTTTCTTTAGGGGCGGTGAGATCGTGAGCGGGAGAAGCTGCGGCGCTTCGCTCGGGATGGAACATTGTGGGGCCGGTGGGATCGTGAGCGTACGGTAGCTGCGGCGCTTCGGGCGGAATGCAGGGATTCCTCCCGTTCGACTCGCCTTCGTCTCGCTCAGGGCAGGGTCTTCGCTCGGAATGACGTTTGTGGGGGGCTAGATCTCCTCGACAGACTTGGGTCAGATCATGCTTCGCGATGAAACAGGTCACCCTTTGCTCGACCTCCGCTTAGCGCGAGATGAGGACGACTCCGAAACAGACGAAGAGGACGGCGAGCCAGCGGCGGCGGTCGACGTTTTCGCCCAGGACGAGCTTTGCGCAGATGGCGTTGCCGATGTAGGTGAGCGAGGCGATGGCGGGCGCTGCGAGGGAGAGGTCGACGATGGACAGGGCCCAGAGCATGGCGAAGAAGTTGAAGGCCATGCAGAAGGCTCCGATGAGGAACTTGGGGCTGGAGAGCACTGCCTTGACCGGGCCGAGGAAGCCTTTGAGGCCGGGGCCGGTGCGGTGGTTGTCGAGGTCACCGAGGTCGCGCATGGCGGAGGCTATGAGGACCTCACCGGCGATGGCGAGGGCGGCCACGCCGACGATGGAGCTCCACTGGCGGAGCAGTTCGGAGGAGTGAAGGGTCATCGTCCCGCTCCGGAGTCCATCAGGCCGAGCTCGTGCGGTTCTTCGGGGTTCTCGGTGCGTGATGGTCCACCGGCAACAAAACCCACGGCACACACAATAAGGAGGATTCCAGCCCAGCGATAGAGGGAGAGGTGTTCGTGCAGCCAGAAGCGGCTGAGCAGGGCAACGACGACGTAGCCGAAGGCGGTGGCAGGCATGACAAAGGTGAGGTCGGCCCAGGAGAGCGCGGTCATGTAGCTGGCAAAGAAGCCGATGAGGAGCACGATTCCCGAGATGACGAAGGGATTGAAGAGAGCTTTCCAGAGAAGGCCGAGATGGTGAAGATCGACCTGACCGACCTGGGCCATGCCGCGAGAGAGCAGGGTGTCCCCTACGGACGCCGTGAGCATGATGGTGATGAGGATGGCGTACTGGGAAGGTTTGAGGGCGTGCTTCATCTACTTGGATAAGAGTATCAAGCGAGGCGATTCGGTGCAGGAGCTGACGGCGAGGGATTATCTGGAGAAGATTTTGAGAATGGTCTGATTGCGGTAGTCGAAGATGCGCTGGACGGAGCTGCGAACAAAAAGTGCGCGCACCAGATCGCCGATGGGGCCGAAAGGAAGCTGATAGTCCACGTGGTCATGCATCAAGGTTCCGCCCGGAATATCGGTAAAGTCATGGCGGTGGATCCATTGGCGATAGGGGCCCGAGAGCTGGGAGTCGATGAAGAAGGAGTCCGGCTCGAAGGCTTCGATGCGGGTGCGCCAACGGATGGGAATGCCGTGGAGGCGAAGCTTGTAGTCGATGAGAGCACCGGGCTGCATTGTGATGGGCAGAGGTGAGAGGATGTGGAACTTGAGAAAGTCTGGGGTGATCTGCTCGAGGTTTTCTGCTTTGGCAAAGAAGGCGAAGACCTCGTGACGAGGTTTCGGGATGAACAGAGTGCGGTCGAGTGAGTAGATCATCGGGCCTCAGGAGATTAGATGCCTGAGATACAAGTTGCGCTGGCTCTCTAACAGAATGAGCAGAGATGTGTTGAATCGTGTGCGCTGCGGCGGGCTGCTGAATGAGGTCGATTGTTCTCAGGGCTTGCGAGTTGCTGCTTGGTCGTCCACCTGCCGGATGATGGTAGAGACTAGATCCTTGTCCTTTGCAGGAAGGCGGACCGCAAGAGAGAGCAGATCAGGATCAGCGCCTACGAGAATGTTCGCGCCGCGAATTGGGTCTGGACCAGGCAGCAGACGAGAGTCTGTTCCTAAACCTTCTGCGTTGGCGGCTGTTTCGAACTCGACGCTCTCGGTGCCTTTGTAAACGAGTTTGTCGCTCGGATACGGCCCGCGAGGAAAATCACTTGCGGGCGCTGTTCCCTCTGAGATCACATTCCCAACAAATTCACTGTGGGCGGGGAAGACGCGGGCAATGTGCCGAGCTACTCCAAAACGTCCGGAAGTGCTGCCGTACACGATGGAGAACTGAATGGCAGGTCCCGAAAAACCTTTCCATGATGGCGAAAACAAAAGTTTCGGATCGATGGGTTGCGGCGTTAGGTAGAGGTTCGTCCCGCTGGAACCATAGGTGCCGAAGCAAAACCATCCTCGCGGAGCGAGAGCACCCAGACCGCCTTCAACCTCGTAGTATGCAAGGCGTCGTGTTACATCAGGCGGAGCGTCTACGCGCTTTGATTCACCTTTTGGTGCCTTGAGTGGGCCCACCTGTCCATCTGACTTGCAACCTACAAATGGCACCACGGACTTCATCGGGGAAGCCGTGGCCTGTCCTAGCATCTGTGTTCCCACCGCCAGCGCGATGAGCAAACGCAGCAGGATGGTGTGGAGATGAGCGTTGGGCATCACGCTGAAGGATGCCATGGATTCGGACTATCGCCAAGTGGAACGAAGACAAGGGCGGCTGTGCGGTTGGGCACCGCCGCCCTTGTCTGGATCGCACCTAATGAGGGAGCAGGCCGAAGACCGCTACTCCTGTTGGTGTTCCGACGTAGACTTTGCCGTTGACAATCATTGGGGTGATGAACTTGTTTCCGGCGCCGAAGCTGTCTCTTCCGCTGGGTGCCTGGGTGCTGTTGTAGAGTTCGTGCGCTAGATTTGCTGGATCGTACGCGTGCAGAATTGCGCCTCGGCTTGTGTTGGAGTCCAGTGCCCAGACGATTCCATTCTGGGTTCCGTTGGCCGAGATGGTTGGCGTGGGGCCGGGATGGAAGAACTTCGTCGGCGACACGCTAGAGGGCGTGGTTGCCATCTTTGCGTTCGTCATAGGGTAAGCCTTGAGCATGTCGTTGTCGGCGGCATAGTAGAGGACCCCATTGAAATAAGCGGGTGAGGAGAAGACCTGACCGAGGTTGGCTCCTGGGAGCTCCTGATAGATGTTATTGTCCATCGGATTCGTGGCTGGATTGAACTTGCCCAGATTGTCGCGGTCGGCGAGGTAGATGTTCTGATCCTTGCCTGCACCGACGATGAGGTGATGAACGATTCCCTGGGAGTCGGTTTGATCCGGCAGAAGGAGTGGGCCGCCTGAGCCGAGATCTAGATCCTGACTCGATAACGATTGGGTGTTGTACATGTTGAAGTAGTCGGCAACGGTTAGTTTGCCGTTTGCCGTGGAGAGCTTCAGCATGGCGTTGCCGTAGTCCCCTTTGGAGGGGAATCCATTCATGTCGAGATTGACGTCGAAGGTACCGTTGGCGTCGAGGACATAGATGAATCCATTGCTATCTGCGGCCATGCCATTGCCACTCCCCCAGATGGAGCCCATGTGGCCGTTGGGTGTGAGGTTGAGCACCTGGGTCTGTTGGAGGGTGGACTCGCTGTAGGCCATGATCCACCCGGTGTAGAGGCCTCGGTCGCAGTGCGAGGTCCAGCTAGTGTAGATGGTTCCATTCAGCAGGAGCAGTGCGGAACGCTCCGCATACTGCGCGGGGTCGAAGATGACGTTTCCGCTCTGGCTGTTGTCGCCGGTGCCGGGATAGGTGGCTGTGACTTCGGTGGGAGTACCGATCTCGACGCCGGTGGTGAGATCAAGCGCGTGGAGCCGATGGTGATAGCCGCCGCTGGTGTCCTTGCTGGTTGCGACGGCGAAGATGGTTCCATTGGGACCCCGCTTGCGATCGATGACTGGAGTGGCGCTGACTCCGATCTCGGGGCTGATCTGGGAGCAGCCGTGATCGTCGCTGGGAGTTTCTCCAGGGCCGAGAAGAGAGAGTTGCCAGATCTGGGCACCATTGTCCGCGTCGAAGGCGTAGAGACTGCCGTGCTCGCTGGCGGCGTAGATGATGTTGTGGAATTTGTTATTGATGGGCACATTGGCGAGGTAGAGCGGCTGAGCATCCACTTTGCCGTCCATGTTGTAGAGACCGACCTTGCCGAACTGGGTGGAGTTGACGTTGGTGGGCGTGAGGATCGTCTCCTTGGCGTTGAGGCCGGTTCTTGCGAGGTCGTAGTGGTAGGTGGTGACGTCGATCGTATTGGTCTCTGAGGCGCCGAGCACATTGAGCGCGAGAGCCGCGTTGTGGGTGAGGCTGCCGGAGGTGCCGGTGAAGGTGAGATTGGATACTGCTGCAGATGTAGTTACGGCGGCAGTGAGGGTTATGCCCTGTGGGGTTCCGGGTGTGAGGGTGAGGGTAGAGGGATTGGCGGTGACTCCGGTGGGCAGGCCTGCGATGGAGACGGTGACGTTGCCTGCAAATGAGTTCAAGGAGGTCGCGGTGAGGTTGACCTGAGAGCCAGTGGCTCCTGCAGTGATGGTGAGCGAGGATGGGGCAACGGAGAGAGAGAAGTCAGGAGGAGGGGCGATGGTTGCGGCTACGGAAGAGGTGTGTGAGAGCGCTCCCGAAGTTCCCGTGAGGGTGAGGGTGACGCTGCCGCCAGCCGTTGCGGGAGCTGCGGAGATGGCTACAGTTTGCGCGGTGCCGAGAGTCAAGGTGAGCGAGGATGGCTGCGCGGTGACTCCTGTGGGCAGGCCCGAGATGGCAACCGATACCATGCCGGTGAATCCGTTGGCCGCTGTTGCGTTGACGCTGACCTGCTGAGGAGGGGCGCCTGGCACAAGCGTGAGGGTAGCCGGAGTGGAGGAGAGGGAGAAGTCTGCAGAAGGCTTCGAGGAAGAGCTATTGCAGGAGACGAGCGAAAGGCAGGCGATAAAGATCGGAAGGGCGAAAAACAATTTCGGGGAGGAAGCCATATGAAACTCCGGGGCCGCAGGGAATTTGAGTCTGGCTATCGTTCAGCCGTTGCACGACAACGATAGAGCGCAGGCTTCTCCTCACTTGTCACGGTAATGTCTTCAAAGAGTTAATTGCTTCGTGCGAGGGTTAAAATAGACGAGGAGGCCTCGAGTTAGGCCTCCTCTTTTCTGATGTTAAAGAAGAATACTTGAAGTGTTGTATCAGGTATTCTGCGGGTTGTGGTTTAAGGCTTGGTGATCTTGAGATTGCTGACCGTAGCATCGGTGTTGTGGGCGAAGCGGATGCCGTAGACGCCGTCGGTGGATTTGAGTTTGCCTGCGGTTACGAGCTCGGATTTGTCGAAGGTCTTTACGTTGGTTCCGTTGATGATGCAGGAGACCTTGTCTCCTTTGACCTGCATGGCGATCTCCTGAGTGACGGGCTCGCCTACGCCTGCAGCCTTGTGGACGGCATCGCTGGCCTCGCGGCGGCCGTTAAGCTGGAAGGGCTCGGGGCCGAAGCCGCGCACGATGAAGTTGCCGTTGCCGTAGGCGGCGCAGTAGATGTAGCTCTGGTCGGCTGTGCCGAGGCCGTTGCCTGCGATGACGATGCCGTAGGGATGCGGGTGGGTGTTGAGGTTTTGAAACTTGGGTTCGGTGAAGGTTGCGGAGACGGTGTAGTCGCCCTTGGCTACGTTCTTCGGGTTCCAGTAGGTGATGGCCGGGCCGGTGGTGACTTCGAGGGTTTTGCCGCTTTCGGAGAGCTTGGCGTCGTTGACGGTCTGTCCGGCTTTCTCGGCGTCGGCGTCGACCTTGCCCT
>Ga0268266_10002842_pt1 | contig 18046 bp, 11 predicted proteins | sample KBSS13metaG_FD_190356 | JGI IMG/M metagenome (GOLD analysis project Ga0268266, IMG submission 190356) | Switchgrass rhizosphere microbial communities from Kellogg Biological Station, Michigan, USA - KBS S1-3 metaG (SPAdes) (version 2) | ecosystem: Host-associated > Plants > Roots > Rhizosphere...
GGGCGTATCGTTCTTCTGGCCTAAGTGCTGCGCCACCCGCGGCACGCGGGGGAACCAGGCACCCGGGGCGTATCGGTCTCCGACCGTAGGACATTCCGAGTCCAAGCCCGTCAGCTAACCCCGCCGGCGTGACACGGAAAGCCCATGACGGCTCTCGGTTCGGAGCGCGTGGATGTCTGAAGACTCCGCGTTCTCGCTCAAGCGCTTCCTCGTCGGACAGCCGATCCCGTCGCATCTCGCGCACCACGAACGACTGTCCCGGGTCACGGGCCTGGCCGTCCTGTCTTCGGACGCGTTGTCGTCCGTGGCGTATGCGACCGACTTCATCCTGGCGACGCTGGTCGTCGCCGGGATTGGCACGTTCGTTTACGCCATCCCGATCAGCCTGATCATCGCCACGCTGCTGGCGATCGTGGCCTTCTCGTACCGGCAGACGATTCATGCCTACCCCACCGGCGGCGGCGCCTACATCGTGGCGAAGGAGAACATCGGCGACAACGCGGGACTGATCGCCGCAGCCTCGCTCCTCGTCGACTACACCCTGACCGTCGCGGTCAGCATCTCCGCCGGGGTGCTGGCGATCACGTCGGCCTTCCCGGGTCTCCATCCGTATCGCGTCGAGATCTGTCTCGCCTTCCTCGCGATTCTGACGGTCGGCAACCTGCGCGGCATCCGCGAATCCGGCCAGATCTTCGCGGTCCCCACCTACTTTTTCGTCTTCAGCGTGGCCGTGCTGCTCGCCGCCGGGCTGTTTCGCTATCTCACCGGCACCATCGTCCCCGTCGACGTGCCGCTGCCGCCGGAAGCCGGTCATCATCCGCTGACGACGTTGCTGCTGTTGACGGCATTTGCCAACGGCTGCACCGCGATGACCGGCGTCGAGGCGGTCTCGAACGGCGTCCCCGCGTTCCGCCCGCCGGAGGCCAGGAACGCCTCGGCCACGCTCATCGCGATGGCGACGCTGGCGATCGTGATGTTTGTCGGCATCACGGTCCTGGCGCACGCCTACAAGGTGGTCCCGCAGGCCGCCGAGTCGGGGATCTCACAGCTCGGCCGGGCGATCTTCGGCGGTCCGAACCTGCTCTACTACCTGCTCCAGGCGGGGACGACGCTGATCCTGGTCCTGGCGGCGAACACCGCCTACGCTGACTTTCCACGGCTGGCGTCGATCGTGTCGCGCGACCGCTATCTGCCGCGCCAGTTCATGAACCAGGGCGACCGGCTGGCGTTCTCGAACGGCATCCTGGTGCTCTCGGTGTTCGCCGCAGTCCTGATCGTGGCGTTCCGCGGCGACACCCAGTCGCTGCTCCCGCTCTACATGATCGGCGTGTTCGTGTCGTTCACCCTGTCGCAAGCGGGTATGGTGATTCATTGGCGCCGGACGAGAGAGGCTGGCTGGAAGACCAGCGCGGTGATCAACGGGTTCGGCGCGGTGGTGACCGGCATCGTGCTGATCATCGTCGCGGTCACCAAGACCCTCGAAGGCGCCTGGATCGTGCTGCTGCTGATCCCGCTGATCGTGATGGTGTTCAAGGCGACCCACCGGCATTACCAGCACGTCGCGTCCGAGCTCACCTTGAAGGGCTACCAGCCGCAGTCGCGGATTCACAACACCGTGCTGATCCCGATCGGCGGCCTTCAGCGGGCGGTGGTCGAGGCGCTGCGCTATGCCGAGACGCTGTCGGATGACGTCCGCGCGATCTACGTCGACGTCAATCCGGCGCAGACCGAGCAGTTGCGAAAGGACTGGGCGGCATGGGGCGGCCGCGTCCAGCTCGTCGTCCTGCCGTCGCCGTTCCGTTCGTTGATGGAGCCGCTGCTCGAATACATCGAACAGGCGTCGGCGGAGAAGGCGAACGACTACGTGACCGTCATCCTCCCGGAGTTCGTGCCGGCCCGCTGGTGGCAGCACCTGCTGCACAACCAGACGTCGCTGCTGATCAAAGGCGCGCTGCTCTTCCGCCCGAACATCGTGGTCACGAGCGTGCCGTTCCATCTGACGAAGTAAGACCGCACGCCGGCGGACCTTGAACACGAGTGCAGGAGATCAGAAGCGAACCAGGTGACGCGGAGGCGGCCTTCCTGCAGGAAGCCCACGCGGCAGATCCCAACGCGTCGCACGCCGCCTTCGGCGGCAGCACGTCGTCGCTGGCCGATGTGCGGTTCGTCATCGATGATGAGGAGCTTCACGAACCCGGCCTTTCGCCGGCGATCGGGACCGTGAACGTGAAGGTGGCGCCGTGGCCGGGCTCCGACTGGACGCTCAGCCGACCGCCATGTCCCTCGACGATCCGCCGCGAAATCGTCAGTCCGAGGCCGGCGCCGCCGGCCGACGCGTGCGGCACCTGTACGAACGGTTCGAAGATGGTGGAGAGATATTCACGCGGGATTCCAAAACCGGTATCGGCGACCGACATCGCGACCTCGTCGCCGCGACGGACGGCCGTGACCGTGATCGTCCCGCCGTCCGGGGTCGCACGCATCGCGTTGGTGACCAGGTTCCCGATCACGCGCTCGATCTGGCCGCGATCCACGGCGACCTGAGGCAGGTCGGGCGGGGCGTCGACCTCGAGCCGCACGCCCTTCGCCTCCACCTGCAGCCGGAGCGGGTCGACGGCCTCGCTCACCAGCTTGGCCGGCCGCATCGGCGCGAGCTGCGGTGTGACCGCTCCCGACTCGATCTTCGACAGATCCAGCAGCTCGCGCATCAGGCGATCGAGCCGCGTGGTGTCTTCACGGCACACTTGCAAGATGTCCCGCTGCTGCTCGTTCAAGGACTCCGGGGCGCCTTCGAGCAGCAGATGGATGCCCATCTGCACACTGGTCAGCGGCGTCCGCAGCTCGTGCGACGCGGCGGCGATGAACTCGGATTTCAGGCGGCTGACCTCGCTCAGGTGCGTCACGTCCTCGAGCAGCGTGACGACGCCGACCAGGCGGTCGTCGGCGTCCTTCATCGGCGTGGAACGGATGCGGAACGCGCGTCGAGCGCCGTCGACCGCCCACGGCAGCGTCGCCGCCGCATCCTCGGACGCCGCCGGCGCCTGCGACTTCAGCACGTCGGCGACCGATTGAGAGATGCGGACGTCACGGATCACCGCGTCGATCGGCTTCCCGATGGCGCCGGCCCTGGCGCCGAACAGGCGTTCGGCGGCCGGGTTGACCCGGGTCACGAGGCCGTGGCCGTCGGCGACGATGACGGGGTCGAACAGCGAATCGATCACCGCCTCGGTCGTCTGCTGCGCCACCAGCAGCTTCCCCATGTCGGATCGGCGCACTTCTCGCAGCCGATCGGCCATCCGGTTGAAGCTCACCGACAGGGCGCCGATCTCGTCTGCCGACCTGACCGGGACCGCCGGCGTATCGAGATCGCCGGACGCCAGCCGCGCGGTTGCTGCGGTCAGCTCCGCGACCGGTCCGACGATCGCCTTCGAGAGGCTGAGCTGGATGGCCACGCCTGCCGCCATCAAGACGAGCGCGAGCGCGAGCGTCACGAAGAACCAGCGTCGCGCAATGCGCGAGGCTGCGTCCGCCTTGCGCCGCATCGCTTCCTGATTCAGGCGCAGCAACCGGTCCGACGCGGCGCGGACCTCGTTGAACTGCGGCTCGAGCGATTGGAAGTAGGTGGCGGTTCGATCGCCCGAGGCCTTCGCGAACAGGTCGAAGCGCCGGTAGTATTCGTCACGGCCGCGGCGAATCGCCTCGACCGCTTCTGGCTCTCCTGCCTCGGTGATGTTCGCCGACGCGGTGGCCAGCGCGGCGTCGAATCGCGCGCGGTGCTCGGCGGCCTGACGGCGGGCGCGGTCCTGCTGACCCAGCAGATCGAACAGCGCGGCGGAGTCCTGGCGTTCCAGGCTCTCCTTCATGTCCTGGGCGGCAACCACCGAGTCGTAGTTCTCGGCGATGATCCGGCCCGACACGGCGCTCATCTGGTTGAGCGTGCGCGCGCTCCAGGCGCCGAGCAGGCCGAGGGCCAGAACGAAGCCGCCGTAGCCGAGCAGCAGCTTGTTTCGCAGCGTCATCGTCTACCCACTGCCGGCGTCCTCGTCTGACGCCGGGTCGTCGCGAACGGGCACGATCTGCACGGTCGCGTCGCGCACGTCGCGCAGAAACCGATCGACGATCGAGCCACGCATGGCGAGATCCCAGCGCGACCGCGCGGACTGGCCGAAGATCACGTGCGTGATCGCTTCGCGCTTTGCGAAGTCGACGAGGAGGTCGGCGACCCGGGATCCCTTGAGCTTGACCACCTTGGCGCCGAGCTGCTCCGCGAAACGGATGTTGTCGGTGAGCGCGACGTGATCCTGCGGCTTGATCCGGCCTGGTTCTTCCCTCGGCGTCTCGACGTACACGGCGAACCAGTCGCTGGCCAGGCGGCCGGCGATCCGCGATCCGACGCGCAGGAGCGTTCTCGCGCTGCCGCGGGACGCCATCGCCACCATGACCTTGTCCGGGATGACCGGCTGATCGAGCCCCTCGCGCGTCCGGTACGCCTGCGCCTTGCCGGCCTGGTCGGACGCGAGCTGACGCAGGGCGAGCTCACGCAGCGCGGTCAGATTGCCTTTGCGAAAGAAGTTGCTGAGCGCCTGCTCGACCTTGGCCGGCTCGTAGATCTTGCCCTGCCGCAGCCGGGCACGAAGGGTTTCGACCGAGACGTCGACGTTGACGACCTCGTCGGCCCGCTTGAGCACCCAGTCCGGAATCGTCTCACGCACTCGCACGCCGGTCGTCGACGCAATCGCGTCGTTCAGCGACTCGAGATGCTGGATGTTGACCGCGGTGATGACGTTGATCCCGGCGTCGAGCAGTTCCAGGACGTCCTGGTACCGCTTCTCGTGCCCGGAGCCCGGCGCATTGGTGTGGGCGAGTTCGTCCACCACCACCACCTGCGGCCGACGCGCTTTGATCGCGTCGACGTCGACCTCCTTGAGCGTCACGCCGCGGTATCCGATCTCGCGCAACGGTATCTGTTCGAGATCGCCGATCCGCGCGAGCGTGTCGGCGCGTCCATGGGCCTCGATCATGCCGATCACTACGTCAAGCCCCTGCCGCTTCAACTCGTGAGCATCCTCCAGCATCTTGTAAGACTTGCCGACGCCCGGAGCGGCGCCGATGTATACCCGCAGCCGCGCACGCCCTTCCTCCCTGGCACGCGCCAGCAGCGACTCGGCGGCGGACGGCGGGACTTCTGGCATGGGTCGCGGTTATCGCTTCATCGGGTGCTGCGCATCGAGCGCGAGGTTCAGTTCCAGCACATTCACGACGGGCTCGCCGAGGAAGCCGAACTGGCGGCCCTGCGAAGAGCGCTGCACGAGGCGCCGAACCTCGGTTTCCGCCATTCCCCGCTCCCGCGCCACGCGCGGCACCTGAAAGTCGGCGGCCGCCGGCGAAATGTGCGGATCCAATCCGGATGCAGACGAGGTCACGAGGTCGATCGGCACTGGGACCCCGGGGTTTTCCGGCTTCGCCGCATCCGTGGCCGCCTTGACCGCGTCGACCAACTTCTTATTGGTCGGCCCGAGGTTCGTGCCCGCGGAGTTGGCCGCATCGTAGCCCGTGCCCGCCGCCGAGGGTCGCGACCGGAAGTAGCCAGGCGACGAGAATCCCTGCCCGATGATACGCGAGCCGATCACGCCCCCGTCCCGTTCGATCAGCTGACCGTTCGCCTGGCCGGGAAACAACGCCTGCGCCAGCCCGGTGACGACCAGCGGATACACGACGCCGAGGAGGATCGTCGTCACGATCGTCATCAGCACGGCAATGATCAGGTTCTTGGTGATGTTCATAGTGTCTCCCGCTCGGCTTTAGCCGAGCGCCTCACGCCAGCCTCAAGGCCGTGATGACGACGTCGATGATCTTGATGCCGATGAACGGCACGATGATGCCGCCCAGGCCATAGATCAGCAGGTTGCGGCGCAGCAGCGCTTCCGCGCTCATCGCGCGGTACTGGATGCCGCGCAGCGCCAGCGGCACCAGCGCGACGATGATCAGCGCGTTGAAGATGACCGCCGAGAGAATCGCCGACTGCGGCGTCTTCAACCCCATGACGTTCAGCGTCATCAGCACCGGGAACGCGACCGCGAACATCGCCGGGATGATTGCGAAGTACTTCGCGACGTCGTTCGCAATCGAGAACGTGGTCAACGCACCGCGGGTCATCAGCAGCTGCTTGCCGATCTCCACGATGTCGAGCAGCTTGGTCGGGCTCGAGTCGAGATCGATCATGTTGCCCGCCTCTTTCGCCGCCTGCGTGCCGGTGTTCATCGCGACGCCGACATCGGCCTGGGCGAGCGCCGGCGCGTCGTTGGTGCCGTCGCCGGTCATGGCGACCAGCTTGCCGTCCTTCTGCTCCTTCTTGATCAGCGCCATCTTGTCTTCCGGCGTCGCCTCGGCGAGGAAGTCGTCGACGCCGGCTTCGTTGGCGATCGACGCGGCCGTCAGCGGGTTGTCGCCGGTGATCATCACGGTCCTGATCCCCATCGCGCGCAGCTGGGTGAACCGTTCGCGGATGCCGCCCTTGACGATGTCCTTGAGATGGATGACGCCGAGCGGTCGTGTCCGCTCGGCCACGACCAGCGGTGTGCCGCCGGCTCGGGCGATCCGATCGACGACGGCTCGCAGATCCGGCGACGACGATCCGCCGTTGGCCGCGACGTAGCGCTCGATCGAGTCCGCCGCGCCCTTGCGGACCTGCCGGCCGTTCAGATCGACGCCCGACATGCGGGTCTGAGCCGTAAACGGCACGAAGACCGCGCCGTGCTCCGCCAGGTCGCGCCCGCGGAGTCCATACCGCTCTTTCGCCAGCACGACGATCGAGCGCCCTTCCGGCGTCTCGTCGGCCAGCGAGGAGAGTTGTGCGGCATCGGCGATCTCCGCCTCCGTCACCCCAGGCAGCGGAACGAACTCGGTCGCCTGACGGTTGCCGAGCGTGATCGTCCCGGTCTTGTCGAGCAGCAGCGTGTGCACATCGCCGGCGGCCTCAACCGCGCGGCCGGACATCGCCAGCACGTTGCGCTGGACGAGACGGTCCATGCCGGCGATGCCGATTGCCGACAGCAGTCCGCCGATGGTGGTCGGGATCAGGCACACGAGCAGCGAGACGAGCACGAAGACCGACTGCGGAGCGCCCGAATACACGGCGAACGGCTGCAGCGTGACGACGGCCAGCAGGAAGATGATCGTGAGCCCGGCGAGCAGGATGTTGAGCGCGATTTCGTTTGGCGTCTTCTGCCGCTCGGCGCCTTCGACCAGCGCGATCATCCGGTCGATGAAGGTGTGGCCCGGGTCCGCGGTGATGCGGATTTTGATCCAGTCCGACAGGACCCGCGTGCCGCCGGTGACCGCCGTCCGATCGCCGCCCGATTCGCGGATGACCGGTGCCGACTCGCCGGTGATCGCCGACTCGTCGACCGAGGCGACACCCTCGATGATCTCGCCGTCCGACGGGATGAACTCGCCCGCCTTGACGATGACGACATCGTCTTTGCGCAGAGCCGTGGCAGGGACGGTTTCGGTGTCCTCTGCCACGGTCCGGCTAAAGCCGGACACTACCGGAACAGCGCCGGAGCCGGACACCATCGGAACAGCGCCGGAGCCGGACACCATCGGAACAGGGCCGGAGCCGGACGCTACCGGAACAGCGCCGGAGCCGGACACCATCGGAACAGCGCCGGAGCCGGACGCCGGTAGCGCAGCGCCTCCGGCGTGCATCGGTAGTGTCCGGCTTAAGCCGGACCTTAGCAGACGATTCGCCGTAGTCTCGGTGCGGGCCTTGCGGAGCGTGTCGGCCTGCGCCTTGCCGCGCCCCTCGGCCATCGCCTCCGCGAAGTTGGCGAACAGCACGGTGAGCCAGAGCCAGAACGTGATCTGCAGCTCGAACCCGAGGCCCGGCCGCCGGGCGGCCGCGTCGAGCGCGAACCGGACGGTGGTCAGCACGCTGCCGACTTCGACGACGAACATCACCGGGTTCTTCGCCATCGTCCGCGGGTGCAGCTTGCGCAGCGCGTCGATGGCCGCGCCTCGGACGATGCCTGGATCCCAGATCGACTTGGACTTGGTGTGTGCCTGCGTGGACATCAAAACACCTGGCCCTGCGCCATCAGCAGGTGCTCGACGATCGGGCCGAGACTGAGGGCCGGGAAGAACGTCAGTGCGCCGACGATCACGATCACGCCGACGAGCAGCGCCGAGAACAGCGGTGTCGTCACCGGGAACGTGCCCGGAGACGGCGGGATCCGTTTCTTGCGGCCGAGGCTGCCCGCGATCGCCAGCATCGGGATGATCATGAAGAAGCGGCCGACCAGCATCGCAAACCCGATCGCGACGTTGTACCAGTGCGTGTTCGCGCTCAACCCGCCGAACGCCGAGCCGTTGTTGCCCGTGCCGGACACGAACGCGTAGAGGATCTGCGAAAGGCCGTGCGGCCCGGGATTGGTGATGCTGGACGTCCCGAAGGTCGGGGAGACGACGGAAATGGCCGTCAGCACCAGGATCGTCAGCGGAAAGACCAGCACGACCAGCATCGCCATCTGCACTTCGTGGGCCTGGACTTTCTTGCCCAAGTACTCCGGCGTCCGGCCAACCATCAGCCCGGCGATGAACACCGAGAGGATGATGAAGACGAGGATGCCGTACATCCCGGCGCCGACGCCGCCGAAGATCACTTCGCCCAGCATGATGTTGGTCAGCGGCACCAGGCCGCCGAGCGGCGTGAACGAGTCGTGCCAGCCGTTGATCGCGCCGCAACTGGCGTCGGTAGTGACCGTGGCGAACAGCGCGGAGTTCGCGATGCCGAAGCGGCACTCCTTGCCTTCCATGTTGCCGCCGTACGATGTGGCCGTCACGGTTTGATCCGCGCCCGCCGTGGTCAGCAGCGGGTTGCCCCGCGCTTCCGCCCAGTACGCCGTCGTCACGCCGGCAAGAAACAGAAACGCCATCGCGGCCCAGACCGCCCAGCCGTGCTTGGGCGAACCGGTCATCTGTCCCAACGTGCAGGTGAGCCCCGCCGAGACCGCGAAGATGCAGAACATCTCGAAGAAGTTCGTCAGCGGCGTCGGGTTCTCGAACGGGTGGGCGCTGTTGGCGTTGAAGAAACCGCCGCCGTTGGTGCCGAACTCCTTGATGATCTCCTGCGACGCGACCGGCCCCTGGGCGATGATCTGTTCCTTGACGACCGTGGTCTGCGGCTTGCCCGCGGCGTCTGGAGTCGTGACGGTTTGCGGATCGACGACCGCGGCTTTGTCGTACGGTCGCAGGTTCTGCACGACGCCCTGCGAGACCAGCGCCAGCGCGCCGACGATGCAGAATGGCAGTAACACCCATAGCGTGCAGCGGACGAGATCGACCCAGAAGTTGCCGATCGTGTCCTTTTCCTTCTGTGCGATGCCGCGGATGAACGCGATCGCCAGCGCGATGCCGGTCGCCGCCGAGACGAAGTTGTGGTACGCGAGGCCGGCCATCTGCGTCAGATAGCTCATCGTCGACTCGCCGCTGTACGCCTGCCAGTTGGTATTGGTCGTGAATGAGGCGGCGGTGTTGAACGCCAGGTCCGGCGGGACCGCCGCGAAGCCCTGCGGATTCCACGGCAGCCATTGCTGCAGGCGCTGGATCAGATAGAGGACCAGCATCGAGGCCACGCTGAACAGCAGCATCGCCGCCGCGTACTCGGTCCAGCGCATCTCCCGTTTCTCGTCGACGCCGGTGGCGCGATAGATGAGCCGCTCGATCGGGCGCAGCACCGGATCGAGCCAGGTCCGCTCGCGGCTGAACACGCGCGTCATGAAGCGCCCGAGCGGCACGGTCACCGCCAGGATCGAGGCGAGGAACAACAGGATCTGCAGCCAGCCGTTCAGGGTCATCAGAATTTCTCCGGCCGGAGCAGCGCGTACGTCAGGTACACGAGCAGCCCGGCCGTCACGATCAGGCCGACGACGTAGTCGGGGGTCATGGGCTACTCCAGGCGCTCGCACGCGGCGACGTAGGCCAGTGCGAGCAGAAAGAACACCAGGGTGATGACGACGAACAGCACGTCCAGCATCGGTCGCTCCGTTTCCCCTCTCAGCGCGGCAAGGGCGAGTCGAAGGTGACGATCAGGCCCGCGATCAGCAGGTGCTGCGTTGGCGTCAGGCCCAGAACGCCCGGGCTCACCTCGCCATCGGTGAAGAACCCGCCATCGCTCCCCCGAGAACGATCGAAGCGATACTCCAGCCGGAGGATCGCGTTGGCCCACCGGTACGGCCTTCGGTACTCGAGGGTCGTGGTCATCGCCGTGACCGTCTGCTCGTGTCCCGTCCAGCGGCCCGTGCTGTCCCATGCGATCTCGGGCCGCAGCGAGACGCTCCACGGCCCGCGCAGCGTGCACCGGACCGGCACTTGCGCCGACATCCACCAGGCGCGGGGGTTCCCGGAGGCGTCAACGCGCTCTGTGGAGAGTTGGTACTCGAAGGCCGTGGTGACGCGATCGCCGCGGCGCTCGACAATGCTGTCCGAGAGAACGCGCCAGAACTTCAGCGAGGTACTCGCCTGATGCGGCCCCCAGAGAACGGTCTCCTTCACCGTGACCCCGGGAGCGGCCTTGTACGCGAGTTGGCCTCCCGAGCTCGGCACCTGGTTGGCATCGGCCAGATGCCAATAGCCGTTCACGACGAACGCCGTGACGGTCGCCCGATCCGTCACGCCATAACTGGCGTTGACGCCGGTCATCAGATACGGCGTGAAGTCGGCTCCCCACGGTCTCGTGTAGTTGAAGTTGTCCTTGGCATAAAGCGAGTCGTACCCGATCAAGCTGCCGAAGATCCCGGCTTGCACGGTCAGTCCGGTGCCGATCGGCGCCAGGTACGACACGTTCGCAAGGCCGAGATGACCCATCCAGCCGGCGCCCGCAAGGTTGGGCGCGGTCGCCGAAAAGCCGAACACCTCCTCGTCCTTGCCTCCCTGGACCAGGAGCTCGGTACCCCATCGGGATGGCTCGGTTGCCTTCTTCTTGACGTACGCCCCTGCCATGTTCAGGTCCCACTCGTTGACGTGAAACGCCGTGCCGCGACTTCGAAACAGCTGGTTCGACGGCTCATTGAAGTCGCGCAGGTAGCCGATGTCCGCGAAGCCGCCGTACTGCCACTCGATCGGCGATACCGCCGGGCCTCCCGAGTTCGCCGCCGTCTGCGCGGAAACGACCGTCGGGGCCGCCACCAGCAGTATCGAGAACGCCACGGCGATGAAGGCCATCACCCTACGGTACGTGTCGCTCGCCTAAGAGGCGCCTAAAGAGCCGCCAAAAACTCCCTTAACATTTCAGAACTTGACCAACACGGCCGCCGTCATCCGGCTTTCTGACTTCCGGAGATCAGGCGCCCAGCCCGACACCGTCGAGCCGAGCGGGGCGACGTTGCCTCCTGGCGGCGTGACGCCACCTTCACCGGAGAAGTACGGCACGTTCGCGTGGCGGTAGTTCCCTTCCAGGCGGAACGTCACGAACTGACTCGGCATATAGTCCGCGGTCACCGAGGCGTCCCAGGCCTTGTACTGATCGCCGGGGTTCTCGGTGAAATATGGCGTCCCGGAGGCCGCGGTGGCGCCGTTGATGGGCGGCAGCAGCACCAGGTAGCGGCCCGGGTTGTTGATCGCGCCGCCGCCGAGGGTCAGCGCGTAGCGGTCGTGCGCGAACCAGAACCGGTTGTAGGCCATGAAGCCGAGGAAGTATTGCGACGGCGTCGCATCCGTACCGCCGGAGCACACCACGCCGCCGCCCGACTCGCAGCCCGCGTCGAACGTGAAGGTGAACGCGGCCTTGCTGAGGGCGTTGTCCGGTTGGTCGTAGTACTTCACCTGGATGCTGTCGTCGGTGTGGACGCGCTTGCGATCCGGGTTGCCCAGGACATCCTTGCCCCAGTAGTTGTTCAAGACGATCGAAAGGTTGCCGGTCGGGCGCCACAGGATCTGTCCGCCCAGGCCCGGCGCGTTGTTGAAACGTCCATACGACTGCCAGCCGTTGATAATCCACGGTTCGATCTTCAGCTTGTCGCTCGGGAAGATCTGAATGCGCACGCCGTTGAAGAACCACGGCGTGTTCGAGGACACGTACGACGGCTGGTACGACCAGTTGTCGAACTGGTAGTAGCTGTCGAGGCCGATGTACGACATAAACATGCCGGCATCGACGTTGATGCCGTTCAGTTTGTCCCAGTGATAGCCCCCGTACGCCTCGGAGATGTAGCGGTAGGCGCTGTCGAGATTCCACTGACCGCGCGCCGGGCTGGCATCGTTGCGCGGCGTGGTCTGCGAGTACATGCCGAATTGGGTCATCAACCGCCCGCGGACATTCTCGTAGTGGAAGTCGCCGCCGACGCCCAGTTGGGTAATCTGAACTTCACCGGAACGGAAAACCTCGCTCGACCCTGAAATCGTGTCGTCTTTCGGATGGTTGAACGAGAAGGTGTAGTTGGTATCCACGCGGAACTCTCCGGTGAACACCTCGGAATCCAGCGGCGCCTCTTTCGTGCGTGCGTTACCTGTCAGCCAGGTGAAGTCGGCGAACGCAAAGGGGGGCGCCGGCGCCTGCGCGGCAGGCTCGGGCTGCGGGCCAGAGATCTCCTGAGCGTGCGCCGTGGTCGAAATCGCCGCGACCGCCATGGCCAGGGCGACAATCATCGTCCGTGTCGAAGTCATGCTCATGGCTCCCTCTCCAGAGCCAACATCAGCATGACTTTTGCCGCCTAAAAACGGCCTCAAAACCGGCTAATTTGTCGCTAACTCGAAGAACTGCCCGACGCACTGACTGTTTTCGAGCAGCTGTGTTCGGCGGGCACCGCGCACTCGCGCGCTACAATCGGGCGCCGAGCCGACGCCACCATGGAGACCCTGACGCCGTACCTCATCGCCATCCCCGCGCTCATGATCCTGAGCGTCGTCGTCAGCAAAGGCGCGGGCCGCTTCGGCATTCCGGCGCTGTCGATCTTTCTGCTGCTCGGCATGGTCGTCGGACACGAAGGACCCGGCGGCTTTCCGTTCTCGAACTATCTCCTCGCGCAAACGCTCGGCATCGTTGCGCTGATCCTGATTCTGCATTCGGGCGGGCTCGGTACGCCGATCGAGGACGTTCGTGCCGTCCGCTGGCCGGCGCTGGTGCTGTCGACTGTCGGCGTCCTCGCCGCCACCGCGATGGTCGGTGCGTTCTCGGTCGGGTTTCTTCACCTCGACTGGCTGCACGGCCTGCTGCTCGGCGCGGCGGTGGCGTCAACCGACGTCGCGGCGGTGTTCACGATCCTGCGATCGCGCAACGTCAGCCTGCGCGGACGGATTCGCCCGCTCCTCGAGCTCGAGTCGGCGCTGAACGATCCGATGACCGTCTTCCTCAGCGTCGGCCTGCTGCAGCTGATCCTCTCACCCGGCGCCTCCCTGCTGCGGCTCGTCCCGATGTTCTTCCAGCAGATGATCGTGGGCACGCTGTTGGGCATCGGCGCCGGGAAGATCACCCGGTGGGCCGTCAACACGAGCAAGTTGGAATTCGAGGGGCTGTATCCCGTCCTGAGCACGGCGATCGTCGTTCTGACCTACGGCGTCACCCAGACGATCGGCGGAAGCGGTTTTCTGGCGGTGTACGTGTCCGGCATCGTGCTCGGCAACGAGAACTACCTGCACAAGCGCAGTCTTCGGGTGTTCCACGACGGCCTCGCGTGGCTCATGCAGATCGTGATGTTTCTCACCATGGGCCTGCTCGTGCTGCCCAGCGAGCTCTCACGCATGGCCGTCTCCGGGATCGTGCTGTCCGGGTTTCTGGTGCTGGTCGCGCGTCCGGTCAGCGTCCTGCTGTGCCTCACCCCGTTCCGCGTTTCGTGGCGGGACCAGCTGATGGTGTCCTGGGCCGGTCTTCGCGGTGCCGTGCCCATCGTCGTCGCGACGTATCCGCTGATTGCCGGAGCGTCCAGCGCCCAGCGGCTGTTCGATCTGGTGTTCTTCGTGGTGTTCATCTCGGTTCTGCTGCAGGGCACGACCATTCCGGCGGTGTCGAAGTGGCTGAACGTCGCGGCGCCGATCGTGAAGACCTTTCAATATCCGATCGAGTTCAATCCAACAACGGATTTGAAGAGCGAGCTCGCGGAAGTCCCCGTGCCGGCGCAATCGGCGGTGATCGGCCGGTCGCTGATCGAGCTCGCCTTGCCTGCGGGAGCCTTGATTGTCCTGATCCGCCGCGGCGACGACGTCCTGGTTCCTCGCGGCAGCACGCGGATTGAGCCGGGAGACACGCTGTTGGCGTTGGCCGAACCCGACGCGCTGGGCCGCATCCGCGGCATCGTCGGCGAGATCGTGGCCGGGTGAGGCTGAGCCGTCCTTCACCTCGCCCGCGTCAGAGGAGCCGGCGGCTCACTCGGACAGATACCAGGGCACGTTGATCACCACGATGTCCTCGTCGCCGCGCACGAGGAGCAGCGCCTTGAGCATCGCGGCCCGCTTGTTGTGCAGCAGGTGGTGGTACCAGCGGCGGGCGACCAGTTCGGGGATCAGCACCGCGATCTGGCGGTCGGGATGCACGCGCTTCACCTCGAGGATGTAGTCGATCAGCGGGTTGAACACGTGACGGTACGGCGACGCGACGGTCACGAGCTTCGGAATCGGCAGGTGCGCGTGGGCGGCCGGCGCCTCGACGAATTCCGCCCATTTCCCCGACAGGTCGCTCTCGGACGATCCCCCTGTCTGCACCTGCACGACCAGGATGTCGCGCGACAGCTTGAGTGCGAACCGCAACCCTTTCTGAGACATCCGGTTCCACTGGCTCATCGGGATGATCACGATCGGCGGCTGGATGTTCGTCACGTTGAGCGGCAGCGGGTTCGCGATCTCGACCGCCACCGTCCGATAGTGCCGCGCCACCATCAGGAACACCGCCAGCAGCGCCGGGATCAGCAGCGTCATGACCCAGGCGCCTTCGGCGAACTTCGCCACGATCACGACGAGCAGCGTGACGCCGGTCGCGAGCGCGCCCAGACCGTTGATCAGCATTCCCGGAGTTCGGCCCGGTCCGCCGCTAACCCACCAGTGGCCCACCATTCCCGCCTGCGAGAGCGTGAACGCGAGGAAGGCACCGACCGCGAAGAGGGGAATCAGCCGATCGGTGACGCCGCCGAAGATGACGAGCAGGAACGCCGAGAGGCCGGTGAGCACGTAGATCCCGAGCGAGTACACCAGCCGGCGCCCGCGCGAGGCGAACACGCGCGGCAGGAAGCCGTCCTGCGCGATCAGACGGCACAGCCGCGGAAAATCGGCGAACCCGGTATTGGCCGACAGGGCGAGGACGATCAGGATCGAGCCGATGCAGACGTAGTAGAACGGTCCGGTGCCCACCACCGCGGCGACCAATTGCGACAACACGCTCTGGTATCCCGCCACGCCTGGCTCCGTGGCGCCGATGTGATAGACGACGGCGAGATAGGCAATGCCTGCGAGCAGGACGACGAGGATGCCGATGATCGCCGAGAGCGTTCGCTTCGCGTTGTCCACGGCCGGCTCGCGAAACGCGGTCACCCCGTTGCTCACGGCTTCGACGCCGGTCATCGCCGTGCAGCCGCTCGCGAACGCGCGCACCAGAATCCACCACCCCGCCGTCGTCGTCGCCGCCAGCGCAGCGGGCGGTGCGATGTGGGCCGCTGGATGGCCGTGCGCCAGCCACGTCTTGACCAGCCCGATCGCGATGACCACGAACAGGCAGAGCACGAACAGGTAGGTCGGCGCGATGAACACGACGCCGGACTCGCGCACACCTCGCAGGTTCACCAGCGCAATGAGCGCGAGGATGGCGAGACACAGCATCAGGGTGTGCGGCTGGAGGGCCGGGACGGCGGAAACCAAGGCGCCGACGCCCGCCGAGATCCCGACGGCGACGACGAGCACGTAGTCCAGCAGCAGCGCCGCTGCGGCCAGCAGTCCCGGAAACTGCCCAAGGTTCTGGCGCGCGACCGTGTAGGATCCGCCGCCGCCCGGATAGGCGCTGATCGTCTGTCGGTACGACAGGTAGACGATCAGCAACAGGATGATGATGATCGTGCTGATGGGACCGATGTAGCCCAGCCCCGAGGCGCCGAGCGGAATCAGCAGCGTCATCGCCGCTTCCGGCCCGTATGCCGCTGAACTGAGGGCGTCGAGGCCGAGCATCGGGATGCCGGCCACGGGCCCGACCCGCTGCTCGCCTTCTTCGGCCGAGGCGAGCCGCCGGCCGAACAGCAGATCTCTTATCGACACGGTTCAGGTCCGCGCATCCCCATCCTGAGAGCTCGCTGCCGTTCGCCGCCCAGGCACGCTCCGGAGGCGTTCGAGCGTCCCGGCACGGCCCGGTCCCCTCAAATCCTCGGCGAGGCGCGCCAGCGCCACGGTCACGATCTCCCGATGATGCAGCTCCTCGACGCCGCCTTCCTTCGTGGCGTCGAGCCACAGCGCGTGGATCAGGTCGATGTCCGCATCGGCCAGCTTCGGCACGTGCGCTCCCAGGTTGAACTCGACCGACGCGCCGTTCGGATCCACAACGTGGAACGTCACCTGCCGGTTCGGCTTCTTCGGCAGCCGCTCCCACGCGTCGCCGATGTGCTTCGCCTGGTCAACCGGCGCCATCACCGATGAGCGGCCGGCCCAGATATCGGCCGAGTCGAGGTGCGCGGCGGTCTGCGCGATCGCGTCGAACACGTTGGTCCCAGGAATGACGAGCAGGTCGACGTGCTTGCCGGCCTTCTCCGCGACCGCGGTCACGCGGCTGAACAGCAGTTGCTCATACCGGGTGAACAACTGGCTCTCGCTGATGTCCTCGTAGCCGGCGTCGGGCCCCTTCATGACGTGCACGGTCATCACCACCAGGTCGCGCTTCCCGGTGTGGGTCATCTCGAGCGCCTTCTTCACGTGATCCAGCGTGTTGTAGTCGCGCACGACGCACAGGGAGTTGCCCGGCCGGACTTCAACGGTCTCGCTCGAAATGACGTCCTGCGGCTGCAGGCGAAACTGGTCCATTTCGACATGCGCGTCGGTCCCGCGCCGGCGCTCGTTGAGGCGCTCCGACACGACGAAGACGACGAAGAACACCAGCGTGAACGCGACGCCGCTGACCGTCGCCACCTGCTTCGTGATCAGGTTGATGCCGGCGATCGAAAACAGGATCGCCGCGATCACGCCGAGCCCGAGCGGAATCTCGGTCCCGCCGACGCGCGGGTTGAACGGCACCTTCCATTCGCGGTGCGACCGGTCCTTGAATCGCAGCACCAGCATCGCCAGTCCCTTGAACGCGAACGACCAGATCACCCCGAACGCATACGCCTCTCCGAGCGTGTAGGTGTTGCCACGGGAGCCGATGATCGCCACCAGCTGCAGCACCACGATCAGGTTGATCATCCGGTAGGTCGTGCCGTATTTCCGGTGGGGCGCGCGGAACCAGTCGGTCATCACCCCGTCTTCCGAGACCCGGTTCAACACGCCGTTCGATCCGATGATCGACGTGTTGATCGCGCCCGCCAGCATCAGGAACCCGACGATGACGATGAAGCCCTGGAACAGCAGCTTCAACGGCATCGGACCGGCCAGGTGCACCGCGATGCCGCTGATCAGGTTGTTGAAGTACTGCGGCCGCACCTCGTCCGGGATGAGCGCGTAGGCGAAAAACGAGACGAGCGAGGTGAAGAGCAGGGAGTAGACGAAGATCACCATCCCCGCCTTCATCAGATTGGCGTGTTTCGGGTACTCCAGCTCGCGGTTGACCTGCGCCAACGACTCCTCCCCCGACATCGCCAGGAAGGAATGGCCGAATGCCATCAGGATGCCGATCAGGCCGAGCAGCATCCCGGCGTTCGGCACGAACGCGAAGTGCGGCGGCTCCTTCGCCGCAGACGACGCCGTCTCGCTCAGGGCCGGCGATCCTTCGGCCGCCACCCCGCGCAGCGAGTGCGGCAGGAGTCGCGGCATCCAACCGACGGCGTCGTCGGTGAACACCAGGTTGCTGACGACCGGTGCCGGCGGCAGGCGCTGCGCTTCAGGCCGCCGCAGGATCGTCAGCCCCGACCAGGCGACCAGCAAGACGACC
>Ga0268266_10002850_pt1 | contig 18016 bp, 12 predicted proteins | sample KBSS13metaG_FD_190356 | JGI IMG/M metagenome (GOLD analysis project Ga0268266, IMG submission 190356) | Switchgrass rhizosphere microbial communities from Kellogg Biological Station, Michigan, USA - KBS S1-3 metaG (SPAdes) (version 2) | ecosystem: Host-associated > Plants > Roots > Rhizosphere...
TAAGCGCCAACCACACCGCGAAGGCCGCTACGACCGACACGCACGGCGGCCCAACCAACAGAACGGGGCGAACGCCCAGTCGTCCAGCCTCGTAACGTAATCCGTGCCTGGGCTGTGCTGTGACCGCCCATCCGGCCTTCATGCTGGCTCCTTTGCGACCAAGGCCTCAGCGGCCCCCTATGTCCACGACGCTATTGGCCGCGGGTCGGCGGCGAAATAAGGGAATTCCCTACCACTAACGCGGCTGCACGCGGCCGCGACCTCAAACCGTGACGGTGAGCGTCGGCGCGCGCCGTCGAGTATCCGGTGACCGGGGTCGTTTAGTGAGGGAGGACGAAAACGCTTGGGTCGTCGGGGATTTGGCCGAACGGAGGAGTCTCGCGTTGGTCGTGCGTTGGCGGTTGCACACCGCCGCCGACGGAGTCGATGCGAACGGTGCCGCCCCATGCGCTGAGGACGCCGGTCGCGTTGCAGCCGCCCAGGATGCCCCTGGCCGCAACGCCCAAGGAGTGGGTGCCACCTGGGGAAACGAATCCTGGATCCTGCGGGGTGGTCTGGCCCGGCCCGACGCGAATCCAATCACTTTGTGGATAGCCATCGAGGAGAAAGCGCACAAAGATGTCAGAGCAGTGGTTCGAGTTCGCAGTGAACTGCGCCTGAAGGCCTTCACCTTTTACAGAGCTAAATGTCACCGCAGGTATCTGCGGGCAGTCTTCGCTGGTGGCTGGCTGACATTGCGGCACCTCGATGTATTGCTCGAGGTGCACCGCGAGGGCTGGTGCCGCGAACGTGACACCGGCCACGCTGGCGCCAGCGACTATTGCCGCGATGACGGCGCACCTCCGCTGGCTCGATTTGACGCCCGGCGGGAGGAGCGTACGCATGGTTTTCATTCGACGTCGATGACGGGCGCGACGCCGATGCCGTCGTCGATCGCTTGGACATGAATGGTGCCGCCCCAGGCAAGCAGCGTGCCAGTGGTGTTGCAACCGCCTCTGACACCTTCGGCTTGAACCCCGACCACGTGCGGTCCTGGGCTGACCCGAAATACGTGGCCGCCATCCGGCTGGCCGGGGCCGACCTTGGTGGAGACGTATTCTCGTCCGTCAACCAGGATATGGGCGATGATGTCCGAACAGTGATTCTGATTTGCGGTGAAGACGACCTTCATTCGCTCGGTCTCGGGGTCGACAGACACCGTCGGGATCTGGGGACACAACTCTGTGCCCTCGGCCACGTCGCAGTTTGGTACTTCGATGTACTGATCGACGTTCATCAATGGTTTGGCCGCCGCAGAGACGGCAAGAGAGATCGCAGAGCAGCTGACCACGCCGGCCATCGTGGCAGCGGTGAGGACCTTGCGTGTGAGCTGAACCATGGCGCCTCCTCGTCGTGCCACCGTGTCCCATTGGCCGAACGCTATCGCCATCAAAGCCGCTCAGATATAAGGGGTTTCCCTAATTTTGGGTGCCGGAATGGCAGCGCCTTGACGCGTGAGCGGCATGTAGCTCGGCCGATTCGCGGCTGGATGAAGACCGCTCAGAGAGCGCGCGTGGCGTAGCCCGCGGAACTTTTGTCCATTGCGTCCGCGTGGCTATTGGTCACGCCCTCGGCAGCCACACTATCTGCGACGAATGTGGCTTAGAAATACGGGAAATCCCGTATTTCTGGACCGCGTCAACGCCGATAGCGTCACCGCCATGGGTCACATTGCACGACCGATCAAAGGACATCCCATGATTCCATCAGCATTCACTGCCGGTATTCGGCGCAGTACATGCGCGGCGGCCCTCGCCACAGTCGCGACGCTGATCCTGGCCAGTTCGGCCGCCGCCGTGGACGATCGCCCAATCTTTATGGATAACTGCAATTCCGACAATCAATCGGGTGACGACTGTGTCTACACCACGGTGGTCCCCAACGTCGACGGCATCTACGTTCAGTTCATCTCCTCACCCGACATGTGTTCCAGCATCACCGCACGTATCGGTATCGGTGAACCGCAGCCGCACTACATCGGTGACGACTTGGTCGGACCGGGACAAGCCGGCACCAAGTACTTCGTTCCCGCTGAAAAACCCGCCGGAAGCAGCACCGTGTTCGTTCACGCCGTCGGTCACACCGGCGGATGTAACACCGGTGGTCTGCAGGAATGGGCCGGCACTCTGCACATCGTGGATCGCGGGTATTCGCTACCCGGTCAATAGTCAGCACCAGGATCAGCCGTCAAGAAACCGCGTCCCCACCGAGCGTCAGTCAGTGGCCATGCAGACCTCTGTCACCGAACGCCGTTCTCGCCGAAACCATTAGAGAGGCCGACCATGACTAAGACCCGAACCGCCGTCGTTTTCGCGACCGCTGTCTCAAGCTGTTGCGTACTGGCCGGTGTCGCGACGATGCCAACCGCGCACGCCACTCCCATCGACAATCTTCGCGGTGCTGTCAACGACGCGCGCGCGCGAACATCATGTGCGCCAATGAATTACTCGGTTCAGCTCGAAGGTTTCGCGCAGCACTTTGTCAGAGGTGGTAATCCCGGGCAGGACACCGGGTATGCCGGCGAGATCACGCGCATGATCCGCACAGACGACCCCACCGATAAGGCCATCGACGAGATGCTCGCTGACGGCAGCTTCAACATCGCGAACTGTGCGTACAAAGACTTCGGGGTGGGCATGGTCCGAAACGGCGACGTCAGTGTCGTGGGTGTCGAGCTCGGCATACCCGCGGCGCCGGCCGCACCAGCGCCGCCGCCTGCTCCGGCTCCTGCCAACAACCCCGCCCCGCCGCCCGCCGAGGCACCACCACAGGTCTTCACCAACGCCATCACGGCGAGCTTCAACACTGAGCAAGAGACGACGTTCTTGATGGGCGTGACCAATCACTCACCGCTGACGGCGAGCTGCAACTACGAAGCGATATCGTTGAACCCACTGGCGCCGTCAGATACGACGAGGACCTTCACTGTCGCCGGGCAAAGCACCGAAATCGAGAAGTTCAACGGGCTCAAGACCGGCACTCAGTACAAGATCACCTTGACGTGCAACGATGCCACCGGTAAACAGACCGAGCCGCTCGGTAGTGTGATTCAAACGGTCACGTGGTAGTCATCGCGCCACTGTTGATCGACAACTGAAAAGTCTTGTGCTGCGGCGCTGTCGGCGACGGCCGGAAGCAGCCCTTGGGACCACTTCCGGCCGTCAGCGAGGGTTCTCAGTTTCCGGGATCGGTCTCGCCGGCGGTTTGCACGACCGGCGCCACCGGTGCAGGGCCGCCCAGCTTGCCGGCCACGAAGTCTGCTGCCTGATCGGCCATGCCGTTTGTCTTGTACGAGCTGTGCGCGGAGCGATCCAGACCACCGGGAAAGCAGACCGGGTCGCCAGCGGCGCACAGCTGAATCGTCTTGCCGGCGTACAGGTCACCGATGGTTATCGGCGGTGCGTTGCGATCGGCCAGGCCCAGGAACCAGGGGTCTGGAGTGCCGAACAGAGCCACCGCCGAGACGTGGGAGGCGACGGATGCAGGCATTGGTCCGGAGATGCTTGCCGGCAGTGGGTATCCAGCGGGCACAACACTGGATGTGGTGTAACCGGCGACAGCGGCGCCCTGCGAGTAACCGCCGAGCACGATTTTTGTCGATGGGCATTGTGCGGCGATCGACTGAATCTTGTTGACAGAGTCAGCAATTCCGGTGACGGCCTGCCCGAAATCCAGCGAAGCCGGATAGTCAACCCCGTACACCTCGACCGTCTTACCCGGCAACCGGGCTTGCAACGCGTCGACGAATGCTTGCCCGGTGGCACCGACGCCGGGCGCCTCGAAAGTGCCGCGGGCGAAGACGACCTCGACGGCGGCGCACGAGTCGTCAGCGGCATTGGCGGTAGTGGCGGGGCCTGCGAACAGCCCGGCGACGACAGCAACCAGCGTGAGTGCCGCGAAAGTCGCCGTTTGCGTCGCCTTGGCGGAGCGAGCCAGTAGCGGTGTCGTCATGAGCGGTCCCGTCCTTCGGTCGTCTGCCATCGCTTCTATGCAGAGGTGGCAACTGCCTGCTACAAGCGGGATCCGCTACCTGCGATTCCAGAAATGTCAAGTGATCTATCTCACGGGCGAAAAGCTCGTCGGCGGGAATGGTCGACGGTCCGTGCAGCGTTTGCTCGCCGACTAGGCGCTCAAAAAGCGTTCAGGGTCGTGAACCTCTGAGGTTCACGACCCTGAACGGGAAATCGACCGGCTACTCGGCGAACGCCTCGTCGATGATCTCCTGCTGCTCGACCGCGTGCACCTTCGACGATCCCGACGACGGCGCCGACATCGCGCGACGCGAAATCCGCTTGATGCCAGTCAGCCTGTCCGAGCACACCTCAGGAAGCGTGAGCCCGAACGTCGGCCAGGCACCCTGGTTCGCCGGCTCCTCCTGCACCCAGAAGTACTGCTCAATGTTCGGATACCGGTCCAGCGTCTCGGACAGCCGGCGCCGGGGCAACGGAGCGAGCTGCTCGATGCGGACGATCGCGACGTCGTCGCGGTTGTCCTTGTTCTTGCGCGCAACCAGTTCGTAGTAGATCTTGCCGCTGGTCAGCAGCATCCGCTTGACCTTGTTGCGGTCTCCGATGCCCTCGTCGTAGGTGGGCTCCTCGATGACCGACCGGAACTTGCCCTCGGTGAAGTCCTTGAGATCGCTGACCGCAGCCTTGTTGCGCAGCATGGACTTTGGCGTCGCCACGATCAGCGGCCGGTGAATCCCGTCCAGGCCGTGGCGGCGCAGCAGGTGGAAGTAGTTCGCGGGTGTCGACGGCATCGCGATGGTCATCGAGCCCTCGGCCCACAGCAGCAGGAACCGCTCGATGCGCGCCGACGTGTGGTCGGGCCCCTGGCCCTCGTGGCCGTGCGGCAGCAGCAGCACCACGTCGGACAGCTGGCCCCATTTGGCCTCGCCGGACGAGATGAACTCGTCGATGATCGACTGTGCGCCGTTGACGAAGTCGCCGAACTGCGCCTCCCACAACACAAGTGCGTCGGGATTGCCGACCGAGTAGCCGTACTCGAAGCCAACGGCTGCGAACTCCGACAGCGCCGAGTCGTAGACCATGAACTTGCCGCCGGTCGGCGTTCCGTCGGTGTTGGTCGTCAGCAACTGCAGCGGCGTGAACTCCCGGCCGGTCTTGCGATCGATGATCACCGAATGCCGTTGCGTGAACGTGCCGCGGCGGGTGTCCTGGCCGGACAGCCGAATCGTCTTGCCTTCGGCCAGGAATGAGCCGAGCGCAAGAAGTTCTGCGAACGCCCAGTCGACCTTGCCCTCGTACGCCATCTCCCTGCGCTTCTCCAGCACGGGCATGACGCGCGGGTGGACGTTGAAATCGTCGGGGAACGCCAGATGCGCGTCACCGATGCGGGCCAGCAGAGACTTGTCCACCGCGGTGGTCATCCCGGCGGGCACCATCTGATCGGACTCCACTGAGGAACTCGGAGCGATCGCATGCTTCTCGAGGTCGCGCACCTCGTTGAACACCCGCTCCAACTGGCCCTGGTAGTCGCGCAGCGCGTCCTCGGCCTCTTTCATCGAGATGTCGCCACGGCCGATCAGCGCTTCGGTGTAGGTCTTGCGCGAGCCACGCTTGGTGTCGATGACGTCGTACATGTACGGCTGTGTCATCGACGGGTCGTCGCCCTCGTTGTGCCCGCGGCGGCGGTAGCACAGCATGTCGATGACGACGTCCTTCTTGAACTTCTGGCGGAAGTCCACGGCCAGCCGCGCCACCCACACACACGCCTCGGGGTCGTCGCCGTTGACGTGGAAGATCGGCGCGCCAATCATTTTCGCGACGTCGGTGCAGTACTCCGAGGACCGCGAGTCGTTCGGCGATGTGGTGAAGCCGATCTGGTTGTTGACGATGATGTGGATGGTCCCGCCGGTGCGGTAGCCCCGCAGCAGCGCCAGGTTCAGCGTCTCGGCCACCACGCCCTGGCCCGCGAACGCGGCGTCGCCGTGCAGCATCATCGGCACGACGGAGAAGCCGTCCGGCGAGTCACCCTTGTCCAGCAGGTCCTGCTTCGCGCGGACGAGACCCTCGAGCACAGGGTCGACGGCCTCCAGGTGTGACGGGTTGGCGACCAGTGACACCTGAATGTCGTTGTCGCCGAACATCTGAATGTAGTTGCCGGTCGCACCGAGGTGGTACTTCACGTCGCCGGAACCGTGCGCCTGCGACGGGTTCAGGTTGCCCTCGAACTCGGAAAAGATCTGCGAGTACGGCTTGCCGACGATGTTGGCCAGCACATTGAGCCTGCCGCGGTGTGGCATGCCGATGACGACCTCGTCGAGCGCATGCTCGGCCGCCTGGTCGATGGCCGCATCCATCATTGGAATGACGGTCTCCGCGCCTTCGAGCGAGAATCGTTTCTGCCCAACGTATTTGGTCTGCAGGAACGTCTCGAACGCCTCTGCTGCGTTCAGCTTCGACAGGATGTACTTCTGCTGTGCGACAGTCGGCTTGTCGTGCTTGACCTCGATCCGCTCCTGCAGCCACTTCTGCTGCTCGGGCTCGAGGATGTGTGTGTACTCGACGCCAACGTGCCTGCAGTACGCGTCGCGCAACAGCCCGAGCACGTCGCGCAGCCTCTTGTATTCCTTGCCTGCGAATCCGTCGACCTTGAACTCGCGGTCGAGGTCCCACAGCGTCAGGCCGTGCGTGGCCACGTCGAGGTCGGGGTGGCTGCGGAACCGGGTTTTGTCCAGGCGCAGCGGGTCGATGTCGGCCATCAGGTGGCCGCGGTTGCGGTAGGCCGCGATCAACTCGATGACACGGGCGTTCTTGTCGACGATCGAGTCGGGGTTGTCCGTGCGCCAGCGCACCGGCTCGTACGGGATGCCGAGTTCACGGAAGATGTCGTCGAAAAAGTCGTCGGACAGCAGTAATTCGTGAATGGTCCGCAGGAAGTCGCCCGACTCCGCGCCCTGAATGATGCGGTGGTCGTAGGTCGACGTGAACGTGACCAGCTTGCCGACGCCCAGTTCGGCGATGCGTTCCTCGCTGGCGCCCTGGAACTCGGCCGGGTACTCCATTGCGCCGACGCCGATGATCGCGCCCTGGCCGCGCATCAGCCGCGGCACCGAGTGCACCGTGCCGATGGTGCCCGGGTTGGTCAGCGAGATCGTGACGCCGGAAAAGTCCTCGGCGGTCAGCTTGCCGTCGCGGGCGCGCCGGACGATGTCCTCGTAGCCTGCGATGAACTGACCGAATTGCATTGTCTCGCAACCCTTTATGGCCGCGACGACGAGTTGCCGACCTCCGTCTTTGCCCTGCAGGTCGATCGCGAGACCGAGGTTGACGTGTTCGGGCGTCACCGAATTCGGCTTGCCGTCCACCTCGGCGAAGTGGCGGTTCATGTTCGGGAACTTCTTGACCGCCTGCACCAACGCATACCCGATCAGGTGCGTGAACGAGATCTTGCCGCCGCGGGTTCGCTTGAGGTGGTTGTTGATGACGATCCGGTTGTCGATCAGCAGCTTGGCCGGGATGGCCCGCACGCTCGTCGCCGTCGGCACCTCCAGCGATGCCGACATGTTCTTCACGACCGCCGCGGCAGCACCGCGCAGCACCTGCGACTCCGAGCCCTCGGCAGGCGTGATGGGCGGGGCCGCCGGTTTGGCCGCAGCCTTCGCCGGTTCCTGCGCCTTCGCGGGCGCAGCGGCGACACCGTTGCCTGTCTCGGGCTTGGGCGCAGGGGCAGGCGCGGGGGCGGGCGCCGGTTCCGGCGGCGCGACGGGTGCCTGCGCCGGTTGGCCGTTGCCGATGGTGGGATGCGTTTCGGTGGTTGGTTCGGGCGAGTAGTCGACTAGAAATTCATGCCAACTCGGGTCTACCGACGAGGGATCCTCGCGAAATTTGCGATACATCTCCTCGACCAACCACTCGTTCTGTCCGAATGGTGATGGTGAGTTCACGCAGCTACTCGCCTCGATTCCTTCGCCTCAGGCAAGCGGTTCAACGCTCGCCACCCATATTCCCGCGGACCACGAGGGTTACCCGCGATTGCGCCGCCTAAAGGCTAACGCTTGTGCCGTCGGCCAAACCACGCGAACGGCAGTTATCGTCATCGCTCGCTGGGGCCGGGCAGCACGTGCAGCGATGAGGGCCACCGCGACGGCGGGTTGCCGAACGCCTTGCGCGCGTTGGCGACGATCTTCTTGCCCATCAGTCGGTTTCCCACACCTCCGACGACCGCGCCAATGCCGACTGGCAGCAACTTGCCGAACGCGATCGCGCCGCGCTTGAGCGTGTAGCGCTTCACGAAATAGCGCAGCAGCCGCGAATTCAGTTGGGACACCGCCGGCAGGGGCAACGTCGCCGCGCCGTCGGCCACCCAGGCGCCGCTGGTGCGGCCGGGACCGAGTAGCTCGGCGACCGCATGCTTGCTCTCGTCGCCGACCAACACCGCAAGCACCAGCGCACGCCTGCGCTCGCGGTGGTCGGCAGGGATGCCGTACACCTCGGCCAGCGCCAGCGCGTAGACCGCCGTGGCCTCCAAAAACACCACGGTCTCGCCTGCGACGGCCGACAGCGCGACCAGCGTGCCGATGCCGGGGAATGCGGCCGCGGAGCCGACCGCTGCGCCGCTGGCCATCACTGCCGCGAGGTAGTGCTTCTCCAGCTTCTTGACGATGTCTGCGGGCAGCGCGTCGGGGCTGCCTTGGCGCACCCGGTCCACGTAGGCCTTGATCGCCGGGCCCTGAACCCGGCTACCGCGCTCGATGATCTGCGACAGCACCTTGGCGGCCGCGCTGGGATTCTCATCCGTCGTTGCCGGCAGTTGACTCTTGGCGTTCGACCGAGCACTCATGGGGCTCCCCCTTGTCGACGCGGTTCGACCTGTCCGAACCTTCAGGCTAACGGTTAGCCAACGAACGGGACCGGCCCGCCGGTGCCCGACCGTGATCGCCGTCACTGTATGTGAGGCAGGGAACAATTTATTGAGAAGCGGCGCTAACCATTGCCATGGCAGCATCAATCGACATGGACGTGGCCAGGGCCGAAAAGACGCCAAGCCGCGTCAAGATGATCACGGTCCTTGGCGCCCTCGTCGCGCTGGGCCCGCTGACCATCGACATGTACCTGCCTGCGCTGCCCAAGATCGCCGACGACCTGTCGGTTTCCTCATCGGTCGCGCAACTCACGCTCACCGGCACGCTCGCCGGGCTGGCGCTGGGCCAGCTGATCGTCGGCCCGCTGTCCGACTCGCTGGGCCGCCGCAGGCCGATGATGGCCGGCATCGTGCTGCACATGCTGGCGTCGGTGCTGTGCCTGTTCGCGCCCAACATCGCCGTGCTGGGGGTGGCACGTGGACTGCAGGGCATGGGTGCCGCGGCCGCGATGGTCGTCGCGATCGCCGTCGTCGGTGACCTGTACACCGAATCCGTCGCCGCCACTGTGATGTCGCGGCTGATGCTCGTGCTCGGCGTCGCGCCGGTCATCGCCCCCTCACTGGGCGCGGCGGTGCTGTTGACGGCCTCGTGGCACTGGGTGTTCGCCGCGCTGGTCGTGTTGGCGGGTGGTCTGCTGCTGCTCGCGGCGCTGGCACTGCCGGAAACTCTGCCCGCCTCACACCGGCGGCCTCTGAACGTGCGCAGCATCGGTGCCACGTACGTCGAGCTGCTGCGCGATGCCCGCTTCGTCATCCTCGTGCTGGTGGCCGCGCTTGGCATGTCAGGGCTGTTCGCGTATATCGCGGGCGCGTCGTTCGTGCTGCAGGGCCACTACGGCCTCGACCAGCAGGCGTTCGCGCTGGTGTTCGGCGCCGGAGCGGTCGCGTTGATCGGTGCCACGCAGTTCAACGTGGTGCTGCTGCGGCGGTTCGCCCCGCAGACGATCGTGCTGTGGGCGTTGGCGGCGGCCGTCGCGGCCGGGGTTGTCTTCGTCGGTGTGTCCTCCGGGCACCTCGGCGGTCTGCCGGGGTTCGTGGTGCCGGTGTGGTTCATCCTCGCCGCGATGGGTCTGGTCATTCCGAACGCGCCCGCGGTTGCGTTGTCCCGGCATCCCGACGCGGCAGGCACGGCGGCCGCATTGCTGGGTGCCGCGCAGTTCGGTCTTGGTGCCGCGGTGGCACCGCTGGTCGGCGTGCTCGGCAACAACGAGATCGCGTTAGCCTTGGTGATGACGGCCGGCATGGTGATCGCATTGCTGGCCCTCTTGGCGGTCGGCGTGCCGGCCGCCGAAACCAAGGACGACGTCACCGGCGACGCCGTCGCCGAACCAGTCTGACGTTCGTCACTGGCCGACCCCGGACTTGTCCGGGGGATATCCAGGTCCGTACCGTCGGCTGAATCGTTGCTTTTGTGGTCGACCCGAGATGTTCCAAACGCTAAGTAACCGGCAGGATGGCCGCGCTCGAGGGGGAGTGCGGCTACAAGTCGACGCCGGAAATCCCTGGAACGCCCTGTGGGCCATGCTCGTCGGCTTCTTCATGATCCTGGTCGACGCGACCATCGTCGCGGTCGCCAACCCGTCGATCATGGACAAGCTCGGCGCCAGCTACGACTCCGTCATCTGGGTGACGAGCGCCTACCTGCTGGCCTACGCCGTGCCGCTGCTGGTGGCCGGCCGCCTCGGCGACCGGTTCGGGCCGAAGAACCTCTACCTGCTGGGTCTGACGGTCTTCACCGCGGCGTCGCTGTGGTGCGGGCTGGCGGGCAGCATCGAAATGCTGGTCGCGGCCCGCGTGGTGCAGGGCATCGGCGCGGCCCTGCTCACCCCGCAGACCCTGTCGACCATCACCCGGATCTTCCCGGCCGAGCGCCGCGGCGTGGCGATGAGCGTGTGGGGCGCGACGGCCGGGGTGGCGACGCTGGTCGGCCCGCTGGCAGGCGGCGTACTGGTCGACCGGCTCGGCTGGCAGTGGATCTTCTTCGTCAACGTGCCCATCGGCATCATCGGGCTGGCGCTGGCCGTGTGGCTGATCCCGGTGCTGCCGACGTCGACGCACAAATTCGATCTGCTCGGCGTGCTGCTGTCCGGCATCGGCATGTTCATGATCGTGTTCGCACTGCAGGAGGGCCAGTCGCACCACTGGGCGCCGTGGATCTGGGGCACCATCGCCGGCGGCATCGGGTTCATGGCCGCGTTCTTGATCTGGCAGTACGTCAACACCAGCGAGCCGCTGATCCCGCTGATCATCTTCCGCGACCGCGACTTCTCCCTGTCCAATGTCGGCGTCGCGACCATCGGCTTCGTCGTCACGGCGACGTTCCTGCCGCTGATGTTCTATGCCCAAGCAGTGTGCGGACTTTCGCCGACGCGCTCAGCGCTGCTGACGGCGCCGATGGCGATCGCGACCGGTGTGCTTGCGCCGTTCGTCGGCAAGATCGTCGACCGGTCACACCCGCGGCCGGTGATCGGCTTCGGGTTCTCGGTGCTGGCGATCGCGATGACCTGGTTGTCCGTCGACATGACGCCGAGCACGCCGATCTGGCGGCTGGTGCTGCCGATCACCGCGATGGGCGTCGGCTCGGCATTCATCTGGGCTCCGCTGGCGGCCACCGCAACTCGCAACCTGCCTCCGAAACTGGCAGGCGCCGGTTCCGGCGTCTACAACACCACGCGGCAGGTCGGCTCGGTGTTGGGCAGCGCAGGGATGGCCGCGTTCATGACGTCGCGGATCAGCGCCGAGATGCCGCCCATGCCTGCGCAGGCGACGCAAGGCGAAGGTGCGGTGACGCAGCTTCCCGTCTGGCTGCATGACCCGTTCGCGGCGGCGATGTCGCAATCGATGTTGTTGCCCGCCTTCTTCGCGTTGTTCGGTGTCGTCGCAGCGGTTTTCCTGCTCGGGTTCGGCACCGCTGATCTCGATGAGGACGAAGACGATCTGGACGACGACCACCATGCGGGCCTGGCGGTCGACTACGGCGGCGACGAGACGTTTGTCGATGACGACGAGTACCTCGAGTACGAAGTCCGTTGGGACGACGATCCCGAACCGGTGATCCACGCCGAGCCCGTCGTGCCCGCCGACGACAGCGTCACCGCGCCGATGCCGACGCGTGTCGACCACCCACTGCCCGCCCCTGCGGAGGCCTGGCACTCCGCCCCGGTCGAGTCGTGGCGGCATCTCCCGGCCGATGACGAGCCCGAGGAACCGGAATCGTGGCGCGGCATCTTCGACCAGCTCTTGGCTGACGACGTTCCGCCCGCCAAGCCCCAATCCGAACCGATCGGATTCGCGCACAACGGTTTTCACGTCAACGAGGAGCGATTTCAGCCGCTGGCCCCGCCCGCTTCGCAGCCGCCGCCGTCACGCCATGAGCGGTCATCGCGCCATTACCTGCCCGAGAGTCAACCGCAGAAGCGGCCGTTCTGGTTCGAGTCCAACGGAAGACATTCCCGCGATGATCCCGACGACGCGCCGCGCTACGGCAGGCACTCGACGCCGGGCCGCGACTAGCCGAAAAGCACTGCGGGGTTGAGGTATCCGGTCGGGTCGAATGCGGCCTTGACTGCGCGCATTGCCGCGATATCGGCTTCGGTGCGCGACATCGACACGTAGTCGCGCTTGCGGGTGCCGACGCCGTGTTCGGAGCTGACGTTGCCGCCGCTGCGGGCGATCAACTCCATCATCTCGGCGTACATCGCCCGCTCCACCTCGCCTGCGGGAAATCTCAGCACGTTCAGGTGCAGATTGCCCTCGCCGATGTGACCGAAGAGCACGGGGATCGCCTCGGCCGCATGTTTGGCGATCAGCCCGGCGGATGCCGTGGCAAACTCCGCGATCGCCGAGAGTGGTAGGGACACATCGAATTTCAGCGGCGGCCCGTACACGCCGAGCACCTCGGCCACCGCTTCACGGATCTGCCACAGCCGCTGCTGTGCACCGACGTCGACGCCGACGGCGGGCTCGTCGGACATCCGCGCATCGTCGAGCGCATCGGCCAGTTGCTCGGTTTGGTCCGTGTCGCCGGCCAACTCGATGAGCAGCTGCCAAGCCCCGTCCACGGGCGCGGCAACCCCGACATGCTCGGCGGTCAATGCACTGGCGCGGGCGTCGATCAACTCCAGTGCCGCGATGCCGTCCATGTCGCGGAACACGCGCCCGGTTTCGACCAGCGCGTCGAGATCGTCGAACCCGCAGATCGCGGTGACCGTTTGCTTCGGAGTCGGGTGCAGCCGCAAGTCGAGTGCGGTGATGACGCCGAGAGTTCCCTCGGCACCGACGAACAGCGACGCCAGGTCGTAGCCGGTGTTGTCGCTGCGCACCTGAGAATGCCGGTGCACCAGCGACCCGTCGGGCAGCGCCACGTCCAAGCCGATGACTTGCTCGCCCATGTTGCCGTAGCGGACCGTGCGCAGTCCGCCGGCATTCGTCGACGCCATTCCGCCGACCGTCGCGGAATCGCGAGCGGCCAGATCAACCCCGAACACCAGGCCCGCGGCGGACGCGGCGCGCTGCACCTCGGCCAGCGTCGCGCCTGCGCCCACGCGAATGCGCCGCTCGACGACGTCGACCTCACCGAGGTCGCGCAGCCGTTCGGTCGACAGCAGCACGTCGTCATGTTCGGGCACGGTGCCGGCAACCAACGACGTCCGTCCGCCCTGCACCGTGACATATGCGCCGGCGTCGCGGCAGGCCCGCAGGACCGCGGCCACCTCATCGGCCGACCCCGGCCGCACCAGCGCGCCTGCCTTTCCGCGATAGCGCCCGGTGTGGTCGACGCTGCGGCCGTCCAGCACATCGGGATCGGTGATGACGTGTGCGGCGCCCACGATCCCGGCCAGCGTTTCGGACAGCGTCATTCCGTCGGTGTATCACACGAAGCAAGCGACAAGAACGCCCCCAGTTCCACCAAGCGGTCCGGCGTGGCAGGCAGGTAGTCGGTCAGCAGCGCCGACCGCACGATGATCGCGGTGTATTTCGCCCTGCTGACGGCGACGTTGAGCCGATTCCTGTTGAACAGGAACGAAACCCCGCGCGGTGCATCATCTGCAGACGACGCCGCCATGGAGACGAATACCACCGGAGCCTGCCTGCCCTGGAATTTGTCGACGGTGCCGACCTCGACCTTGTCGAGTCCGGCGGCGTCCAGCCTGCGCCGCAACGTGACCACCTGCGCGTTGTACGGCGTCACCACCAGGACGTCTTCGGCGGCCAGCGGCGCGGTGCCGTGTTCGTCGGTCCACGGGGTGCCGAGCAGGCCGCGGATCTCCGCGAGGATCGCGTCGGCCTCTTCGGGGCTGTCGGTGGAGTTGCCGTCGTGCTGCACTGTGAGCACCCGGACGCCGGGGGCCACGCCGTCGAGGCGTCGCGCTGCGCTCACGTGCTCATGGGAACGCAGCCGGCGGTCATAGGACAGCCGGGAAACCGGTTCGCAGACGGCGGGATGCATCCGATACGAGTAATCGAGGAAATAGCCGCGTTCTGGGGGCAGCGTGTGATGGCCGTCCACCAGCCAGCCGAGCGCGGATTGATTCACCGGCTCTGGATGTGTGCCCTGGCTGACCTGCGGCAGCTGCTGCGGATCACCAAGCAGCATCAGGTTTCTGGCCGACGGTGCGACCGCGATGGTGTTCGCCAGGCTGTACTGGCCGGCCTCCTCGACGACGAGCAGATCGAGGGCTTGACGCGGAATCTTGTTGGCGTTGGCGAAGTCCCAAGCCGTCCCGCCGACCACGCAGCCGTCATGCGCTTCGATGAAACCCGCGAACTCCGGGTTGGTCAGATCCGTCCAGCCCGCGTTGACGGTGTTGAGCTTCTTACCGATTCGCTCGCCGTCGACACCGGCCTTGAGAACGTCGCAGAACAGGTTCTCGACCACCGCATGCGCCTGGGCGACGACGCCGATCCGCCATTGATGTTGGTTCACCAGGCGCGCGATCACTTCGGCGGAGGTGAACGTCTTGCCGGTGCCGGGAGGTCCGTGCACGGCGAGGTACGACGAATCTAGATTCAGCAGCGCGGCCGTGATGTCGTCGGCGATCACCCCGGTGCGGGGGAGTGCCGCACCGGTGAGCATTCGCGGATTGCGCCGCAGCAGAACATCTGTCACCGCGTCGACGGGCAGGTTGGGAAGGCCGGCGGCGACGAGCGCGGCGGTCTCGGCGATGGAGTCCTGCAACGGTTTGGTGTTGATGGGCGGACCCGGCGTCAGCGCGAACGGCAGCTGCTCGAAGACGTCGCCGTCCTTGGGTTGCTTCTCGACGACGACGGCCTCGGTGGGGGCTTCGGGGTTGTCGCACTCGACCACGGTCACCGAGCCGAACCCGCGCCGGTCGGGATCGTCGGTGAGGCTCGCGGGTGCAGGTGGGTCGTAGAGCGCGTAGGAGTCTTTGCACAGTTCGCCGTTCGCGATGCTGCCGATCAGGCGGATGTGGCGCTGGGGTTTGCGTGCTTTCGGCGGCTGGTGCCAGTCGTTGACGATCTCGGCGCGCTCGGCGATGAACACGTCGCTGTTGTCGGCCCACTCGTCGACCGGATTGTTCACCCGGTCGAAGTGGGCCCACCAGTACGGCTTGTCCTCACGCTTGTGAAAACCCCGTGCAGCCGTGACCATCGCCACTGCCTGCTGTTCGGCGCTGCGTTCCTCGACGCCGTCGCCTGCGAACTTGAGCAGTCTGCGGTCGATGTCGTCGGCGAGTTCGATTGCGCCGCCATCGCTTACCGGCTGCGGGCCGCGAGGTGGTACGCCTTCCTCGATGGCCCGGGCCATCATCCAGTCGCGTAACCGCCGCGTCGACCGGCAGTCGTAGACGTTGTAGTCCTCGATCTCCTTGAGCACCGACGCGGCCTCGTCGGCCCGCCCTTCGTCGCGCAGCGCGCAGTACCGGGCGTACTGCGTGATGGAGTCCGCGGCGGTGGTCACCTCACCGCTGCGCAGCTCGTTTCCCATATAGAGCGGCTCGAGCGACTTGATGCTGTAATTTTCGGTGCCGACCCGAATGCTCTTGCGCACCAAGGGATATAGGTCGACCAGTATGCCGTTGCGGAGCAGGTCGTCGACGTCGTTCTCGCCGACGCCGTAGCGGCCCGCCAGCCGCAACAGGGTGCTCTTCTCGTAAGCCGCGTAGTGGTAGATGTGCATGCCGGGATGACGCCGCAGCCGCTTGCGTACCATCGCGAGGAAATCGAGCAGCGCCTGACGCTCGCTGGCCCGGTCGTGTGCCCAGAACGGGTGGAACTCGTCGGTGACAGTCAGCACGCCCCACAGGTATTCGAGCCCCCACTCCCGGCCGTCGACGGTCCACAGCGGGTCACCCTCGAAGTCGAAGAACAGGTCGCCCTTGTCCGCGTCGGGCAGCACCATCAACGGTTGGGCGTCGACAACCTCGTACGGTGGCTTGCCGTCGACGCGGTCGGCGACCTGTAGCCGGGCCTGGGCCGCGAGCGTCTTGACGGTGCGCGCAGGCAGTTCCTCGACAGCGCCGGTGTGGTCGGCCAGCTGATGCAGGGTGGTGATGCCCGCGTCGATCAGCCGGGCGCGCTGGGTTACGCGCATACCCGCGACGAGCAAGAGGTCGTCGGTGGCGCGCACCTGGATCTCGCATTCGGGGCAGCGGAAGCACGCGCGCACAACGTCGTCCGTCCAGGCGACCGCCTTGCCGCCGGCCATGTGGTCGTCGAGCAGGCGCTGCAGTTCGGTGCGGCGAGGCAGATACACCGGCAGCAGCTCGTCGACGCGGTAGGTCGCGATGGCGCCGTCGCCGAGCACGAGTTCGACTTCGTCGGCGACGGGTACACCGGCCGCGGCGAGGGTGTCCGCGTAGGCGGCCAGCTGAAGCAGCGCCTCGACCTTGACGGAGCGGGCCAGCTTGGTGTCGCGCAGCCGGTAGCGCGCACCGTCGAAGACCAGGAAGTCGGCGAAGCCGACGAACCGGCCGTCGAACATGGCGGCCTGATAGATCACCGGCGCGCGGCGCTCGACGGCGCGCATCGTCTGGTCCGCCGCGGCGGTCAGCCCGTCGACGGTGTACTTGGGCCTGCCGATGACCGCGACGGTGTCGTCGGCATCCTCGCGCAACTCGTCGAGGTGACGCTGCTCGTGCTCGCCGCCGAGTTTGGCCGTCCGCGCGAGCAGTTCATCCTCGACGGCGACCGCAGGTCCCCAGCCGAGTTGCGCGTCAAAAGAACGCAGCAGCGCGTACTCGCAACGCGCTGCGGCGGCGAGATCGGACGCGCTGTAGATGACGCGATCGCCGGAGACGAACACGCTGTCAGCCTATGTGAGCCAACCGACACCTCACGTCACGCCGAAACTCACGGTTGGGCGCAAAAGTGCGAGTGGATCGCGCCATTTCGTCGATCTCGCCAAGGACTAGCCGGGCGTGTTGCCGATCAACTCGACACCGTTGCCGTTCCACCGGAACTTCACCACGCTGTCGAGGCCCTCGATGCCGCCGGAGTACTTCAGCGCGATCGTGTCGCCGGTGGTGGCCGAGTTCTCGATGGCGTTGAACCCGTAAGTGTCGGGAACGCCGGTCGGGATGAACTTGCCGAGGTGGAACAGCACGGCGCGGGTGTTCGGGTGATCCGCGTTGGTGTTGGCCTTGACGATGACCGCCGACAGTTGCGCGCACTCGTTGTAGTTGCCTGCCAGCGGCTCGGAGCTCCAGCCCTGGTTGCTGCGCGGGTCGCGGGGCAACTCTGAGACCGCCTTGGCGATCTCGGGCGCGGCGAGGTTGACCGCGCACGGATCGGCCGCAGTCGCCGAAGGTGCGACGACGGGCGGCGGCGGGGGTAACGCCGGGGCAGGCGCAGCGGTCGCCGGTGTCGCCGTTGAGACCGTCGGCTCCGGCGTCTTGGACACCGTCGAGTCTCCCGATCCGCAGCCGGCAACAGCGACCGTCGCCGCCGCGGCGAGGACGGCCCATTTCACAACAGGGCACCCTAACGGCAATGCGACGAACCATCAGACAGGCGCGCGGCGGGGAATCGGGCTCCCAACCACTAGACTTCCTGCGAGATGACGTCCTCTGAACCGGATCCGACCAGCGCCGATCTGACATTCGCCGACCTGCAGATTCACCCCTCGGTG
>Ga0268266_10002851_pt1 | contig 18011 bp, 29 predicted proteins | sample KBSS13metaG_FD_190356 | JGI IMG/M metagenome (GOLD analysis project Ga0268266, IMG submission 190356) | Switchgrass rhizosphere microbial communities from Kellogg Biological Station, Michigan, USA - KBS S1-3 metaG (SPAdes) (version 2) | ecosystem: Host-associated > Plants > Roots > Rhizosphere...
GAGGTGCATCGCTGGGTCGAAAGCATAGGCTTGGAGACAGTCTTGCATGGCACGCACTCGATGCGGCGTACAAAGGCCGCCCAAATTTACCGCAAAACCGGTAACTTGCGCGCTGTGCAGTTACTTCTCGGCCACAGAAGCTCGAGAGCACCGTTCGATATCTCAGGATCGAGGTCGATGACGCACTAAACATGGCAGAGCAGATCGAGCTATAACTCATCGACCACCGGCATCACGCCGGTGGTCACCTTTGCGCCAATGGGCGACATCCCGATGCTGTTCAATCGCCTCTCCAGCTTGCGCGACGACCAGGAACGGCGAGAGGCGGTCTACGCGAAGAACCTCCCGCGCAACTTCAGGCGACTCGCCGTTGGTTGCGAGAGGCTCCTTCACGGTATTGGGTAAGGCAACCTGAGACGTGTACTTTCAGCAGCTCGATAGGTCACAGCCTTCCAGTACCCTCAATGATTTTTCTAAAACACAGTTAGAAAATTCACTACCGCCAACGCAGTCATCGATCGCTTTGTTAGTTTGATCTGTCACACAACGTGAGTAATTGTGGCCCTTATCTTCGCCGAATTTCTGCCGAAATTTAGCGAGGTAGGATTTGCTCGCTTTTCCAGTCTGCGCGATCCACTTGTCACGATCGATTGGCTCCGCCCGAGCAAGAAGCGTCGACTCAAGCAACATCGCGATGACCAAAGCATATCGCATGTTCTTATCTCCGCCGGTTAAATCGGACACACATCGAGCAGTGCAGCCAAGAGGTCCGGCTTTGCCCTCTCGACCGGACATCGTCAGTCGAGCCGACAATGTCCTTAAGGTGCCAATCCCAGTCTCGGCCAGCATGCCAGCATTTAGGGCAATGCCGATCATGTTCTCGGTCCGGCCGACTCACTGCGCGGTGACCGTAATCTAGCTTCGCTCGATATGCGGGCGTCCGAAAGGTAGCGCGGCCCCAATACCGGTGCGGCATAGGTCATGTTGCCGCGCGATCAAAAGGCACGCGACGAAACGTAGCATTGCATTCCTATGCACGAAGGCACGTCCTTTCGACAGGTTGCATTTCACAGGTTGCATTTCATCGCTGGTGTGGACGCGCGCGATAGAGACTAGCGCATGCTTGAACTTTGGAACAACTGGTACGACACCCTGGCCTCGGTGAAGGCGCTTGCCACTGTCATCGTCATTGTCCTGGTGGCTGCCGGCGCTATTACGCTGGCGGAAAGTCGGCGGCGATAAACGCGTCCGACAAAAGATTGATTTGGAGAAGACGCCGGCAAGCTGGTTATTTAGACCAGCCTAGTGCTCAGCAAATCAACGACGCGCTACTTCCGCTCTGGGTCTTGGCTGTGTGAAAACGCAAGCGGATTCAACTTAGTGATCGAACTGAAAAATATCATTCGTCGTCGCGTTTCGATTTTCTAGTTTTCACACAGCCAGGGTCAAAACCGGAAGTCCCTCCGCCGGCGCGGCACATCCGTTCTACCTCTGACAGCAGACGGCGTACGCCGACCGCTCAGAACCGTTTCGTGCCCAATGCAGCCGTCCGACACAAGACGCCGTTGAGTCACTTTTGTAGCTCTGGGCGCCACGTGGATCGAGCCGAATCTCCGTCATTGGGCAACGTGGTGATTGAGTGGATGACCACATTGTTTCACACAAAAACGACTATGCAGCATGCAGCTTTGTATCCGTGCCACGGAGTATTGCCGTGGCGGAGTCGACCAAATCAATTTTTGCGAGATGTTCGGCGTCGTTCGACTTTTCGACTTTTGCAACATTATCCGCCAGAAGCAGCTGGCTCAGCGCGCCCCCGGCGCATCGAGAGCGGCAAGCAATGACGACCGCAATCGGTCATCAGGCTCGAAATTCCCGGCAAGGGTTCGCATGACGTCCTCGAAGCGAGCTCTGTACCTGGCCGCCTCCGCCGGCTCGCCGAGACTCTCGCAGACCTCTATCCCCGCCCGATAGACCCGCCAAGCGGCGAGCGGCATGTCGGCATCTCCGAGAGTTGAGAGGGCGCGCGAGAGTTCCGCCCTTGCCTCCTCCAAATCGCCCGCAGCGAGCGCAACCCGGGTGAGCAACCCGTGCGCCTGCGCCAAGTGATTGCGATCGGGCGCCGGCGCGACGTACTCGTACAACTTTGTCGCCGATGTCCGCGCCTGTGCGATATCGCCGACTTGAAGGCTGTATTCGCAGAGACAATGATGGAGCTGGGCGTAGATCGTGTAATCCATCATAATGCCGTCGGAATCCAGCCGTTGCATGACGTCATCGAACTGTTGGCGGGCACGCTGCGGCTCGTTCAAGCCGACGAAGGCCTTCGCAACAACCGCTCGTTGAAAGAAGAAGGCGAAGGGGTTTTCTTCAAGCACCGCTTCCTCCACGCTCTCGCAGAGGTTGCGGGCACCACGAAAATCCATCGCCTCGACGTGGAGCCACGCCAACGTGAGGCGGCACAGCGCGATCGCCGGGCGGTTAGCGTTTCTTTCCGCCAGAGCTAGCGCGGCGATGGCCTCTCGCTGCAATCGCCGCCATTGGCCGAGATGGATCAGCGCGGTCGACTCCATCACGTTGAACAGCACAAAGATGTAGACGTCGCCGACCTCCTGCGCGAGCTTCTTGCCATCGGTTCCCGAACGACGGCATTCCTCGTAGCGCGATCGTAAGCATTCGAGGATTCCCTCGATCCCATATCGCCGGATCAGCGTGCCGTGATCACGCGCGTCAGCGGTTAGGCGCAACGCTTTCTCGCAAAGCGCAGCATCTTGCTCCTGCCAGCCTTTCAGCCAGAGATTGATGCTGGCGCTGCTGCCCTGCACCAGAGCCTTGAAGGCGTCATCCTCAAGCGCTTCACTCTTGGCAAGCGCTTCGCTGGAAGCGTGAAGACACATACGGCGGTCGGCATGAAGGCAGAACCGGCTCATCGCCAGGAGCCCGTTGACTTCATGGCGAAGCTGCCCCGCGTCCGCGGCGCAAGCAATCATCTCCTCAAGGTCGCGAACCGAGCCGGCGAGATCCCCTGCCGAGCGCCGCGCCCAGCTCCGCTGTCGCAACAGGGTGGTGCGAGGCCCATACTGATCGGTTGTTCCCAGACGATCGAGAATGCCGAGCGCATGGGACAGATAATTGGTTGCCTCCTCGTGACCGAGGCGTTTCGCGGAATTTTCTGCGGCCTGGCTGAGGTAGCGCAGCGCACGCGGGAAATCACGGCTCTGCTCGAAATGTAGTGCGAGCGTAGAGGCAATGTTTTCCGTCCGGCCCGCATATCCCTGTTCGAGGCGCCCGCCCATGCGGTGATGGATCTGGAGGCGCCGTGCCGGGGTGAGCCGTCGATAGAGCACGTTTTGATAGAGAATGTGGTGGAAAGCGTAGGATCCGGAATAGGTCCCGTCGGGCCACTCAGAAACGCCGGACGACACCAAAGTGTGACCCTTGCGTGCAAGACCCTCCAGGACTTCCTCGGTTTCCACGGTGTCGCGCGACAGTCCGGCGGCCACTAGGGCTGCGGCACATTCGTTCCCCGCTACGCTGGCCGCCTCGAGCAGTTGCTGTTCGTCCTCACTCAGACATTCGATCCGATGTGTGATCATATTGATCAGATCTTTTGGCACGACATCCTCGGATAGGGCGGTTCCGGATCCGATGCGCCAGGCGCCGTCGATCTCCACAATCGACTCGTGATTGACTAGGTAGTCCACAAGCGAGGCGATGAACAACGGCTGCCCCTGGGTCCGCCCGAACATCGGCCCGGAGAGCGTCGAAGCAAGCTTCTCGTCCTGGAAACGCAGGGCTAGGTGGTGCTCCACCTCGGTTTTGGACAATCGATCGAGTTGCAGCTCGCTGCATCTCCCGTGGATCTCCAAATCCTGATGCAGACGGCGAACCGGATGTCCGCCCATGATGCTGTCGCCAACACGATAGGTGGCAAGAACAAGCACTTGAGCCTTGCGGTCTCCATGTGCGAAGCGCGACAGGACGTCGACCGTCTGGAAGTCGCTCCAATGCATGTCCTCGATGACAAGGACCCACGGGCGATCCACACTCAACGCTTCGACCAGCTCGCAGAACTCACGTGACATCCGTTCTCGTGTCGCCCCGAATACCTCATTCCGGAACGCGGCGCGGTCCGCCACATCGAGGAAACCGGGCATCTGGAGCAGCCAGGTCGGCGCATGGGCGCGCACGGCCTCCAGGACAGCCGAACCGTCCGGGCCACGACAACGCGCCGTCAGCGAATCGATCAGCGGGAGAAATGCCTCGTTGGTCCCGAAACGCTCGGTGCAGAATCCGCACAGGGTCTCGACGCGATATCGGGAAAGCTGCTTCATCGCCATCTCGATGAACGAGGTCTTGCCGATACCAGCCTCGCCGGTGATGAAGACGACCTGTCTGTCGCCGGCGAGCATTTGCTGAGTGACCCTGTCCAGCGTCGCCAGCGCACCGTTTCGCCCGACCAGCCAGCGGGACTGGTGAGCGATGGCTGATCCCTCCTGACTTCTGCCACCGGCTGCACCGGGGGACAGGACAGCGAGCCTGACTCCCTGGGCAGGCGGCGCCTTCTCTTCATCGGTCGCGCTGTGGTGCGAACTCGTCGGGCCGACGAACCGATATCCACGGCGCGGCAGGGTTTCGATCCAACGCTCTCCGCCCGGCTCGGCTGCAAGCGCTTTGCGCAGCGCCGCTATCTGGACCGACAGATTGCTTTCTTCGACGACCAAACCTGACCAAGCGGCCTGGATCAATTCGTCCTTGGAAACCACCAAGCCCTTACGTTTCGCCAGCGCGCTGAGCAATGCGACGGCACGGCGGCCGACCGGTAGCGGATCGTTGCCATGATAGAGAGTTGCGGTATCGACATCCAATCGGAACGATCCGATTGCGAGCGTCGCGCGCTCGCCGCCATGGTCAAGACCTGACCGGGAGTCGTTTAACACGGCGAGCCTCCCGCGATGCCATTCTGCATCGGCTGAAGGGAATACCCCCGTACCGTGCCTAGGGACGACGGTATTGGGATTTCTTATAGCACAGGATTCCGTTTCCGTTGTGAAGGAGCTCACAGGAGTTGCGAGGAGTGCCTTGGCCCCAGCGACCTTGGCAGGCCGCGGTGTGATCAAGTTGGCCCGTGCGGACGCGAGGATGTTCTCGCGCGGGCCGAACTTTTTTGCCTGGGGCCCCGAGGATCTCGCCACGCTGGGCGTTTGGCAGTGTTCCCTTGCGCTACTCTTCGGAAAGAGTTGGACGCCAACTCAGCAAAGCCGCTGATTACTCTCCTTGCTGCACCCTTTTGGGCGACCCGGCGCTATAAAAAAGCTCTTCGCCTTTTCGGCTTCGCCAGCTTGCGCCGTCTCAAACGCGGCTATTCTTGCCTCTACCTCAACGTGGCTTACCCGGGCACGTTGCCGCCCGTCCGCCAAGTCTCGGCTAACGAGGTGAGACATCAACGTTCGTGGGTTTTCACTCGGGACCGTGCTGTCTATTACTGATCGCTGCCTGGGCTTGATACTGATCAAGATCAGCAGCGTTGCGGTCGCGATCATCGCCGCGATGCCAACGAGACTTACCGCTATCTGCATCGCAAGCCCGTCCGAGATGTCGAACAGCACCATGTGGCCGGCCAACGCCAGCAGAACGCCGAGGCAATAGATTGGCAGCGAGTTCTGGCCACAGCAGATCGCGCCGCGCATCACCGGCGTCTTCAGCCCTCGCCAATTGCGAGGCACGAACCATGCGGCCAAAACCGCTATGGCCAAAAAATGCAGCAATCGCAATGGATCGAGATTCGATTTATCCAATTGGTGCAGCTTCGCCAGCGTCTGCGGGATCAGTGCTTCCAGCGGCTTGATGCGCCAGCTCAATGCGATGACCAGGCTGAAGAGCAGATATAGGACGGCAAGTCCAAGCACCGTGCGTGACGTGACCCACGGCCAGACTCTCTTTTCCTCGAGCATCCACCACGCGCCAAGCACGACCAGCAGCTGCCAGGCCAGCGGATTGAAGGCCCAGTGGCCGTTCGGCCACGCCGGTATGGTCCAGCCGAAGGCATGCACCAGCGTATAAAGCGCCAGCGACGCGCCAAGCGTCACATTCGGCAGTCGCAGCAGCAGCCACAGCAACGGCGCGAACAAGAGATGAAGCAGTACGAATATCGGCAAAACGTCGGTATTGACTGGACGGTATTGCAGTATCGCCGCGTGCGCGAGCGTCGCGCCCAGATGGTCGAATAAAATGCGCGTATTGCTCTCGTCAGCGAGACGGCCGCCGCCTGCGAGATGAACCAGGATGGCGCAGGCGAGCGTGAGCAGCAGAAATGCGACATAAATGTCCCAGCTTCGACGCAGTGTCCGGCGGATCACTGCGGTCCAGCCCTCGCAGCGCCGTGCCTTGCCGTATGCCAGCGCGCAGGTTACGCCTGAGACGAACATGAATACTTCCGCTGCATCGCTGAAGCCGTAGTTCCGTAGCGTCACCCAACTTCCGACGTTGTTAGGAATATGGTTGAGAAAGATGGCCCACAACGCGATCCCTCGGAAGGCATCTATTCGCAAGTCGCGGTCCGCGTCTTTGAGCTCCGCCAGCTCGCCGACCAATGGCTTAGAGGTGGCTTTTCGGTCGCTCATCTCGTTCCTCCAGACTGGAAAGATGGGCCGATGTTGGAGTTTTTGGTGTGAGGGGGTCACACTCCGAGACTTATGATTTTGCTAAAATTACAAACCAGTATGAAAGAAGCATCGCTCGAAGTCCTAAAGCGCTGCCGAAAAAGTTACGAAATCAGCCAAATCTTTGCCGAGGCTCCGGAGATTGTGGATTCGATATTTGACGCACCAAAGCTGGTGTCCAATTCGCCTGGGCAAGGCGCTTGATGGTCTCGACAAGACTGCATGTCGTCGATGTCATAGAAGAAAGGTGCTGAGGTGCGAGTTTGGATGTGGCCCATCGCGTCATTTCGCTGCGTTGGGGAACTTGGTCGCTATGGGTCAAAGGCAACTTCAGCCTGCCGGGGTGGGATGTGCGTTCTGCCGCCAGGACCGGACATGCCCTAACCGGCCGCTTTGCGCCATGACCGGAAGTCGGCGTTCGGGTCCGCGAGGTCCAGTCTATCGCCAAAAGCGGACGTCCCGTCGAGGGCAGGTTTTGACCCCAAGCAGACTTCGCCGCGGGTCTGCACGGCTACCGTACGACGGAGCGAGCTGATAGCCTTGCAAAAGCGGGACGGACACTGTCGGCAGCGAACCTGACTGAGGTAAGGCATCGCGGCTGAGTGCAGGCTGTTGATGAGGGATCGCAAGATGATACTTAATCCGGATCATGTTACTATCGCGGTGGCAGACGCTGGTGGGGCGATCGAGTTCTTCGCGCTCCTTGGCTTTAGAAAAGATCACGTCGCGACGATCGACGGTGGTGTTCCCGCCCGGTACATGGGCATGCCGGGCATGAAAGCGCAGCACATCACCCTCGTTCTCGAAGGATCGGATCCGCATTTCGAAATCCAGTTGCTAGAGTTCGACCCGCCCTTGGGGACCGATCCGGGTGCTCACCCGACCAATCTGCGAAAGCTAGGCTTCAATCACCTTGCGTTCCGCGTCGACGACATTGAGGCAGCCACTGCGCACCTCGTCGCCAACGGCGTAACCATGCTGAGCGACGAGATGGACTACATCAGCCGAAAGCTGCGGCCCTTCGAGGGTCCCGAGGGAATCACTTTCGAGTTGGTCCAGCGGGACGATTAGACGCTTCTGCCGCGGGCGACCCGCCCTTACCTGATGTCGCCTTATGGCACGTTTGAGACATGCCTGCCTATCCTGAGAATGCCCGTTCACCGGGGTAGAACCGGAAGTCGCCGTGGTCAGGCCAAAGTTGCGCAAATGACCCATTCCGGACCAAGCCTAGGAATTTCGGCGCCGGCGATGGGCCTATTGCGCAGCTGTGAGCGCATACACCGACATCTCGGTGCGGGCGTCCGCGATCGAGAACCAGCGATGCTGCTCCGTCCGGAAGGCGCGCCAGTTTTCAAGCACGCGCTTGAATTGCTCGCTTTTCGCGGCCTCCTCGTCCAGGACCTGCTCAAGCGCCGTGCGCAGCGCTTTCAGGATTTCGGGGCTGAGCAGGGAGAGCTGCGTGCCGGCGGCGACAAGGCGAACAAGTGCCTTGGGGTTGCGCGCATCATAACCGGCAAGCATGTCCATCACCGTGTACGCGCAGGCCGCTCTTAGCATCGCCTGATAGGACGGCAGCAGTTCAGCCCACTTCGCCTTGCTGACGTAGAAACTGTTATTAGCTTCCAGTTCAAGAACGCCCGGAAGGTACATGAATTTCGCCACCTTGTGGAAGCCGAGCTTCTCGTCATCGTAAGGGCCGACCCACTCGACGGCGTCGATCGTGCCTTTCTCGAGCGCAGGGTAGATTTCACTGCCCGCGATCTGCTGAGGGACCACTCCGAGCTTTGACAGTACTTTTCCACCAAAACCCGCAACGCGCATCTTGAGGCCGTTGAAATCGACCGGTGACTTGATTTCCTTGCGGAACCAGCCAAAAGTTTGGCCGCCGGTATTTCCCATGGGGATGCTAACCACGCCCATGCCGTCATAGACCTCATCGATCAATTTCTTGCCGTCGCCGTATAGATACCAGGCATAATGCTCGCGCGGCGTCAGCCCGAACGGAAGCGATCCGTCGAAAATCGCCGCCGGATTCTTGCCGATGTAGTATCCGCCGTAGGAATGGCCGCACTCTACCGTGCCGTTGGCGACGGCATCCAGCACCTGAAGCCCTGGTACGATCGTGACGCAGCTCAAGTCTCGGGTTCGTGAGCAGGTGCCTATCGAGGCGAGTGGGCGTGTCTCGATCGAGGCGCAAGCCAATGCGATCATCGGCCGTCGGCCCGGATAGGCTGTCGATCGCTCTTCCGCTCCTCCCTCCAGAAGCTGCCAACCTCTATACTTGCCACGAGGTTGTGGGCGCGACCGCTTGTCAACCGGACACAGAAGCTGGTCAAGCGCGATGTCTGTTTTGGGTCAAAGGCGTCGATTCGATATCCGCGCTACTTCCGCTTTGCTCCCGAAAGCCGACATTCATCGTAAGGACCGGCATGTCTCAAACGTGCCAATGCCGGAAGTCATCAGCTAGCAACATGCCCAGTGCCTACGTATGCCTCTTGCGGGAACGAAAACCTGTCGCCTTCGAGCATCGCCGGTTCAGAGAAGTTTGCGGTTTCCTGGGCTACGGTCTTGATAACTGCCTGTCGATTGGCCTCGTCTCGATTACTTAAAAGGGCAGCCATCGGCGTTGCCAGAAGTTGGAACCGCACGTAGTCCAAGACGGATGGAAATGCGATGTGTTGCACAACGGTCTGAACTTTGACTTCCGTAAATCCAGCGTCAATCATTAACTTTCGAAGCTCGTCCGGGGCTTTGAAAGAATGCTCGCCGCGTTTGATGCTAGATGCGTGCGCTCCGAGAACGAGATCGAGCGCTAAAACAAATGCATTCGCGCCCGGTGTTCGTTCTATAGGACTATAGACGCTGAGCGCGACGCGACCCGACGGTGACAGCACCCGGCGCATTTCACGAAGGGCACGATCTGGATCAGGAAAGAACTGCAATCCCAACTGACAAAGCACCAAGTCAAACCTTTTATCCGGGAACGGCAGATCGAGCGCGCTGCCTTCGATCCATTCGATTGGCGCTCCGTCGTTTATTAACGTCCGAGCGACCGCCAACATTCCTCTGTTTAAGTCCAGGCCGGTGACGTGTCCCTGGTGCATCCGCTTGCTTGCCGAACGAGCGACAACGCCGGTTCCGCAGGCAACGTCGAGGACCTTTTCCCCGGTACTTGGTTGGGATCGATCAACAAGATTATCAGCCCACTTTTGTGTGATCGCTGGTACTAAGTATCTTTCGTAAAGCTCCGGCGCGCTACCGTCGAGCTGCCAGTGGTGTTGATCAACCATTATGTACCCCATCTAGCTCCGTGCTCATTTATAACATCGACCCACGTCGATTTCTGCCTAGGCTTTGTGATTGGCCGCCGTTCTGACGAATGTCCACCTCACCTACGAAGGGAGAGGATAAGGGCCGAGGGATGCATATTCACAAAGTAGACCGGATGGCGGCCGCAGGCTAAAATAGTCACAAACTATAATTTGGTCCAACGGGGCAAAAGGCCTATGCTGACCATGACCGACACACAGTTCAACCAGAGCGCTTGGTTTGAGCGCATCGGCTATTCGGGACCCACCGCGCCAACACTTGAGACCTTAAACCGCCTGATTTTAGCACACTCACATTCCATACGAGACGTTAGACATAATGCTCGGGCGGCCACCCAAACTTGATGTGGCTTCGCTGCAGAGCAAGATGATCGCCCGCAAGCGAGGTGGATACTGCTTCGAGCAGAACATGCTCTTTCGGGCCGGCCTTCGGTCGCTGGGCTATCGGATCACAAGCCTTCAAGGTCGTGTTGTCCGAGGGCTTGAAATCAATGCACCGCGTCCTGCTATTCACATGCTGTTGCAGGTGGAGTTGCCTGAAGGGGTCTATCTAGCAGATGTGGGCTTCGGAAACCTCGCGCCCACCTCTGCGCTCTGCTCGCTCCGCAGATTGAACAGGAAACGCCGCATGAGTTGATGCGTTTCATCGACGTCGGCGGTGAGCTGACGCTTCAAGCGCGGCTCAAACATGGCTGGCAGCACATCTACCGGGTCATCCCCTATCCGCGCTACGATGGCGAGTACGAAATCACCAATTGGTACACCGCGACGCATCCCGAGACACCGTATCAAGGCAACATCATCGTCGCGAAGCCTGGTCCCAACCGCACGCGGATCACAATGTACAATGCGCGCGTCACGGTGCGCGACGCGGATGGGCACGCGGAAAAGCGCTGGCTCGCCACCGATAGCCAATTCCGAGACGTACTGCGGAGTGAATTCGGACTAAATATGCCCAATGAGGATATCGACCGGTGCGTCGCAGTCATGAAAGCGAAAGGTACGGGTGACGCTCCCCACCCGTTTTTCGCCTAAGTCCGTTCCGGGTCATCTGCGTCGTCTTGGCGATGTCCGCACTACGTCCGGTTTCCCCCCGATAACGGCAGAAAAAAGTGGACATTCCGGTTTGGCTGCGGCCCAGAATGAGCCTTCATTCACCCTGATCCAGAGCGGCAGCGTACCAAAGGCTATTGAGTTCTTCCTCGACCCCCCAGCCGATGCGCCTCCCGCGTGATCTAAGCTTGTCGAGACGCTCGATGTAGGTGGCTCGCTCGGCCGGAGGTAGGCTCGATACGAACTCAAGGGACCGTCCATACATGCGGATCAGAGCAGCAAAGTAGCTTTCATCTTCCATGCTGCAGGATTCTAGAAAGCCGAATGCCTCTTCGCAATAGAATATCGACAGCTCCGCCATCCCCTCCGGGCGACCAATCGCTTTCTTGTAGTCCGCAATCGCCTTCTTGGCTTTTGAAACCGATATCGGTTGGTTGTTCATTACGTCTGGGTATATCCAGTTAGAAATACATGCTTTGAAGGGCTGGAGCTGATCATGACCCAAGCCCAAGCGAGCGTGCAAGAATGCTTGGTTGTCTTTGCTCGCAGTGTAGAGGTCTTGCACTAGCCCCCGAAGGCCCGCGCGATCGAAGTCTAGGAGCGCGGTCCTAACGTCGCTCCAAGTTGGCGAGGCATTCTTGCTACGGACCACGGCCACGAACCTCTCAATGATGGTTTCAGCTTCGGCTCGTTCAAGATACACGACTTCCGCAAAGGAGTGGATTGGTCGGATCAGCGATGCCTAACCAGTGGCACATGTTCTCCTCCTCTGTAACCGAGGAGTATGACCATGCAGGAGCAAGTGAATGCGACCGCCGCGTCCCACAAGCTAGTGCCGTGGAACAAAGGAAAGCTGATCGGCGCAAAACCGCCGCTGCGGCCTAAACACGTCTGGTCGATCCGGACAAAACTCCAGATTGAAGGCCGCACTCGCGACCTTGCCATGTTCAATCTGGCAATCGACAGCAAGCTCCGCGGCTGTGACGTCGTCGCAATCAAGGTCGAGGACATCGCTGCAAGCGGATATACCGCGGATCGCGCGACGGTTCGACAGAAGAAGACCGGACGGCCTGTCAGGTTCGAGTTGGGCGAACAGACCCGCCAAGCGGTCGATGATTATCTAAAGGCAGCCAACAAAAAGCCCGGCGACTTCCTGTTCACAAGCCGTCGTGGTCCTGACCGCAGCATGACAACTCGGCAATACGCGCGCCTCGTTTCCGAGTGGATTGGCAGCATTGGATTGGACCCAAGGCTATTTGGAACGCATTCGCTCTGACGCACTAAGGCAACCTTGTTTGATGCTGGGTCTCGTCGGACTCGCATTGCGTCCACCAAGCGTCGAAGCCGCCCCCAGCGACATGACGAACGATGACGAGCCATCTGAGCTGGAGGCCGACCTAACCCCAGCAGAGATTTACGAGCGCACGGCGAAGGAGAAGCGCAGGGCTCGGTGGGCCGAAAGAGAACGCGACCTCGCGGAACCGGCGAACGATAGGCCAACATGTTCGACGAGGAGCCGAAATGACCGTCGTCAGGGTGCTTCGGCCGACGTGAGCGACTGTGGGGGCCGCGCGCCCCCTTGAGGATATTTGCAGTCGCGCAATCTCGACTTAATTCTAAGCCGCTCGGTACACAAAGGCGTGCACATTACGCGCCTTGGCGGTCGGCCCGCTCACTGCGGCAAATCCTTGCAGAGCTTGATCACGATCATGACCGTCGAGCCCACTGCTACCACCACCGGGCAGACAAACGGCAACTCTTCCAGCAGACCGACAAGGACCGCTCGGACGCGGAGAGTTCTCTTCACATTCGCGAAACGCCAGCCTGCCACACCCATCGGATATCTCCGTTTGGCCCCCAGCAGCAGCGATCTGATTTTTAACGCGATGCGAACCCTTGGCTATTGCCAATTCTGTGTTCCCTAGATCAGGGTGAAGGAATCCTTTAGATCTTAGGAACGCGTTGCGAAGGTAGGCTCGGGAAGACGCGAGCAGATTGTGCCCGTCGTGACAGCCACGCGGCCTTGATTGGACACCTCACACACTTGATGGGATCCGAAACTATTTCGCCTTGCTAGGAGTATCGCAGCTTGTGGAACTGGATGATGCTGGGGCTAGAAAGCAATCGCGTGATCGGGTTGCGAATCGCGAAGTTGATGCGTGGCGGGAAAGCGGCCCAACGCGAAGCCCAGAGAATGGTGAGTGAAAAACTCCTTGCGGCGGCGAAGGCTAGTACAAGCCTGATGGCTGGTGCCTCGGGAGACAAAATTGTTGAGCAGTATCGAAGAAAGGTGGCGGCAAACGCCAAACGGCTCAGCCGCAAACCAACACGGCGCAAACGAAGATCAAGCTGATCCTTCCGCTGGCGAGTTTACTTGTCCTTGTTTGTCGCCGCGCACAGGCGGACCGCCGGTCAACAACATCCGCAACACGTCATCGCCGCGCTCGTGGCTGGCTGAAGTCGTTGTCTGGTGTCGTTCAACAGCTCCGAGTATGCGCCGGAGCCGCACCCCGAGACCTTGCCCCGGCCCAAGAAAAAGGACGTCGTCTGATTCGTGGTCAATGACGACCGCCCACTCGCGTGCCTTCGCCGGTATCTGTACCGAGATCAAGGGCGACCGTGGCACGAAGTCCAAGCCGACACCGGGCCCACATAACGTCTACGGCTTCCTGACGACATCGCCCAACGCCGTGGTCGAGCCGATCCATCCTAAGGCCATGCCTGTGATCCCGACCACCAATGAAGAGCGAGACGTGTTGGATGCGCGCGCAGTGGACGAGGCCAAGGCGTTACAGCGGCCCTTGCCGATGTTGCACTCAAGTTAGTGGCGCGAGGCGTGGATAAGGAAGACAAGGCGGCAGCGGCGTGAAGAACGCCGAGGCCATTAGGCCTGTCATTTACCATTTTCATTTCTGTGGACGAGCGGTTTGCAGCTGTTGACTGTTGCCACATCGCAACAGTTTTTTTGTTCCTCAGGCGGAACAGAATTTATGACTACACGCCCGTCCAATTGTCGACCAATCTCTTCAGGCTTCATCGATTTTATTGGAAGGACTTTAAGCCCGGCTGCCCCGCAACGCGCGATTACATTTCCAGCGGTAGAGCAAATTTCACTAATCCTCTTCGTAGGAGCATTTTGAGATGGATCGAATACTTAGTATCGTCGGTTGGGTGGTTGTCGCGGTGACGGGTCTCGTTCTCTGGACCATACTTCCAGAAGTTCGAACGACCATCGCTTGCCTTCTCTCAGCAACGCTCATCTTCTATGTGTTCTCTGCCGCCGTTAAGCAAACCGTTGGACGGATCGTCGGTGATCAGCTGATGGAGCTACGCTGCGAAGTGAACGCAATTGCAGAGCGCGTCGAACACATCGATCGCAAGCTGGCACAGCGCCAAGCCGCAAGCCTCAGAGACGCGGCTCGAGTAGCGCCAAGACAAACATTTGCGACGCACCGACGATCGGCTTGACTTGTAACGCCATGAAGTTAACCGCCGACCGTCCATTTGCTGATCCCGAAAAAGCAGCACTACGACTGATGCAGCACGCGCACGCCTTCGAACCGATCCAGGATGGCCGCATCTATATCGAAAAGCTCAACGGCCCGTTCCTGTTCGGCGACAAAGGAACGCCGGCGGAATACAGGGCCGGCCTTGATCTGGCGGTCGCGCGCGGTTCGCTGCTGCAAGAAAGCGGTACGTTCGAAGCTGACGCAAAGCGGCGCAGACCTGTTTGCCTGATCGCTGACAAGGGCCGGAAGGGGCAACCGCTCATTGCAAGTTAACCGACCTTACTTTCCTTCCGAATTCGCGATGGTCGCAAGGATCTCAAGTTGGGTCGCGAGTGTTGTCCAGCTACGTGGAATATTCATCAGTACGGTAGATCGGCGGGCTGCATTCCTCGGGTTAGCGCCGAGGATTTTGTGTTCCGCAGCATATGCTCTGCATTGTTCGACTGTGGGCATTTGTGGTCCTTTGGCGGACCCAATTGTCCAGCCGTGTTGAGGGCAACCTACTGCGATGCTAGCGTATGATCCTAGCTGCGCTGGGTCAATTTCGGCCTTCCGGATGGGCTGACGTGGGGTAAGCCGCGGGCCGCTCGGTAAGGTCGAGCGAGGCATTTGGCAAAACCAGTTGGATCAGGCGGGTGCCGACAGCTCGCCGGACACCGGGCACTGACGGGGTGATTTTCTCGCCCCGAAAAATGGACCGCTGGTCAATATTGAACACCCTCACGCGATCTTTAGAAGTTTGGTTTCGCTACAATGCAGGCTACCGGGAGACTGGCGCGCCAATGCAAGCGGTCGAAGCCGCGCGGCGAGCTCGGCCTCGGTGCCGCCGCGCGCCAATACCAACCGCGGTAGGATCGAGCTGCGCAACATCGGAACGTTCGGGAATTTCACGCAACGCGGCGCAGGCCTATTCGCCTGACATTGAAAAGGCCCGCGCACGGTGATGCGCGGGCGCAACACTTTCCGAAAAGCTAGGAGTGACGGTTAAAAACCGGACCGACGCCAATCTGTCAGCCGGGTCAACTGGCATTTATCGAATCATTTACGGAGGTTCGAATGAACGAGGTGGTGGGAGCCGCGATTGCCGGCGCATCACTCGCCGCTGGCGCCGCGATTTGGCTATTGGCAGGCTACCTGATCCAACGCTTTGCGTTCCGAAACCCAGAACCGACCGCCGGGACGGTCATTGCGACATCATTGAGCGCTTCAATGTTGCTATTTTCTATCGTGACTTTGCTGACGTCCCACATCCGATACAATAACCCCGGCGCGGATAATGGCTTGGTTCAAACGGTTCGTTGACCCGATCGTGGTGCGGACGGGCGCGAATTGCTGACGCTGCGCGATGCCGCCGAGTACATCACCGCGCTGCCAAAAGTCGAGCTCGATGCGGCCGATTGGCAGGTCGCAAATGGAAGCGCTGTTGCTGGTTGCCGAGCGCGACGGGCCGGAAATGCTGGCGCGAATCGCGATCATGAAGGCGTTGCAACGAGACGGCGCCGGGGGCGACGCCAACGTTGTGACGGAAACCGGCCAAGTTTTTCGGCGCAGGATAGACCCGTCCTCTAGGACCATCGGGACTAATCCGCCAGTCCAATCAGAAAACGCAGAACAAGAAAGGGTAAGGTAATGGACGCGTATACCGCCAGGGCGACGGCATCGTTGTCTATCCGCAGGCCTCGTCGAGGGCCTTTCGAACCATAGGTGCTGTCCATTTTTCCTCACGCACTTCAACGCGCCGCGCTGGATGCCGCGGCTTCTCAGCCAGCCCAGCCGTAACGTCGAACCGTTCCGTCCGGCTTGCCGCTCCCGAAAATGCACGCCGCGCGGCTTTTTGTTCCAAAAAAACCATCTCGCGGCGAGCTTCGGGACAGATCAGGTCAGCCGCCATGTCCGGTGGACACAGAAATGCGATACCCGAACAGCTCGGCGAAGGCAGGCATGCCGGAATAGATCCGGAACCGATCTCGCCCTGTTCGAACGGTGCAAGGTGGATGCGATCGACACCGCGCGGTAGGATTTCGCCCTGATGCATGGGGAAAACTCGCCTAAGCCGCAGTCAAGACTGAGAGAAGCCGTCACCGGCGTTCAGGGAACGGTAACGGCTTCTTTCATCCATGGATGCGGCCGCCAAGAGAGTGTCGATTGTTTCGCTCCCAGTGACGGTTCAAGCTCGCAACGACGAGATAGCCTTTAGTCCTCGAACTTGAACGAGACGTTCACCTTGGCGCGGTACGCCTCGACCTCTCCCTTGGCGTCCAGTTGCAGATCGAGCTTGACGATCTCGGCGACACGGAGGTCGCGCAGGGATTTTCCCGCGCGGCTTACCGCCGCGGATGCGGCCTTCTCCCAGGATTCCTTGCTGGTGCCGATCAGCTCGATGACCTTGTAAACGCTCTCAGGCATATCGATCCTCCCGTTTTGTTGTCAGACAGGACGCAGGACGCTCCTGCCGCGCTACTACCTAACATCACCGGGCGCGCACGAATAGGATGCGCGCGCCGCGGCTCTAGCTGAACTAATCCATCACTCTATTGAACGCCGGATGCGCCCGGTTCTTGACGTTGATGTAGGCAAACCGGCCGCCCCGGTATGGGCTCTCGAGGTGCTTGGAGACCAGAGCCTCCAACAACGGCGCCAGTTGGATGCCGTCGACGCGGCGCCACGCCGAGCAGCACCGCCTCGCCGTCACGAACGATGAATTCCGATTGCGCAGCGCCGCTTCGACGATGCGTGAATAGCGTTCGGTCCAGTCATGGCCGTTGCGCGTGGCGGATTTAATTTAGTTGGTACACAAAAGCGGGCGCTCCATGGAGCCAGAAGCAGTCCTCAAACTGCAAATGCTTAATCACGCTTCACATGAATTGGACTTGCGGTGGCCCTCCATAGGGCGCACCCTCACGACATCATCGGCTTGGCTCTGTCCGGTAGGCGTCGATGGCTGAGAGTGTCGCGCTCCCGCCTGCAAGGCAATGGAGTGCAGCGATGCCCCATCACCGAGACAATTTCCTGCTAAACCTGCTTGAACCAGACGTGCTCGATCGGATCGAGCCGCAGCTTTCGATTATCGATTTGCAAAGAGAGCAAGTTCTGGCCGAAACGCATCAGCGGATCGAGAGGGTCTATTTTCCGCATTCCGGGATCATCTCATGCGTGGTCGAACTGATCGGCGGAGGTGCAATCGAGACCGGCATGATCGGCAAGGATGGCAATTTCGGGTCAAGCCAAGCCCTTGATGACAAGGTGTCGCTCAATCACGCCGTGACGCAAGTTGGTGGCACAGCTTCGCTGATGTCGTCAGACCATTTGCGCCAGCAGGCCGCGGCATTTCCGCCCTTCCGGTCGGTGCTGATAAAATATGATCAATTCTTCTTGGCTCAGGTGCAGCAACACGTCGCTTGCAATGCTGCTCACAACGTCCAAGCCCGCACCTGCAAATGGCTTTTGCGGATGCATGA